>JAABUQ010010386.1_pt1 | contig 12208 bp, 11 predicted proteins | sample 5560001 | NCBI WGS metagenome assembly JAABUQ01 (sample SAMN10711888, study PRJNA513371) | rock metagenome | isolation source: Antarctica rocks | place: Antarctica: Victoria Land, Finger Mt nord | collected 2015-12-18
TACTACAACGTTAGGATGCGCTGTCAGCGTGCGACCGCGGTCGCATGGCAGCGTCCGCCGACCGCGGTCGGGGGGGAGCGCAGGCGTCTCGCCCGTCCCCGGCACGGCAGTGCCCGTGCGCTGCCATCGGGGGGGCCCTCTGGGAAGGCAGTCGCAGGTCAATGTCACGTTGTAGGGCTAGTGTACCACGGATCGGGCGGCTGTCAAGGGACCGCGCGCGGTGGAGGCGTGTCACCCCCGGCCGCGACGGGTGTGGCGCGGGCGCTCCCGCCCCAGGGGAGAAGCCTTCGGCGGCGATAGGCGGGCCAAGGGGCGAAGCGGCGGGAGCCACGCTCGTCGCGGCCCGCCTGACCTTCTACGGTCAGGCCGCGTGTCACAATCGTGGGGCGCGCCCTATACGACATCCCGGCTTGCCGCCACCCGTGGCGGGCAGTACCATTCAGATGGACACTCTAATCCACCTAATTTACACAACATAGCGCGGGCGCACACGTAGCGCGTGGCGGCGCCGCCGCGCCCCACGCGCCGCGCGCGACACGACGCGGCATCTTGCGCCCCCGCCGCGAGAGTAGGCATAGTCATGAGCGAGACCATCACCAGGGACATGATCATCCGCGCGGTGCGCGACGCGCATCCCGGGATCACCGCCGTCTTCCAGGCCCACGGCCTGCCCTGCGCCGGCTGCAGCGTCGGCAGCTACGAAACGATCGCCCAGGGCGCGCGCACACACAACCTCGATGTGGACGCGCTCCTCGCCGACCTGAACCGCTTCGCCCAGGATGGGACCGTCCCCGCGGGCAAGGGACGTGGCGCTCCGGCCGCGGGGATGATGGCGGCGCAATCGCCGCGCCGTACCGCCGACAACGTGGCGGGGATCAAGCACATCATCGCCGTGGTCAGCGGCAAGGGTGGCGTCGGCAAGTCACTCGTCACCGCGCTGCTGGCCGTCACGCTTAAACGGCAGGGCTACAAGGTCGGCATCCTTGATGGTGACATCACGGGTCCGAGCATCCCGCTGATGTTCGGAGTGCCCGTGCGCTCGCTGGGGCAGGCGCCCGGCCAGCAGAAGCCCGCGCCGCCGCGCTCTAAAGGCGGCATCCCCATCATGTCGATGAACGTGCTGCTCGACGACCCCGAGGCCGCCGTGGTCTGGCGCGGCCCCATGATCTCGGGCGCCATCAAGCAGTTCTACACCGACATCCATTGGGGCGAGCTCGACTACCTGCTCGTCGACCTGCCGCCCGGCACCTCCGACGCGCCGATGACGGTGATGCAGCAACTCCCCACCGACGGCGCGGTGCTCGTGAGCACCCCCCAGGGCCTGGCCACGATGGTGGTAAGCAAGGCGATCCAGATGGTTAAGAAGTTTGAGGTGCCCATCGTGGGCATGGTCGAGAATATGAGTTATGTCACGCTGCCCGGCGGCGAGTCGTACGAACTCTTCGGGGCCAGCCAGGGCCAGCGGCTCGTCGGCCTCTCGGGGGCGCCCCTGCTGGCCCGCCTGCCGATCGACCCCACGATCGCCGCGTTCAGCGACACCGGGCGCATCGAAGAGTACACCTCGGAGGCGTACGACACGCTCGCAAAAAACTTCATGACGCGCCTCACACAGCGCGAGGGCGCGCGTCCCAGCCTGCCCATCATCAGCACCCGTAGCTTGAAAGGCGCCGGCGTGGCCGGAGCGCGCCCTGTCGGGGCCGCGCCATCCATGGCGTCGCCGGTGGCGGCGACACCAACCGTGGCCGCGCAACCCGTCCGCGCGGCCCTGCAAGAAACCGCTGCCGGCGCCTTGGTCACCGCGGCGCCGGCCACGGCCGCGTCGCCCCACAACGGAAACGGCAAGGGTGACAGAGGCGGGAACGGTGGCGGGGGCGCCTTATTGCGCCTAGGCCGGTTCCTGAAGCAAGACAAAGCATAGGTAGCAGGTGTAGATCGGTTTAGTACAAGGTATAGGGGAGGAGTCCCCATGATCACACCACATGTCGCACGAGGTATCGAGATCAGGGTGGAGCGGCGACGGCCGCTCGGCAAGTGGGCGCGCCGCGTCGGAGGGACGCTGGGCGTCGCGGGGGGCGGCTTCCTCTCGGGGGCGCTCGCGCTGGCCTACTATGTCGCGCGTCGCATCACCGCGCCGACCACGCCGACCCCGTTCGACGCCTTCACATTCACGCCCTTCGAGTTCGGCGTGCCCTACGAATCGGTTGCCTTCCCGACGGGCGGCGGCGCGACGCTGCGCGGCTGGCTGCTGCCGCGACCCGAGTCGCGCCGCGTGGTGATCGCCTGCGGCGGCTATCGTGGGCGCCGCGCCGACCTGCTGGGCATCAGTACGGCGCTGTGGCGCGACGGCGCCAACGTGCTCATCTTCGCCGGCACGCCGGTCACGCTGGGGTACCAGGAGTTGCAGGATGTCCTCGCGGCGGTCGATTTCGTCGAGGAGCGCATCCCCGGCGCGTCGATCGGCCTGCTGGGCTATTCGATGGGCGCCTCCATCGCGATCATGGCGGCGGCACGCCGGCCCGATATCGCCGCCGTGGTGGCCGACAGCCCTTTCGCACGCCAGCGCGACGCGGTGAGCCTGCGTATGCGCCAGGTACTGCGCGTCCCGCACGGGCCGCTGCTCGCGCTCGTCGACCTCTTGCTGGGGCGGCTAAGCGGCTACCACTTTCGCGATGTCGAGCCGTTGCGCGAGGTCGGCCTGCTGTCGCCGCGCCCGCTCCTGCTTATCCACGGCGACGCCGATACGGTCACCGATCCCCGCGACTCCGCGTCGCTCTATACGGCGGCCGGCGAGCCCAAGGAGTTGTGGATCGCGCCGGGCGTCGAGCACTGCGGCACGTACTTCGCCGACCGCGCGGCCTACTCAGGGCGCGTCGCCGCCTTCTTTCGCCGCGCCCTAATCGCACAGGACGCCGCGCCAGCCGGTGCGGCCCAGCCGGCGCGCTGAAGCTAGAGGCTACGCTCCGTCGACAACCGGGCTACGCATTGCGGCGCCCCACGATGATGTTGAACAGGACCAGGATGATGGCCGCGACGAGGAGCAGGTTGCCCAGGCCAACTCCGACATGCGCGACGGCCGCGAGGAGCCATAAGAACAGCAGGATGACCGCGATAGCGTAGATGACACTGCCCATGGCTCACTCCTCCTCACCGACCGAACAACCCTCACACCTAAACGGCGTTGCGGCGGCCGACGATGAGGTTGTAGGCAATGAGGATAACGGCCACGACGAGTAGCAAGTGGAAGGCGGCGAACGTGATGTGGATGACCAACCCGATCAGCCACAATACCACGAGGATAGCGGCGATACCGTACAGAATACTGCCCACGGAGCACCTCCTACTAGATAAACAAACGGCTGCTGATCGGTCCACGGAAGCACAAAACGTGCCATCTAAAGACGTCAGCGGCGGTACTTGGGGCGGTGGTACGAGTAGGTACGCTCCTCCGTCTGCGCCTCGTCGGCCTTCTCCTGGATGGTCGAGTTGGAGTGGCAGTACGAGCACTCCAGGCGATAGATACGGCGGCCCGCCAACGTGAGGCGGTCGATGATGTCGCCGGTGGTCAGCTGTACCTGCTTGCAGTGAGGGCACTTGACGCCCGTCTTCTCGAAGTATTCGATGTTGATGGTAATGGTCATAGTTGTAGTATAAACACTTACTGTATCGGGTGGACCAGAGACCGTCGCGGCGGGAACAGCGCGCGCAGCAGGGGGACGGCCTGGGCACGCGCCTCGACATCGGGGAAAGCGTAGCGCAGTTCGTCGAGGCCGCGATGGCCGAAGAGCAGTTGCAGGAACACCAGCGGTGGAAAGCCGCCGTCGGGCTCGTCCCACGGGCCGCGCTTCCACTCCTCGGCCGCCGTCAACCGCCCGTCCTCGAAGGTCAGGCGCAGGCCGCCGCGGTAGAAGTCCAGCGCCAGCGCGCCGCTATGGCCGGCCAGGACGGAGGCGGCCAGGCGCCGCTCCAGCGTGGGCGCGATATGCAGCAGCAAGCGCGGCAGGTCGGGCACGCGCACGTACCACGCGTAGGGCGGCTTGACCGGGGGCGGCAGCAGGTCTCCCAACGCCTCGTAGACGGGATGCGCGCGGCCCAGCCCGAAAGAGATGCCGTTGGCCGGCGGCGTGTCCGTGTTGGGGCTGACCAGGACGGTGTCCGCGCGCGCCTCGACCGCGCGCAGCACGGACGGCAGCGCCGCGGCGAGCGAGACGCCCTCGGCGACGCCGAGATCCCACAGATTGATCGAATTATCGTAGCGCCAGCGCCCGACGAATACGTAGCCGGCAGGCCGATCGTCCGAACCGGGGTCGGTGATGAGCATGACGCGGAAGTTTTCGGCCGACGCGGGGCTCTGCCCCTCGAGCAGCCAGCGCCAGAAGGGCTCCTCGATACGCGTCGATACGAGCGACGATGCCCGCGCCTCGTCGTAGAGCGCCTGCGCCAGCGGGATGTCCGCGAGGGTAGCGTCACGCAGCCGGTACGGCTCGGGCGCGCCGTCCTTGAGACGTGGGATGGCGGAGAAGAGAAGGCCGCGGGCGCCGCCGAGGTCGAGCGCGTACTCGTAGCCGAACTGGCGATAATAATAGGGTATGCCGGTGATGCCCTGTACCAGGTCGCCCCGGGCCTCGCTGCGCGCGTGGATCAACTCGAAGATCGCGCGGACGAGCCCCTTGTTACGATAGGCCAGGTCGGTCCCCACGATCTCGGGCCGTCCCAGAGGGCAGGCGATCCCGTCGTACTCCCAGGTCTGGGCGAGCAGGCAGGCCGCCGCGACGACGGCGCCGCTCCGCGAGTCCTCGACGAGGGCGAAAAGGGTCGGGTCGATCAGCGGATGGCGCCCGCCCATCATATCGCGCGTCCACGCGGCCATGTAGGGGTTGGGCGGGGTTTCGGCGGAGCGCCGGAACACATCGGCGTAGAGCCGCGCCAGGGACTCGGTATCCTCCGGCGTCGACCAGCGCAGCGCCAAGCCATCGTTCAACTCACGCCGGTACATCGGATCGCTCATCAGGACTGACACTAGTTTCCTACCTCCCACAACCAAAAGCCTATACGGCCTCGGCGGCGTAGCGCAGCGCCTGCCGGATGTCCTCCGGCTCCAGATCGGGATACGCGGCCAAGATTTCCGCGTCGTTCATATCATCCGCCACCATCCCGACGATTGTCGTGACAGGGATACGCAGACCGCGGATACACGGCACGCCGCCCATCTGATCGGAATTAATCGTTACGCGTTGAAACTGCATAGCAGAATCTTCCCAAAAACTATCACGCATCCAGCTATCCTATGTCAAGACTATTGCCGTGATGCACGAGTGCCCGTAGCCGCGCGAAGTCCGCCTGCTGCGCCTCAAAAGAGCGGTGCAACTGAGCGCGCGGACCGGGGTGATAGAGGGGCACGAGGGTGCGGCCGTTCCAGGGCAGCGCGGTGGCGACGTCGCGGCGCAACTCGGCCGCGTGCGGCGCCAACAGGGCCAGCGCGGAGAGCGCCACGCGGCCGAGCGCGGCGACGTAGGGCGGGTCGAGGATCGCCAGAAGGTCGCGCAGGTGCGCCGAACAGGCGCGGACCTCCGCGCGGGCCGGCGTGTCGTTGCGGCCCTCGGCGTCGCGTGGGTTGCACAGGATGGCGTTGCTCACAAAGACCTCGTCGCGGCGCCAGCCGGCGGACTCCAGCAGGCGCGCGAAGTTGCGACCGCTCTGGTCGCTGACCAGCGGCACGCCTGTCCTGTCCCCGCCGAGCCGTCCCGGCGCCTCGGCCACGAACAGCACGCGCGCGTCGAGCGGCCCATTGCTCGCGCCGAGGACGCGCCTCCGGCCCTCCATGCGTGGGCACAGCCGGCAGGCCCGCGCCCGTGCCACCAGCGCATCGTACGCCGTCGCGCGGTCAACATCAGGTTTGGACGAAGCGCCCCTCATGCAGGCCCCTGCGACGCCGCGTCATGGTTGGGCGGGAGTGCTATCAGCCATATCTCTCTACTCGCCGCTCGTCGAGCCACCGCGCGACCTCCTCGTCTGTCGGCGGTATCTGTCCCTTGGCAAGAATGCCAGCGAGGTCGCGCGAACTGGGAGGGTCCAGCGGCTCCTCGGCGGGAGCGACGCCAGCGACGCCTATGTGCCCGAGAATCTCGCGTGCGAGCATCCGCTGTTCATCGGACGACCAGGTGCGGACGACCTGCAAAATCGTCGTACGATCGAGGGTCGGTGTTGCCATTTTTCTCGCCTCCTTTGTGTTCGAACAGCACAGCGGTGAGGGTGGCCTCACGCGTTGTCCGGGCGCCGTCACACCTACAGTCTAAACCACCAACCTCGGTCTTAACCAGATCTTAACAGTGCCCAATGTCGATCTTAACCAAATCTTAACCAGTGTCTGTTACGCTGATGTGGGTGAGATAGCAAGGCGCCGGCTACCCTTCCTCTTGGAGTATCAGCGTCGCTACACTGCCTATGCGTTCGAGTAGGGCGCGATAGATCGGGGGGAGACGGTGCGTGTGGCGATTGGGGATGCGTGGCGGCGGCGCGCCCGCACAGACATAAAGACGGCTTTTGGCGGACAGACGCGTTTCCGCGTGGTCGTCGCCGTGCTGGCCCTCGTGCTGGCGCTCCTCGGCCCCGTGGCCGCCGGAACCCCGGCCGGGGCCGACGATTGCGCGGGCGATGGGCCGGCGCCCTACCTGCATACATGCGGGACGCGCGTCGTCGACGCCAACGGCGCGCCCGTAACCCTCCGCGCCGTCAACTGGTACGGCTTCGACTCCAACGACTTCGTGGCCGGCGGCCTGCGCTACCAGTCGTACCAGGCCATCGTCGACCGCATTAAGGGCCTCGGCTTCAACGCCCTGCGCATCCCCTTCTCCAACGAGTTGGTCGAGCGCGACCCGGTCGTCAGCGCGCTCGGCCCCGTCTGCGCCCATCTGTCGTGCCTGCCCAACAGCGGCGCCGACGCCCTCGGCCCTAACAGCGGTCTCTACGGGCTCGACGCCCTGACCATCCTCAAGACAATCGTCGACTACGCGGGCGGCCAGGGCCTCTACGTCATTCTGGACAACCACCGCTCGCAGGCGGGCTGGGGTCCGCAGGAGAACGGCCTCTGGTACACCAACACGACGTGCCCGGAAAAGGCCGAGCCGTACACCTGCTACAGCGCGCAGTCCTGGCTCGACGACTGGAAGCGGCTTGGCGCCGTCTTCGCGGGCGACCCCTACGTCACGGGCATGGATCCGCGCAACGAGCCGCACTCGGTACACCAGCCGTCGACCTGCGCGGACTATCTGAGCTTGAACGGCCAGAACAACGGCGCCCACTGGGGTCCGTGCGGCGGGGCCGCCAACAACGACACCGACTGGCAGCAGGCGGCGTCGGCCGCGGGGAGCGCGCTGCTCTCCATCAACCCGCACTGGCTGATCGCCGTCGAGGGCGTGTCGACGTTCCCGCTGGGCAACGGCGGCTTCCCCGACGACGGCTGGGGCGAGAACCTGCAGGGCGCGGCGGTTTATCCGATCGCGCTCAATGCGCCCGGCGGCGGCGATCACCTCGTCTACTCCCCCCACGACTACCGTTTCAGCGACAGCAATACGAACGTACCCCCGGATGCGATGCGCGCCGCCTGGCTGCGCGACTTCGGCTACCTCGTCGCGGAGCCCACCCACGGCTATAGCGCGCCGCTCTGGGTCGGCGAGTTCGGGACCTGCACGCACGCCAACAACTGCCTCGCCGATAGCGCGCTCGGCAGTTCCGGCACATGGTTCAGCGCCTTTACCCAGTACCTGAACAGTGGAGATCCGGCCAACGGCGTCCCCGGCGGCCAGGGCTGGAGCTACTGGCCGGTCAACGGGACCTACTCCGACTCCTGGTCTTACTCCGGCACCAACTGGAAGACCTGCTACGGGCAGCGCGAGAATTACGGCGTGCTCGGCGGCGACTGGTCGACCCTCGCGGCGCCGCTGATGCGGACCCTGCTGTTCCCGCCCTCCCCCACACCGCCGCCGCCGGCCGCCGACACCGCGCTCCCGAACACCGCGACGAGCACACCTAACGTGGCGGCGACGATCCAGGCGACCGACACGCCGACCGCGCTGGCTAGCCCCATCACCGCGACCGCGACGACGACGGCCACGCTCACGCCACAAGCGGCGTCCGCGACGCCCGCCTTCACGCTGCCCATCTCCCCGACGGCCACGCCGGCGACGGTGATCACTCCCACGTCGACGGTCACGACGGCCACGGTCACCGTGAGCGCGAGCATGACGCCCGGCACGACGACCGTCCCCCCGACGGTCTTGCAGGTGGCCACGACCGTGACCCCGACGACCGCCGCCTCATCCTCAACCCCGCCGGCCACGACACCGACGACGGCGGGCGCGACCGTGACCCCGACGACCGTCACCTCCGCTACATCGGCGCCCACGGCGACAGCGCAACCATCGCCCACGCCGCTGCCCTCGTCTACGCCCCTGCCTATGGCTACGCCACCCCCTCCTCCGCCGAGCCAATGGGCAAGCTTTGCCTGCGCCCCCTACAGCATCACCCCCACGCCGTCCGCCACGGCCACGCCGGCGCTCAAGCTGACCCCGCTGGCCATCCTGCCCCAACCGACGGCGACGGCTACCGTGCGCCCACGTCCGACGCCGGCGCGCCGGACCGCCACTCGAAAAACAACAGCGACACGCCGGACACAAGCGAAGACGGCCAGGAAAGCACAGCCGGCGCCGCCCCTGATTAGCGCGCGGGGGTCGGCCTTGCGCAAAGCCGTACTGCTCGACCTGCAGCTGCGTCGCGATGGGCGGGGGCGGCTGGGCGGGTGGCTACACTACACGGACGCGCGCCGCGGCAAGCGCCTCGCGCTCCACGAGGCGGCCTTCCGCTCGGCGTCGACGTCCTGTGGCCGCACGCCCTCGGCCCTGATCCTGGTGCGCCTACGCGACAAGACGCATACGTACGACGCCTCGCTCTACCTGGGGGTCGACAAGCGCCGCGCGGCGCATCTTACCATGCGCTTGGGACGCTTATACGCGTTGACTACCGTGTTCAGTGGACGCATCGCCATTACTTGCCTGCCCAAGCCGTCGCCGCACAAGCCGGCCTACAAAGCGCCGTCACGCAAACCGGCGGCGCGCAAGACGGCGCATTCCGCGACGACGAGCCGCAAGCCAGCGGCGCCAAAGACGCCGGGGCGGCGGGGAACGCCGTCGCAGCCTCCCCACCGCGCGCCCTCACATTAGTAGATAGAACTCTACCCCGGCTGACAGCTGATAAGCCGACGGCTGATGGCTACGGAAGCGCGAGCGGCGAGTTCTGCGCCAGCTGCAGCAGCGGGTTGGCGAAAATGCCGAGCAGGAGCGAGCCGGCCACGCTCAAGATCAGCGTGACGGCCCACGCCGGCGGGATGAACGGGCGTTGCGCGTCCTCGGTCGAGCCGCGCATGTACATGTAGAAGATCACGCGCAGGTAGTAAAACACCGACACGAGCGAGCACAGGACGCCGATGACGGCCAACTCGCTGTGGCCGGCCTCGATGGCCGCGCGGAACACGTAGAGCTTGGCGAACAGCCCGGCCGTCGGCGGGAAGCCCGCCAGGGAGAACATGAACACGGCCATCGCCGCCGCCAGCCAAGGGCTGCGCGTGGCCAGACCGCTGAAGTCACGCAGGCTCTCGTAGCGCTCGCCCTTCTGCGACACGGCCAGCACCACGGCGAAGGCGCCTATGTTCATGAACGTGTAGATAGCGAAGTAGTACAAAAGGCTCGGCAGCGCGTCGAAGTTCTGGTTGTTATTGAACGAGGCGATGGCCACCAATAGGTAGCCGGCGTGAGCGATGCTGGAGTAGCCCAGCATGCGCTTGACGTCGGTCTGGATAACAGCCGCCACGTTGCCGAAGATCATTGTGGCCACGGCCAACGACCACACGATGCCCTCCCAGTGCGAGGTCAGCGCGGGTAGCGCGGCCCCGAACAGGCGCACGAAGGCGGCGAAGGCGGCCAGCTTGGTGCCGACCGACATCAGGGCCGTGACCGGACCCGGCGAGCCCTCGTAGACGTCGGGTGTCCACACATGGAACGGCACGGCGGCCATCTTGAAGGCCAGGCCCACGATGACCAGCCCCACGCCGATCAGGAGCACCGGGTCGTCCCCGCCCGCGTGCGAACTCAGGAAAGTATTGATCGCCAGCAACTGCGTCGAGCCGGTCTCGCCGTACATGAGCGCCATGCCGTAGAGCAGGAAGCCCGAGGCGAAGGCGCTGAGCAGGAAGTACTTGAGCGCGGCCTCCTGCGAACGCTCGCGCGAGCGGGCGAACCCGGCCAGCACGTAGAGGCAGACCGAGAAGAGTTCGAGCGCCAGGAAGATGGTCATCAGGGACGACGAGGCGCCCATCAGCATCATGCCGCAGATCGCGGCCAGGACGAGCACGTAGTATTCGGAGAGGTTGATACGCTCGCGGTGCAAGTAGTCCGGCGACAGCAGCAGCACCAGCGCGCCCACCGCCAGGAACACCAGGTTCGTAAACAGCGTGAAGCCGTCGAGCACGACCGAGTGGTTGAACGCGCTCAGGGCGCGGTCGCCCTTGTTCCAGATGACCCCGTCGGCGACCGCCGCGGCCACGAGGCCGACGACGCCCACGTAGGCCATGTAATCGCGCCGATCCTGGTCGATCACCAGGTCAAGCAGGATAATCAGGATAGCCGTCAACGCGACGATCACCTCGGGCAGCACGGTGATCAGATTGGTATCGGACGGGATCACATATTCTCCAATCTAGTCGGCCTGCGACTGATCGGTTGGGCTGTCGGGCGAAGCCCGAGAGACCAATCCGCATGGTCGCATGGCACAGTACGGGCACTGCGGCGCCAAAAACATCCGACCGCGGTCGGCGTAGTCTGCCATGCGACCGCGGTCGCAGGCTTTCTAATGCGCTCCACTCACGGCGTCCACGATATACCGCGCCGCGTAGGAGGCCGGGTGCAGCCAGCCGTCGGGCGCGACGCCGATCCAGACAATCAGGGCCACGAGCGGCAGCAGGGCCGCCAGCTCGTTGGCGCGCAGGGCGATACCGTGCGTAGGCCGCTCCGACGGCTCCATCTTAGCCCCCTGCATCACGCCCTGATAGAGGCGCAACATGTACCACGCCGCCAGGATCACACCGATCGTGCCGGCGACACCAAAGATACCCACATCGCGGAACGCTCCGAGCAGGATCAGGAACTCGCCCGCGAACGAGTTGAGTCCCGGCAGCCCCAGCGACGAGAGCGCCACGATCAGGAAGACGACCGAGAGCACGCGCGCGCGCTGCCCGAGTCCTTCAAGCCTGCGCAGGTCGGTCGTACCCCAACGCCAGGCGATGGCCCCGACGATGGCGAAGAGCGCCGCCGTCGTTATACCATGGTTGAACATCTGGAGGGTAGCCCCCTGCACGCCCTGCTCGTTGAGCGCGAAGACGCCCAGCAGGATAAAGCCCATGTGGCTGATACTGGAGCAGGCCACCAGGCGCTTGGCGTCCAGCTGCGCCAGGGCCAGCAGCGCGCCGTAGATGATGCCGATCACGGCCAGCGTCGCCGCCACGCCCGCGAGTTGCCGGCTGCCGTCGGGGAACAGGGGCAGCGCGATGCGCAGGAAGCCGTAGACGCCCATCTTGGAGACCACACCGGCCAGCAGGATCGTGGTCGGCGTGGCCGACTCCCCATAGACATCGGGCACCCAGGAGTGGAAGGGGAACAGGGCCGACTTGATGGCGAAGGCCAGCCCGAAGGTGAGCAGCAGCGGTACCTGCAGCGACGGCGAGACCAGCGCCCCCGGCTGGCTCAGGTCCACGAGGTCGAAGGTGTTGCGCAGCGGCGAGAGCGCGTAGACGCCCACGACGCCCACAAGCATCAGCAGCGAGCCGGCCATGGTGTAGAGCACGTACTTGAGGGCGGCGTAGACCCGCCGCGCCCCGCCGTACACACCGATGAGCAGGTAGGCCGGGATCAGCACACCCTCCCAGAACACGTAGAAGAGCACCAGGTCGAGCGAGAGGAAGACGCCGAGTAGGCTCGTCTCCAACAGCAGCACAAGGCACATGTAGAGCGGCACGCGTTCGGTGACGCTCTCGTTGCTCATCAGAATGGCCACGGGCGTGATGATCGTGGTCAGCAGCACCAGCAGCAGACTGAGACCATCCATGCCCAGGTGGTAGCTGGCCCCGATCTGCGGCAGCCACGGCACGCGCTCCTCATACATA
>JAABUQ010010388.1_pt1 | contig 12206 bp, 12 predicted proteins | sample 5560001 | NCBI WGS metagenome assembly JAABUQ01 (sample SAMN10711888, study PRJNA513371) | rock metagenome | isolation source: Antarctica rocks | place: Antarctica: Victoria Land, Finger Mt nord | collected 2015-12-18
GATGGCACGCTCCGGCCGTTGTTCGAGCGCTGGTATCCGGGGCTCGCCAACGACAATGGAAACGAGGCGGCTCAAGCCACCGCGGCGTGAACACCCCACACTTCCTGATGCTCTCGCCGGAACGCGCCGGAGACACGCAACGTAAGGTTAGCGGCGATCAAATCCTTCTTTCACTTCCTTTAGCACAGGCAGCCGGCGGCGCTCGACCAAATTCGTCGTGTTCTGGCGATACCGTTCAAGAGAACCAGCTCTCGCCTGGTGCCCTATCTCGTCCGAGATGAAGTCCAGGTATTGCTGGATGCCCCTGATCCAGCGACCCGTGACGGTATTCGGGACAGAGCGATGTTGCATCTGGTGGTTTGTGCTGGATTGCGGGTGTCCGAGCTGACCGGCTTGCGGACCGGTGATGTGACGCTGCCATCGATGAGCATTCCTGTCCTCGGCAAAGGTCGGCGGGAACGGGTGCTGCCGTTATGGAAAACCACGGCGTCGGCGCTCCGAGCCTGGCTCGCGATCCGGGGGATGGTCGCGGCACCAGAGGTGTTCATTAATCATCGAGGTGAACCGCTGAGCCGTTGGGGATTTGCCTACATACTGAAACAACATGCCGAAACGGCTGGTCAGCTTTGTCTCGGATTGCAGAACAAGCGGGTTTCCCCGCATGTCCTGCGGCATACCTGCGCGATGATCGTGCTGCAGGCGACGCAAGACATCCGCAAGGTCTCCCTTTGGCTGGGACATGCTACCCTGGCAAGCACTGAAATCTACACGCGTGGCGATCCCACCGAAAAGCTCGAAGCCATCGAGGCGATCGTGCCGCCCCATTTGCGCAAAGGCTCCTTCCGGCCGCCGGACAAGCTGATCGCCTTGCTCCGGGATAGCGCGGTAATGGAGAGCAGAACTGGCCAGGAGCAACATCGAACTGGGGAGAGCCGCCGCTGACTCCCCATTACTGAATTCGCCCATAAGGCAGCTAATGTGCATTGCACATTACCTGCCGCAACCGGCACTGTCCGAAGTGCCAGGGCCTGGCGCGCGCGGAGTGGCTGGAGGCGCGCCAGGCTGAGTTGCTGCCGGTGCCCTACTACCACGTGGTCTTCACCCTGCCGCCGCAGGTCGCGGAGATCGCGTTCCAGAACAAGCGCGTTGTCTATGCCGTCCTGTTCCGCGCTGCGGCGGAGGCGCTGCGCGACATCGCCGCTGATCCGCGCCATCTCGGTGCGGAGACCCTCAGATTACGCGGCTGGGCACATGAGTTCTAGTCAGAGAGACTTGGTATTATCCGGAGTTACGGATCCTGTCGTCCGATTGTGCTCGGACCTGTCGGAACGTGAAAGACAACGGCTCAAGAACCGGTAAAACGTATGCTTCTCAACAGCGCACTCGAATCCTTCCGAATTCCATAACCAATCGGAGAGAGAATGTCGTTTAGAAGCAACCGCGTCGTCGACGGAATGACTGGACCGGCCTCCGCCCTTGCAGCGTATGCCCTTTGGGGAGTTTCGTCGCTATACTGGCATCTCTTGCCATCTGTGCCTCCAGAGGAACTGCTCTCCTATCGGGTGTTGTTGTCTTGTATAGTACTTTTGTTAGTTCTTCTCGTGACGCGGACTCTGAAGGCGACCATTCGTGCAGCGTTGACACGCCGGAATCTGGCTATTTATAGCTGCTCTGCCCTCTCTATTGCCACGAACTGGACCGTATTTATGTGGGGTGCGGTCCACGGCCATGTCATTGAAACAGGCGTCGGATACCTGATCGCTCCACTTATCAATGTCGCATTCGGGGCATTGGTCTTGAGGGAGCGGCTTACACCTGCCAAGTATGCCGCTGTAGCGTTGATGGTAACCGGGCTAGCGTTTTTGATCTCTAATGGCGGAGATCTTACCATCTGGATTTACCTTACTATTGGCATCAGCTTCGGTGCCTACAGCCTATTTCGTAAGTTGGGCCCGCTGGGGGCTATCCAGGGCCTTGCGGTCGAGACTTCGCTGCTGACCGTAGTCGTCATCGCAGCCTTCTTGTTTGGTGGCATATCTCTGACTCTTCCGCTGGTGTCCTCGCCTCATCAGGTCACCATCTTAGCGTTCGGCGGTGTCGTGTCGGTGGTCCCGCTTTGGTTGTTCTCGGTCGCTAACCGCGCCTTACGGCTCGGCACGCTTGGGTTCTTTCAGTACGCGCTTCCCACGACGCAGTTCGCTCTGGCGATCCTCTATTATGGACAACTACCTAGCGCAGTCACGATCGTCAGCTTGGCCATAATCTGGTCGGCACTTGCCATCGTGGTGCTTGAGTCGGCGGTTGCTCGAAAAGGCCCACGTTCTCAGGGCACGAGGGATATCTTAGCGGGCGGAAAGAGCTAGCAATGGTAGTCCGACCGAATCCCTACGCGCTGACCACCGAGTTGTCTGGAACGAGGCGGTTCGCTCTCAACTCTCTTGGCGGGCTCAGCAGCAGAGAGTCACGTCAACGCAAAGTATCTACATTTTTGCGAAACACGGTGGTGCTCTCGTGAATGATTTCCATAACTATTCCGGAGGCCAAACCTCGTGAGGCCGAACGAAAATCCAGCTGGTTACACGGAGGGAGATGCATCGGCGCTCCTATATCGAGCAGCGCGTGACCTTGTGGCTGAAGGCGTTGGCGGGGCGACAGACCCTGACGATCTTCTGGGCACCTTTTTTCAAGTGGCCCGTTTGGCACCGGACCGGCCTGCCGTCGTTCACAACGGGCAGACGTTGACCTACGGGGAACTCGCGGGGCTGGTGCGCACAGTTGCGTTTCGCCTTGGTTTCAACTGCGGGACTGTAGCAGTCCTGGCCACGCGGTCCGCTGAGACTGTGATTGCGCTCCTTGGTGTACTCGCCGCGCATGGGACGTACTGCCCGATAGATCCAACGTTTCCTATCGACAGACAAAATACAATTGTTCGCTCAAGTGGATGCGACAGGTTGATTTCAACGAGGCCCGGACTCCTGATACCTGAGGTTGTCCGGGTGATCCATCTTCCCTTGGTTGATTGCGGCTTGAGCATTCCAAACCAAAGTGTGCCGGCCGTCGCCATCGAACCAACGATGCCGGCCTACGCTTTGTTCACATCCGGATCCACTGGCGAGCCGAAGGCCGTCATCGTGCCCAGAGGCGCTATCACGATCGCAGTGCGATCACTGCGCGAGTTCCTCGGGATCACGCCTTCGGATCGGGTCCTACAGTTTGCTGCGCTGAATTGGGACACGTGCTTCGAGGAGATTTTCCCGGCGCTCACGGCCGGTGCTACGCTTGTCATCGATGACGAGGCGTACTCAGGATCCTTCCCGCGGCTGCTGCGAATGGTTGCCGCGAGGCAGATCACCGTCATGGACTTACCGACCGCTTATTGGCACGAGCTTGTTGGGTACTTGGTGGAGGAACATACGCATCTGCCGGAGTGCATCCGAATTGTCATTATCGGAGGGGAGGCAGCTCGGCCCGCGCGATTGGCAGAATGGTGCTCGCTCGGTACGGAACGGGCCCGACTGATAAACAGTTATGGATGTACAGAGACAGCCCTCATCACCCACGCTGCCGACCTGAACGGTCCATTCGCGGATCTACCTGCATTACCATGGATAGACGCAGCCTCCGTGCCAATGGGTCGCTGTATGCCGCACGTGGTCGAGTATATCGACGAGGCCGGTGAATTGTACATCGGCGGCCCTTCACTCGCACTCGGATATCGAGACTTGCCCGAGGCGACGGCCGAGCGGTTCGTGACGCTCAATGTTGGCAGCGGCGAACAGCGCTACTTCCGCACGGGGGACCGAGTTGCCCAGGACGCCAGTGGAAGCCTTGTTCATCAAGGGCGTTTCGACAACCAAATAAAGGTCCGCGGCGTGCGCATTGAGCCGGGGGAAGTGGAAGCGGTAATCGCAAAACATCCGAGCGTCATCGCTGTAGCCGTAACGGGGGAACTCCGCTCCGGCCGGATGGCACTGATTGCCTACGTCGTTGTTAAGTCATCTATCGACGGTAAGATCGTGAGTACAGAGATCCTGAAATACCTACGACTGCAGGCGCCGTCTCATCTCGTTCCTGCTCACCTCGTGGTGGTGCCGCAGCTCGTCTATACAGCGAGCGGCAAGGTCGACCGGAAAAGGTCTCATCAGCGTTATGGAGTGCTATTCAACTCTAGGGAAGACGTCAATGAGCGTTGATGGCATCGTGCGGATATTTGGCCGTATACTAGAAGTATCAGACGTGAATTCAGAGTCCGATTTCTTTGAGATGGGCGGCGACTCTCTCCTCGCGACACGTGTATTGAGCGCGATCGCTCGGGAATACGAAACCGAACTGTCGTTCGCTGATTTCTTCAATGCGCGCTCTCCTAGGGCACTGTCGGCGCGCATCGAAAGCATGCAGCGGTGAAAGTCATCGTCGTAGGCGCAGGGTTGGCCGGGCTCACCGCGGCTGCGGAGTTAACACGCCGGGGGGTCCAGGTGATCGTTCTCGACGCCCGCAGTCGGGTAGGCGGACGTACACACGGCATCGAGGTGGCACCCGGAAGCTGGGCTGACGCGGGTGCCGCCTATCTTGGCAAACGTCATTCGAGTCTTCGGGCGATGATCGATGACTTGGGCCTTGCCACAACCCCGACAGCAATGTGCGGAGACAGCACATTCGATCTGAGGAAAGGCGTCACCCGTTGCGCGGGCAGATTTCCGCCACTCGATGCGGTGGCGTTGGGCGAGATGTTCGATTTGCTCGATGAGTTGACGAAGATGCTGCACGTCGATGCTCCCTGGCTCAGTCCCGAAGCCGCACGTCTCGACTCCATTACCGTGGCACAGTGGGCCGACGAGCATCTGAAGCACCCAGATGCGCGGCTGTTTTTCCCTCTGTTCCTTGGCGAGATGATGGCCGCTGATCCCGCGGCAATCTCGGTCCTGCACATGGCGTTCTATCTTTGCTCTGGCGGAGGTATCCGCTATCTCAACGCTTTCGAGGGCGGCGCACAAGAGGAGCGCATTGTAGGCGGCGCACATCAGCTGTGCGAGGCCTTAAGCAGGCGCCTTGGTGAATCTGTTCGACTGAATGATGCGGTTCGGGCAATTCACGAAGGAACAGAGAGCGTGACCGTATACGGCGAGACAGGCACTTTTGAGAGTAGTGCGGTTGTTGTCGCGCTGCCACCACATCTGGCAGACGCGATTGAATACCACCCGGCTCTCCAGGCGCGTCGCGCTAGCGACCGCACTAAGCCCGGTTGCGTCGTAAAGGCGCACCTCGTTTATCCGACGCCGGCGTGGCGCGAACACGGGCTATCTGGCTGGTCGCTGAGTGCCGACGGTCCGCTTCTCTCGACGGTTGACGATTCTCCTGCGGACGGCCGGGTCGGAATACTGACCGGTTTTATTACAGGTAGTAAAGCCCAGCGGTTTTCTGCGATGACCGTTGCCGAGCAGCGAGAGTTGGTGATGGCTCAGGCGAACCGCCTTTTCCCGCAACTGGCATCGCCGATGACATATTTCATGACTGATTGGATAAACGAGGAATATAGCCGCGGTTGCTACGCAGCACTGTTCGGGCCAGGTGATTGGATGAAGAACGGCCCAAATCTGACCCGCCCGCACGGCCGTATTCACTGGGCGGGTACCGAAACAAGTACGGAATTCTTTGGCCTTATGGAGGGTGCAATCCGTTCAGGCCACCGCGTCGCGTCCGAAGTCTTGGCGGCGTACTGAAGGGCCATTGGCGTGCACTCGAGACAGATCTTGGACGATTGGATTCAGAGGAGCAAAAAGTGATAACCGAGAATGGCGTTGCTGAAAGCACGACGAGGCATCCCAGTTCGATCGCCCCATTGGCGGTCCGGCGGACGATGATGGAGGAGTCCACGTTGGGCGCTGGGTCGTTCCTAGACCATGCACTGGCGCTGAATCCGAACCGCAACCAGCCGTTTCTCTTCAGGCATTTCACAGACCAGCGCGGACGCGTAGTGCTGAGGGGTTTTAGCTTGGTCGATCTCGCGGCCATCCGCAACCGATATGCGAGATGGTATTGGGCGAATGGCGTGCGCCCAGGTGAGCCGGTCGGGGTTTATGTCGCGGAAGGATGCGAGCCACTATTCCACTACCTGGCGCTCACTGCCTTGGGCGCGATTCCAGCCCTGATCAATGATGCAATGCCAATTGCCACGACAAGGCGCTATCTGGACCACATCGGCGCCGTCGGGCTGGTCTGCGATGACCCAACACCGATGGTTGCGATATACCGAACTGCCTCAAATCGCTCGGACGGAAGTTTCCGGCCACGCTTCATTGTCCCGACCGCAGAGCTTCACGCCTACGATCCGGCGGCCGGCGATCTCCCGTCGCCTTATCCCTATAAGCACGCTGCCGACGAGGTGGTAGGCCTCATCCATTCTTCGGGTACGACGGGCGCGCCCAAATCGACGATGCTGGGTCACCGGCAGTTCTGGGTCGGAAAGGAGAGCCGAATGCTCCGCTTTCCGGCTGAACCGTACGATCGCCTAATGTGCTTAATGCCACACAGCCACGCTGGTGGCCTAAGTTACTTCATGACGGCCACGCTGCTTGGGCTGCCCATGGTTGCGATGTCGGACTGGAGACGCGTGGTGGTCGAGCCGGTGATGAGGGAGTTCCGGCCCACGATGGTCGCGTCGTTCCCCCGTAGCTTTGTCGAATTGGCGACGGGCGACGCCCCAACTGAGGCCGCTGCGTTGGTGCATACTTGGTTCAATACAGGGGATTCCGCGCACTTTGCCCATATACGGAGGTTGATCCAACTGGGAAAACGCCCGGCCGGATTGATCAAGCCTTGGTTGTTACCGCAGGATAATGCGGAAGAAATGTGCTTGCCAGGTTCCCAGTTCATCGACGGCCTTGGTTCCTCGGAGATGGGGATGGCGCTTTTCGGGCACGTAACCACGCCTGAAACGCCGCGCAATGATCGCTGCGTGGGCAAGCCAGTTGCGGTGGTGGAGAGTGCGGCGGTCCTGGATGAGACCGGCCATGAGCTGCCCGACGGTGCGGCCGGACTCCTTGCCGTGCGGACGCCAACACGCACTCCCGGTTATTGGAATGACAGCCAGATGACCAAACGCTTTGAACTCGCCGGGTACTGGCTTACTGGCGATATTGCGCGGAGGGATGCCGAAGGCCGTTTCTTCCACCTAGATAGAACGGTGGATGTTATCGATACCTCTGCAGGCCCGGTATATAGCCTACCTATCGAGGAGGTCCTGCTAGCGGACCGTGCGGACGTTATTATCGACTGCTCGGTAATAGGCTTGCCCTTTGCAAACGGTTACGGCCAACGGCCCATCGCCACGGTGCGCTTGCAGCCGGGTATCGAAGAGCCGTCTGGTGACGCCCTTCTTCAAAAACTCAATACCGCACTGGCGGAAGCCGGACTTACGCTGCTCGCCGCCATCTTTATTGCCCGGAGCGATGCGGATTTTCCCACAGGCGTCACAGGCAAGGCGCTCAAACGGGAACAGCGGACGCGGCTGGTCAACCTGCTGAGCGAGCCGGCCGGGAGTACAAGCTAGAGGCCGCGAGTGTGATGGGTGGATCGGAATGACATCCGCTCCTACATTCCTAATGGAAGTATAGTGCACCATGAACACCGAAGTTCTGTCCCGCCCTACCGCGATGCCGGCCGGGCCGGTCGCCACGCGATCTCCAGTCGATCCCGCAGTGTTGCTGTACAAACACCTCCCCAAAAGCGAGTTTTGGCGTAGGATCCCAGCATACGCTGAGGTCGACGAGGAGATGTTCTCCGACCACAAATGGCAGGCGACCCACTCAGTCACACGAGTCGATCAGCTGCTGAAGGTGGTTCAAGACCTGGTTTCACCGGAGTTCCTAGATGATGCGGCTATGGGCTTCGGCGTGGCACCGATGGGCGTCCGTATTTCGCCGTACCTGATAAGCCTGATTGACTGGTCGAGGCCCTATGACGATCCGCTCCGACGTCAGTTCGTGCCTGTCAGCACGTCGCTACTGCCTGATCATCCCACGCTCGGGCTTGATTCATTAAACGAGCAAGGTGATTCACCTGTTCCCGGCCTCACACATCGGTATTCCGATAAAGCCCTCTTCCTCGCTCTGGACACGTGTCCCGTCTACTGTCGCTTCTGTACACGGAGCTATGCTGTGGGTGCTGATACAGAGCAAGTGGAGAAGATAAGTCTTCGCGTCAGCACCGAGCGTTGGAGAAACGCCTTCGCCTACGCGGCCTCCCGCCCCGAGCTTGAAGACATTGTCGTGTCGGGCGGAGATGCCTACCAGCTGCGCCCAGCGCAGATTACTGAAATCGGTGAAGCGCTTCTGGCGTTGCCAAACATACGGCGCATCCGTTTCGCCAGCAAGGGTCCTGCGGTGATGCCGCAGAAGCTTCTGACGGACATAGCTTGGCGTGACGCCTTGGTTGGTGTCGTGGAGAAAGGCCGCAGGCTCCATAAGGAGGTGGCGCTCCACACTCATTTCAACCATCCGAATGAAATCACCTATGTCACCGAACAGGCGATGGATGTTCTCATGGAGCGCGGCGTCACGGTAAGAAATCAGTGCGTTCTGCTACGCGGCGTCAATGACTCCATCGACACCATGACAATGCTAGTCAAGCGCCTCGCCTTTGTGAATGTCCATCCGTACTATGTATATATGTCTGATCTCGTAAAGGGCGTGGAGGATCTTCGAACCAGCCTTGACTCCGCGCTTCGTCTCGAAAAACATGTGCGTGGCGCAACGGCAGGGTTCAACACGCCGACATTTGTCGTCGATGCGCCTGGCGGCGGCGGAAAGCGCGATATCCACTCATTCGAACATTATGATCGCGACTCCGGAATTAGCGTTTTCGTTTCCCCGGCGGTGAAGAAGGGTGCCTACTACACGTACTTCGACCCACTTCACTCGTTGTCGCAAGCAGCAACCCGTCGATGGCACCATCCGGAGGAGCGAGAAGCAATGACAGGGGCGGCAATTACGCATGCGGACCGCGCGAATGGCTGCTAGACCGCATGAGCTCCGGTGGGAGGAGTAGCCGGTCTGAAAGGATATAGGGATCGGACCATGTCAGATCGACGCAAGGGATGATCTCGTCGCAAAACGACTGTGCTCTGTAGGGCACTCGGTCGAGGCCGGGAGTCATCGATGTTGTATGACGTTTTCTGGCTATGGCCCTGGGAAGTAGGAAATAGGTCCTGTGCGGAGATCCGTTGCCGTCGAACGACGCGGTGCCGAAGAAAATCGCTGCAGGAGGCAGCGAATGCATGTTCATAGGAAGTTTTCTTATAACAATAGCTGCGCTCGTCAAACCGCAGATCGCAGCTTGACCGAGAAACCTATAGATCGCTTTTTCGTTCCACAGGCTTGTCCCGCGGCGCGTACTCGGCTGTTTTGCATTCCCTATGCAGGTAGTTGGCCATGGGCGTTTCGGGCATGGCCGGCTGGTCTTAGCGACGTGGAGGTGTGCGTCTGCTATCTCCCAGGTCGCGGTAATCCCTTGATGGACTCCGCCTCTAGTTGCATGGGGTCCTTTGTAGCAGCGCTTCGCAATGCCATGGTGCCTCTGCTTAACAAGCCATACGCGATCTTTGGACATAGCTTGGGTGCTCTCATTGCGTATGAACTAGCCGGAGAACTCGAACGGGCCGGGAATCTCCGCCCACTACGACTCTTCGTCTCGGGCTGCCCAGCGCCGGCTCGCCAAGCCCTGAGGCCGTCGCTGCACGAGCTTTCTGACGACCGATTGATCAGTATCCTCCGTGAATGGGACGGAACACCTGCGGCGGTACTGGAGAACCCAGAGCTGCTTAGAATGACCCTCACGCTGATACGGGCCGATTTGAAGTTGGCTCGAGGACAGGGCATGCCGACCGTCGCGGTCGAATGCCCTATGACGGCTTTTTTTGGGACCGCTGATTCAGAGGCGTCCCGCGCGGACGTGATGGAGTGGCGGGGTCATGCGCGCGGTCCCTTCGATGTGTGCGACTTCCCCGGGGGACATTTCTTTATTCACACTCACGTAGAACGTGTACTTGGAACATTGCAACACTATCTACGCAACACATCTACAGCCCTATAAGATTATTCTTCGTGCTGGGTTGGCGCGTTTGTTGGGTGCGATCAGATTGAATGGGGTCCCGATATAGCTGGGGTTCTTATCCATTTGGATTGTTGGAGAGGAACGCCAGTCAACCCTCTTGTCTCGGCCGATCTCCATCTTTCAGGCGATTATGAAGAAAATGTTTTGCACGATTATGCATGGGATCGGCCGAGTTTATGAGACGCTTCGGTTTGGAAGCGGCATCCTGCATTGGGTTACATTTTGGGAAGGCATAAAGGTGTTTGCTATTTTGGGCGCTACCGGGAAGGTAGGGCAGACAACGGCCACTGCCCTGCGCGAGGTGGGCGTGCCCGTACGCGCCGTCGTACGCGATCGATCGAAGGCAAATCAGCTTGCTGCGCTCGGTTGCGAGATTGCGATCGCAGATTTGCAGGATGCGCCTGCTCTCGCACGAGCGATCGATGGCACTTGTGCGGTTCAGATCATTTGCCCCGTTTGTGCACAGGGGGCTAATGCATCGAAGGAGATGGGGCGCTCCATCGAATCGATAGGGAAAGCCTTGGAAGCCGTCCAGGCTCCCGCCGTTTTGGCCATCTCTGACTATGGGGCGGAACTGGACTCGGGCACAGGTGTAACCATGCTGTTCCATGCCCTGGAAGAGCGTCTGCGCCGCATGGCTTCGCGATTGATTTTCCTTCGGTCGGCGGAGCACATGGAAAACTGGTCGCGTGTGATCAAGGTGGCTGTGCAAACCAGCGCGCTGCCGAGCCTGCATCACCCGCTAACAAAATTATTCCCAATGGTTTCCGCATTCGATGTCGGTGCCATTGCGGCCAGACTGCTGTTGTCACCTTTCGAAGATCATGTTTCGCCTCGCATTGTTCATGTGGAGGGACCGCGGCGCTACACCCCTTTAGACGTTGCGGGAGTGGTCGGCGCTCTTCTTGGGCGCAAGATTTCTGCATACGAACTCCCCCGGACGGACTGGAGCGCTACGCTTCGTCTTGGCGGTCTCAGTGAGAGCTATACGCAGCTCGTCATTGATCTGTACGACGCCCATAATGCAGGACGCATCGACGTCCAGCCTGGTGTGGATGAAACTTGCTATGGGAAAACCGAATTTTTGGACGCGCTTAAGCCGCTTATGCCGAGCGTGTTGGGCTAGGTCTCTATGACGCCTACCATGTTTTAGGCTAAGCTCGTTCATGAGCAAGGTGCCGCCGTCGGAAGCGACCTTCACACCCGCGGAGCGCGACTACATCCGACGTGAGCTCGATATGTGGTGTTATTGCATCGACCGGCAGGGTGGATACGTACGGGACCGTGTTGCACGGAGCTGGCTGGAAGTCGTGAAGGCCCTACTTCCTATTGTGCCTCACACGATGCGGACGGAGGTCGGGCGCCCAAAGTTCAGCATCCGGTTGAGTACGTGGACGGCGACGGCGATCTCGGCATTCTGGCGGGCATCGGTCTGGGAATGCAAACCGTTGCCGATGACCTGCTTGAACCGGCCGATCGCAGCCTCGACCCGCGATCGCTTGTTGTAGCCGGAGGATCTCTGCCAACCGGCACGGCCATTGTTGGTGATACCTTGTAGGTGGCGGTCGCGTTGCGTCGGATTGGTTTGGGCGGTGTCGCTCAGCTTGGCAGTGGATCGTGGCGGCACGATGATAGCCGCGTCTGGATGGCGCCCCGCAACCGCCGCGGACACAGCGCCCGTGTCGTAGGCGCCATCGGCGGTGAACGACGCGACGGCTCCGGCGACCTGGTCGAGCAGCGGCCCCACCTGGGAGCCGTCATCGACTTCGTTCGTGGTCAGTTCGGCCGCGACGATCCGCCCCGTGTCGGCGTCCAGGCCGATGTGCAGCGTCCGCCAGGAGCGGCGCGTCCTCGTGCCGTGCTTCTCTACCAGCCACTCGCCCGGGCCGTGGAACTTCAGCCCCGTGCTGTCCACGATCAGGTGCATGCCACCGGCGCCGGGACTGGATTGCGGGCGCGGCACGTCCATGCCGTCCGCCCGGCGGCACAAGGTGGTGTGGTCCGGAATGGCGAGGTCAAGGCCGAGCAGGCCGATGATGGAGCCGATCAGCCCTTCTGTCTGCCGCAACGCCAGGCGGAACACCGCCCGCAGGCAC
>JAABUQ010010389.1_pt1 | contig 12206 bp, 9 predicted proteins | sample 5560001 | NCBI WGS metagenome assembly JAABUQ01 (sample SAMN10711888, study PRJNA513371) | rock metagenome | isolation source: Antarctica rocks | place: Antarctica: Victoria Land, Finger Mt nord | collected 2015-12-18
CCCGCGCGGCGATCTCCGCCGGCCGCACCCGCGGCCTCCAGTCGCGCCCCCAGCGCGTCCACAACCAGGTCCGCCAGCCGCGCGCCCGGGCCGCCACCAGGACCGAGCCGTTGAGCACGCCGTAGGGCGGGCGGTGCAGCCGTGGAGTCGCCCCGCCGGCCGAGCCGATCGCGTCAACTGCGCGGGCGAGGTCCTCGAAGGTGCCCCGGGGTCCGACGCGCAGGAGGTTGCGGTGACGGTCGCAGTGCACGCCCACCTCGTGTCCGGCCGCGAGGATCTCGCCCACCAGGGCCGGGCGCGCCCGTACCTGCTCGCCCACGAGGAAGAACGTCGCCCGCACCCCGGCGTAGGCCAGCAGCTCGAGCGTCGCCGGGGTCCCCCGCGCGTGGGGCCCGTCGTCGAAGGTCAGCGCCACCCCGTGGCCGTCGGAGAGCCGGTCACGGATGCCGAGGGGCCGGCGCAGCGGTGCCCAGATACCGGCGAGGGCGGGCAGCGCATGGAGACCGGCGACCGCCGCGGCGGCGGCCCCGGCGACCGGGTTGCGGGCGAGGCTCAGGAGGAGGCCAGCGTGTCCAGCGCGACGGCGGACAGGCCCGAGCCGGCTAGCTGGGCGTGGGCCCGCTCGACCGCCGCCCCGGCGCTGGCCAGGTTGTCGCGCGCAACGTTGACGACGATGACGTCTCCCGCGTGCAGCGGACGGCCGCTGCGGAGGCTGGGCAGCTCCCGGGGCGAGACAGCGCGGCCGCCGGCCCGGGAGGCCAGGACGTACTCGGCCAACGAGAACCCGCGGCGAGGCCGCAGGTAGAAGAAGTGGCGGTGCGTGAGCCCCAAGGCCCGGGCCTCGAGGTGCAGGTCCCGGGAGGTGTGCAGCCAATGGGTGGTGCCACCCGGGTTGAGCTCGGGCAGTCCGTGGGCGCCAGCCGCCTGGAGGGCGAGGACTTCCCTGCGGTCGGTTCCGACGGCGAACGAGGCGTCCATCCCCTCGGCGCGCAGGCGCGCACGGAGGGGCCCGATCAGGTCGCTGGGCGCGCGCACGAGGAGGACGACCGCGCGCTGGTGGGTGGGCACGCGGTTGATGGTGTGCAGACCGAGCGCGCTCGGCGAGACGAAGGTCCAGACCGGGGCCATGGAGGCCACGAGGCTGACGGCGACGCGCGGAGCCTGCAGGCGCCAGCGCGGAAGGCTGGGCACGCGGATGCGCGCGCCGGCCAGCAGCTCGGTGGCGTGGGGCCGGAGCTCGGCGCCGGTCGGGCGAACCACCGCCCCTTCCCCGGCCAGCGCGCGCTCCAGGGCGGCGCGCAGTTCGGCGGGGGTCACGGCCGCATCGACGATCTGCTCGCGGGCCATGGCGCGAGCGTTGACGCGGATGTGGGCGATCTGCGCGCCGTAGACCACCACCGGGCAGCCGCGCTCGCGGGCTTCCAAGCAGGTCACGCCGGCGGTCGAATGCACCATCGCGTCGGCCGCGGCCAGCAGGGCGTCGATCTGGGTGGTGAAGCCCAGCACCTCGACCCGGGGCGCGCCGCCAAACTCAGCTTCGAGCCCGGCGCGCAGCTCCTCGTTGCGTCCGGCCAGGACCACCACCCGGACGTCGCGGATGCTCAACGCTTCGCGGATCGCCCCCGCGAGATCGCCGACGCCCCAGCCACCGCCGGAGACGATGACCAGCCGGCAGTCGAGATCGATGCCCAGCGCCGCGCGCGCCTCGCCGCTGTCGCGGGGGATCTCGAAGTGCGGGGCGACCAGCCCGCGCGCCGCCCGGGCGCAGCCCCGTCCGGCGACGCGCTCGACCTCGGGCAGGGACTCCTCGTAGGCCAGCATGTGCAGGTCGACGCCGCGGTCGGCCCAGAAGAACAGCCCCGCCATGTCGGTGATGGCGGCCACGCTGGGCACGGGCAGGCGCCCGCGGCGGCGCAGCATGCCCAGCACGACGGTGACGGCCGGGTAGGTCGAGACGACGACGTCGGGGGCCTCGGCCGCGATCGTCCGCTGCAGCGAGCGCGACCCCAGCAGCCACAGGAGGGTCCGCGCCAGCAGCCGCACCGGGGCAAGCCGGAGCAGGAGCCAGTACACGATGTCCGCCGACCACGGAGCGACGCGGAGCTGGGTCTCGTAGCCATCCTGGACGACGTGGCGGATGACGTTGCCCATGGCGGCCAGGCCGTCGATGACTGACACCTCCACGGAGGGATCGTCCAGGGCGACGTGCTGTGCGAGCGCACGGGCGGCGGCGGCATGGCCCTCTCCGACGTTGGCGGAGAGGATCAGCACCTTGCGCGTGGGGGGCGCCTCGTCCGAAGGCGATCCCGACAGTGTGCTCGCACGGTCCGTCCGGGGGCGGAGCCGTGTGGCGATGGGCATTGGCGACATTAATGTCAGGTTCAGCGTTGGGACGAGGTTGCGACGTTGTGGGTGCTCAGGCCGGCTTCGGTTTGAAGTGAAGGAAATCCTGCGAGAACCTGGCGCGTGAACGCTCCTGAGGGTCCTGCTCGGCCGGGAGCTTGAAGCCGGCGTCGAGCCGCCCGGCGGGCGGGGCATGGCTGTGGGGAGCCCGCGGCGGCGACGGCCTCGGCCGGCGGGGGCTCAGGCGGCGAACAGGGTGAGGTCCGGCTCGCGCTCCCCGCGGAGCTCCTCGAGATCGACCTCGACGCAATCAAGACCCCGAGCCCGGGCCAGCGCCCGCGCCTGGGGACGGAAGCTCTGCGCCGCCAGCACCCCACGACAGTCCGCCAGCGCGGGATCGACCCGCATGCGCTCGAGGTAGCGGCACAGCTGCTCGACGGCCTGGATGGTGGCGATGCGCTTTATCTCCACCGCCACCCAGGCATCCTCGGCGTCGCGGCACATCAGATCGACGGGCCCGATGTCCGTCGGCCATTCCCGGCGGACGAGGCGCAGGCCCTCGCCGCAGCGGGTGGGCAACTCGGCCAGCAGCTCCTGCAGATGGGCCTCCACGCCATCCTTGGCCAGCGCCGCCGACGGCGGCGGCGGGTCCATGGCGTGGGTCACGTCGCTCAGCACCTCGCCGATGTGGATGTCGAGAACCTCCTCGCTGCGCTGCTTGCGCACGGTGATCCGGGCCGGCGGATCGCCGTCCTGCTCGACGACCGTCGGGGGCGTCATCCAGTTGTGCGGCTTGACGCGCTGACCGCCGGCGTCGGAGAAGACCATGACCGTGCCGTCGGCCTTGACCATGAGCAGGCGGACGGCCTCGGGCAGGTGGGTGGCCAGGCGTCCCCGGTAGTCGATCTGACAACGCGCTACCAGTAGGCGCACTAGCGAGGAGGCGGCCGGAGGTTCACCGGAAGGACCGTATGGCCGGGGGCAGACGACACGGGCCGGGCCCCGAACGCCGGCGGGCGGGCCCGGAGGACGCCACCGGGACGAGCGATGAGCTCAGGCCGCGAGCTCGCGGGGGGCGATCTCCCGCAGGCGCTCACCCAGGTCTGAGACCTCGGGGTCGTCGGCCAGGGCCAGGGCCCGGTCGCAGGCGGCCAGCGCCTCCACGACGCGATCGGTCCGCACCAGCGCGTGGGCCAGGCGTGACCACGCGACCGGATCCTCGGGCGCGAGGGCGACGGCCTGCTCGCACGCCCCGACCTCGCGACCGACATCGCCCAACAGCTGGCAGACCAGGGCGAGGTCGAGCAGTCCCTCCGTGCTGGGCGCGATCAGCCGGGCGCGCTCCAGGGCGGCCAGAGCGCGGCCGCGGTCGGCGAGGCGCAGGGCCAGTCGTCCGACCCGCTCCCACGCCGAGGCGTCGCCGGGCGCGCGGCCAGCGGTTCGCTCGGCTGCCTCCAGCGCCTGCACGAGCGCGCCCATGTCCTCATAGATGCGCGCGGCGAACCGGTGCGCGCCCGGACCGTCACCGTCGATCCGCGACCAGTCGCGCACCGTCCGAGCCGCGGCCGGCAGGTCGCCCGCCTGCCACAGGGCGACGGTGAGCAGGCGCAGGACGGCAGGGTTGCGCGGATCGGCGTCGCGCGCGTAGATGAGCCGGCGCGAGGCGATCGCGTAGTCGCCCTCGGCCATGGCGTGCTGGGCCGCGGTCACGAAGCGGTCCACGCGCTCGGCCGCGGGGTCGGGCGTCGAGAAGTCCACGAACTGCAACGAGCCGGCCGGCACGGTCCGCACGCCGATGGCAAAGGTCATCCGTGCCCACTGCTGGACGTCTTCGCCGTCGCCGGAGAAGTAGATGCCGGTGACCGTCCCCACCCCCCACTCCGGATAGGAGGTGCAGCGCGCGTAGCGGTGGACCACGGAGTGCTCGGGCACCCGATCGCCAAACGGGTCGTGGCGGACGCGCTCGGCGTCCTGCTCGCGCGCCCGCTGCTCCTCCTCCCACGCCCGGCGCCCGGCCTCGGCGCGCGCGGCCCGGGCGGCGGCGGCCGACGCTCTGACCGCGTTGCGGGAGACCGAGCCGCCCCGGGAGCCCTCGGCGAGCTGCTCGAGCTGGTCGGCGGCCTCGTTGATGGCCTGCAGGTGGCGCTCGTGCTCGTGCCGGCGTCCCGGGGGGGCGATGTCCGGATGCCAGCGCTTGGCCATGCGGCGGCGGCTGAGCTGGACGGTGCGCTGGTCAAACGGAGGCTCGAGCTCCAGCAGCAGCAGCGCCTGTTCGACATCGAGCACGCGGGGCACGAATCAACGGTAGCGCCGCGGAGGGGTAGCGGGGCCCTTGGTGGCGCACGACCGGGGGGGCCGGGGACGGCCGCCTGCCCGCGCGCGGGCAACCGGCCCCGCGCCGCCTCTATCCTCCCGCCCGGTGTCGGCCCAGTACATCTTCACCATGCATCGCCTGTCGCGGGTGCATCCGCCCGACAAGGAGGTGCTCAAGGACGTCTCCCTGTCCTTCTTCCCCGGGGCCAAGATCGGCGTGCTGGGCTACAACGGCTCCGGAAAGTCGACGCTGCTGCGGATCATGGCCGGGACGGACGTCGAGTACCGCGGCGAGGCGATGCTCGCCCCGGGTGCCTCGGTCGGCCTGCTCGAACAGGAGCCGCAGCTGGACGCGGCCAAGGACGTGCGTGCCAACGTCGAGGAGGGAGTGGCGGAGCAGCGCGCGCTGCTGGACCGCTTCAACGAGCTTTCGGCCAACTACTCCGAGGAGACCGCCGACGAGTTCGCCCGGCTGCAGGAGCAGATCGACGCCGTCGACGCCTGGAGCCTGGACACCACCCTCGAGGTGGCCATGGACGCACTGCGCCTGCCGCCGGCCGACGCCGAGATCGGGCCGCTGTCTGGCGGTGAGCGCCGGCGGGTGGCCCTGTGCCGGCTGCTGCTGGGCCAGCCCGACCTCCTGCTCCTGGATGAGCCCACCAACCACCTCGACGCCGAGTCGGTGGCGTGGCTGGAGCAGCACCTGGCCGAGTACTCGGGCACCGTCGTGGCCGTCACCCACGACCGCTACTTCCTTGACAACGTTGCCGGATGGATCCTCGAGCTCGACCGCGGGCGGGGCATCCCCTACCAGGGCAACTACTCAGGCTGGCTCGAGCAGAAGCAGGCCCGCCTGGCCCAGGACGAGCGCCAGGAGCGCGCGCGCCAGCGCACGATCGCCTCGGAGCTGGAGTGGGTGCGCCAGAACCCCAAGGGGCGCCGGACCAAGTCCAAGGCCCGCCTCAACAACTACGAGGGCCTGCTGGCCGAGGAGCGCAACGCCAAGCTCGACGAGATCCAGATCCACATTCCGCCCGGCCCGCGGCTCGGCGACGTCGTGGTCGAGGCCGCGGACCTGCGCAAGGGCTTCGGTGACCGCCTGCTGATCGACGATCTGAGCTTCACGCTGCCCCGCGGGGGCATCGTCGGGGTGATCGGTCCCAATGGCGCGGGGAAGACCACGCTCGTTCGCATGATCGTGGGCCAGGAGCAGCCCGACGGCGGGACGCTGCGCGTGGGCGAGACCGTGGAGCTGGCCTACGTCGACCAGAGCCGTGACGCTCTTGATCCCGAAAAGACGGTGTGGGAGGAGATCTCCGGGGGCGAGGACCAGCTTCTGGTCGGCGAGCGGCGGGTCGCGTCGCGGGCCTATACCGCCTCGTTCAACTTCAAGGGCTCTGACCAGCAGCGCAAGGTGTCAAAGCTCTCCGGCGGCGAGCGCAACCGGCTGCATCTGGCCAAGCTGCTGCGCTCGGGCGGCAACGTCCTGCTCCTCGACGAGCCCACCAACGATCTCGACGTCGACACGCTGCGGGCGTTGGAGGAGGCGCTGCTCGCCTTTCCCGGTTGCGCGCTGATCGTGTCGCACGACCGCTGGTTCCTGGACCGGGTGGCCACCCACGTCCTGGCCTTCGAGGGCGACTCGCGGGTGGTGTGGTTCGAGGGCAACTTCGACGCCTACGAGGAGCACCGCCGGGCGAGGTTGGGCGACGAGGCCGACCGGCCCCATCGGATGACCTACAAGCGGCTGGTGCGGGGGTAGGGCGGCGGGCGGGGTCGCCGCACCGAGCTTCCGGCGGCCCGCGTGATGATTGTCGGTGACCTACGGGATCACGAAGGAGAAGTCCTCGTTCTGGAGAGCGCCAGCGAGATCGGCGGTCCGCGCCTCGAATTGTCCGGCGCCGCAGTCGGCTGCCGAACTCCTGACGGTGGCGTGCGCGGCCGCGCCTCCACCGCCGGAAAAATCGTAGGAAGCCACGGGGATCGTGCTCGCCGGATCGACTCCCGCGACCATGATGCAGTACCGCGAAAACCAACGCCGTCGCGGACACCACCATGCTCGGCGACGGCAGCTGAGCCTTCATCACCTGACCTCCGGTCTCGCCGCGCGATCACCGCACCGCAGGTAGCAAACCGATACTTGAAACGCGGGACTCACGCCGCCGGGTCGCCGCCCCCGACATAGCCCTCTAACGCATCCGCGGATGGCCGCGGCGTGACGAGTCGGGGGCGTGGTCCCGGCAGCCCGCGACCGTCGCATCGCCGTTGCCCACCCGGCGCAAGGACGCGCCCGAGGACCGCGATAGTCGAGCTGTCCACCCTCCAGGCCCGCCCTCAGCCCAGGCGGCGGGGCTGCTGCGCGGGCCGCCCGTCCGGCGGCCCGCGCGATCGGTCTGGCTGCCTGCCTACGGGATCACGAACGAGAAGTTCTCGTCCCGGTAGTTGCCGGAGTCGTCGGAGGTGTTCACCGTGAACTCCCCACTGTTGCACCCAAACCCGGACGACCTGACGTCGGCATGCCAGTTCAATTGGCCCGGTCCCGAGTAGTCGTAGCTGACCACCGGGAACGTGGTTGCCGGGTCGATGCCCGCGGCCGGCATAATGCAGTAGATGCCGGTCGTCGCGGTCGGCTTGCGCACCGTCGCGCCCTTCAGACTTGCGGCGCTGGTCGGCGTGCCGTCGGACCCGATCGAACCGAAGGCCCGAGCCGTCCCCGCCGCGCCGGCTGCCCCCGGCGCGCCCGGGGCGCCCGGCAGGCCGGCGGGACCGGTCTGGCCAGGCGGCCCCGCCGGAACGGGAGCACCCTTGAACCCACGGGGCCCCGGCTGCTGGTGACCTTCTTGGGCTTCTTCTTGGCCGTCGTCCCATCGATCGAGGCGGCATAGCCCGTCCCGCCGAGGGCGAAGATCAGCGCGGTGACCGAGACCGCCGTGCTCGGTGATGGCAATCGAGACTTTTTCCTCTGTACCTCCGTTTCTCACCGAGCGATCACCGCGCGGTGGTACGGGCCGCATCCCTTCGAAGTGGGCAACCCGTACTCGAATCACGGGGCGCGCGATCTCATGGGCACGGTTCCACCGATCCCGGGAGGCGCGCCGAGTGGGGGTCATGGCCCAGATCCGCGACCGGCACCACCGCGTCGCCGAGCTCGCCGCCCTCCAGTGCGGGGTGATCAGCCGCCGCCAGCTGCTCGACGCCGGATTCGGGATTGGCGCAATCGAGTACGGCCTCGCCCAAGGACGGCTCCATCGCCTACATCGCGGCGTCTACGCGGCTGGCCACACCGCCCCGGTGGCGGGGGCAAGAGAGTGGGCGGCGGTGCTGGCCAGCGGCGCCGGAGTGGTGGTCAGCCACCGCTCGGCCGCCGTGCTCTGGGGGCTGCTGGCCGAGCGACAGACTCAGATGCCGGTCGAGGTAACTGCCCTCGGGCGGCGGGTTCGAGCCCGCAGGGGCATCGTGGTCCACCACCGGCGGCCCGGCCCGCCCGAGGACTGTTCGCGGCGCGAGGGGCTGCCGATCACCACCCCGGCCCGGACGATCCTTGACCTCGCTGCCGCCAGCCCGCGCGCGGCCGAGCGCGCCTTCGAGCAGGCCGCGGTGCTTCGCCTGGCCGGGCCTCCGGAGCTACGCGCCGCGCTGGAGCGAGATCCGCGAGCTCGCGGGGCGGTCGCCGTGCGCGCGCTGCTGCGCGGAGCGGAGGATCCGGCCCTGACGCGCTCCCAGGCCGAGGCCCGGCTGCTGGCGATGATCCGCGCCGCCGCCTTGCCGCGGCCTCAGACAAACGTGCAAGTGCTCGGCTACGAGGTGGACATGCTCTGGTCCGAGCAGCACCTGGTGGTCGAAGTCGATGGCTTCCGCTTCCATGGCCACCGAAGCGCGTTCGAGCGGGACCGGCGCCGAGCAAACCGCCTGCAGCTCGCGGGGTACCGAGTCCTGCGGGTGACCTGGCGGCGAATTGATACCGAGCCGCTCGCTCTGGTCACCGAGTTAGCGCTGGCCCTGGCCGGCGGAGCACGGTAACTGCACACCGCGCGTTGCCGGCGCCTTGCGCGTGGAGAAACCACTGACAGTCAATGGGTTCTCCACACGCGCGGCCCGAGACGGCACGGAATGTGTACTTGTCCAGGTCGCAACGCTGCAAATCGCGCCGGCGCCTGGGACTCGCCAGGGGGCAAGCCGCGCCGGAGGCCGGACGCCGCGGCCGCGCGCCCGGTGCCGGCGCAGTGGAGGCCGACCGCGGCCGGGAGCGCGTGGAGGCAAGGCTCCTCGGCAACCTGCTGCGTTCCGGAAAGGCCAGCCTCGGCGCGCTGCCTATCTCCCAACCCGTCCCACCTCCCCCTCGATCAGCGCCTCAAGCTGCTCAGCCTCTTCGGCCGCCGCATCGGCCTCGTGCAGCTCGGCCATCGAGAACGCACCCCCGGCCAGGCCCAGCACGCGCACGCCATCGGCCCGCGCGCAGGCCACGTCGAGCGGGGTGTCGCCGATGATCAGCGTCCGGTTCCGCGGCCACGGGGCCGCGCCCCCGCGCGCCTCGCCCGCCCGCGCCCCAGCGCCGCGCTCGCCTCCCGCGCGCCCGTGCTCCGCGCTCCCGCCCCCAGCGCCGCGCCCACCCTCCGCGCCGCGACCGCCCCCCGCGTCGCGACCGCCCCCAGCGCCGCGCCCGCGCTCCGCGCTGCCCCCCGCGCCGCGCCCACCTCCCGCCCCGAGCGAGCCCCCCGCGCGCCGTCGGGCCACCGCGGGCAGCTGCGCCCGGCGCCACGAGTCCGATCCGAAGGCGCCCTGCCCGCCGGGGAAGAACCCTCCGATCCCCGCCCGGGCCAGCTTGAGCCGGGCGATGGGCTCGAGATTCCCCGTCAGCAGGGCCAGGCGCACGTCGTCGCGCCCGGCCAGCCGCTCGAGCAGCCCGACCATCCCCGGCGCCACCCGGTCTGAGAGGTCGTCCTCGACGATCTCCTCGTAGGCGGTCACCCACGCCCGCTCGAGCTCGGCCAGCCGCTCGGGACCAACCTCCACCCCGGACAGCATCAGCAGCTCGCGGGCGATCTCCAGGTCGGTCCGGCCCGGGTAGGCCACGACGTGGCGCCGGGCGTCGGACAGGCCGAACACCCGCTCCAACGCCAGGTGCATCGCCGCCCCGTGGCCGGTGGCGCCCCCGATCAGCAGCGTCCCGTCGATGTCGAACAGCAGCAGCAGCGGCAGCGGCGCCGCGCTCACCGCAGAAACGACGCGTCGGCCTCCAGGCGCCGGGCGAACGCGGCGATCAACGCCGCGCAGGCATGCACGTCGTCGAGCTGGATCAACTCGACCGGTGAGTGCATGTAGCGCAGCGGCACCGACACCACCCCGGTCGGAACCCCGGCGCGACTGAGGTGAATGGCGTCGGCGTCGGTGCCGGTGGACCGCGACGAGGCCGAGACGGTGTAGGAGATCGCCTCCGCGTCGCCCGCCGCGCACAGGCGCTCGAAGACCTGGGGGCTGATCGTCGACCCGCGGGTGATGACCGGGCCCGAGCCGAGCTTGTGCTCGCCCTGCTCGCGCACCTCGACCCCGGGCGCGTCGGTGGCGAAGGTGACGTCCACGACGATGGCCACGTCGGGCTCCAGGGCGTAGGCCGCGGTCCGCGCCCCGGCGAAGGTGATCTCCTCCTGGGCGGCGGCCACGGCCACCACCTCGCCGGGCGCTCCCCCTTCCGCAGCGACAAGCCGGGCCGCCTCCAGGGCGACGAACGCGCCGAGCCGGTTGTCCATCGAGCGCGAGACGACGCGGTCGTTGGGGAGCACCACCGGTTCGCCGGCGATCACCGCGACATCGCCGACCCGGACCAGCTCCCGGGCCTGCTCGCCGTCGGAGGCGCCGACGTCGATGTGCAGGTCGCGCAGCTCGGGCACCTTCTTGCGCTCCTCCTCGCGCAGCAGGTGGATGGGCTTCTTACCCACCACGCCGGGAATCGGCCCGGCCCGGGTGTCGAGCGAGACGCGCTGACCGACCAGGACCTGGGGATCCCAGCCGCCCACGCCCTCGAAGTAGAGGTAGCCCTCGTCGGAGACGTGGGTGACGATGAGGCCGATCTCGTCGATGTGGCCCACCACGGCCAGGCGCCGACCGCCGGCCGTTGCAGCCACGCGGGCGGTCGAGGAGCCGACAACGTCGCCCGCCACCTCCGAGGCGAAGCCGCGTGCCCCCTCGCGCCAGACCTCGGCCGCGGCCGCCTCGTACCCCGAGGGCCCGGGAGCGGTGAGCAGATCGGCGAGCAGCTTGGGCAGCGCCATCAGCTCTCCCCGAGCAGCTCACGCAACACGTAGGGCAGGATCCCCCCGTGACGGAAGTACGCCTGTTCCTTGGGCGTGTCGATCCGCACCGACACCTCGAACTCGATGTCATCGGCCTTCACCGTCAGGGTTCGGGGCACCTCATCGCCCTCGGCCAGCCCGGCGATGGTGAAGCGCTCGCGCCCGCTGAGCCCGAGAGACTCCACCGAGTCACCGTCGCCGAGCTGCAACGGCAGCACCCCCATCCCCACCAGGTTGGAGCGGTGGATGCGCTCGAAGCTCTGGGCGATCACGGCGCGCACACCGAGCAGCAGCGTGCCCTTCGCCGCCCAGTCGCGCGAGGAGCCCGAGCCGTACTCCTTGCCGGCCAGCACGACGAGCGAGACTTCGGCCTCGGCGTAGCGCATGGCGGCGTCGTAGATGGTCATCTCCTCGGGCTCGCCGTCACCCTCGAGGTACAGGGTGACCCCGCCCTCGGTCCCCGGCGCAAGCTGGTTGCGCAGGCGGATGTTGGCGAAGGTGCCACGCATCATCACCTCGTGGTTGCCCCGGCGCGAGCCATAGGAGTTGAAGTCCTTGGGCTTGACCCCGTGCTCCTGGAGGTAGGCCCCGGCAGGACCATCCTTGTTGATCGCCCCGGCCGGCGAGATGTGATCGGTGGTCACCGAGTCGCCCAGCACGGCGAGGACACGGGCGCCCTCGATGTCCCGCGGCGGCTGAGGCTCGCGGTCCATCGCGTCAAAGAACGGTGGGTGGCGGACATAGGTCGACTCCGCATCCCAGGCGAAGCGCTCGCCCTCGGGGACGTGCAGTGAGTTCCAGCGCTCATCGCCCTCGAAGACCCCGCGGTAGCTGTCCCGGAACATCTCCGAGCGCACGGCGTCCTCGATCGTCTGGGCCACCTCGGCCTCCGACGGCCAGATGTCGCTCAGGTAGACCGGCTCGCCGTCGGAGTCCTCGCCCAGCGGCTCGTCGAGCAGGTCAACGTCCATGGTCCCGGCCAGCGCGTAAGCCACGCACAGCGGTGGGGAGGCCAGATAGTTCATCTTCACGTCCGGGTTGATGCGCCCCTCGAAGTTGCGGTTGCCCGAGAGCACCGAGACGACGGCCAGATCCTCGGCCCCCACCACGTCGGAGATCTCCTCGGGCAACGGCCCGGAGTTGCCGATGCAGGTTGTGCACCCGTAGCCGACGAGGTGAAAGCCCAACGCCTCCAGGGGCTCGATGAGCCCGGCCCGCTCGTAGTACTCCATGACGACCTTGGAGCCGGGAGCCAGCGAG
>JAABUQ010010390.1_pt1 | contig 12204 bp, 14 predicted proteins | sample 5560001 | NCBI WGS metagenome assembly JAABUQ01 (sample SAMN10711888, study PRJNA513371) | rock metagenome | isolation source: Antarctica rocks | place: Antarctica: Victoria Land, Finger Mt nord | collected 2015-12-18
TGCGCGATGCGATGTTCGAGCCGCGTTCGCAGCGCACTGCGTTGGGGCCGGGAGGAGGCGTCGGGCGCGTGCGGCTGGCTTTGGCGGCGAAGGTCGATGGGTTCGCGCCGACGATGGTCGGCTTGGCCGAGCCGCTGGGGGCGCAACGCCTCGCTCCGGCTTAGGCGCGGCTAAAGCGGCGGCGGACTGTCCGGCTTGGTTTTGGGCAGGCTCGGCCAATTCTTCGGGTTCTGGTCGCCGGCCCGGTGCATCTCGCGCGCGAGGCAGCCGAATTCGCTGGATGGACCGGCGGCGGACTCGCAGGACATCATGCCGTTGCCCGGGCCGCGCTCGATCAGCCCGTTCCTTTCGCGCGAGACGCTGAAGTTGCGCGGTCACCTGGATCGGGCGGGAGGGCCAGCGGCAACTTTTGCCGCTCGGCTTCGCGGTCGCGGGCGCACACCACAATTTCGTCGGGTTTGGTCGCGCGTTCGCAGCGGGGGACCGGATGCGCGAGCAGCGCAAGCACGGCGGGATCGGACGATGCCAAATGGGGTGACGCGGGATTGGAGGGCGGCGCAGCGGCGATCAACGCCGCCCCGATCGCTGCCGCCCACCTCATTTTCCGACTTTGCGCCGATGCTTTTCCAAGTCGAGCACGGTGTTGACCGTGCCCTCGGGAAGCAGGTTCAGCCGCCGCGCGACTTCCTGATAAGCTTCGACCTCGCCGCCCAGGTCACGGCGGAAGCGGTCCTTGTCCAATTTTTCGTTCGTTCGCATGTCCCACAGTCGGCAACCGTCGGGGCTGATTTCATCCGCCAGGATGATGCGGGCGAAGTCGTTCTCCCAGAGTCGGCCGAACTCCATTTTGAAGTCGACCAGTTTGATGCCAACGCCGGCGAACAAGCCGCTCAGAAAATCGTTGATGCGGATCGCCATGTCGGCGATGTCATGCATCTCTTCCTGGTTCGCCCAGCCAAAAGCGGCGATGTGTTCTTCAGTACACATCGGATCGTTCAGGCCATCGTCCTTGTAGTAATATTCGAGGATCGAGCGCGTAAGCGGCGTGCCCTCCTCGATGCCGTAGCGCGTCGACAACGAACCCGCCGCGACATTGCGCACGACGACTTCGATCGGGACGATCTCGACCTGGCGCACCAATTGTTCGCGCATGTTCAGGCGGCGGATGAAATGGTGCGGGATGCCGATTCCGCCCAGCATGGTGAACAGATGCTCGCTAATCCGGTTGTTGAGCACGCCCTTGCCGCTGATCGTGCCCTTTTTCTGCGCGTTGAAGGCGGTTGCGTCGTCCTTGAAGTACTGGATGATCGTGCCGGGCTCGGGGCCTTCGTAGAGGATCTTGGCCTTGCCTTCGTAGATTTGGCGGCGGCGCATGGCTTGTGGCCTCCTTGGCGTGGGCCGTGGAACGAACACGCGCGGAACGCGGGAGCGTGCGGTCCGGGACCTAGCCGCGTTACATAGCGCCGGGGGTGGGTGCGCGCAATTGGCCCGTTGAAACCGTTGGCGCGGGCACTGCCTCGACGCCATAGGCCTTGAACTCGGCCTCTACCCGGGCGTTCGCCTTGCGCGCCGCCGCGAGATCGGCAGCCGCGTCGGGCAATCCTTTTCGGATCTTGGCAACGCCGCGCCCATACAAGGACGCCGCCTGCTCGGGACGCAGTTTCAGCGCGGCGTCGTAGTCGGCGATCGCCGCATCGTATTGACCGAGCCGCAAATGCGCGAACCCCCGGGTATCAAGCGTGGGCGCGTTGGCGGGCGCGAGCCTAAGCGCGGCGTCGCAGTCGGCGAGCGCACTTTCGAGACGGACGTTGAGCGTCGCCTTGGTCCAGCACAAATTGTTTACCCAGCGGCGTTCGACGGGCTCTGCTTTTGGATTTGCTCAAGAACCGCAACCGCTTCCTCGCGCTTGCCCTCGCGGCGCAGCAAGTCGAGCCGCAGGTGCGGGATTTGTGGATCTTCGGGCGCGGCGCGTTCGGCAAGCGCGAGCGAGGCGGTGCTCTGCGCATACATCCCGGCGCGCATCTCCAGCACCGCACGCGCCTTCAGAACGGGAGGGTAGTCCGATTTTAGCGCCAGCGCCGAAGCAATGTCCGCCTGCCAGTGCGCCCGGTCGTCGGGTTGCCAAAGCTGCGCGCGTTCGAGCAACAGATCGGCGGTGCGCTTGTGCGACAGCATCGTCGCGAAATCGGCGAGGCAGCCCGCGCGATCGCCCGTTTGCAGCCGAATGTGGGCGCGGGTGTAGAGGGCGCCATCATCGGTGGGTCGCTCGGCAACCAGAGCGTCGATCGCCTTCCTGGCCTCGTCCTTGCGCCCCAGTTGCGCGAGCAGCGTGGCGCGCCCCCACGTCGGCGGGCTTCGACTTCAGCGCTAATTCGACAAACGCGAGCGTGTCCTGCGGTTTGCCCGCCTGCATCCCGATCAAGACCCGCTCGTTCATGAGCCAGGGATCGTCGGGAGCGATTTTCAGGCCGGCATCGACATCGACGAGCGCTTCGATGTAGCGGCCGAGCTCCGCGCGGTTGTAGGCGCGAAAGGACAGCGCGAACGCGTCTTCGGGCCAGATTTCGAGCGAGTGGGTGGCGGCCTGTTCGGCGTCGGCGTGCCGGGCGGCGGTCCCTGCCACGACCATACGCGCGTTCCAAGCACGAAACTCTTTCGGGTCGAGCGCGAGCGCGCGGGCCGCGGCCGCCTCGGCGCGGGGATCGTGCAGCCACGCGAGCGCCAGCGCGCGGAGTCCGTGCGCGATGGCAAGATCGCGCTTGAGCGCGATCGCGGCATCGAAGTCCTTCAGCGCCGCCGCATACTCCGAACGGTCGAGCAGGATGTTGCCGCGATCGTCGAATTCTTCGGCCGTAGTCGGTGTGGTGGCTTTCAGCGCCGCGAGTTCGGTGTCGTTCGGCCGGTAGTTGCCGGGCGTGCCGACCGAGACACCGCGCTCGTTCATGCTGGCGAGCGTGGTTTTTGCGGTTTCCGCGTCCTTGAACGCGATCTCGGGGGCGAGCGCGCGCGTGCTCGCCACCATCGTCAGCTTCGCGCCGTCCAACTTGGTCGAGCGGTGGAACTGGTACGCCGCAACGGTGCGGTCGACGTCGCCGCCGTCCACATTGAAGCCCGCGCCCTTGTTGGGGAGCAGCACGGTCTGGCGGCTTTCGCTCCAACTGGGAAAATCGACCGCGAACGGCGCGTCGCGGTTGGGTCCGGGTTCACGCATGGTATCTAGCTTGAAGCCGATGCGCGCGCCGTCCACCTCGTACCAGCGGCGACCGCCGTATTTGGACCAATCCATCTTGGCGGTGCCCATCATCGTAAGACGGTAGGCACCGGTCGCGGGATCGTCGATTGCGGCGACGGTGTCGGCGGTAACGAAATCATACTGGCGGTGCCAATATTCCTTCAGTGCGCGGTCGCGCTGCTCGGGCGGCATCTGGCCGAGGCCGACCCGCCAGACGAGTGCGGCATCGCCCTCGAACCGCTCCTCTCCCTTGGCGCGGGCAGGGACGTCCAAGCCTTGGGTCGCGTCGAGATCGAGCGTCGTCACGTTCTGCGGGCGGTCGAGCTCGGCGGGGACCAGCGCCAGCAGATCGGCTCCGGCGGCGGTGACCGGCGGCGCCCAATGGAAGGACGGTGTTTTGATCTGATCCAACGCGCGGTCGCCCGGCCGCGTGCCATCGAGCCAATAGGTTCGCCCGGCGATGGTGGCCTAGACGAAAACATGATCGAACGCGCCGACCATCGGCAGCCTTTCGTTCAGGCCATCGCCGCCCTGAACGCTAACCAGCGCAGGGCGCGCATCGATGCCAAGCTCCCTCAACAGCGCGAGCAGCAGCACCGTCTTACCCTTGCAATCGCCGAAGCGGCGCGACCAGGTGGTGTCGGCGGGCGCGGGCACATAGCCGCCATCGTCGATCGCCAGCAGGACGTAGCGCACCTGCTCCTGAACGAGCTTCAGCGCGGCGAGCGCGCGCTACTTGGGATCGGACGATACCGCCGCGATCCGCGCCGCCTCCGCCCTGACCGTGCCACCCGGCGCGAGAGTGATCGCTTTGGCATATAAGGGTGCCATCAGCCGCGAGACGTCCGCCCACGATCCCATGTCGGCCACCTGGACGAAGTTCACCAACTGATAGCGCGGCGGCGCACCCTTGGGGGGCCGCGCGGTTGTGGCATTGGCGATCTCGGCGATCATCTCGCGCTCGGTGCCGAGGCGGCGTTCGACGGGGACCAACGTACCGGGCGAGGCGCGCCATTTGACCGCTTTGCTGGCAGGCCATAGCGCGCGGACGCGGGCACGACCTACGGTCAGCCCCGGGTTGATGCCGAGTGCGCTTTGCGAGCGACCGGCGAGCGCGGGATCGCGGCGGGTTTGCGTGTAGGCGATATCGATCGTGTCGCCCACGCGCACGTCCTCGGGCTGCAGCGTGGCGGTCAGTTCACCGTCGAGCGTCGCGCGTTCCAGGTTGGTCTCGCGGCGCACCACGGTGAGCTTCGATCCGTCGCCGAGCAGATCGATGGACTTGCCGTCGCGCACGATCCGGTAGCGGTGGATGGTAAGCGTATCGAGCGCGGGATCCCACGCGAGCGTGAGCGCGCCCGCCTGCAAGCCCTGGCTCGAGCCGATCCGCACCGCGGTCTCGATGTAACGCGCGTCGCCCGCATCGGTCAGCCGGGTCTGTTGATCGGCGAGCAGCACGGTCGCAGCCACCCCCTCGGTGCCTGGTGGCGGCGCGGGGATCGGAGCGGGGAGAACCCAGGCGGGCGCGGCGCGACCGAGGGACGATCCGCGGCGTGCGCGGTGCCGGTCGTGGCGGAGTAGGCAAACGCCAGCCAAATCAGTTTACGCATCGTCGACCACCCTCGCCCAAGTCGCGCACCCTAGCAGCGCGCGCGGTGCGCTCAATCCCGGAGCTCCAAGCGCTTGACACCGCGTCTCGCCCCGCCCATCCGCGCCGACAACGTACCGGCTCCGACGGGTGCGCCCACCTGGAACCGACCCCAAACGATGCCCGCCGACGAACATCGAACCACCCCGCCGAACGGGGCGTCCGCCGGGGTGTAGCCGCTCCGTGGGCGGCCCGCGCGGCTCGCCTATGGGACAAGACGCATGGTCTTCTTTTTCGAGGATGGCAGGGGCGCGCGCCCGCTCACGCGCTTTCTCAAAAGCGAGGATGCGCCGGGGTGGGCGGACTTGGCAGCGTTCCTGATCATCGGCGCTATCGCGGTGCTGGTGGTGCATGGCGCGGGGCAGGCGACCGCGCCGTTATCGGCGTTGAAGACCACGCCCGTCACGCTCGATCTGGCGAACCTGCCCGGCTACGCGCTGCGCACGACGATCCGCATGTTCGCCGCGATCCTGTGCTCGCTGCTGTTCACCTTCACCGTGGCGACGCTTGCGGCGAAATCGAAGCGCGCGGCGCTGGTGATCGTGCCCGCCTTGGACATTCTGCAATCGATCCCGGTGTTCGGCTTCCTGACGTTCACCGTGACGATCTTCCTCAACCTGTTTCCCGGGTCGCAATTGGGTGCAGAGGGCGCGGCGATTTTTGCGGTGTTCACGGCGCAGGCGTGGAACATGACATTCAGTTTCTACCAGTCGCTGCGCACGATCCCGACCGATCTGGAGGAGGTTTCCAACCATTTCGGGCTGAGCGCGTGGGGCAAGTTCCGGCGGCTCGAGCTACCGTTCGCGATGCCGGGGCTGGTGTGGAACACGATGATGTCGATGAGCGGCGGGTGGTTCTTCGTCGTCATCTCGGAGGCGATCACGGTCGGCGACAAGACGATCACGCTGCCCGGCATCGGTTCGTGGCTGGCGCTGGCGATCAGCCAAGCGAACGTGGGCGCGGTGGCGGAGGCGGTCGGCGCGATGGCTTTAGTGATCCTGGCGTACGATCAAATCGTTTTCCGGCCGATCGTCGCGTGGTCCGACAAGTTTCGCTTCGAGAACACCGCGTCGGGCGCGCGGCCATCGTCGTGGCTGTACGACCTGTTTCGCCGCACGCGGTTTCTGGCGGCGGCGACGCACGCTCTAGGCGGGCCGTTTCGCGCGCTGGCGAACATCCGCCTGCCCGCGCTGCCCGCCGCCGCGCGCCCCCCGGTGCGGATCGACGCGGGGACCAACAAGGCGATCGACCGCGTGTGGCTGGCAGTGGTGATCACAGCGTGCGCGTGGGCGGTGTGGCAGTTGGCGCACTTCATCGGGCTGAACCTCAGTTGGGGCGACATCGGCAAGGCGGTCGGGCTGGGCTTCGTCACACTGCTACGCGTGGCGGTGCTGATCGCGGTGGCTTCGCTGATCTGGGTGCCCATCGGTGTGTGGATCGGGCTGCGGCCCGCGTGGGCGGAACGCCTGCAGCCGGTGGCGCAGTTCCTGGCCGCCTTTCCCGCGAACGTGCTGTTCCCGGTGGCCGTGATTGCCATCGTGCGCTTCGATTTGAACCCCGACGTCTGGCTATCGCCGCTGATCATCTTCGGCACGCAATGGTATATATTGTTCAACGTCATCGCGGGGGCGAGCGCGATCCCGGGCGACATGAAGGAGGTGGCGGGCATCTTCCACGTGCGCGGTTGGCAATGGTGGCGGCAGATCGCGCTGCCCGCGATCTTTCCATATTACGTGACGGGAGCGTTGACGGCTTCGGGAGGATCGTGGAACGCCTCGATCGTCGCCGAGGTGGTATCATGGGGGAAGCACCATATCCAGGCGCACGGGTTGGGGGCCTATATCGCCAACGCGACGACCGCGGGCGACTACCCCCGCGTGGCACTGGGGATCGCGGTGCTGTCGATCTTTGTTATCGGCTTCAACCGTGCGCTGTGGCGACCGATGTATTCGTTCGCCGAACGTAGGTTGAGGATCGCCTGATGGCCACCGTTGCCGCTCACCGAACCCTGGTCGATGTCCGCGACGTCGGGCACATTTATGGCAAGTCGAGCGGTCCCGGGCTGGTCGTGCTCGAGGATGTCGATCTGACGCTGTTCGACAACGAGATCGTCGGGCTGCTCGGGCGGTCGGGTTCGGGGAAATCGACGCTGCTACGCTCGATTGCCGGGCTGATCCACCCGACTTCGGGCGAGGTGCTGTTCCCTGCCGATCCGTCGGGCGCGCCGACGACGGTGGCGATGGTGTTCCAATCGTTCGCGCTGTTCCCTTGGTTGACCGTGCTGCAAAACGTCGAGGTTGGGCTGGAAGCGAAGCGCGTGCCGCCCGACGAACGCCGCCGCCGAGCGCTGGCGGCGATCGACTTGATTGGGCTGGACGGGTTCGAGAGCGCGTATCCGAAGGAATTGTCTGGCGGGATGCGGCAACGGGTTGGTCTCGCGCGCGCGCTGGTGGTCGATCCGACGATATTGCTGATGGACGAGCCGTTCAGCGCGTTGGACGTGCTGACCGCCGAAACGCTGCGCACCGACTTGCTCGATCTGTGGTCCGAGGGTCGGATGCCGATCAAGTCGATCCTTATCGTCACGCACAACATCGAGGAAGCGGTGTTGATGTGCGACCGCATCCTGGTGTTCTCGTCCAATCCCGGGCGCGTCGTGGGCGAGATCAAGGTCGAGCTGATGCAGCCGCGCAACCGGCAGGACCCCGCCTTCCGCGCGCTGGTCGAGCGGATTTATGTCGCCATGACACAGAAGGCGAAGCCGGGCGAGGCGAAGGACGGGCTGTTCCCCGGCACGGGACTGGGCATGGCGCTGCCGCGCGTGTCGATCAACACGATGGCGGGGCTGATCGAGGCGATCGACGCGCCGCCGCACAACGGCAAGGCCGATCTGCCGCAACTGGCGACCGAGCTGCAGTATGAAGCGGACGAGTTGTTCCCGATCGCCGAAGTGCTGCAGTTGCTGCGGTTCGCCGAACTGGAAGCCGGCGATCTACGGCTGCTGCCCGACGCACGGCGGTTTGCAGGTTTGGATGTCGACCAGCGCAAGGCGATGTTCGCGCAGCACGTCATTGCCTATGTGCCCTTGGCCGCGCACATCCGGCGCGTGCTCGACGACCGCGCCTCGCACCAGGCCCCCGCCCGCCGCTTCCGCGACGAACTGGAAGACTTCATGAGCGAGGACCGCGCCGAGCAGACACTCGCCACGGTGATCCAGTGGGGCCGCTACGCCGAACTGTTCGCCTACACCGAGGCGGCCGACATGTTCAGTTTGGACAACCCGGAGTAGACACACGTTGAACCTGGCGCGAGTGCGGAGTAACGCCGCGAGGTAACCGCTCCGGAGCCTTGCATGACCAGTTTCCAAGACCGCGAACGCTCGTTCGAGGCGCAATTCGCGCGCGATGCCGAGCTTCAGTTTCGCGTGATGGCGAGGCGCGACCGGCTGTTCGGGCTGTGGGCGGCGGGATTGCTTGGGTTGGGCGGCGATGCCGCGGACGAATACGCCCGCGCGATGGTCAAGGCCGATTTCGCCGAGCCGGGCGACGAGGACGTCATCCGCAAGGCGGTGACCGATCTTGGTACCCGCGCGAGCGAACATGACATCCGCCAGACGCTTGCCGCCAAGGGGGCCGAGGCGCGTCACCAAATCATGGAGGCGATGTAGCCGTGGCCATGGCAGCCGCCGAAATAGAGGCGCTGATCGTGGCGGCTCTGCCCGACGCGCGTGTCGAAATTACCGATTTGGCGGGCGACGGCGACCATTACTCGGCGCGTGTGGTGTCCGCCGCCTTTGCGGGTATATCGCGGGTGCGGCAGCACCAAATGGTGTACGATGCGCTTGGCGGGCGGATGGGCGGCGCGCTGCACGCGCTGGCGCTGACCACCGCAATCCCTATATAATCGGGCATGGCCAGCGCGTCCCCGACCATGTTCGATACTTACGCTTATTCGCAACGGCTGAAGGGTGTCGGATTTACCGAGACGCAGGTCGATGCGATGACGACCGGGCTGAATGAAATCGCAATGGCGCGTGTCGCGACCAAGGACGATTTGCGCGACCTGGAAAACCGTCTGGTGATCCGGGTGGTCGGAGCCGGTGCCGTGATCGCGACGATCGCGGTTGGCGTGATCAAACTGGCATAACAGAGCCCGAAAGGCCCCATCATGGACACCCCCTCCCGAATTTCTGCCCTACTCGCCGCGAACCCCGTCGTGCTGTTCATGAAAGGCACCGCGTTCTTTCCGCAGTGCGGCTTTTCGGCGAAGGCGGTGTCGATCCTCGAGCACCATGGGATCGAGCCGTTCACCGTCGACGTGCTGGCCGATCCCGAGATCAGGAGCGGCATCAAGGCCTATTCCAATTGGCCGACCGTGCCGCAGCTTTACGTTCGAGGCGAGCTGGTCGGCGGATCGGACATCATGATGGAAATGCACGAAACAGGCGAACTCGCGACATTGCTAGCCCCTTTGCGCGCGGCGGCTTGACCCGCTCGCGGTCGCGCTTAGCGTAAGCGCGGATCGGGGAGCATCGTTTTGGCACGGATCACGATCGACGGAGTATGGCGCGAGACGCTAGCGGAAACGCGCGCTCATTTTGCCGCCTTCGCAACTTTGACAGCGGCGTTCATCTTCTTGCCTGCGCTGCTGTTAGGCGCGGCAGCACCCACGATGCCGGTTGTCGCGATAACGCCGACGACGATGCCTTCGTTTCCAGCGTGGTTCTGGCCTGCGGTCCTGCTCATTGTCGCGCTGCAATCGGTCGGGATGTTGACCATCGTCGCGATTGCTGGCGACGCCACGAGATCGCCACAGGAAACGGTCGGGCAGACGCTGACGCGCGTGTTGCCGGGGGTGCTACGCTATCTGGGTGCGTTGCTGGTGTTGTTCATCGGTTACCTGTTGATCGCCATCCCGATCGGCCTGGTGCTTGGACTACTATTCGCGGGGATGGGCGCAGTAGGGGTTCGCTCTAGCGCCGCAAGCGGGACCGGCGCGGTGTTGCTGGCGTTGCTTGTGATCCTGCCCCTGCTGCTGTGGGTAGGCGCGCGTTTATCGCCGATGGTGGGTGTCTTCTCGGTCGAGGGGCCCTCGCCGATCCGGGGTATTCGACGCGCCTGGGCACTTTCCAGCGGCGCAGGTTGGCGGATCGTGCTCGTCATAATCGTGTTTACGCTGGCGGTGTTGGTCGTGTTGCTGGTTACCCAAGTACTTGCGGCGGCTTTGGGTGTAGCCGCGACGCTCGCGGGGGCGCACTCGATTGGCGGCATAGCCTTCGTCGTGGTAAGCGCAGTCCTGAACGCGCTGATCTCGATTCTGTTCACCGTGGCGCTCGGCGTGATCTACCGGCAGCTCCGCGAAGGCGAGGCCGGCTAAAAGGCAGCCTCGAGCGTCAGCGCCGCGCCGGTATCGTCGCGCGCTTCGGCTAGATGACCCGGTTGATCGCGCAGGAACAAGTGCCCGGCGAGCGATCCCCAACCGAAGCTGCGGCCGTAGACGGCCTCGACATCGCGCTCGGTGCCGCTCGGCGTCAGTCCAGCGGTGCGGCTGCTGAAGCCGACGACGCCGGTGGTGTAATCGTAGCTGGTCGGGAGATACAACCGCGCGGCACCGTCGACGACGCGCATCGGCTGCGCGAGGCGGAGCGCGAAGCTATCGCCGGGGGCGAGCAAGCTCTCGCGCGCGATGTCGAGCCGCCACCCGAAGCTGCGCACGCCATCGACGCCGGTAACCAGTCCCGCGCCGGTGGTTGCCGCCGTCCAGCCATGGCGAGCCGATGCACCCAGCCGCCAGCCGTTACCCAGCGCGAGCGCTCCGTCCAAGCCGAGCGTCGTCGTGTTCGCGCGCGCGATGCCGAAAGCTGGGCCGAACGTCGCGCCCAACAAACCGCCCGTTTCGCCGCGCCCGCTTACCGATAGGCCGAGCGTCGCGGGTCCGAGCTGCCGTCCGGCGCTCACCTGCCAATCGCTCGTCTGCAAAGGCGCGAGCGCGTGCGTTGCGTAGGCTTCGCTCGAGCCTGCTGCGACCGCGAACGACCAGCCGCCGAGCCGCTGCCCGAAACGCACGCCGCGCGCCGCCGAGAACGACATCACGCGCTCCAGACCCGCGTTGGGCGCGATCAGGAAACCGGGCGCTCCGGGCGTGGCCGCCTCTGCCATCGTGTCCACGCGCGTGCCGAAGCCGAGCGAAATGTCCGCTCCCGCCCATAGGCTCATGTGCGCCATTCCCGCCCGCGCGCCGCTGCCGTCGCCAATCGCGTCGAGGCCCTGCTGCGCCAGCCCAAGTTCGGGGCGGTCGCCTGCGCCTGGAGCCAGGCTGAACGACAGCGAGCGGGATGCGGTACCCAGCGCCACGCTCCGGCTTTGGGATAGCAGTGCCCCCGCCAACCCGGCCTCGCGCGCGGGCGTGATCGTGCGGCCGAGATCGACCTTGTAAGCGCGCTTGTAGCCGTCCAGGACGACGACTCCGACCGACGCGGGCCCGATCTGCGATCCCGAACCCAAAGCACCGCCGCCGACCGCGTTCGTGCCGAGCGTCACCGGTATGCGCGTACCCGCAGCCGTGATCGAGCCTTGTGGGGCGAAGGCCGCCTGGATGTTGAGGTTGCCCCGACCGTAGATCGTATCCGGGCCCGTAGCGCCTGCGTCGGTCGCGGTGGTCAGGAGCAAATTGACGATCTGCTGCCCGGTGAGGTTGGGAAACTGCTGTGCGAGCAAGGCGGCCGCGCCCGAGATGGCGGGCGCGGAAAACGAAGTGCCGTCGCCGGTGCCAAACGTCCCGTTCAGCCCGAAGATGTTCACGCTCGCCCCGAGCGCGTTCAGCGTGATGTTGAGCGCGTCCGCCCCCGGCGTGTTGGTAAATTTCGCGATTGTGCCGTCGCTGTTGACGGCGCCCGCGATGATAGCCGCACCGTTGTTGACCGAAGCGGGAATGGCGGCGGCGGCGAGCGCGTTCACCGAGGTGCGCGACTCGTTACCCGCGGCGAGCACGACGACGATCCCTTTGGCGGTCGCGGCGGCGACCGCGGCGGCGAACTCGGGGCTGGCGACGTCGGTGGCCTTCGCGTCGCCGAGCGAGATGTTGATGACACGCGCGCCGCTCGCGGCGGCTATGTTGATGCCATTGGTGATCTGGCTTTCGGAGAAGGTGCAGCTTTTGGCGCAGCTTCCAACGTTGTCGATCCGCAACACCTGCAGTGTCGCATCGTAGGCGACACCGTGCGTTAGGTGCCCATTGCGTGCCGCGCCAAGGATGCCCGCCACCCAGGTGCCGTGGTTGGTTTGGGAGTCCGGACCGCCGGGATCGCTTTGGATGCCTCGATTGG
>JAABUQ010010391.1_pt1 | contig 12202 bp, 13 predicted proteins | sample 5560001 | NCBI WGS metagenome assembly JAABUQ01 (sample SAMN10711888, study PRJNA513371) | rock metagenome | isolation source: Antarctica rocks | place: Antarctica: Victoria Land, Finger Mt nord | collected 2015-12-18
GGCAGAGGGCCCCCGCGCGGCGGCGGCCGCGACTTTGGCGGCGGCGGTCGCGACTTTGGCGGCCGCGGCGGCGATTTCGGTGGCCGCGGCGGCGGCCGTGGCGGCCGCGACTTTGGCGGCGGCGGCCGCGGCGGCGGTCGCGGTGAGCTGCACAGGACCCCTCTCTCCCCACGTGACTGCTTGCCCGACCCGTGCGCAAGCTGCTGAGCCGGCAGCACGGGCGGGCGCTGGCGTATGCATGCATGCTTCCTGTCATTGTCCGCGGTGTGCACGCAGGCGGTTCGGCCCTGCGCTCCTCGCATGCTTTCCCGCTGCAGAGCGGACGCGTCTGGCAAGGCAAGTGCTGCTGGCAAGTCATGGGGTCGCCGCGAGACACAAAGCGCGAGTCCAGGTTACGGGCGAGGCACGCCGCTTGGCTGCTGCCAGAGCAGGGCCCACCTGCGCGCCCGGCGCGCGCGCAGGCGGCTTTGGCGGCGGTGGCCGCGCGCCGGCGCGCTATGCGCCGGAGCGCGAGGCGCCGCAGGGCACGGTCGCGCGGCCCGGGCGCGTCGCACAGGTACTGAGCGCGGAGGAGACGGAGCGCGCGGTGTCGGCCGCCGTGGCCGCCGTGCCTGAGCAGCTGCAGGTGGCCGCCCGGCCGCTCGGCCGCTCCCTTGCGGCACTGCGCTCGCCCGTGGCATTGTGCCCCGCCGTGGCACTGCGCTCAGGGCGGCAGCCAGTGCCGGGCGGGGGTCGGTTGCAGGTTGCAAACAGTGCAAGCTCCGCTGCAGGCTGCTCTGTGCTTCCGAGCAGTGAGTCACAGGCCGCTGCATGTTGCAAGCTGGGAGGAGTCCAGAGAGCGCCATGTCGTGCATGGTCCGGAAGCAGCTGGCAGGGAGCCAGCTGTCTGTCGTGTGGTCGGGGGAGAGGCGTGAGCGGCCGGGCGCGCGCGCGCGCAGGCGCTGGGCCGCATGCAGCGCCCGCCGCGGCCGGGCTTTGGCACTGCGGGCCGCTCGCTCAAGCTGCTGGCCAACCACTTCCGGGTCGTCTGCAACCTGGGCCAGGCGTGGCCCGCAACCCTGCGACTCGCCGCCTAAACCCTGGGACAGGTTACGGGTGTGTGCGCCTGCGAGTTGCTGGCCAACCACTTCCGGGTCGTCTGCAATCTGGGCCAGGCGCGGCCCGCAGAAGTGGCGCCCCCGTCGCATGGGCCCTCAAGACAGGGGTGCGAGTGTGCAATGCGTGCGTGCCGCAGCCTTGCGGAAAGTGCTGGCGCAGGACTGGGCGGGCTGGTGAGGTCGGGCGCGTTGTGCAGCGTGCATTGCGCGGTGTGCGTCTGCAGAGGTCCAGACACCCTGTGGCCGGTTGACTATCCCGAGTGAGCGCTGTCTGGCCGCTCGCCCGGCGTGAGGTCTATGGTGACTGAGCTGTGAGGGCGGACGCCCGCGGCCTCGCCGAGGCGCAGCCGGTGTGGAAGCATGTGCTGCCGCAGACCAGGTGGCCTGGCGCGCAGCTCGTACAGCGGTTATTATAGCGCGCCGTCGCGCCGTGCGGCGCGCAGGTGATGCACTACGACGTCGACATCACCGGCCAGAAGCGCGGCGGCCGCGAAGGCGCGGCCGCCGAGGAGCAGCCGACCGCGCGCGACCGCGCGCCGCCGCGGCCGCTCGCCTCCGGCGTGTGCAGGCGCGCCGCTGCGGCACACCGCCAGTATGCAAATCTGCGGGCGTCTTCCAAAGATTGTTTCCTGTGTGGCTGCTGAGAGTTTATTTTGTGTGGTCTGAGAGCCGCGATCTGGGCCTGTGAAGGCAGCTGGCCATGGGTGCACCACGGTGTGAGGCATGCTGCGCACTATTGGGCACGGTGCCATTGCACAGCACCCAACAGCGGCGAAGTTGTCTTTGGACCACACCCCGCCAGGCTCCTGCTGATAAAAGACCTGCTCCATGCGCCTCCCTCTCTGCGTGCATGTGTCCTTAGACCTTGGGCATGCTCATACGGGTGCAATATACGCATGAATGTGTGGAACAGAACCCAAGCACCACTGCATTCTGGAACGGCACGACAGACGTGTCCGCCTGGAGCCCTGGGGCCACGCCGGGCACTTGTCCGGGCTGCGCCCGGCGCCCGCACCGGCGCCCGCTTGCGAGCGCGCGGCCGCGCGCGCAGGCTGGTCATGCAGGCGCTGGCGGACCAGCAGAGGTGGCCGCCGCACTGGGCGTTTGACGGCCGCAAGAACATGTACTCGCCGGAGGCCTTCCTGCCGCAGCACGAGACGCGCTACACGGTGTGCAGGGTATAGTGTTGAGGCACTTTACCCTATTCTGCCAACCGCAGGGCAGGGGGTGACGGCCGGATCCAGGCCTGTCTGCGCAGCAGGGAGTGCATTCGCATGCACACCAGCGAGCGCTGGTGGACACCCGCCTCGTTTGGGAGCACATTGGAAGGTCTGCAATGTTGAGATCATGAGTTTCGGTCCAACACCACAAGTCCTCTACGTGTTGAGAGCCCTACCAAGTACGGTGCAATTTCCTCATGAGCAGCACTGCCGCTTGCCTTGACTGGGCTTTGTTGGCCAACGGTGCCGGGTGTGACCGCGCGCGCAGGTGGCCGTCACCGAGGAGGACTCGAAGGAGCGGCACTTTATGATTGCCATCAAATTCGCCGCGCGGGTCGACATTGCGGCGCTCGCAGAGTTCATCAGGCGCGCCACCTGTCAATGAATATTGTACGGAGATGCAGACTGAAGGCCTCGCTGGCGGTAGCGCGCCAAACAGGGGGGCAGCCTGTGCCTGCCTCTGGTATGCTGATGAGAAGCGTCCAGTGTGTCTGGCAGTTATCGCTATTTGCGGTGTGCTTCAAGGCCGCCAGCATGAGGTGAGACAGCCTGCTTCACGTGGAGGCACGCCCCCGTATTTCAAGGGTCCCTGGTTTGTTAGCGATGGAGGTGCGCCTCCGATGTGATGTGACTGGAAGCGAGCAGTGGCTCGGGCGTCTCAGAGCTTGCATCTTTGGTGTCACACAGCTCTGTCGCACGCCGCCAAGTGGCAGCAGCCGCTAGCTGTGCCCATGCATGCAGCGCATCTGAAAGAACAGAACTTCTTCCAGGATAATATCACGATGTCACGCGTTGGGCACTGGGGACGCGCCAGGGGCCAGGGAGGCGGGGACGTGCCCCAGGACGCCATCCAGGCGCTGGACGTGGCGCTCAAGCACGGCACCGCCCTGAAGGCCAACTGCCAGGCCTTTGCGCGCGCGTTCTTCTGGGACGACCCCACAAAAGTCAGGCCGCTCGGCGGCGGCGCCGAGGTCCGGCTCCCACTCGAGCTCCCCGCCCTGGCAGCCGCCTTCTGCACACAGTTATGTTCTGTGGGTTTCAGGCAGACGTGTTGCTGTGTTGTCTTCAACATCTGGCTTGTAAAAAAGCAGAGCAGTACCAGCATGCCGTCTGTATGACACCTGTACCACGTGAACACAACTGAACTTTCCCCTGCGCCTCATAAGCAGATGCCCTCTGAACCAGACCCACTTTGCACCGGAGCTACACCACATGCGCAAAGGACCGGCGCTGCCTCAGCTGCTGCGCGCGCTCTCAGGTGTGGCTGGGCTACCAGCAGTCCCTGCGGCCGTGCGAGACTGGGCTGACGCTGAACGTGGACCTGGCAGCCACGGCCTTCCTGCAGCCGCAGGCATGCCAGTGCTCGAAGCGCCCGCCGTGGCTGCATCTGCACAGGCGTGCGCGTGGTGCTCAGGCGGATGGTCAGCAGTGCCGGCAGCGCGCATGTGCGGCTGTGCACATGGCGCGATCAGCTGGTCTATACTGGCCAGTCTGATGTGATACAGGCGTCTGAGGGCCCGATGATTGCGTTTGGTCATGCGCAGCTGGCTGCTGTGCGTCAGCTGAGCACCCGTGTTTCTGTAGGCTGCGTGGAAATGACTTGAACGTAATGCACAGTCCCACACCATTACTGCAGTCACTCAAGCTGCGTGGCGTGTGCGGCAGCCGATGCTGGACTACATCGCCGCCAGCGCCGGCCTGCGCAGCGTGGCCGACCTCGCCCGGCCCATGAACCCCGGGCAGCTGAGGAAGGCCTCGCGGGCCGTGTCGGGCATCAAGGTGCCGCCTCTCCCGTCCCGCGGATAGAACGGGGCGGGTCTTGCGCACACGCAGCACTGAGGCACGGCCATTTACGGTCATGAGGCTGTCGTTGTGTGGCGTGCCTGACACTGTGCAGGCCTGGCGTCAGGCTGCTGGGGTCTGGCAGTTGTGCACACGCTTACGATGCGTATCATGCATGTGACCAGCATGCTCACGGTGCAAGTGTGCAGGCTATTCTTTGTACGAATATGTCCAGGCTGCTCACTGCGCCTGCATGTGTCCATGATGCTTGATTTTGCAAGTGCCCAGGATGCTCGTATGCGCAGCTCCCTAGGCGGCTCATGCATGTTTCTAGGATGGCCAGTGTGTCACGTGGCCGGGGGAGCTCACCGTGCGCATGTCTGGGACGCTCACCGCCTGTAAATGCACAAAATGCTTGTTGCGTCCCGGACATGCTGTGGGTGGCCAGACTGCTCCGCGGCCAGAGTGCTCACCGCGCACATGTACGGGGCGCTGACCGCCTGCCAAGCGCAGGTGGAGGCGCAGCACGCGCGGCGCCGCGCGCGCGTCAAGCGGCTGACCGACCGCGGCGCCGCCCAGATGATGTTTCACAATGAGTGCGCGGCCCGGCCGCTGCGCTGCCTAGGCGTGTCTCACCGGCGCAAGGCCGCACGCTGCCAGCGCGCTGTCTCTGCAGTGAACCTGGCACCGCGCTGGCACGTGCTGCGGGTGTGCGCCAGTTCCAGCTCTGAGGCTTGAAATTCGCGGCGCGGCACAGGCAAGAGAACCGCGACATGAGCGTCGCCGAGTACTTTGAAGTGCACCACAAGATCAAGTGCGCGCACGCCTGGCCCTGCCCTGCCCCGCCCACAGGCTTGCGCCGCTGCACTGGCTGCATTCAGGACCCACAATGGCGTGATGAGAGGAAAGCAAGCGCTCCTTGCGGTGCAAATCCCTGACGGTGAAAATATAGTAAGCCGTTGAACACGCGCCGCACCACGTCCCCAACCCTGCCTACTGTGGAGGCATCATGCGCGCTGAGCGCGCTGAGCCGCCGCGCGCTTGACATCCCGTCCGCGGCGGCGCGCAGGCTGCAGTACCCCAACGTGCCGTGCCTGGACATGGGCTCGCCGGCCAAGCCCAACTACCTGCCGCCTGAGCTCTGCAGGATCCTGCCCGGGCAGCGCCGCCTGAAGCTCGACCCGCGCCAGGCGCGCCGCGCGCGCGTGCAGACCAGCTGCCCGCAAGTCTGGCCTTGCCGGCTGTGACTTGCTCTTATGTGAACAGAGCGACACAGTGTCGTGCACGCCTTGCTGCATGTGTGCGAGGTCGCCGCGTGTGGCGGCGAGGAGCGTTGGAAAGCAGCCGCGTGAATGCTGACGCTGACGCCCGCGCGCGCAGACGGCCGCGATGATCAAGTCGGCGGCGCAGCCGCCGGCCGAGCGAAAGGCGTACATCAACCGGTGCATCAACGAGATCGCGCAGCTGCCCAATGACGAGACCGTAAAGGCGTTCGACATCAGGATCGAGCCGAGCATGCTCACCGTGCGCAGTCCCCTGCGGCGTTCTAAACCACACACGCACCACATTGTTGCCAGACATCTCCGCCACTCCCCGTACGCGCTGCATCTGCAGCGTGAGGCACATGCGCCCCTGTCCCCAGCCTTCTGCTTGCCAAGAGCATGGCTCGCGCGTTGAGGTGGCAGAGCGTTGACCGCAAAGCGCACGCTGCGCCGCAGGTGGAGGGGCGCGTGCTGCCGCCGCCGGAGCTGTCCTACGGCAACCGCAAGCTGCGGCCCGCAGACGCGGGGACGCAGGCGCGCCGCATCACACCCTGGATGCCTGCGCTCGTCGGGGATGCATCCGACCGCTGCCGCCTGCTTCTGTGGCAGCGAGGTGCGCGCGATGGGCAGCGCTGCACGCGAAGGGCAGCGCCGGAGGCACGGGCTCTGGCAGGGCAGCTCGAGAGGCGTCGTGTGCGACTGGAGGGCTGCGACGTGTGGCGCGCTGCCAGGGGGGTTCAGGCTGATAGGCTCTCGCACCCCAACAGGCTGCACGCGCATGGTTGCGAGGGACATGCTGACGTGCCGCAGGTGGGCGCCTGGAACCTGGAGCGTCTGCAGTTCCACAGCCCGGCGACGCTGCAGTCGTTCGCGCTGGCGTCGTTCGCGGACCCGCGCTTCGTCAGCACCGGCGACGCCGGGTCCCTGGAGGTGGGCGCCCCGCCAGCGCTCCCTGCCCTGCCGGACGCTCCTCGCCCTCCGCGCCCTCGCCCCCCCCGCCCTCTCCTGCACCGCGGCTGTGCCCAGGCGCACCGTGCGCGGTGCGAGGCGTGCCCTCCGGCCGCTGGGCTTGCGTTAGGCGGGCAAGCTGGGCGCCAGGCGGCATTGCACATGCATGGATCACAGCTCCTGGCAGCGCCGCAGCAAACATGCCGCAGTCCACTGCCAGAGAAGGCCGTCCTGTGGCCCGCTGCTCATGCAAACTCGCCGGCGACCGCGCCCGCCCGCTGCGGCCGCTGGCCCGCTGCCGGCCCTCCCCGCAGGCGCCGCGCTCCCTGCCGTGGGGCGCGGCCCCGCACAACGGCTGACTCAGCGCGCGCGCCCCCCCGCAGGCCTTCTTCGTCGACCAGCTCCGCGCGCTGGCGTCGACCGGCCTGCGCCTGCCCGAGAGCCGCGCCATGCCCCCGTGCATCTGGCACACGCCCAACCGGTGCGCGCCCGCCCGGGCCTGCCGCAGAGTGCCGCGCCGCGCCGAGGGGGCTGGCGCGCACGCGGCGCCCGCCCCGCCTGCGCCCGCCATGCCTGCAGCCTGCCCGTGGCCGGGGCGGTGATCATGGAGCGGCCGGGACGGCCCGCGCGTGCAGGCCGGGCGGGCCTGAGGGCGCTGGAGGGAAGTGGGGGCCGCTACGCACAGCCACAGCCACAGTGGAGGAAGGGGCCGGTGTATCGGTGTTGAGTTCATCGAAAGTCTGTGGTGACCTGCTCTGTTTTGTTCTCACAGAGTGCCAGGGATAAGCATTCTGGTTTGTAGCGCGAGAGAGAACCTAGAGAACCGAGACAACCTAGCGCCCGCCGCGCGCCAGGTTCCCGGGCGAGACGCTGGACGAGGCGATGCAGAAGGGCGAGGAGACGTTCGGCCTGCGGCCGCAGATCATCTTCATCTGCCTGACGAAGTCGGTGCGCGCGCGCATTGGCCCGCACGGCGCCCCGCATGCGTGCGCCCACGGCAGCCCGCCGTGCGCCCAGCCGGGTCGTGCATCACAAGGGCGGCCCCGCCTGGTCGCCAGACGGCAGCAACGTTGCTGGGCTGTTCCACGTGTTGGCGAACTCCTCAGCGTCGAACAGCTCAGCAGCATCAGCCGCAGCAGACGCTGCTGAGCTGTTTGACGCTGAGCGGCCGCCGTCGCATGGAATACCCAGCAGCGTCTGCTGCCGCCGCCGACCAGGCGCGGCTGCCCCCGAGTGCTGCCCGGCGCGGCTGGGTGCATGGCGAGCTCACGCAGCCGCATGCATGCTAGCGCAGGCGGGCGAGCGCATCGCATCGACGCTGCGCGCTGCGCCGCCCGGCGCGCGCCGACCTGCCTGGGCACTGCGGATGTTTCATGGTATAGGATATAGGGTATATGATTGGAGGCAGCCGCAGCAGCCCTGCGTGCGCGCGCGCAGTCGTCGACCTGTACGCCGAGATTAAGCGCGCGGGCGACTCGTTCCTGGGCGTGCCCACGCAGTGCTTCGTGGCGAGCAAGGCCGGCATCGGCACCGGCCAGGCGCCGCGCGGCCGCCCGCAGTACTGCGCCAACATCGCCCTGAAGGTGCCCGGCGGCCCGCCCGCCCGCTCCGCCGCCTGCCGTGCGGGGGTCCGCCGCGCAGGGTACTGTTCACAGTTCCCTGTGAACATGTGCGCGGTGACAGCTGCGCTGGTGAAGGCAGCTCTGCGGACGCGCCATGGTGCGGGGCCGAGCCGCATGCGCCGGGCGTGCGCCAGGTGAACGCCAAGCTGGGCGGCAAGGGCTGCGTCATCGCCGACATGCCGCAGTGGCCGCCCTTCATGAGGAAGCCCTTCATGGTGTTCGGTGCGGGCGCACCCGGCCAGGCTTGGGCGCCGCGCCTGCTGTGGCGGCATGCGCCACACATGGGACACAGGGAGCAGCGTGTACAGGGCCTGTGGGCTGCAAAGCTGTCCCTGGCCGGCAAGCAAGCGTCACACCTTTGTGTAGCGCAAGCATGGGGCCCGGAGTGCGTCTCTGCAGCGTGCGTGCGCGTGCCGCGGCCGGCGTGTGACCCGCGGGCGCGCCCGGCGGCGCGCCAGGCGCGGACGTCACGCACCCCATGGGCTTCAGCGAGACCGAGCCCAGCATCGCGGCGGTGGTCGGCTCGCTGGACGCCTACTGCGCGCGCTACGCCGCCGAGGTGCTGCTGCAGGGCCACCGTGTGGAGATCCTGCAGGCGCGCGCGGCCCGCCGCCCGCGCGCGCAACCCTGACCTAGGATTCATCACCAGACCTCTGGTATCTGCGGGCAGAGCAGCGCTGACCCAGAGCCGCAGCGCCGTTGCGCCGCGCGCACCGCTGGCAGGGGTATGCATGCCCGCCCTTGGCAGCGCGCCACGCCCGCCGGCAGGCCGCGTCCGGCCAGCACGCCGGGCCTGAGCCGGGGAGGCTATTCGCTGCCCGCAGGGCCTCAAGGACACGGTGAAGAAGCTGCTGCTGGCGTTCTACCGCGCCAGCGGCAACAAGAAGCCCGAGCGCCTGGTCTTCTACCGCGACGGCGTGTCCGAGGGTCAGGCGCGCGCGCCGCCGCCCGTGCCAGCTTGTCTCTGGCCCACGCCTTGTTACGCCGCATTGACGCGGGTGCCGCAAGCTGTAGTATGTGGGGTAGGGTGTGCCTGGGGTAGGTGAGGCGTTCGCTGAGGCGGCGCTGCTCGAGCTGGCTCTTTCATGTCAAGGCCGCTTCTGTTTGCGGCTGCGCTGGCCGCACTGGCGAGTGCGCGACAGGCGGGCACGGGGACGATGAGCTCATGTAAGGGCTCCACAGCGCTGCTCACGGCCGAGCCTGCCGCACCGGCACCGCTCACGCCGCCGGCGCCGGCCTAAGCACGGCCGTTCGCGCGCAGTTCAAGGAGGTGCAGCTGGGGGAGATCCCGCAGGTCGTGGCCGCGTGCAAGGAGCTGGGCGACTCGGCGGGCGAGGTCTATGCGCCACCCATCACCTTTGGTGCGGCCCTGCCTGCGCGCCCGGCCGGCGCGCGCTCCCTAGGGCGCGCCCTGCGCTGCGGGCCGGGCGCCGCTTGTCGGCCAGTGCGCGGGGTCCGGGGCGCTCCGCGGTGGGTGCTGTCCTGCCGGTGCCGCAGCACAGTGCACGGTTGCAAGCCTGAGCTGTGCGAGGCTGTCCGGAGCTCAGAGGGTGCTGAGTTGGCTGACGGTTGTGGCCGCTGCCGCAGTCGTCGTGCAGAAGCGCCACCACACGCGCCTCTTCGCAACAGATAGCCGCGCGACGGACCGCTCGGGCAACGTGCAGCCGGGTGGGCCCCCGCGCTACTGTAGAGGCCTGCATATTTCACATGCAAGAGTCCCATACATATGGACAGCCAGCCGTTGCACTGATCCATAGTGCTGCAGGCGGCTCTGCTTCCCACGTGTCTTACAGCGCGGTCCGTGCCCGACGATCAGGCTGTAGCTGCCTTTGTGCGCCCCTCCTGACCTGCGGGGCGGCAGCAGCCGCCCTCAGTCTGTCTGCGCAGTCTGTCTGTCCGCCGCGCGCCTGCGCCTGCAAGGGCACACATCGCATGGCATGCGCGCATCCCGCTCCCGACGCCGCGGCGCGCCGGCCCCGGCGATGCACGCAGGCATGGTCAGGGTTAGGTTTTGGGCGCTGTCACGCAAGCACAGTGGTGGACCGCGCGATTTTGCATCCACTGATATAGGGCTAGGGTTTGGGGCGCTGCCGTGCAGGCACGGTGGTGGACCGCGCGACCATGCACCCCACCGAGTCCGGCTTGTGTCTCCACATGCAGGCGCTGCGACAATCAGGGTCTTGGGGCGCCGCCGCGCAGGCACGGTGGTGGACCGCGCGATCGTGCACCCCACCGAGTTCAGCTTCTTCCTCAACAGCCACGCGGGCATCCAGGGCACCTCGCGCCCGACGCACTACCATGTGCTGCTCGACCAGCAGTCGCAGGGCTCGCGCTTCAGCGCGGACGACCTGCAGAAGTTCACGCGCGCGCCCGCCCTGACCCTGTCCTGTGCTGCACTTGACGAGCGCGCGCGCCCGCGGCCTGCGCAACGGCCGCGGCAGCCCGCGCTGCCGCCTGCGCTCGTACACAGTGAGGCGTGAAAGGCGAAGAGTGCGGGAGCCGCCTCTCTTGCACATACGCGCGGCATGCACCCGGACGCGGGCTGTTGTCTTCCTGACAGCGCTCGCGGCTGTCAGCGTAAGCTGCCGCTGGGCTGCGGCCGGCGCGCTGGCCCTGCCTGCCCCGCCCCGCGCGCGCGCGCGCTTCATCAATGGGTATGGGCGTGGCAATCCCTGTCATGGTAAAAATCCGTTCAGATTGAAAATGATTATCTTAACAGAAATGCGCGCGCAGGTACAACCTGTGCTACCTGTACTGCCGCTGCACGCGCTCGGTCAGCGTGGTGCCGCCCGCATACTACGCGCACCTGGCCGCGTTCCGCGGGCGCGCGCTGCTGTCGCAGGCGGACAGCTCTGGCTCGGAGTCCTCGCGCGCCACCGGCGGCCGGACCGCTGTGCAGGCGCGCCCGGCAGGCATGTAAGGAGTATCATTGCTAGTACTCTACTCGAGGGTGGAACAGGCTTTTGTCTCATGTCATGGAGTCTAGCTCCTCCGCGCGCCGCCGAGCTGCGGCGCATGCCCCCAGCTCGCGGGGCTGCCACTGGTCTGCCATGGCAGGCGGCGGCGCTCCCGCCGTCTCCTGTGCAACCTGTCCCCCGCCTGGCAAATGCAGGGATGGACCAGGGCCCGTAGTAGCGTGCCCCGGGCGTGAGCGTGACACGGGCGGGACGCGCGGAGGCGGAGTATGCGACCCGCCTCATGGCTGACCTCTTGTTCTGACTAGTGCCGCAACATGCGCACGGCGTCGTATCAGCGCGCGCGAGCGCGGCCTGCGCGCGGCGCGCGCAGGTGGAGTTTGCAAGCGTGCACCCCAACCTGACAGCCGGCAACAGCCCGTACACCATGTTCTTCGTGTGAGGCGCGCCGCACGCGCCGCACACGCCTGTCTGGTGTACCCCACCCTACCCTAAGATCACACGCCTGTCTGCACGCCCGGGGCGCTTGCGGCGCTCGCTTCCTGTTTCCGGCATGCCTGAAAGGTGTGTGCCAATCATGCAAGCCCTGGGTGAGGGGATTGCAAGCTTCGTCCATCGTCCAGCGCATGCCAGGGTGCCGCCTCATGCTCTCGTGCCAGGTAGAGCCTGCCGGCACGGGCGCGCGTGTAGGTTCCTCCAGTGCACGGCGTGCCTGCCGGTGAACAGGCGCTGCTGCGCATGCGCTCACCTGCGCTGCATGCCGGCGCAGAGTGTGTGGGCATCACGGGCGGGCGGCGCGGCAGCCTGCGCGGTCAGCGGGTGGCCGCTCTGGGGGCCTGCCGGCGGGCCGGGAGTGCGAGTGTTGTTTGTCTGTTTGTAGCTGTCTGCCCTGATGGGTTTTTGTCCGCTTGCCAAAGTGTGCGCTCCTCAGGCCTGTCTGTCTAGGGACCCTGCATGCATGCTTAGGAAGCCTGGGGTGGCGCGATGGGCGCGGGCCTCACGCCGCCGAAAGCTGCCATCCTTGAACAGCCCCTGCAAACCTGAAACAGTGTGCAAGTGAAGTGCTCTGTGTGGAACGGAATGTTGGGCTCTGCGTTGCATGCTTTGCTGCGGTCTAGCGGTGTCTGTGTGTATAGTAAGTGTCACCCATGACCTGACCAGGGCATGTACCGCCAGCTTGAGCTGGCCAGCTTTGCCACCGGGCCTGTATGGAAATTGTGCTCTTGCCTTGTCTGCTGGAGCCTCCAGCCTGGAGGCGAATACAGGCGTGCGCAAAACCCAATGAGCCCTAAGAACATGTGAAGGCTCCCCGCATGCAGAAGGAGATGATGGACTACAGATTGCATGCGCCTCCTC
>JAABUQ010010392.1_pt1 | contig 12201 bp, 18 predicted proteins | sample 5560001 | NCBI WGS metagenome assembly JAABUQ01 (sample SAMN10711888, study PRJNA513371) | rock metagenome | isolation source: Antarctica rocks | place: Antarctica: Victoria Land, Finger Mt nord | collected 2015-12-18
AACGCCGCTCGAGTGAGCTCTCGCGCCCGTGTCGAGATGCGGGGATCCACGGGATCGGCACGACGGCACGACCGCGCGCGGTGGCGTCGAGGAGGACCGCTCGCAAGGACGGGGCCGCCGAGGAGCCGTTGGAAAACCGTGTCCCCAACCATGTCCCCAACTCAGCAATTCTGAGGTGATCTGAGCGCACCTCAGCGAGCCTGATGTCGCTCAGCAGAGCCGATAATCCCTATATTCGTGCGTCTACGGAACCGAAGGTCAGAGGTTCGAATCCTCTCGGGCGCGTCACAAAAGCCAGCGATGACGAGCTTCTTGCCGGGCTTCCAGCCCAGCACGTCGCCGGGTGAGACGGTCAGCTCGGACTGGTCGACGGTGAATGCTTCGGCGAGCCGGTCGCGATCGGGTGCTTCGGGGGTGCGCCGCGATGTGTCGGTGTCGCTCATCGTGAAGCGCGGCGAGCCGCGCAGGCGCATCGCCATCCCGCCCGTGAGGACGAGGTCATCGTTAAGCTCGTCCTCGTGGACTATCTGCGCGACGGTGACCAGCCGCGCGATGTCGCGAACGATCGCGTCACGGGGAACCTTGAGGTCGCGCTGGTAGCGGTCGATGTCGTCGGGCAGCGGCCAGCGGGTGACGTCGAAGCTCATTTGCCGTACTCCAGCCAGCCGTCGATCGCGCGCTCCGGGAGGTTGACCACGACACCAGTCTCGCGGTCGCGTCGCCACGGCCCGTCGCCGAAGGCGCGCGATGCGTCCAGGAGCGTGCGGCCGGTCAGCGGACCGCCGAGGGCACGCATCACGCGCCGGGCCTGGCGGACATGCCCGGTCTCGCGAAGCCAGAACCCCAAGCGCGACTGGACGACGGCGCTGCGCTGCTCGGAGTAGTCGGTCAGGACAACCGGATCGGCGCGCTGCTCGCGCATCGCGCGCTCCCAGGCACGAACCCATACCTCGGGGGGGCCGCAGCGCTTGGGCTGGTCGAGCGTGTCTAGCAGCGTGCGATCAACGTCGGAGCGGTAGGTGAAGACGCGGCCGTCGCGCTCGCGCTCGACTCCCCGCCAATCGTCCTCACGCGTGTGCTGGACCACGACGACCCGCCGCGAGCCGAGTTGCTGCTCCGCGGGGGACGCGCGCCCCGAACACCGACGTAGACGTCTTCGGGGTCGATGTCGGTCAACGCGTGATCGGCCAGTGCGCTGAGAAAGCCCAGATACCAATCGGCGCGGCCGTCGAACTTGGCGGCGAGCAGCGTCTTCAGCGAAGCGGCCGGCTCGATCGTCGAGCCCCCTGGCGGACGCACGACCCAGCGGTGCTTGCCGACCGACGCCAACGAGCCTCGGCGCACCATCGTGTTGAGGCGACGTTCAAGCGCGACCGTGTCTCCGGCGGCGCGAGCGGTGGCGCTCAGCCATTCAACCCGCGCGCAGGCCCTCAACGAAGGGTTCCAAGCCGGGCTCATCGGCGCGACGATCATTGTCTTCGTCGCCCTTCTCCTCGCGGCCGTGCTTCTGCCGCGCGAACCCAAGCCCAAGCGGACCCCCGCGCCGGTCGCCGAAGCGGCATCGACTACCAGCCGAGTCACCGTCGAGGCCTGAGCCGTGACCAAGAACGACACGCCGCATCCAGCAGGGAATCCTGGGATGACGGCGACACCAAGAGCGTGCTCGTCACGGGAGCCACCGGCTTCCTCGGCATGGCTGTCACGTCAGCGCTCGTGTCCCGCGGCCACCACGTCTCGCGAACGGTCCGGGATCCTGCGAGAGCGGCCGGCCTCTCCGCGGTCGGGGTCACTGCCGTCGCCGCCGATATACGCGGCGTCGCACGCCTGGCCGAGCTGGCCAGCGGGGCAGACAGAGTCGTGCACTGCGCGTTCGCCGCGTCGGGGCCGAACGACGACCTGGCTGTCGCAATCGACCTTGAGCGGCACGCAACCGACGCTCTGCTGCGATCCACCCAGCGGCCCGGAAGCGTGCTCGTTTACACCAGTGGTATCGGTGTGCTGGCAGACGCCGACGACGACGTCCTGCCGAGGACTCAGTGCCGCGACCTGGCGCTCCCATGCGCTGGCGCTATGACCTCGAGGCGGCTCGTCGCCGACTCGGGCGGGTGCGTAGTGCGCCCGGCGCTCGTGTACGGACACGGTGGCAACGCGCTGATCGTCGACCTCATCAAGGACTCACTCGCGCGCGGCGCGGCCGGTCATCTCGGCGACGGACGCGGTGCACTCCCCACGGTGCACCTCGACGATCTCGCCGATGTATACGTCCGGATCGTCGAGGCGAGCGAGCCAGGCACGACGTTCACGGTCGTAGGTGAAACCACGACGTCTCGGGAGGTCGCACGCGCGATCGGGCGACTGATCGGCCGCCCGGACGCGACGGGCCCGCTGGCCGCGGAGGTCGTCGCGCGGGAACTCCCGACCGCCCAATGGATCAGCTGGGGCCCAGGGGTGTTTAGCCGATGGCGCTGGTGAGACCGCGCTGGAGCGGCTGTTCGCAGTCGTGGAAGTCGCGGAGTGCGCCGAGCTGGTTTTGTGCGAGCTGCCGGACGGTCATCAGCTCGTGATGCTCGCCGGCGTTTTCGTCGGTGGCGTAGTAGGTGGCGGTGATCACCGAGCTGCCGTGGCGGCGGATGGCTTGCACGAGCGCGCGCCCCTTTGCCTCGAGGTTGGCGCGGTCTCTGGCGGGCAGCTCGGGGCCGCAGAGGCTGTTGAGGGTGTACTCGTTGAGCGGGAGGCGCTGGGCCTCGGCTGCGCGCAGGGGCGGTGCTGTGGTGACTTGCCAGCTCTCGCGCGCGCCCTCCGCGAGGGGCACCGCAGCAGCGATGAGCAGGACCACTGGCGCCGCGATCGGCGCGAGGCGGCCCGTGCCGACGTGTCGGGCGGCCCAAGCGATCAGCCGGCCGAGTGCGAGCAGGACCCAAGCGGTGGGCACGGCCAAGATGGAGGCGAACGCCGCTAGGCCGTTGCCGGTGTCGGACGCGACGAGCACGCCGACGATCCCGATGAGGGGCGGCAGCGCGAAGCTCCATCTCGTCGGCCAGCTCGCACCGAGTGCGAGGTGAGCGCCGACGAAGACGATGAAGATCAGGCCGCTGCGGTCCGTGCCGAGGGTGAAGGGGTGATAGACGTTGGTGAACATCGACGCGATCAGCCCGAGGTAGGCGACTCCCGTCGCGGCCAGCCAGCTCTTTTGCTGCCTCACGGCTTCATGATCGGGCATGTGTGACGGCGTTCGCGCTGGCGAGCGGCCGTCGCGGTGAATGAGTCGTAGTCTCCCGGGCGATCAGGACGCGCTTGTCGTCGCCAGTGCGTCGGGCGACGTAGCTGGCGTAGTCGACCTTCAGCTCGGTGCTGGCGTTGGCGTTGGTCCGCGCGCTAAAGCGTTGAAGGTCGGCGAGCACCGGGGCGGGATGCGGTGGGCCAGCGCAGCGAGCGCGCTGCTGTGCGCCGAGCGGATGGGCACACCCAGCTGCTTCAGGCGGTTGGCGAGCTGCGTCGGGTGCATGGGATGGCCGGCCTTTCAGGCCGGGAAACAGCCACGGCGCGTCGGGCGTGGCCGTGGGCCCGATCGAGGACGCTGGCCATCGCGGTGCGCAGTGGCTGCGGGTAGCGGGACGGGGTGGTGATCGATTCGTCCTTCGCGAGGAACCCCGGGTTGTGGGCGATCTCCCACGCAGCGGGGACGGTGGGCAAGACAAGGCTATGCGGAAGAGAGCAAGCGCTCTGCTGTCGTCGACGTGTGACATCTGGCGGGCTGGCGAGAGCGCCAGCAAGTCGATCGGTTCAACCTCAACGGCACGGGCGCGAGTGGGTCAGGCTTTCTGTCTGGAGCGGTACCGCTGGCGTGCGGCTTCTCCGGAGGTACCGATCAGCGACCCGATGGTGCGCCAGGAGTAGCCGTGCTTGCGTGCTTCGGTCACGGCCTGCTTGACGGACCTCTCGGCCTCCGAGCGCGAAAGGACGGCCTGGCGCAGGGCGACGAAAATGGCGGGGTCACGCTGGTCATCAGCGTCTGGCTCGTAGTCCTCAAAGCGCTTGGCCAGCTCATCGCCGTGGTTGAGGATGTCCTGGACTGTGCGCGGCATCATCATCGCCTCAGGAACTTTTCGCGGGCACGCATGGCATGAACAACGACCGCGGCGCTCGTTCCCTCGACCACCCCGATCTCGTAGAGGACGGCGGCAGTGCTGCCTCCGATGAGCATCGTCAGGCCGTCGCCGAGCTCGAAGACCCGGATCGGGTTGGCGTAGGCGTGCAGGATGTCCTTGTCGTTGACTCCATGCTTGCGGGCGCTGGGCGCGATGACCGGCTCGGCACCCAAGCTGACAAGTTAGCTTGTGGTCGCAGCGTTCGCAAGTGCCGGACCGCTCGGAAGGCCAGCCCGGCAAGGCCAGCCCGGCAAGGCCAGCCCGGAAGGTCAGCCCGGCAAGGAACCCGTTGGAAACGGTGTCCCGAACCATGTCCCGACCTGCGCAATTCTGAGGTGATCTGTGAGCAGCTCAGAGAAGCTGATGTCGCTCAGCAGAGCGGAGAAGCCCGCTTTCCGCGCGAAGGAGGTGCGCCGACTCGGATCGCGAGATGCACGCCGACCGACGTAAGCAGGAGCCGCTCGAGGGCACGCATGGGCTGCCGGAGCTGCTCAGGAGCGGTTGTCTGACCACCCCCGTTTGAGGATTGGTGGGCTCTTGCAGTCTGCCGAAGCAGTAGCCAACGGAACACTTCCGCGTTTCAATGCGGCGGACGTTCGCGATCAGCATTGTCATGTTCTCGGAGATGAGTTTTAGGGGTCGCGCTTCTCGCCGGTCCGGGCACGCCGAAGACATCGGCAAGAGGTGTAGAGCTCCGCAGACCTGAGGACATCGACGACGTGAGCGTTCTGTCTGAAGCGCTCGATCCCGGGAGGCGACGGGTCGTGCTCGACGAGCCTGGATGGGCGCACGTGCTCGGCGAGCACGGCGAGATGGCAGCGCACCGCGATGCCATCATCGCGACCGTTGGCGCGTCGCAGCATCGCCGAGTGGACCCTTGACCTGCCCGCGAGCGTTACTGGCGTCGTGGGTTCGGTCCGAGCCGCTGGCTGCTGGTGGTCATAGACTTCAGCGAAGATCTCGCGCGTGTCGTGACCGCGTACGCCAACCGCAAGGACCCGCCGGGGTGGACACCATGACCGTGACGATCGGACATCTGACCTTCGAGCACGCGACCTATGACGAGCAGGGCGATGTGCTGTACCTGCATGTCGGAGAGCGTCAGGTCGCCGCCGACAGCGAACAAACGCCCGAGGGGCATGTGCTGCGCTTCGACGCGGCCGGCAGGATCATCGGCCTGACGATTATCAACGCCAGATGGTTACTCGACCGCGACGACGAAATCGCTGTCACGCTGCCCGAGCAGGTGCACGTCGAGCCCGCAGCGCTCAAGGCTGCGTTCGCCGTCTCATAAGGCCCCAACGCATTGGACGCTGGTTCACGTCCTCCGCCCGGCGCTGGGCAGTGGCCGCACAAGGCTTTCTGACGACTCCTCGTTCCGAGCGCGCGTTATAAGCGCGCATGCAACATCTGGCGTCTCGTTGGCCCGCGCAGCCACGTGCCTGCTGGCGCTCCCTCGCTGCAGGCTCGACTGCGGCGGCGCGACTAGCGAAGAGCGAGGATTCGCCAGCCGAGGCAGAATCGCCCCAATGCCATTTGATCCTCAGCCCGTGTTGCGCGGCCACTCTCTCACCGTCCGGCCGCTCCACCAAGCAGACAGCGAGGCTCTGTACGCGGTGGCTCGCGATTCCCTGATCTGGGCGCAGCATCCAGTGCCCGATCGGCACCGTTTGGAGGTGTTTGAGCAGTTCTTCGCCGATGCGCTTGCGTCCGGCGGCGCGCTCGTCGTAACGACGAGCGATGGCGAGATTATCGGCTCGTCCCGCTTTCACGGCTACGACGAGCAGCGCAGCGAGGTTGAGATCGGGTGGACGTTTCTCGCTAGATCGCACTGGGGTGGCACTGCCAACGGCGAGCTCAAGCGGCTCATGCTCCGGCATGCTTTCCGCTGGGTCGAGCGCGTGGTCTTTCTGGTCGGTCCCGAGAACCTCCGCTCGCAACGATCGCTTGAGAAGCTCGGGGCCGGTCGCGTTGGCACCCGCCTCGACGGAGCGGGCCAGGAGAGCGTCCTCTTCGAACTGCGAAGGCAAGACTTTTCAACCACGGGATAACCAGCCGCGGGGCTCTGCCGGGGCCAAGCAGGGCGACGGGAGAAGTCGCGTCCCGACCCGCGGGACTCACGCTTGCGCCCGCCGAAGCGAGCGTCTTTGCCCAGCTCTCCCCAACGGAACGAACCCAGGTGCGTCCGCGACGTCGTCGCCAACTACCGCGTTGACGTCATCGCAGGTCTCTGGCCGCAATCGGCCACTTCTCTCCTCCTCGCCGCCAAACGCGGGTCTCGGCTGCGTAGCGCCTGCATCTGGGGCGGACGCGATTGTGAGCTGTAGGCGCGGTCCAGGTCCGACCGGGTGAATGCAAGGTCGCCAACGCAGTGGCGGGCCTTCGGGCCAATCGGGGCGACTGCGATCGTCCGCCGAGGCGCGCTTTCCGCGCAAGGAGGTCTGCCAATGCCGCGCCCGCTCAGACCCGCGTTGGCGCCGAGGGAGGTGCGATCGTCGGAGCCGCCGCCGGACTTCCCCGTATCGAAAGCAGGTGTCCTCGCTGGCTCAGCCAACGCTTCCGCCCGCCTTCCGATGGGGCAGTCTCGACCGGTTCAATCCGGAGCCTCGAGAGTGCTGCTTCTCTGTCACCGATCTCGGAGATTCCCCAGTTGTGATCGTGAGAAATTCCCACCCTGTGAGGGCGTTTCGTTCGGGTGGTTCTGGCGTGTTGGGGCTGCTAGCAGCAGGTACAGCTGTTGCCTTGCCAGGCAGTTCGCGCTTCGCGTAGCGCGATCGCGCCGATCGCGAGCGCGACGGTGGGGTCGGCCCACCACCAGCCGGCGAGCGCGTTCGCGAGCAGGCCGGTGAGCAGGCCGGCGGATAGGTAGGCGCAGAGGAGCGTTTGGCGGCTTTCGCTGGCGGTGGTCGGGGAGCCGAGGGCGTGACCCACCCGACGTTTCGCTGACGCGAGCGGCGGCATCGTGAGGAGCGTCAGGATCGAGAGGCCGATACCGACCCAGCTGGAGGCTGGGTGGTGCGCGCCGATCAGATCGCGTGCGGACTGCACCGTCACGTAGACGGCGAGGAGTACGAACGACGCGGCGATGAGCTGTTGACCACGACGCTCAGCGCTGTGGGAGCTCGAGCGTTGTCCAGTCATCAACCAGATAACGACGAGGCCGGCGGCGGCCTCGATCAGGCTGTCGGCGCCGAATGCGACGAGCGCGACCGAGCTGGCGGTCACTCCGGCGGTGATCGCGACCGCTGCTTCGATGACGTGCCAGGCCAGACTCAGCTGGCTGAGGCGCCGGGCTTTGCGCACGAGCCGCTGACGCTCGGCGGGTGGCCCTGTGGTCACGGTAGTGAGCGGCAGTGTCGGCAGTGACGTTCCGGTACTCACACCCGGAACGCTAGCTGCTGCGTGGTCGATGCCTGGCGCTGGTGCGGCCTGTCGAGACGGCATCAGGGTTGTGCTCACGGCTTTCGGCGCTACCGCGGTGACCTTCATGATGGTGATGTACGCGCTAGAGCACCGGCACCGCGCGTTCATCGCGGCGTTCGCTTGCGGTTGTGCGCTGTCGAGCGCCTATGGGTTTCTGGTTGGGACGTGGCCCTTCGGCGTTGTCGAAGCCGTACGGGCGCTCATCGCGATCAACCGGTACCGCACGCATCGCTAGGCCACGCCGTACAGTGATTCTCCAGTCCGAGCGCCAACCGGGAGGCATCACGCCTCTGCATACTGAAGAAAACAAAGCATTGGTCAGGCGACTAGTTGACGAGGCGGTGGCCAAGCAGAACGTTGAGATCCTCGACGAGTTAGCCGACGGAGCATTCGCGCAGGTCGCAAAGCGCTGGGTCCGCCCGTTCCAAGGCGCGTTTCCGGACTTTCAAATGGAAATCGTGGACCTGATCGCTGAGGGTGACAAAGTCGTCGCTCACTTCAGATGCAGCGGCACCCACAGCGGCGAATGGCTCGGGGCGGCCGCGACCGGGCGACGCTTCACGGACGTCGACGAGGTCTACATCTTCCGGGTCCGTGACGGGAAGCTCGTGTCCGCATTCGGGGTCGAGGACAACCTCGATCGGCTCCGCCAGCTTGGACTGCATTTGTAGATCCCGCTCCCACGTGAACCCCGATCGCGCCGATGACGGCCTGACGCTGCTGCTTGATCGAAACGCGGAAGCCCCGGCGAGGCGCCGGCTCTTCAGGACGGGGGGGCGGCGACAAGCCGCCGACGGACACCCGCTTTACGTCCGAGGTCACTCTCCCGCAGCTCCACGTCGCGCACCTTGCTTCGCGCTCGCAGGAGGGCGCCACGAGCTAGGCGGCGCTCCTACCGGCGGACAATGCGCCGTTCAGAGGACTTAGCGAGGACAGCGCCCAATGAAAACGAGACTCTTGTCCTCGTCGGCGAGCGCCTCGCGCCACTGCGTGTGATCCGCCGTTAGGTCGATCGACCAGGGGTTCACTGGCTCGTGTTCCCAGTTTCGGTAGAGCTCCTGCGGGTCGTGCAGGTGGCTCGTGGCTGTTATCCCTGGCAGGCGCAGCTCGATGGCGGGCCGTCGGCCGTGGACCCGCAGCAATCGGCCTTGCCTTCGGGCTCGCAGCAACTCGCGAGCGCATCGGTGTCGCAGCAGACTGCGGGGGCCGGTTTGCGCGCGCGGATGATCGCGGCTGCGGCGTGTTCGTGGACGCGATGCGTTTCGCGGATCTCTATGTCCTCGAAGCCGGCGCTCCGGAGCGCGGCACGGAATTCCGTTTCGGTGAGCGCGCCGGCGACGCAGCCGGTCCAGGCGGCCATGTCCGCGCGTGTCGCCTCGTCCATGTCAGGGTCGGCGATCACGTCGGAAACGGCGAACCGTCCGCCGCAGCGCAGGACGCGGGCCGCTTCGCCGATGACCTGGGGTTTGTCGCCCGAGAGGTTGATCATGCAGTTGGAGATGACGACGTCGACGCTCGCGTCCGGCAGCGGCATCTTCTTGAGATAGCCCTTCAGGAACTCGACGTTCTGCACGCCGGCCTGGCGAGCGCGAGCATCTCGTCCGTCATGTCCAGATCGATCGCTTTGCCGGTCGGGCCGACTCGGCGAGCGGAGATCAGGACGTCCGCGCCAGCGCCGGACCCGAGAGCGAGGACCGTCTCGCTTTCGTGCAGATCCGCCATGGCTGTCGGGACACCGCAGCCCAGAGACGCATCGAGCGCGGCTTGCGGCATGTCCTCGCCGGCGGCTTCGTCATACAGCGATCCCTCGAACAGGCCAGCCGCCCCAGCCGGACTGCACGACAAGGCCTCCGAGCCGCAACAGCCTGCTTCGGCCTGAGCATCGGCGGAACTGGCTGCAGCTTTCGCTGCGGCTGCATACTTCTCGCGGACGGTCTGCCGGATATCGGTCAGATCAGCCATGCGGACAGCTCCTCCAGCGCGTCAGGGATCACGTAGTAGTACGCCCACAGCCCGTCACGCTCTGAGCCGACAACCCCGGCTTGACGCAGAACCTTGAGGTGGTGAGACACGGTCGGTTGGGAGAGGTCGAACAGCGGCACCAGCTCGCACACACAGACCTTCCCGGCGTGCTTACGCAACACGTCGACCAGCTGCAGGCGCACCGGATCGCCGAGCGCCTTGGCGATGCTCGCCATCCGCCCCGCCTGTTCGCGCTCCACGTCGGGGTACACGACCGGCTCGCAACACGCCTCACCGGGAAGGCGCTTGGTCTTCGGGGCCAGCTCCATATCGACAGCCATCTATCAACATATATCGATTGAACAGACCTGTCAATGGATACGCTTCGCGGCGTGCCCGATCGAACGGTCCAGTAGCGATGGACAGCAGCCTCGGTTTGTGGCGGCGCGCGGCCGCTGAAGGCCTAGCCGCGTTCGCGCTCGTGTTCGCCGGCTGCGGCGCGATCATCGCCAACGCGCACTACCACGGCGCGCTCGGCGCGGTCGGCGTCAGCCTGGTGTTCGGTCTAATCATCATGGTGATGGTCTACGCGACCGGCCACCTGTCCGGCGCGCACATCAATCCGGCAGTCACGATCGCGTTCACGCTCACCCGCCACTTCTCACCGCGCGACGCCATCGCGTACATCGCAGCGCAGCTCACCGGCGCGACCCTCGCGGCACTCGTGCTGCTCGGCGTGTGGTCAAACAAGCCAGCCCACCTCGGGGCGACCGTACCGACGGTCGCGGCCGGCAACGCATTCCTTTACGAGGCGATCCTGACCGCGTTCCTGATGTTTGTGATCATGGCGGTCGCGACCGACGCACGCGCGGTTGGCGCTGGCGCGGCGATCGCGATCGGCGGCGTGATCGGCCTCGACGCACTATTCGGCGGCCCGGTCACTGGCGCCTCGATGAACCCCGCCCGGTCGTTCGGCCCCGCGCTTGTCTCCGGCACCTGGACCGACTTCTGGGTCTACCTCGCCGGACCGATCCTCGGGGCCGCGGTCGGCGCGTTCGCCTACCAGCTCGTCCGCGGCGACCAGCCCCAGCAATCCGAACCCACCACAGTCGAAAGCGAGCGTGCCGGTGCGCGTCCTGTTCGTCTGCCTGCATAACGCCGGACGCTCACAAATGAGCCAGGCGCTGCTCGAGCAGGCCGCCAACAGCCGCCACGAGGCTCGTTCAGCCGGGACCACTCCCGCCGAACGTGTGCACCCTGAGGTGATCGAAGTGATGCGCGAGGTCGGCATCGATCTCTCAGATCGCACCCCGCGGCTGCTCACGCGCGAGCTCGCAGAATGGGCCGACGTCGTTCTAACGATGGGTTGCGGCGATCAATGCCCGTGGATCCCCGGCAAGCGATACATCGACTGGGACCTCCCCGACCCCAAAGACCAACCCATCCAACAAGTCAGAGCAATCCGCGACGACATCGCCCAACGCGTCCGCCAACTCCTCGCCGAGCTCGACAGCACCCACGCGCCCACTGCCGGATAGATCCGTCGCGTCTCTCGGCGTCCTCTCGGACGAGCCCAGCTTTCACACGAGCGAGGACACGTTCACGGTGATCGCGAGAGACGCGCAACGCGCGGAAAGCACGGCTCTGTGGACGATCGCATTCGTCGGCAACCCGCCGGAGGTCTCGTGACCGCTTCGGCGACGAAGCGGAAGCGGCGTTGTCCAGGCTGGTGGAGGCATTTCGTCGCTGCCGCCTTGGTTCGATGACGGCTGCGTAGGCCGTCATTGCCCATAGAGGCCATAGAATGGTTTGGGAATGGATGAGAGTTTCGTCATCAACCTTGCTGACGCGCCCGCAGTGAGCCACTCACAACGCGCGACGCTCATCACCGTGGAGCCCAGCGACGCGCTCTGGCCGGACACCGGCGTTAACGTTCAGATCATGCAGCCGGGACAGCCGAACTGCAAATACCACTCAGAGCCCGTTCAGGAGGACTTCCTGGTCCTGCACGGAGAATGCATCGCCATCCTTGATGGCGAGGAAAGACCTCTGAGACAGTGGGACTTCTTGCACTGCCCGGCAGGGACAGAGCACGTCTTCGTCGGCTCTGGGGATGGTCCTTGCGCCGTGCTGATGATTGGCTCAAGACGCCAGGACGCCGCGCACTATCCCGTCGATGATGTGGCGGCTAAGTACGACGCAGCTGTACAGTCGCCGACCGATCATCCCGCCGAAGCCTACGCAGAGTGGCGACGAGAGCCCCGACGCCCGACAACGAACCCATGGCCGCTGCGACAGGACTCGTGACCGCGGCTCGTTAGAGCACCGAACCGGCGGCGAGCACCTCTCACATCGGTGCAACGCCGGCAGCGAAAACGAGATTCTCTCCCGGAGGGAAACCGGCGGGCCTAGCCTCGAAGCGCCGTTATCGCTGCGGTGGTGAGCGTGATTCGGCCGCGAGGGGTGATGGTTGGAGGAGTGTAGTCGTCGGGGCGGGTATGGCCGGCTGGGTCGTGGAGCATTGACGCGCTGGCGCTGGCGGGGGGTCGGTTTGCGGGCAGGCCGAGATCGTCGGTGCTGCCGGTTGGTCGTCGGGGATGATGGCCGCGGATGGGGCGCGTGCTCAGCAGGGCACCGGGATCGTGCGCAGGCGCTGGAATGCGCCGGC
>JAABUQ010010393.1_pt1 | contig 12200 bp, 14 predicted proteins | sample 5560001 | NCBI WGS metagenome assembly JAABUQ01 (sample SAMN10711888, study PRJNA513371) | rock metagenome | isolation source: Antarctica rocks | place: Antarctica: Victoria Land, Finger Mt nord | collected 2015-12-18
CCTGCGACGGCACCAACCGCGACTGCCCCGACGCCGCAGTCGCGCCCGAAGGCGCCGACTGCGGGCCTGGGTGCCTGTGCGACGGCGTCAGCGAGGGTATGGCGCTGGCCACACCTGGACAAGCGCAAGTGCATTGACGCTGTTCATAAATCTTGCAAGATGTTCGAGCGCAGATGCAAAGCGGACAGGCAGGATGAGGCGCATGCAAGTCCCGTATCCGCAAGCGTGCCATGCGCATGTGCAGACTATGGGACCAGGCAAGTGACTGCACGCATCCCTCTATCGCCCATTGGCGCACAGAATGCCGCCTCTGACACAGGCATGCGCGCCGCCAGGCTGCCCCGCCGGCTTCTACGTCGCGCCCGGCGACGCCACAGCCTGCGCTGCCTGCCCGACCGGCTGCGCGGCGTGCACGGCGCCGCTGGGGCTCTGCTCGCAGTGCGCGCCGGGTTATCAGCTGCTGGCGACGACGGCCACGTGCCAGCAGCGTGCGCGCTGTCTGCTCCACCTGTCTGGGCGGCGCCCAGTTCGACAGCGCAGCCATGACCGCGCATGTGAGCCAGGCAGTGCAGCACACTTTGCGCTGCTGCATGCCCATGGTGCGGAGTGGCCAGAATCTGTATTGCAAGGAGCGTGTCTTCTTACCTCTGTCGTGTCTGGCTTTCTGCATGCATGGCACAGGCGGCTGCCATACCCTGGGTTTGCCTCCACTAGCCATGCGCCATCTGCTCAAAGCTGGCTCATGCTGAGTCTCAGTGCAAGCGACTTGGAGTCTCTGGTTGCCACTGCCAAAGTCACAAGGGATGCATGCACTGTGCAGTGCATAAGATTTGCTTAGTTGGTAATGCTGGCCCAACCTGGTATGCAAACCGTTAGAAAACCATTACTCGCACCAGACCTCTGACACATGGAGGTTGCGACCTGCAGACAGCGGGAGCCCAGCAGCCACAGCCGCGCCGCGCACGCCGGCACTGCCGCAGCTCAGCGGCGGTCAAGCGGCCCCCGCCGCGCATGATCGCACCCGCGGCGGCGGCGGCGTCGGCGGCGGCGGTGTGGGCGGCGCGGCTGGCAATGCGGCCTCCGGCGCCTCTGCCACCGCCAGCACAGCAAGCACCGCGGGCGGCGCTGCGGGCGGCGGCGGCGGCGGCGGCGGAGGGCGAGGCGGCAGGGCCGGCGGCAGCGGCGGCGGCGGGGGCAATGCCGCGGCGGCAGCGGCCGCTGCCGCTACAGCCGCGCAGGATGCGGCCAGCGCGGCGTCAACGGCCGCGACCGCAATCGGTCCGTCCTGCCCGGCAGACACGCGCGTGTGCACACAGCGCCAGTGCACACAGCGCCACATGCACATGCCTTTTCGTACGCTATGAGCGGAAACAGTGCCAAGCACATGTGGCGTGGCCGCTGCGTGACCCGCATGATTGCTTCATACATTATGCGTGTGCCGAGGGGTACCGGTTGTGCCGGTCGTTGAACGCAGCAGTACCATCATGTTGTTCAGCACTTACACACAACTCCCAGCTGCACATCATCAGGGTCTTACGACCTCCTCATGCAGGCACGGCCGGCTCCGCATCGGCGGCGGCGTCCGCAGCTGCGTCCGCGCGTACGGCGGCAGCGGCCGCATCGACGGCCGTCGCGAGCGGCGCGGTCGCGACAGGCACGGCCACGGCAGCGGCGTCTGCGGCCACAGCCTCAGCCGCCGCGGCGGCCGTCAACGGTAACAGCACGGCGGCCTCGGCCGCGGCCGCGTCTGCCTCCAGCCACGCCGCCGTGCGCGACGGCTGCCAGATCTTTGTTCATGCCTGCTTGGACCTCCAGAGTCAGCATGTTCTGTTACAATAGTCAATCCGATGGTGCAGGACCGTTGCAGCGCATGTGCAGGCGTGGCCTTGTTTGTTCTGCAAGATAACACGATGAGTGTGCCTGCCAAGTTGGAAAATGGGCGCTTAAAAAACCCTATGTTGTCGCACACATGCCCACAGCTTATAACTTGCAGAACCTACCCTACCCTATACGCGCAGGCGGCCGCCAGCTACTCCGCCAGCGTCACAAGCACGACCACCATCACGACAACCAGCTCGGTCGCGTCGACCGCCACCACCGTGGCCTCAGCCGCCAACGCCACCGCGCTGGCCGCCGCCGCGGCCGCGGCCGCAGGCGCGCGCCCCGGGGCCCCGCCGCTGCGCCACGCGCGTTCCCGGCCGCGGCGCTGCTCGCGCTGCTGTGTGCGTGCCGCCGCTTGGAGTTTGGAGATCCGACTGCGCGCTTCGCCGCACAAGCTGCCGGGCGGGCTGCTCGCCCTGGTTGCGGGCGCGGGCGGCGCTCGGCGCTGAGCCGCGCCGCGGCCGCGCGCGCAGGCTCGGCCAGCGGCGCGGGCATCGCCGCGGCGGCCATGGCGGCCGCGGAGCAGGCGGCTGCCGCCGCGCGCGCGGCCCTGGCTGTCGGCAACTACGCCGCGGCCAGGCGCGCGCTGCCTGCATGCATGTGCAATGCACGTATTTTCCATCAGACTTCATCAAATACGAAGCAGACCTGATGAACTTGAACTTGAGCTGTATGCATAGATGTGTTTGCTTGTGGTTGTAGCTTGGGCATGCGCGTTGGCGCCCAGCGCAGCCTGCAGCCACGCCGAGCGCCGGCCCGGCAACCGAGGCGGCGCGCCTGCCGGCGCGCAGCTATGCGGCCGCCGCCGCGCAGGCGGCCTCGCAGGCCGCGTCGCTGGCGCAGGCCGGCAATTTTTTCGGGGCGGCGACGGCGGCTGGCCAGGCGGGTGACCACACGCTGCTGGCGGCCAGCAATTTCTTCACCATGCCCGGCTCTGGCGGGGCCGGGGCGGCCGGCGGCTCGAACCCTAACCCTAACCCTAATCCTGCTCCCGCCTCGCTGTACCCCACCAACCCCGCCGGCCTGTTTCCGGGCGCGGCGGGCTTCGGCGGCGCGATGGGCCTGCCAGGCTCCAACGGCGCCGGCCCCGGCTTCCCGGGCTTCAACCCGTGGGGCGGCTTCGGCGGCGCGGGCGGCGCGTCGAGCTCGTCCGCGTCCGCGACAGCCACGTCGTCGTCGAGCACCACGGCGGCCGGCGGCGGCGGCGGCAACGGCGGCGACGGGGCCGCCGGCGCAGGCGGCGCCGGGGGAGCAGCCTCGTCCGGCACGGCCTCCGCCACGACGAGCAGCACTGCGGCGGGTGCGGGCGGCGGCGGCGGCGGCGGTGGGGACACGGACGGCGGCGGCGGCGCCGGGGCCGGCGGCGGCGCGGCCTCGACCGGCACCGCGTCCGCCACGACGTCGACAACGGCGTCCGGCGCCGGTGCGGGCGGCGGCGGCGGCGGCGGTCCTGACGGCGCCGGCGCAGGTGCCGCGGGCGGCGGTTCGAGTGGCACGGCTTCTGCATCCACCAACACTGCGGCTGGCGGCGGCGGCGGCGGCGGCGGCGGCGGCGGCGGGCCGGGCGGCGGGTTTGGCGCGGGCGGCGGAGCGGGCGGGGCCGCCGCAGGCCAGGCCTCAGCAAGCACCACGACGAGTGCGGCGGGCGGCGGCGGGGCTGGCAGCGGTGGCGGCGGCGGCGGCAGCGGTGGCGGCGGCGGCGGCAGCGGCGGCGGCAGCGGCGGCGGCGGCGCCGGGGCAGGCGGCGGCGCAGGCTCGACGGGCACGGCCTCCGCGCAGACCAGCACAACCTCCTCCGGCTCCGGCGCGCCCTTGGCCCTGTGTACCATTATGGCCCTCGGCAAACGACCTCGCCAGAGTGCAAGTGACTGATGGTCTGCACGAGTACCAAAATTTTACAATGCTACACCGGAGTTCTGCTGTTTGCAGCTGCGCGCGCACGCTGTAGGGCTGCACTCCTTCTTTAGCTAAAGCGATCATGCGAGCAAGGCATTGCCACCCTGCTCCATCCAGAGCACCTCCCAGCGAGGACAAGCCAGTGCGACACGGCGGGCAGGTGCTGGAGCGGGCGGCGGCGGCGACAGCGGCGGGGCAGGCACTTTGCCAGCGCTCACCCCGCAGCCGGTGGACGGACCGGCGCCTGGCCCTGGGACCCCGCCAGCCGCCGCACCCTCCCGCGCAGCCCTGCTCGCGCCGGCAGCCCCGCCAAGCCTGTCGTTCGCGCTCGCGGCCGGCCAAGCGCCGGCGCTGCAGCCGGGGCCGGGGCCTGGCGCGGCATGGCAGCCGCACTGGGCGCCCGCGCCGGGCCCGGGGTCGTGGCCAGGGTTTGACATAGGGTACGGCCCCGCGCCGGCCGTGCGGGGTCCTGGGCCTGGCGCGGGGTGGGCTCCGCCCGCGCAAGCGCCGTCTGCGGCAGCGCCCGTGGCTGCGGCTGGGCGGTGAGCGAGGGGCGCATGTTGTGTGGGCGTCGTGCAGAGGCGCCTGTGCCGAATACCTGGCTGCCTGTTTGCTCATGCACGGCACCTGCGCTGGATGTGGGCAGCGCACATTGCAGTGCAGACAGCTGATGCAGCAAGGGCAAGGTCTGACTGCCGTGAGCATTGCACACTGCAAACAATGAGGTAATGAATGAACCTTCCATGACATGCACTCCCGATTCTTGTGCTGACAGCTGCTGCAACAGTGCACATGAACGCTGGTGCATGCGACTTTCAATCTCACTTGCCTGACCGCTGAGAGCTCAGGCGTGCTGGACATCAGCGAGCAGCCTCCATGGCACTAGGCTGAGTTTGCTACGTCAGCATGTGCTGAATCCCAGGTATATAGCAGCATGCGTGCCTGATCCTAAGTCTACAGCTTGTCAGCATCCAACCTCCTAAGAACTCCCGGCACTGGGCATGAGGAGACACCCGGGCATGACGCACCGCCTGCTTGCCTGCTGCCACCCGCCCCATGCAACATGCCAGACCGGGGGCGCCCGCGGCACAGCGGCCGGCGCGCCGCTCAGCCCCAGCACGCGCTCAGCCGGGCGCGGCTCCGGGGAACAGGTCGCGGTGCAGCAGCTGGTGGAAGCGGTGCATGGGCGTCTCCACGCGCGGCGCATACCTGCGTGGCGCACAGCCTCTCTGCAGCAGGGTAGGGTGGGCCCTACGGCAATCAACGCCCTGATGCGGGTGCATGGGCGCCGCCAGCCTTCTGACACCGGTGCTGCTGGAGCGACATTTGTTGGGTTCCTGGGTAGGGTCAGGGTCTTGAAGCGGCCGCACCGGCCAGAGCCGTACGCCGGCGAGCCTAAGCCGCGCTGAACTGACTCGCAGATCTGGATGTCCTCCTGCTGCACCTGCGCGCCCGCAGGGCACACGCGCGGTGGCCCCCGCAGTCAGGCATGCTGGGGGGCGCTGGCAGACCTGCAGGCGGTCCCCTTCTCGCTAGCCTGCCCATCATGAAGCGATCATGCCATTTTCGCCCGCTGCGGGGGTAGCAGCGGCTGCCGCTGCGGCGCGCCGGCGGGGCTTGCGCCTGGTTGCTTTAACCAGGCTAAGCTTAGGGTGAGATTAGAGCTTAGGACAGTGTCCGCAGTGCCGCCCCCTGCGGCCCGCCGGCGGTGTCATGCCTGGTCGCTGGCCGCCAGGAACAGCATAGGGATATGTTAAGTGTTTAGTGTGCGCAGGTCGCCCGCTGCGGCTCGCCGGCGGGACCGCGCCTGGTCGCTGGCGGCCAGGCTCGCGGCCACGCCGTCCGCCCCGCCCGCGCGGCGCGCGTCCAGCCACCACGTGGTCTGCACGGTGCACGCCGGCGCGCCGCGCCGCCCGGGGGCGGGCAGCACCGTGCTCGCGTCCAGCCAGGGGCCGTAGCGGTTCACCATGGCGTTGGGGTAGATGAAGAAGTAGTCGGCGCGCCGCGCGCCTGCGCGCGCCACGCGCGCCCGGCGCTGCGACTTTGGCCCCCAGCCCTGCGGCGCTTGAGCGCGCGGCGCCTACATCTGCTCGCCGCCAAGCCTCACAGCCGCCCATTCCCTGTCAGGCGCACCGCAAGGCTCCAGGGCATGACCTGCAGACCTGCCGCAAGGCCAGCAGCACAGGAGAGCGCCGGCGCGGAGCCGAGCGGCGCCGCTCTGCTGCTGGGGGTGGGCGCGCGCGCGCACCCAGGCGATCGCCCGCGACCCCCGCCGGCTCGCACGTCTGCTGCGACACGCGCTCGTGCAGGACGCTGCGTGCGCGCACCACTCAGCCTCAGAGGCCACCTACCCTATCCCTACCATGATTGTGCGATGAAGTGTGGCTATGGTGATGTGCAGCTACAGTTCTGGCATGGCAACCACCAACGGCGGCGCCCGCCTCCGGCTGGTCTGCACGCATGCGCGCGCAGCCCCGCACGGTGCCGCGGGGCATCATGCGGCCCGCCGCGCGCGCCGGCCGCGCGCGGGCGTGGCGCGCGCCGGCGGCCGCAGCAACCGGGCGCACCTGCGGTAGGAGGGCAGGTGCAGGCTGGCTGCCAGCGCCCGGTGCGCGTGCTCCACATGGTAGCCGCCATCCTGGCGCGGGCCACACGTATAGAGTTAAGGTTCAGGCTTGCAGTATTTCCCGCTCACCGATGGCCTTGGCGGCATGGCGCGAGGGTGCCGGAGGCACCGCGCGACATGCCATGGCGGGGCCCGGCTCTGTCACCCGAGCCAGTAAGAGGCTGCCGCACGCTCTGCTGACTCGCTAAAGCGAGCCGTGACCTGATGGCTGATTGTGCCTGTGGTGCACACTAGAGGGAGTGCACATTGAGCGCGAGCCGGCCTGCCCACGGGCTTGCGGGGGGACCGCGGCACCAGGAAGTTGTCAGCATAGACCTTCCAGTCGCACGCGAGGCGGTACGTGCGCGAGTGCACGCGCGCCAGGCCGCCGTCCGCCACGCCCGCGGCCGCCATCGCGCCCGCGCCGCGGCCGAGCCACGCGGCGAGCTCCGCGTTGCACTCCTCAGGGGGGGCGGTGCCCGCGGGCGTGCCTGCGCCACGCGCGCGGCGCCATGTCCGCGGCGCTCTAGCGATTTCACATCGTACGAGCCGCTTGAAGGAGGCCTCCTGTTACGTAAGTTGTGCGTCAGTCAGATGCATCGTTCACAGTGGGACGCTCCGCATGGACGTGCCAATGGGTCGATGTAGCGTGGCGGGCAGGCCCGCCGGGGCGCGCGCGCCTAGGTGCACGAACGCAAAGGGCCCCCACTCGGCCAGGCGGACCGGGACGAGCCCATTGTCCGCGGCGCGGAAGCCGCGGATGCCGGCCAGGCGCGGCGCCTTCTTGAGCCGGCCGTCCAGCGCGTAGGTCCACCTGCGCGCGGGCGCCCGGCTCGCGTGTGGGGTTAGGGTAGACTAACCCTGACATGCAATCGGGGTGGCTGCGGAGTGTGTGAGATGCGCAGGATGTCGCGGGTGCTGTGCTGCCGGGCTCAGGGGCGGCGCCCCACAGGATGCGGGAATGTGCCAAATGGCCGCCACACCCGGCTGCAGGCAATGGGGATGGCTGAGCTGCTCTACCCTACCCTATCCCTGGGCCACATTGGCGCGGCGCGGGGCCCCAGGGCGCACCCGTGGTACGGGCACACAAAGTCCTCAGCGTGCCCGGCGCCATGCGCGACCTCGGCGGCATGGTGCCTGCACGCTGCTGCTGCCCCCTCCCGTAGAGCAGGCATCCGCGACGTAACCCCAAGCAGGCGCGCTCAAACAGCGCGCATCGAGGCTGGGCACAGCAGCCGCCCGCAGCGTCGCGCAGCAAGGCCATGCCTATGACAATTACACAATGGCAGCGGCAGCGTGGCCCAAGCTTCACGGCACGTCCAGCGCATGAGCTGAGGTGCTGGTGCGGGGAGTGGCGTTGCTGTGTTGGCACGAGGAGTGGGGTCGCGCGTTGTGGAAGGCGCGCAGGCGGCCGTCGGCACCGCGCGCGACGAGCAGCGGCATGCCCGCCAGGCTGAGCGTGTAGAAGTTGTTCTGGTGGCCGCCCTGGCGGCGCTCCAGGTCGGCGCTGGAGCCGGCCATCAGCCAGTTGCCGCGGAACACGGCGCGCTGCTCCGCCGGCTCGGCCGCGCCTGTGTACCAGGACGCCGGCGGCGTGCGGGCCTGCGCGCAAAGCAGGTGGAGGTGTCTGTGCCAGCGTCCAGGCGCCAGGGCACGTAACCGTGGCGTCAATGCAGGACACTCTTGCCGTGCCCCGCGCTACTTGCGGCGCAACCGGTGCAGGCACAACCCATGGCAGGCCCGACACACCGTGGACTGAAACTGCGTGCTGCCGGACATTCAGCTGAGCATCTTGCAAAACCAAGGCAAGTTGCCACACGGGTTGTTCTTTGGCAGGATGGGTAGTTACCTCTGGCAATAGCTTTCTTGTGCTTTGTCGTGCCTTGACATGGTGTCATGCTTTGCGTGGATGCAATAAAGCCCAAGCATGCACACCTCCTCGATAGGCTGGTGCGCTCCAGGCCAGTTCTCCAAGCTTGCATCTGAGCAGAAGCGTTCGGCAAGCGCTACGGAGCAGAGAGAAAGAGGGTCAGGCGCTCCGTAAGATGCACATCCTGCTATAATGCTTGGACAGATGACTAGCGACACAGCAATCTTAGGGCTTGTATAGACTTACCTGGCAGTTCCCGTGCAACCCCCAACGTGCTGTGCATACGCCTGGCAGTGGACTTGCAAGTCTGCATGCTACTGATGAACGCCTTGTAAAGCATCACGTTTGGCGTTGGACTCTGCATTGTACAAACAGACAGCGAAGTATATGCCAAGATGTGTCACTGCCTTTCCTAGTGACATTGATGCATAGGGCGCAGGCTTGTCAGGTGGCAGGTGTCAACACCTGCCACCCAGCTGTTCACCAAAAGGCAAGGTGCAAGCTTGTGGCCATAGCAGGTGATGCTCTTCATTCATTCATTCAGAGCAGAGTGTGCTTTGCTAGCACATACCTAGCGGCCAAGCAGTGTCCATACTACACACAGCATGTTTAGTACCAGTGAGGACTGCAAAGTAGCTGATGTGGCAGAGGCAAAGACGGGCACCCCCTTCCCGGGCTCGTTCTGCCACCTGCGGAAGACTGACTGCCCGAAGATCGTGGGCGTCGGCGCACGCGCCAAGCGGCTGCTGGGCGTGAAGAATGTGGATGGTGTGCACCAGTGCCATCTTGCACTGTTGCAGAACAGTTTGCAAATGAGCACCTGCGGCACTCCACCACGCTTGTGACCTCTCGGTGCCGGTCTCTGCACAGCAGTGCTTCACGTGTGCGGTGTGGGGCACCAGTGGTTGGGCATGTGCTGTGTGGTCACGCAGCAGGACGACCTGGAATGTATTTGCGCCAGTGCCAGGCCTGTACACAGAGCACCAACTCGGGTGAATGGGATGGCCTGTAGACATATCAGTCGCTAGACCCGTATGTCTTCCAAAGATGCTGTGCATGCACTGTGATGCAGCCAGCAGTCTGGCTCACCCACAGCGTGCGCGCCGGGCTGCCCCACGAGCCGGCGGCGGTGCGGCAGCACACAAGGGGCCCCTCTAAGCCTGTGCGACCGGCCAAGAGCGCCTGCTGCCGCCCCGCAGTGTACGCGCTGGGCCTGTACGTGGACCCGGCCGCGGTGCAGCAGCGCGTCGCGCCCAAGTTCCAGGGCCAGGCGCCCGACGCGCTGGCGCGCAGCCAGCAGCTGCTGGACGGTGCGCGTCCCTGTCCGGCCGAATACCCTTCTTCAGGGCTGAGAAGGGTGTCTCTAGGGTGGCGCCCCAGTTCCAGGGCCAGGCGCCCGACGCGCTGGCGCGCAGCCAGCAGCTGCTGGACGGTGCGCGCCCCAGCCCGGCCGAATACCCTTCTTCAGGGCTGAGCAGGGTATCTCTAGGGTGGCGCCCCAGTTCCAGGGCCAGGCGCCCGACGCGCTGGCGCGCAGCCAGCAGCTGCTGGACGGTGCGCGCCCCGGCCCGGCCGAATACCCTGCTCTAGGGCCGAGAAGGGTATCTCTAGGGCTGTGCACCAGCTGCTGTTGGACGGTGCGCGCCCCGGCCCGGCGCATACCCTGCTCCAGGGTCCCTGTGGCGGAGCGCGCCACGGAGCGCTGCTGCATGCCTGCTACCAGTCGGTTTAGAAGCCATGGGCAAGGCTGAAGTCATTTTGCATGCACAAAACCTCATAAACCCATCAGCACAGCATGGCGTTGCAAGGCCCATGACAGCGCCCGAGCCGTCGCGTGCTGAATGCCGGCCTTAGCGCTTGGTGCACAAGCGGCCGCTGTATGCCTGGCCGCTGTATGCCTGGCCACCGGACCTGGCGCGCAGAGGTGGCGCGCTGCAATGAGGTCGAGAAGACGCTGCGGATCGTCGTCACCAGCGGCCTGGTGAACCAGGCGCGCTTCACCAAGGGCATCCGCGAGAGCCTGGCGGCGCCGCTCGAGCGGGCGCGCCCTCCCAGAGACCCCGCGCCCCGCCCCGCTTGCCCAGCACCTCGGACCTCCAGCCTCGCGCCGGTGCCTCACTGCGGCAGGTGGGAGTGACGTGTGTTGCAGCTTGCCTTATCTTTTCCTTGACCATTCCAAAACAGCACCACAAAGTAAAAGTCAGCAAGAAATGGCCACCCTGAAGGCGGACATGCAGCGCACCTCCCTGCGCACTGCGCCGCGCTCAACCTGGCAGGGCGACCGGCCAGGCGGGCGCGCTGCGGCCGCTGGACGAGTTTGAGGCGCGCTTTGCGGGCGCGGAGTTCCACAAGGGCCTCGAGGTGTCGTTCACCAACACGCGCGCCGGCGGGCTCGCGCTGCGCATCGGTAGCAAGGACGTGCGGCCCTGGCCAGCGACGCCCTGGGCCGGCCCCGTGCCTGGTGTGGGCAGCGCTTGCTGCTGCACAGGGGCCGCGCGGGTACCCTCGTTTGGCTGCAAGGCCGTGCCCTTGACCGCATTCCACCGCAGCCCACACGGCGAGCCGCTTGCGGTCCTGTCTGCAAAGCATGGATGTGGTTCCCAGTGCATGTTCCTCTCGCACGCTTGGAAGGTCGGCATGCACGGGGCCACTGGCATCCCTTCTCTGAAATCCCTCGTCGCCAGCGCGACGGCCCGCCCCACCCTCCGACCAGAGCGGGGCGCGACCGCGCACGGCGCCCGCCCGCACCCTGCCCGACGCGCTGCCGGCGCGGCGCCGCGCAGGCGGGCAATGGAATTACAGCCGTTCACCGACGCCTTCTTCGGGCTGTATATGGGTGCCAGCCCTACCCTACCTGACCCTATACGCGCCTCGCAGGCGGGCATGGTGGAGTCAGCCGTTCACCGACGCCTTCTTCGGGCTATATATGGGTGCCGACTCTACCCTACCTTAACCCCATAGGCGCCGCGCAGGCGGGCGTGGTGGAGTCGCAGCCGTTCACCGATGCCTTCTTTGGGCTGTACATGGGCGCAGAGCCCGTGTCCAAGGACGGGCGCGCCAGCATCGCGCGCGGGCTGGCAAACCTGGTGGCGCCGCAGGCCTGAGCAGGCTCGCGCGTTCCCAAGTGTTCGTTTAGCAAGTGACCGGCATCAGACTGTTGAAATTGGTCGCTGTGGTTCTGGGCGTTGCATGATTTCAAACTTCCGGATTGCGCAATTGCGCGGGTGAGAGCGTGAGAGGTGTGAGAGCAGAGGTGCTGAGCATCCTTAGCAACAGCGTGGCTTGTGCAGGAGTGGTATGTCTTCATGGGAGCGTGTGTGTGATGTGCAAGGGCGCGTGCAAGGGTAATGCGAGCATGCACAACTGCTGACTTGCCAAGAGTGAAGCATGGTGACAAGGGCAGACCTTTGCATTACATAATTATAACTGTTGCACAGTGCCCAACATGGGGAAAGACAAAGCCAGTTGTCATGCTTGACATTTTGCATCTTGCTAAATGCAATATCCACGAAAGCCGAAAGGAGTCAAGAGTGTCAGACCATTGGGTTGCGTGCTGCCTTGTGCAGCCTCCCGCTGCGGGAGGCGTGCAGAAGCGCGCAGCTGCCACGCTGCCCTGTATGGATTATCTGATACCAGACACCTCTTCAGCAATGCGATACAAGCCATGGCGCGACCCTGCCATGCAAAGAACGACTGCAGTGATGACCCATGCGGTCCCATCAGCTGTGCACTGCCCTGGAAAGCAGTGCTCAAGCTTTGAGCCTTAGTGTGCGCATCCTGACGCCGCCTACGGCCCGCAGCTCGGCTGAGCCTCCAGCTCTACGCACCTGGGCCATGCAGGGCGCGCCTGCACCCCTGCTGACAAATGCGATTGACCCAAGTACCTCACTGACACCGCCGCACACATGGCACGCATACACGACAAGAACCCCGAGCAGCGCCTGCTCT
>JAABUQ010010394.1_pt1 | contig 12199 bp, 14 predicted proteins | sample 5560001 | NCBI WGS metagenome assembly JAABUQ01 (sample SAMN10711888, study PRJNA513371) | rock metagenome | isolation source: Antarctica rocks | place: Antarctica: Victoria Land, Finger Mt nord | collected 2015-12-18
CTGGTGCCACGTCTACAATCACCAGCGACCGCACAGCGCCCTGGCTTACCTACCGCCAGCGGTGTTCGCCGCATCGTTCACCCCGGAACCTTCATAAGGGGTGGACCAGTAAATGGGGTCCGCTCAGGTCCTCCTTTCCTGCTGACTGGTCTGCCGGCGATTTGGGCCAATCGCTTCCGCTCGTCCTCGGCCGCACGCACGTCCGATGATCTTGCATTCCTCGCACGGCGTGCCACAGCGGTCGTCCACATGGGCAGCGGCCTCAGGACTTGGTCGAGCGAGCCTTCGTGGCCAGCGCGCCGATCCGGCTCTGCTTCACTGACTTGAGGTTCGCTGGAGTGACGCGGCTAGGGTGAACGGCCCACAAGATCTCTAGACAACTGGGGGCTTGCAGGCTAGGGCCACGGATCCTGGAGCACGTCCAGCTGGCACAGCCGAAAGCCGTGGTTTGCCACGCCCGCCGCGGCCCTACCGCGGATGTTCAACCGATCGATCGCCAGTGAAACGAGGCTCCCCAGACCGAAAGGAGTGCATCAGATAGCTCGGGACAGAACGCTAGCTCCGACTCTCATCGCGGGAAGGTCACCTGGAATGTGGCCTTGCGGGCGGACGCGCCAGTGACAGGGCACTCGATGTGCGGGCTACGAGAGTGCGCATCACGCTGTAGTCCTGCTCCAGCTGCTGTCGCATCAAGGTGCGGGCTCGCCGAGCGTCACCCGAACGCATCATCGTGAGCAACTCGGAGTGTTGTTTCAAGACTGAGCCCAAGCTGGTGCTGTAGGCCAGCATGTGCATGACTCGCTCGAGTTCATCGACCAGTCGAATGATCGCTTGTTCAAGACGCCTGTTACCGCCGATTCGTCCGATCTCCCTATGAAAGTCAGCATTCAGCTGGGCGATGACCGGGCCACGATCTTGAATGGCTTCGTCGATCCGGAGCACGCCCTCAGCGAGCCTTTCGAGAACCTCGACGTCCGCTTGGGTGAGCTTGGCCACCGCGAGCTCCGTTGCGAGCGGTTCGAGAGCGAACCGCATCGCGAAGATCTCATCGAAGTCAGCGACGCTCACATGGCTGACCAGATAGCCAACGCGCTGGCGCGGCCGAACGAAGCCCAGGCTTGCCAGCCTCTTCAACGCCTCTCGCGCGGGTGCACGGCTCACGGAGTAGTCAGCAGCCACAGCCAGCTCCGTCAGTAGGGTGTCGGACTCCAAACGGTTGCCGACGATTTCCCGTTTTAGCTGATCAAACACGGACTCGGCCAGCGTGTGATCCGGACGCAGTTCCTTCTTGGTCCGAATGGCAGCTTGTTTCAGGATCTCTACTTACCTCATGGCCTCTGGGCAGACAGGGCTACGGTTGTCTCGAGAAGATAAATCTACAGCTGGAGGTGCTGTAGGGTGCCCGGCGGGGTTCGGCGCGGTGATCATATCAGTGGTAGGCTTATCCCCCCATGCAGGCGACGGCCGGTGAGTTGATGCAGGCGGCGATCATCAGGGAGCACGGCGGCCCAGACCACGTCTCCGTCGAGGCCGTCAAGCGTCCAGAGCCGGGAACCGGCGAGGCGCTGATCAGGGTGGGCGCTTGCGCGCTCAATCATCTCGACATTTTCGTGCGCCAGGGGATGCCCGGCCTGCCGGTTCCTCTACCGCACATCGGCGGCGGCGACATCGCTGGCCGCGTGGAGGCTCTCGGGCCGGGCACGGCCGGTGTCACGATTGGAACTCCGGTATTGGTGGACCCCGTCATCGAAGGCGATGGCATGCTGGGTGAGACCAGGCGCGGAGGGTTGGCAGAGTACGTCGCTGTGCCGGTCAATAATCTCTTGCCGATCCCGGACGAAAGTCGGATGCTTGAATTCGCCTGTCTGCCCGTGGCTTACGGCACGGCCCGCCGGATGCTCTTTACTCGCGCCCAGTTGGCCGCCGGCCAGACCTTGGTCGTGGTCGGTGCCAGCGGCGGCGTGGGAGTCGGATGCGTTCAGCTCGGCAAGGCTGCAGGCGCCAAGGTCATCGCCTGCACCAGCACCGAGGCGAAGGGCGCCAGGCTGCGCGAGCTTGGTGCCGATGAAACGGTGGTAACGCCGGATGGGCAGTTTGGCAAGCAAGTATGGACGCTGACTGGCAAGGTTGGTGCGGACGTGGTGGTCGACTACTCAGGCAAGGACACATGGGGGCAATCGCTCCGGGCGGTGCAGAAGGGCGGAAGACTCGTCTGCTGCGGTGCCACCAGTGGTCACGAGGCGGTGACTGACCTTCGCTACCTGTGGGTGCGAGAGATAGACATTCGAGGGTCCGATGGGTGGGCTCGGGAAGACCTCTTCGAGCTGATTGGGTTGGTTGAAAGCAGGCGCCTGCGCCCGGTCGTCCATGCCGTATTCCCACTTTCCCTGGTCCGAGCTGCGATAGAAGAGCTCGAAGCGCGTCGCGCTTTCGGGAAGGTGCTCGTTGTTCCTGACGCACTCTTTGACGAAGTGCCCTCGGCGTTCATCGTAGGAGGCAACTGAATGATCAGCAGCGCGCTAGCTCGATTCAAAGCGTTGGCGGTGGTGGCACTTCCAGCCGTCGTTCTGGTCGCTGCCTGTGGAGGTGGAACCACAACGTCCGGCGGCTCTCTCAATTTCACCATGACCATCGGTGACGTGGAGCCTTTCACTGGCGACCTCGGTGCGCTGGGCACCCCTGCCGACAAGGCCGTGAAGCTTGCGGTCGATCAGCTGAACACAGCATCCAAGGACGCGGGGCTCAGCGTATCCTTCAAGATGGTCTCAGCCGACACACAGACCGATCCGCAGGCTGCGCTTTCAGCCGCCCGCAAGGTCATCGACGACGGCGCCACTTGCCTCACTGGACCCGCCTCGACGCCAGAATCGCTTGCCATTCTCAATGGGGTCACGAAGGCCCGCAAGATTACGATGCTCCCGTCGGCGACGGCCGCCAAACTGCGCCTTTCCGACGACGGCGCGACCATCTTCCGAACATCGCCACCTGACAACCTGCAGGCCATTGCGTTAGTGACGGCCGTAAAAGCGCAACTAGGTTCGGCCCAGGGCAAGACGGTCGCTATCGGTTATCAGAACTCGCCCTATGGCGAAGGTCTCGCCAATACCTTTAGGGACGCCTGGACGAAACTCGGTGGAAAAATTCAGGGACCCATCGGTTACGACCCCAATCAACCCGGCTATGATTCTGAGGCCGCGAAGATAGTAGCCAACAGCCCAGACGCTCTTGTCGTCGCCGACTTTCCCGACACCTTCGGTAAGGTGGCTGCGGCTCTGGTTCGGACTGGGCAGTTCGACCCCAATAGGCTATTCGTCTCGGACGCCTTGGCCGTGTCCCCGATTCCTCCGGCCATCCCGGCCGCGGCGCTGAACGGAGCCCACGCGACCAACGCGGGCGCTCCCGTGGGCACATCTCAGGCGACCAGCTTCGACAAGCTTTACACGAGCGCTCCAGGCCCCGGTCGCTTTGCCCTGGACGCCAACAATTTCGATTCAGGCATCCTCTGCGGCTTGGCGGCGATTGCTGCCGGGTCCAACGGAGCAGCCGCCATCAATGGCCAAATGCGGAAAATCTCAGGGCCCACCGGCCAGGAGTTCACCTTCAACAAGCTCAGCGATGCCATGAAGGCGCTTAGAGCCGGTACGCATATCCACTACATGGGCGTCTCCGGCGCCATCGATTTCGATACCAAGGGTGATACCAGCACCGGCACCTTCGATCTCTCGACCTGGAAGAACGGCCAGCTAAGGCTAGACCGCAAGATCGATACCAAGGCGTAACCCGGTGAGTCGCACAGGGCCGGTGTGGGGAGGCACCCGCCTCGTCGCCGGCCCCTCTTCTAAGTGGTGACCAGCACATCCAATCTGGAAGCCTCAGAGAGCTCTGGGCTAGGTCTTTCCACTGGAGCGCGAGGACTCTCGCTACTGGGCGGCGCAGTGGCGGTGGTCCTGATCTTGATCGCGCTGAAGGGCTACCAGCCGGCTGTACAAGCCACCGCCAACGGCCTGGTCGCCGGGACATACTTCGCTTTGGGCGCAGTGGGTCTCGCCCTGGTGTTCGGCGTGCTCCGGCTGGTCAACTTCGCGCACGGAGACTACCTGACCTTTGGCGCCTATACCGCGCTCCTTACTCAGACCTTCTTCCGACTTCCGATCGTCGTCGCGGCCGCCATCGCCATCCTGGCCACGTCGCTCCTCGCAGGGATCGTTGAGGTCGCCATCTGGCGGCCCATGCGCGCCCGGCGCGCGGGTGGCCTGCAACTCCTTCTGATCGCGATTGGGGTGGCCTACGTAATGCGTAATGGAATTCAGATTGCGGTCGGGACCGAGCCCCGTCGGCTTCAGGTCGACGTTACCAGCGCGGTCAGCTTCATGGGCGGTATCCGATTGGGGAGTACCGAGCTCACCGTCACCCTCATTGGCTTAGTCGTGCTTGTGCTGGTCGCCATTCTCCTCAGCGCCAGCAGGTTGGGCAAGGAGATGCGCGCGCTCGCTGACAATGTTAGTCTGGCTGAGGTCGCGGGGGTTGATACCGGTCGGGTGATCATCGCAACCTGGCTTGTTGCCGGTGGCTTGGCAGGGCTGGCAGGCGTGCTGGTCGCAGCTGCGGTCGGCGTGCTAACGCCGCAGTTCGGTTTTCAGCTGCTGCTAAGCCTTTTTGCCGCCACGATTCTCGGTGGGATCGGCAACGCTTACGGCGCCCTGGCCGGTGGGATTCTGCTGGGCCTGGCGCAGGAATGGTCGACGCTCTTCATTGATCCGCGCTGGAAGTTGGCGGTCGGGTTCGCAGTCCTAATCCTGACGTTGCTGATCAGGCCAAATGGATTGCTCGGCAGGCCAGCGCTCAAATGATTGCCCAAATAGTCAGCATTGCGGCCTTCACCCATGCCGATTTTTGGCTTGGTGTTGGCATCGTGGCGGGAATCTACGGCATCTTTACCCTTGGGCTTCAGCTTAATGTCGGCTTTACCGGCATCGTAAACCTAGGACAGGCGGGTTTCATGGCGATCGGGGCGTACGCCATGGCCATCCTGATACTTACCTATGCCTGGCCCCCCTGGCTGGCACTGCCGGTGGCGACATTGCTGGCGATGCTAGCCGGGGTCATCGTCGCCGCACCGGCAGTACGCCTGCGAGGCGATTACCTAGCCATAGCTACTATCGCAGCGGCCCAGATAGTGCAGAGCGCCGTGCAAAACAGCATGTCTATAACCGGTGGCAATAATGGGCTCCTTGGATTCGACGCTACCTGGCAAAGTATCCAGGCAGTGGTGCTCGGCGCACTGTCTGCAATCGGGCTCGGCGACCTGGACCAGATCCCGCTGTTCCTAATGACATGGCTGATCTTCGGGTTGCTGCTGGCAATTCTGGTGACCTTGCAGCATACCCCGTGGGGGAGGGTGTTGCGCGCGATCCGTGAGGATGAGGATGCGGCTGAGGCGCTGGGTAAGAACGCCTATGCGTACAAGATCCAGTCGTTAGCTCTGGCCGCCGGAATCGGCGCCATCGCCGGCTACCTACTCGCGCTCAATATCACGCTGATTTACCCGGGCACCTACTCAGCCGACTTCACCTTCATCGGCTTCGCAATTCTGGTATTGGGGGGGCTGGGCAGCTACAGCGGTGTTGCGCTGGGCGCTATCCTCCTCTGGTTCGTTCTGGAGGGGACGCGGTTCGTCGGTCTGCCACTATCCGCCGACAAAGTGGCGGCCTTGCGTCTACTGATCGTCGGGCTCGTGCTGATCTTGGTCATGGCTCTCAGGCCTCAAGGGATTCTCGGTAAGCGCGAGGAGATGGTGCTCCGTGGCTGAGGCTACGGCTGAGGTAGAGGAGCTCAGCGGCGGCGATCCCATCTTCACCGTGCGGGACCTAGTCAAGGGCTTCGGTGCGCTGCTGGCAGTGGACAGGGCCACGTTCGAAGTGCACCGCGGATCCATTACCGCGCTGATCGGCCCCAACGGCGCCGGCAAGACAACTCTCTTCAACCTCGCGACGGGTTTCATCAAGCCGGACCGCGGCGGGATCGAGTTTGAGGGCCGGTCGATCTTCGGCCGATCACCGCACGGAATCGCACGAACGGGCATGGGGCGTACGTTTCAGATCACCAAAGCTCTCACTGCAATGACGGTCCTTGACAATATGATGCTGGCGGCACCCGACCAGCCCGCCGAGCGGCTGTTAGGGCTGCTGACTCGTCCCCTCAGCTGGAGCGCTTTCGGCTCGCTCCGCTCGCCAACTCGTACGCCGGCACGTTGTCAGGCGGCCAGCGGAAGTTGCTGGAGTTCGCTCGGCTGCTAATGGCGAAGCCCCGGATGGTGCTGCTGGACGAGCCATTGGCTGGGGTCAACCCAGTCTTAGGAGAGCAGATTCTGGCTCACGTGCATGAATTGCGAGCAGAACAAGGGATGACCTTTCTATTCATCGAGCACAACATGGAAGTTGTGATGAACAATGCCGACCGCGTTGTCGTCATGGCCTTCGGCCGCGTGATCGCCACTGGTCTGCCATCGGACGTGCGAAGCGACCAGCGGGTCATCGATGCCTACCTGGGCGCGCATGACCAAGACGTCGCATGAGCACTGACGGGGCGCTACTCGAGATAAGCCACCTCGTCGCAGGGTACGTCCCCGAGGTGAACATTTTGAACGGGGTCGATCTGAGACTGAAGCGCAGTGAGATAGTAACGGTTGTTGGCCCAAACGGTGCCGGCAAATCGACCCTGCTCAAAGTGGTGTTTGGGCTGCTGCGACCTCGTCAGGGCTCGGTTCGTCTCAATGGGGATTCCATCGACGCTCTGCAGCCGCATCAGGTTGCAAGGCGCGGCGTCGGCTTTGTGCCGCAGCTGGAGAACGTATTCCCGTCTCTCACCGTGGAAGAGAACCTGGACATACCCGCAAGGGGACTTGGCCGTTCTGAGCAGCAGCGCCGAGTCAACGCACTCTACGAGCTGTTTCCGCCGCTGCTTCCAGCTCGTCGCCGCCCCGCCGGCCTGCTCTCGGGCGGTCAACGGCAAATGGTGGCCATGGCTCGGGCCCTGGTTCCAGAGCCAGAGCTGTTACTCCTAGATGAGCCCTCGGCAGGCCTGGCGCCACAGTACGTCGAGCTCATCTTCAAGAAGATCCTCGAGATTCGCAATTCGGGTGTCACGATCCTGATCGTGGAGCAGAACGCGCGGCGGGCTCTCGCCCTCTCCGATCGTGGCTACGTGCTCGAACTGGGTCGTAATCGTTTCGAGGGAGCCGGTCCCGAGCTGCTCCAGAACGAGACCGTCATTGAGCTCTACCTGGGGAGACAGAAGGTTGGAGGAAATCTATGACCGAGTTGCAGCACAGTATGGACTGGAGGGCGGAGCTTGACTCGCGACGGCTGAAGTTCCGGCATTTACTTGATGAAGCGGACTGTGAAATCGGCCTCGCGTTCGGCTGCGATGGCCATGCCCAGCATTTTAGGTACCTGACCAACTTCGCTCCTGTACTCGGCGATTGCTGGCTCCTCGCAGCCGCGGACCTGCGCTGCTTCCTCACTTTCCAATGGCAGATCATTGAGGCGATAGAACGTTCCGGGATCGAAAGCTGGGACGCGGCTTTCGATCCAGTTCCTTTGGTGGTCGAAGCCGTGCGGGAGACTGGGGTCAAGCGGGTCGGTGTGGCAGGAGTGGATCGCATGCCCGCACCTGCCTGGTTGGCACTCGTGGGCGGGCTCCCTGGAACCGAGTTAGTCGATGTGAGCGCGAAACTCGCCAGACTCAGGCGGCGCAAGAGTCCCCTCGAGGTGGAGCGCCTCCGGGCGGCAGCCAGACTCACGGATGCTATGTTGGACGCAGCCCGGTCGGGAACCCGGCCCGGGCTGTCGGAGAGCGAGCTCGCCGCCAGGCTTTCGATGATTCCGCTTGCTTCCGGCGGCCGCTGCGCCTTCGACCCCACAGTCGTCAGCGGAACCAATCAACCGGTCCCAATTCGCATGCCCACCGCCAGGCGCATCGCTCGCGGTGACACGGTCATGGTCGATCTCGGTGCCGAGGTGGACGGCTACCAGGCTGACGCGACGCGCACATTTGTAATCGGGCCACCCACTGCAACCCAAAAGAAGGCTTGGTCGGTGGTTCTGGAGGCGTACGAAGCTGCTGCCGAGCTGGCAAGACCGGGCGTCCCATGCCGCGAGCTACATAGGGCTGCCGCCAAAGTGATCGAGACTGCAGGTTATCAGGTAGAGCATCGAATCGGCCATGGCATTGGCCTCGCAACATCCTACGAGTGGCCGAGCCTTGACACTGAAGAGAGTCAGCTGGAGTGCGGCGTTACGGTCTGCATCGAACCGGGCGTGTACACACCAGGGGCAGGCAATATGAAGCTCGAGGAGGATCTCCTCATTACCGATACGGGCTGCGAAATCCTCACCAAGGCTGATCGCAGTCTAGTGCTGCCGGGATGAGCCAGCAGCGCCATCCCTGGCTTCGTGCCTCCAACTTCGGAGCCGTGTGCGCAGAGACCTTGCGTACTCATCCAGATAGTCCAGCCATGTTTGCCGATGGGCGGGAGTTCTCCTACCGGCAGTTGGACGAGCGCGCTCGTCGCTTCGCGGGCTTGCTGCCGGCGATGGGCGTCGTTCCTGGCGACACGGTAGCAATCGCCACTGGGAATGATTGGCGTTACGTCGAATGTCTGATCGGGACCCTGATGGCCGGTGCCGTGGCGCTCCTGGTCAACGTCAAGCTGAGCCGCGAGACATTGGCTTACATCTCCGGCCACTGCGAGGCAAAGCTGATCATCGCCGATGCCAAATTGGGAGGGAGGATAGACGCTTTAGCTCAAGGATCGCCACGGCTCAAGGCCACGCTCGCCATCGGCGATCGATTGGACGCTCTCGACTATGACGAGGCACTTGCCGCCGCCCAGCCAATTGAGCAGGTGCCTCCAACGGATCCAGACAGCCTTGCCTTACTCATGTACACTTCTGGATCCACCGGCCGGCCGAAGGGATGCATGCTGAGCCACAGCAACACCTGGTGGCAGGCGCGATCCAGCGCTAGATGCATGCTGCTCGACCCGAGTGACAAGGGCCTGGTCATGGGATCCATGTATCACGCCAACGCACTGTGGGCGATTCTGCTCCCGATGCTCTTTGTCGGCGGAGGCTTCGCCATCCTGAGGCAGTTCGAAAGGCGAGAGGTGCTACGGGCGATCCAGCAGTACCAGGTGAGTTATACGTCCGGTACCCCGTCCATGTACTCACTCCTGCTTGCAGATCCTGAGATCGACCGTTTCGATGTGTCATCGATCGAGCTGCTGCAGTGCGGCTCGGCGCCCGTCCCAGCGGAGCTAATGACGCGCATGAAGGCGCGATTTCACTGCGATGTGGTGGAGACATATGGCCTTACCGAGGCTGGGGCCAACGTGCTCACGCCTCGCTGGGGAATCAAGAAACTCGGGAGCACAGGACTACCAGTACCAGATGTGGAGATCAAAATCACGGCGCCCGATGACCCCAGCCACGAATGCGTGGCCGGCGAGGTCGGAGAGTTGTGGTCGCGCTCGCCCGCCAACGCGCTGGGATATCTGCACGAGCCCGGCCTGACGGCTGAGCGCTTCTGGCCCAGCGGCTGGATGCGGACTGGAGACCTCATGCGACGCGACGAGCAGGGCTACTGTTACTTCTGCGGGCGCACTGACGACATGATCAGCGTCGGTGGTGAGAACGTGTACCCCAAAGAGGTGGAGACAATCGTCTTATCACATCCGGCGGTGGCAGACGTGGCCGTGGTCCCTGCTCCACATTCAGTCAAGGGCGAGGCACCGGTTGCGTTTGTAGTGCTCAAGGCAGGCGGGCAGGCCACCGAGGACGACATCAGGCAACACTTTCTAAGTACCGGCCCGGCTTATGCTCACCCCCGTCGCGTCTTCTTCACCGATGCGCTGCCAATGTCCTCCACCAATAAGCTGGACCGGAGTGCGTTGAAAGGTCTTGCGTCCGACTTCCTGCCGGGTGGCTTGGAGGCGACGCGATGACCGGCGCAGCCGATCCAGACGGCCCAGCCATGATGCGGGAGGAAGCGGAACGGCTGCTGAGCGCTTGCTCTATCCATAGGGATATGGGCCTGAAGCTCGTGGACTGGGAGAAGGGACGGGTTCGCTTCACCTTTGCGCCGCCGACATCGGTCCGATCCGGTGACGGTGGCGTGATCCACGGCGGTGCGGTGGCCACAGCGCTGGACACCGCCGCGTGCTTTGCGGTCATCGCTGCGGTCGGGAAGGATTGCTCGACTGTCGATCTGCGGACAGACTTCTTGCGGCCCGGGAGCGCAGACCAGCTTTCCGTGACCGGTACCTTGTTGCGGGCCGGCCGCCGATTCGGATGGGCCGATGCTGCTATAACCACTTCGGATGGGAAGGCCGTGGCAACGGCGCGGGGAACATTCACGTGGTGACTTGGAGGTTGAGAGCATGGCCACATCACAGGATCTGAACGTGTTGGTCGAGCAGCTGCGGTCGGGAAGTGTGCCGACGGTAGATGTGGCCGGTCAACCGATCCGCTGCGCGAGTGTGTACGAAACGGCGCGTTCACAGGCAGAGCTATACCTGCTGACGGCAGGGCAGAAGATTCCAGCCCACGAACACTCCGCGATCGACGATGTCTTCGTGGGTCTGCGCGGTCGGGGCAGGATCAGGATCTGGAACGCGGAGGGTGATCACGTGGATCAGGACATTGAGCCAGGCTGGGTGGTGGTCGTCGAGCCGGGTGACCCGCACGAGGTCTCGTGCAACGGCGATGAGTTTTGCTACGTGCTCACCCAAAGCCCTAAAGATGAATACGACAGCGTCAGCTACTCCGCTTCCAACTCCGGCGGTTTCTGACTTGCCGCCGATTTCCCCACTGACGGAGGGTCATGTCCCGTTTCGCGGCCACCAGATCTGGTACAGGGTGGTGGGGCAAGATGCGGACGGCCGCCTGCCGTTGCTGACGCTTCACGGTGGGCCAGGCGCGGCGCATGACTGCATCGAGCCGCTCGGTGAGTTGGCCGTCCAAGGGCGGCGCGTCATTTTCTACGACCAGCTCGGGTGCGGGCGCTCAGACACACCGCATGACCCGTCGTTGTGGACGGTTGAGCTCTTCCTCAACGAGCTCGAGACCGTCCGGTCTGCGCTCAGTCTTGAGCGCTTCCACCTGTTCGGCCTGTCGTGGGGCGGAATGCTGGCGCTGGAGTACGCGCTCCGCCATCCCGCAGGTCTCACGAGCTTGGTCTTGGCCAGCGCGCCGGCTAGCATGGCGCGGTGGACGTCCGAAGCCGGCCGACTACGTCGGCTGCTGCCCGCAGACGTCCAGGAGACGCTTCGACGCCATGAGATCACAGGTTCGACTGATATCCCTGAATACCAGCAGGCCATGCTCGTCTTCTACGAGCGACACGTGTGCCGTCGAAGACCGTGGCCGGATGCTGTACGCCGCTCAATGGAGCAACTGATGGCTAGCCCAGAGGTCTACTTGACCATGAACGGTCCAAGCGAGTTCCACGTCACCGGGACACTGCGCGATTGGAGCGTCGAGGAGCGATTGGGCGAGATATCCATTCCTACGCTGATCACTTGCGGGAGATATGACGAGTGCACGCCTGAGATGTCGGCTTCGACCGCCCAGGCAATCCCCGGAGCTGAGCTCGTTGTATTCGAGGAGAGCGCCCACTTCGCACAAGCCGAAGAGCCTGAGCGATACCGACAAGTGGCCGACCAGTTTCTCACCGGTGTCGAGACTCGACCATTCGGATAGCAATGCGTCCGCTTGGCTTGGCCCGCCGCTGCCTGAATCAATGTCGCGAGTGGTCGAGTCACTCTTAATGCGAAGCTTACCCAGGCGCATCACCGAGGAAGACCTCCATAACCCGGGGCCGAACCTGCCGTCAGGAGCCCGGGTCAGACCTAGCACGCCGGTGAGCGGGCCCAGCGACCGCTGAGTGGGTCGACAGATGGAATCAATGTCGCCTTCTTGGCGCCGTCCGCGACCTGCCACCGGCCGAGTACGAGGAGCCTGACCCCCGTGAACTGGTGTCCACCTGATATGAAGGTTCCACCACAACCCGAAAGGGCCACGGGGGAACCATGAGACGCAGGAGACACACACCGGAGCAGGTGGTGCGCAAGCTCAGAGAGGCGGACCGTTTGCTGGCCGAGGGAAAGAGCGTGGCCGAGGTGGCCAAGACCCTGGAGGTC
>JAABUQ010010396.1_pt1 | contig 12195 bp, 5 predicted proteins | sample 5560001 | NCBI WGS metagenome assembly JAABUQ01 (sample SAMN10711888, study PRJNA513371) | rock metagenome | isolation source: Antarctica rocks | place: Antarctica: Victoria Land, Finger Mt nord | collected 2015-12-18
CTTCGGCCATTTCGGCGACCGGGTGGGGCGCAAGACCATCCTGGTGCTGACGCTGCTCATCATGGGCGTGGCGACCACGGCCATCGGCCTGCTGCCCTCCTACCAGACCATCGGCATCGCGGCGCCGATCATCCTGCTGCTGCTGCGGGTGATGCAGGGCATCGGCATCGGCGGCGAATGGGGCGGCGCCGTGCTGATGTCGGTCGAGCACGCGCCCGCCGGGCGCAAGGGGTTCTACGGCAGCTATCCGCAGATCGGGGTGCCGGCCGGGCTGATGCTGGCGTCCGGCGTCGTCGCGCTGCTGTCCTTGCTGGACAACGACGCCTTCCTGCTGTGGGGTTGGCGCGCGGCCTTCCTGCTGAGCGCCGCCCTGGTCGCGGTAGGCCTAGTCATCCGGCTCAAGCTGCTGGAAACGCCCGACTTCGAGGCGGTGAAGCAGAGCGGGGCTTCCCGTTCGCCGTTCCTTGAGGCGCTGCGCTCGCATCCCAGGAGCCTGCTGCTCGGCTGCGGCGCGCGCTATGTCGAGGGGGCGTGCTTCAACATGTGGGGCGTGTTCATCATCTCCTACGCGACGACGCAGCTCCACCTGACGCGCGGCATGGCGCTGGGGGGAGTGATCCTCGCCTCGGCGCTGATGATCCCCTTCGTCCTGATCTTCGGCGCGCTGTCGGACCGGATCGGCAAGCACCGGCTTTATTGCATGGGCGCCGCCGCCATCGGCGCGCTCGCCTTCCCGTCGTTCTGGCTGATGGACTATGCCGGCGCCGAGCACCCGATGCTGGTCTGGCTGGCGATCATCCTGCCGCTCACCTTCGCCTACCCGGCGGTCTACGGCCCGCAGGCCGCGCTGTTCTCCAGCCTGTTCCCGCCGCGGGTGCGCTACACCGGCATCTCCTTCTGCTACCAGTTCTCGGGCGTGTTCGCGAGCGGGCTGACGCCGCTGATCGCCACGTACCTGCTGAGCTACGGCGGCGGCAAGCCATGGTACATCTGCGGCTACGTCGTGTTCACGGCCATCGTCAGCTTCGTGTCCGTGCTGGCGATGCCGCGCGCCCAGGTGGACGCGCCGGCCTTCGCGGCGGCCCGCGCGGTCGCGCCATGAGCGGCGGCGTTGACGGCGCGGAATTCGACTACGTCATCATCGGCGCCGGGTCGTCCGGGTGCGTGCTCGCCAACCGCCTGTCCGCCGATCCGTCCCGCCGGGTGCTGCTGATCGAGGCCGGGCCGCGGGACAACTACATCTGGATCCACATCCCGGTCGGCTACTTCAAGACCATGCACAACCCGCGCACCGACTGGTGCATGACGACCGAGCCGGACCCGGGCCTGAACGGGCGCAGCCTGCAATGGCCGCGTGGGCGGGTGCTGGGCGGGTCGAGCTCGATCAACGGCCTACTCTACATCCGCGGCCAGGCGGAGGACTACGACCAGTGGCGCCAGCTCGGCTGCACCGGCTGGTCCTTTGACGACGTGCTCCCCTTCTTCCGGAGGTCGGAGGACCAGGAGCGGGGGGAAAGCGAGTTCCACGGCGCGGGCGGTCCGCTGTCCGTGTCGGACATGCGGGTCCGGCGCGACGTGTGCGACGCCTACATCGACGCGGCCGAGGAGATCGGCATCCCGCGCAACGACGACTTCAACGGCGCCACGCAGGAGGGTGCGGGGTATTTCCAGCTCACCGCCCGCAACGGGCGCCGCTGCAGCGCCGCCGTCGGCTATCTCAACCCGGCGAAGCCGCGGCCGAACCTGCGGATCATCACCGGGGCGCTGGTGCATCGCGTGCTGGTCGAGGCGGGCCGCGCAGCCGGCGTGGAGCTGTCGGCGGAGGGGACCACGCAGCGCGTGCGCGCCGCCGGCGAGGTGCTGCTGAGCGCGGGCGCCATCAACTCGCCGCATCTGCTGGAGCTGTCCGGCATCGGGCGCGGCGAGGTGCTGCAGGACATCGGCGTGCCCGTCGTGCGGGACCTGCCCGGCGTGGGGGAGAACCTGCAGGACCACCTGCAAGCGCGCTCCGTTTACAAATGCAACCGCCCGACCCTGAACGACGAGGTGAACCACCCGGTCCGCAAAGCGATGATCGGCCTCGACTACATTTTCCGGCGGCGCGGGCCGATGTCCATGGGGGCGAGCCAGGTCTGCATCTTCGCCCGCACCCACCCGGCCAAGGCGACGCCGGACGTGCAGTTCCACATCCAGCCTCTGAGCGCGGACAAGCCGGGCGACGGGCTGCACCGCTACTCCGCCTTCACCGCCTCCGTGTGCCAGTTGCGCCCGGAGAGCCGCGGGCGCCTGGTGCCCCGCTCCTCCAACCCGCGGGAAACCGTGGCGATCCACCCCAACTACCTGGCGACGCTGACGGACCAGCAGACGGTCGTGGACGGCATGAAGCTCGCCCGCCGCCTCGCCGCGACCCGCGCGCTCAGCCCGTTCATCGTGGAGGAGCTGGCGCCCGGCCCCCCGGTGCAGACGGAAGAGCAGATGCTGGAGAACGCCCGCAACACCGCGACGACGATCTACCACCCGGTCGGCACCTGCAAGATGGGAACCGACCCGAAATCGGTGGTGGACTCGCGGCTGCGGGTGCATGGCGTCCGGGGGCTGCGCGTGGTGGACGCCTCGGTCATGCCGACGCTCGTGTCCGGCAACACCAACGCACCGGCGATCATGATTGGCGAGAAGGCCGCATCCATGATCCTGGAGGACGCGCGCGTCAGCGTGGCGGCCCAGTAACCATATCAGGGGGCCGGGCGAGACCTAGGCCTTACGGCTCGCCGGCCTCCGCGATCATGGCGTGCAGGCGGTCGGCGTTCAGCAGGACGATGGCGCCGCGCCGGCGCTCGATCAGCTTGCCGCGCGCCATGGCGTTCAGCTCGCGGGTGATCGCCTCGCGGTGGCTGCTGACCCGGGCGGCAAGCTCGGCGTGGGTGGGCGGCGGCGACACGACAGGAAAGCCGCTCCCCGCCGGCGTGCGGGCGAGCCGCAGCAGCTCGGCGTAGAGGCGCTGGCGGACACCGAGGTTGGAGTGCTCGTTGGCGCGGTTGGCGAGCGTCCGGACCTGGGCGACGAGAGCCTGGAGCACCTGGTCGCAGACATCGGGATACTCGTGCACCACGCGCCGGAATACCCCTGCCGGCATGCGCGCGGCCAGCGTGTCGGTGATGGCGACGATGCCGGCCGAGCGCGGCCTTTGGTCGATGGCCGCCAGCTCGCCGAAGAACTCGCCGTCGCGGATGTCGCGCAGGATCACCTCGCGGTTGGCGGCGTTGATGACGACGCGCACATGGCCGCGCAGCACGAAGAACAGGTCCGTGCCGCCCGACTCGTAATCGAGCACCCATTCCTTCGCGGACGCCCGCCGCCAGGTGCACCCGGCATCGAGGCGGCGAACCGCCTCCTCGTCAAGCGAACGGAACAGCGGGACGCGCGCCAATGTCTCGACGGTCTGGGTCATGCGTTCGATATGGGGCTGCATGGAGGGGGCTGATTGATTGGAAGGGCACAGCGACCCTGCCCCGGTCTGAGGCCAGGCAGGCGGCGCTTAGCAGCGCCCACGCTCGATAGGGAGGATGTCGGGAGCGTTGTAGGCGCGATGATGGGCGAACTGCAACGTCAGTGGGGACGCCAGGGTCCGACTCGCCGGACCCTGGCGCCGGGCGCTCGCGCGTGTCAGCACAATCTCAAAATTGGTCCCGAACCCCAGGTTTTTGACAGGCCTCGCCGTGTGAGTGTACGGAACCGGCAGTGCAAAACCAGGGGTGGCCGATGACGCCCAGTTGTTTCAATCGGGTCTTTCCCTTCGTTTGGCTTGCAGCAGTCGTTGCGCTGCCCAGCAGCAAAGCCGGTGCGCAAGGGATCACGGTGGACGGCCGGCTGTCGCCGGCGCAGACGCTTGCGGGGCCGAACTACGCGATCGGCGCCGGGCTGGGCCGGCAGGTCGGGGCCAACCTGTTCCACAGCTTCGGCGCGTTCGGCCTCAAGCAAGGCGAGACGGCGACGTTCAGCGGGCCGGCCAGCGTCGGCAACGTGATCGGCCGGGTGACCGGCGGCACGGCGTCCTCCATCGACGGCGGGATCAAATCCACCATCCCGGGGGCGAACCTCTATTTGATCAACCCGGCCGGCGTGGTGTTCGGGCCGAACGCGACCGTGAACGTGAGCGGCAGCTTCCACGCCAGCTCGGCCGACTACCTGCGCATGACGGACGGCGCGCGTTTCCAGGCCACGAACCCGGACGCCAGCACCCTCAGCGCCGCGCCGCCGGAGGCGTTCGGGTTCCTGTCCGCCAACCCGCGGCCAATAGCCGTCAATGGATCGGCGCTGCAACTCCCGTCAGGCGGCACGCTGGGGTTAGTGGGCGGCGACGTGACAATCAGCGGCGGCACCCTGTTGGCGCCGGGAGGGACGGTGCACATCAGCAGCGCCGCCGGGCCGGGCGAGGTGCCGGTCGATCCACGGGCCGGGCCGCCACCCACCGTCGCGCGCTCCGGAAGCGTGCAGGTGGCGAACACTTCGACGATTTACCCGCAGGGCGGCAGCGTCTTCATCCACGCCGGCGATCTCTCGGTGTCTGCCAGTACCATCGTGACCGACAACGGCATTCCCGGGCCAAGTGGAGTGCTGTCGCTGCACGGCGACCGGACCGTGACCATCAGCGACAAGGCGGTCGTCGTGGCGTCAGCGACCGGAAACGGGCGTGGCCCCGGGATCAGCATCGGCACCGCGGCGGGGGGGGCGGTGACGGTGGACTCTGTTGCCACCGTCGCCACGAACGCCCCGGCATCAGGCGACGGCGGGTCGGTGAGCATCAGCACGGGCACGTTGACGCTGCAGAACGGGGCGGTGGTGGTGAGCAACGCAATGAGCAGCGGCCATGGCGGACCGATCAGCGTGGCCGCTGACAGCGTGCGGTTGGACGGGGTGATGACAAGGATTCAAAGCGAGACCGACGGCACGAAGCTTGTGGCCACGAACAACGTTCTGGCCCCAGCCGGTGCCGGCGGGACAATCAGCCTGAGCGGCGGAACACTGAACGTCCAGAACCGTGCCTTGATCGAGGCCAACACCTCCAGCAGCGGCACGGCTGGATCGATCGGCATCGCCATGACCGGGGATGCGGCGGTCACGACCGGCGCCCAAGTCCTGTCCAATTCGAACATAAGCAGCACGGCCACAGCAGCCAAGGTCGGCGACGCTGGCACGATCACGCTCGGCGCGGGCGCATTGACCCTGGCGCGCGGCGGCTCGGTCAGCAGCATGGCTCATGCATCCGGCAACGCGGGCGAGGTCACACTGAACGTAGGCGGCGCGCTGACCATCGACGGCACCGGCAAAGGCGATTTCCTCAACGGCGTGAGCAGCGAGGCCGTGGTCGGCGTGTCCGGCTCGGCTGGCGGGGTGCGGGTGAGCGCCGGCAACGTTTCCATTTTCAACGGCGGGTTCATCAGCAGCAACACTTACGGCACGGGCCGGGGCGGCCCGGTGATGGTGACGACGCCGGGGGAGTTGGTGCTGGACGGCGGGGGCGTCGGCTTCACGGAGATCGGGGCGTCGGCGCTTGGGCCGCAGTCCGGCGACGCCGGCCCGGTCACGGTCAAAGCCGGCACGGTCTCGGTGCGGGGTGGGGCGCAGATCGCCAGCCTCACCAACGGCACGGGCCGGGGCGGCGACGTGACGGTCAACACCGGCGCGCTGACCTTGGTGCGCGGCGGCACGATCACCAGCGACACGTTTGGCTCTGGCAACGCGGGCGACATCGCGCTGACGGTCGGGGGGGGGCTCTTCATTGACGGCACCGGCAAGGGCAATTTCCGCAACGGCGTGAGCAGCGAGGCGGGGGTGACCGTATCCGGCGCGCCGGTGAGCGTGTCCGGCTCGGCCGGCGGGGTGCAGGTGACTGCGGGCAGCGTGTCGGTGCTCAATGGCGGGTTCATCAACAGCAACACGGGCGGCACGGGCCGGGGCGGCTCGGTGATGGTGACGACGCCGGGAGCGCTGGTGCTGGACGGCGGGGGCGTCGGCTTCACGGAGATCGGGGCGTCGGCGCTTGGGCCGCAGTCCGGCGACGCCGACACGGTCACGATCCACGCCGGCATGGTCACGGTGCAAGGCGGGGCGCAGATCGCCAGCGTCACCAACGGCACGGGGCGGGGCGGCAGCATCGACGTGACCGCGGGCGCGCTGACCTTGGCGCGCGGCGGCACGATCACCACCGACACGTCTGGCTCGGGCAACGGGGGCGAGATCGCGCTGAAGGTCGCGGGTGCGCTGACCATCGACGGCACAGGCGCGGGCAACTTCCGCAACGGCGTGAGCAGTCAAGCGGCGGTGAACGTGTCCGGCTCGGCCGGCTTGGTGCGGGTGAACGCGGGCAGCGTGTCGGTGCTGAACGGCAGCTTCATCAACAGCAACACTTTCGGCACGGGACAGGGCGGCAACGTGACGGTCGACAGCGGCGCCGTGACCCTCGTGCATGGCGGCACAATCAGCAGCGCGACCTTCGGGCCTGGCAACGCGGGCGAGGTCACGGTGAACGTCGGAGGCGCCCTGCTGCTTGACGACCAAGGCGCGGGCAGCACCGGGATCGCGGCGGTGGCGATCGGGCCGCAATCCGGCAACGCCGGCACGGTCACGATCACCGCCGGCACCGTTGCGGTCCAGGGTGGGGCGCAGATCTCCAGCTCCACTGCCAGCGCCGGCCGGGGCGGCGGCGTGACGGTCGACACCGGCGCGTTGACCATATCGAGCGCAGGCAACATCGCCAGCTCAACGTCCGGGTCGGGCAACGCGGGCGAGGTCACGCTGAACGTCGGAGGCCCTCTGATCATCGACGGCACCGAAGGCGGGCGCTTCGGCACCGGCGTGAGCAGCGAAGCCGCGCGCGGAAGCTCCGGTTCGGCCGGAACAATCCGGGCAAGGGCCGGCAGCGTCTCGGTCTTCAACAGTGGTCTCATCTCCAGCAGCACGCGGGGCACAGGCGCGGGCGGCTCAGTGGTGGTCACGACGCCCGGCGCGTTGCTGCTCGACGGCCAGGGCTCGGACGCCAGCAACGGGATCACGGCGGTGGCCACCAGGCCGGAATCCGGCGCCGCTGGCTCGGTGACGGTCAGCGCCGGCACGGTCACGATCCAGGGTGGGATGCCGATCGCCAGCTCGACCATCAGCGCCGGCCGGGGCGGCGGCGTGACGGTCGACACCGGCGCGTTGACCATATCGAGCGGAGGCTTCATCGCCAGCTCAACGTCCGGGTCGGGCAACGCGGGCGAGGTCACGCTGAGCGTCGGAGGCCCTCTGATCATCGACGGCACCGGAGGCGGGCGCTTCGGCGCCGGCTTGGACAGCGAAGCCGCGCTCGGAAGCTCCGGTTCGGCCGGAACAATCCGGGTAAGGGCCGGCAGCGTCTCGGTCCTCAACGACGCTGCCATCTCCAGCAGCACGAAGGGCACAGGCGCGGGCGGCTCAGTGGTGGTCACGACGCCCGGCGCGTTGCTGCTCGACGGCCAGGGCGTGAACAACGGCACTGGGATTGCGGCATCGGCAATCGGGCCGCAGTCCGGCGCCGCCGGCGCGGTGACGGTCAGCGCCGGCACCATCACCGTCCAGGGCGGGGCGCAGATCAGCAGTTCCACCGCCGGCCCGGGCCAGGGCGGCGACGTGAGCGTGACCGCCGGCTCCGCCATGCGCCTCAACGGCCCCGGGCCGCAGATCAACGCCACCGCGACCGGGGCGGGTGCGGCCGGCTCGATCAGCGTGGCGGCGCCGCAGTTCTTCCTGCGCGACGGGGCGAGCATCTCGACCGCGGCACAGTCGGCCAACGGCGGCAACATCACGGTCGGGCCGGGCGACCTGCTCTACCTCCAGCGCAGCTCGATCACCACGTCCGTCAGCGGCGCGTCCGGCAACGGCGGCAACATCACGGTCGAGCCGCGGCTCGTCGTGCTCGACCGCAGCACCATTCAGGCCAACGCCGTGGGCGGCAACGGCGGCAACGTGCTGGTGCAGGCCGACCAGCTCGTGCAATCGTTCGACAGCGCCATCACCGCCACCTCCCAGCGCGGCGTGTCCGGCGAGATCTTCGTCGCCGCCCAGCCGCTGAACCTGAACGGCAGCCTGGTCGTGCTGGCCAGCGAGCTGCGCGCGGCTGCCGCCCTGCTGCGCGAGGGCTGCGCCGTGCGCGGGGCCGCGCCGCGCTCCAGCCTGGTCGCGGCCGGGCACGGCGGGCAGCGCCAGGGCCTGGAGGCCACCTTGCCGGCGCTCTACTTCGCCCACCGCCCCGTCCGCGACGGCGGCGCCCCGGCAGCTGCCCCGGCGGCGGACCCGCCTACCGCCCCGCAGCGCATCAGCCTCGGCCTGTCCAGCCCATGCGGGTGAGGCCGGGCATGACCCCGGCCGGCGCCGCCACTCCCAAGCCGAAGCCTCCGCTCCGGACGCTGGGCGTGCTCGGCGCGCTGCTGCTGCACGCCGCCGGGCCGGCCGTGGCGCAGCCGGCGCCGGCCACGGACCCTTTGCCGGAGCGGCGCGGCTCCGGCGCGCCCAGCCTGCCGCCGAGCCGCCCGGCGCCGCCGCCGGACCGCCCGGCGGCGCCTGCCCGCCCGCCGGCCGCGGTGCGGACCGGCCTGCCCAACGACGCCCGCTTCCTGCTCACCAGCGTGCGGCTCCTCGGCAACACCGTGCTCAGCCAGGCCGACATCGACCAGGCGGCGGCGCCGTTCCTCGGACGCCCGGCCGGGCTTGCGGACGTCGAGGACCTCCGGCGGCGGCTCACCCTGCTCTACGTGGACCAGGGCTACATCAACTCGGGCGTCGTGGTGCCCGACCAAACCGTTGCCGGCGGCGTGCTCACCCTCCAGGCGGTCGAGGGCCGGCTCACCGGCATCGAGATGACGGGGAACCGGCATTACCGCTCCTCCTACCTGACCGACCGCCTGCAGCGCGGCGTATCCGTGCCGTTCAACGTGAACGAGCTGGGGCGCCAGCAGCAGATCCTGCTGCAGGACCCCGGCCTCCTCCGCCTCAACCTCAGCATCCAACCCGGCCTGGCGCCCGGGGAGGCGCGCCTGGTCGGGGACGCCCTGGAGGCCAGCCGCTACTCGCTGACCCTGCAGGTCGCCAACAGCCAGTCCCCCACCGTGGGCGAGGTGCGCGGCCAGATCCAGGGCGCAATCAGCAACCTCCTGGGCGTTGGCGACCTGCTGGCGCTGCAATACGGGCGCAGCCAGGGGATCAACGACGGCGCGGCTTCCTACTCGCTGCCCATCGCCCCCGACGACACCCGGGTGAGCCTGCGCTACGACGTGAACGACACCCTGGTGGTCTCCCAGGGCCTCAGTCCCGCAAACATCACCAGCCGCTACGACAGCGTCGCCTTGGGACTGAGCCGGCCCTTCTACCGCACGCCGGAGCAGGCCCTGACCTTGGGCCTGTCGGCGGAATGGCGGCGCAGCCAGACGTTTGCGGAGGGCCAGCCGTTCTCCTTCACGCCCGGCTCCGACAACGGCCGCACCAACGTGACCGCGCTGCGCTTCTACCAGGACTGGCTGGACCGCAACGCCGAGCGGGTGGTGGCGCTCCGCTCGACCTTCAGCGTCGGGGTCGGCGCCCTGGGCGCCACGCAAACCGCGGTGTCGCCCACCGGGCGCTTCTTCGCCTGGCTCGGCCAGGCGCAGTACGTGCGCCGCGTGTTCCGGGACTGGGAGCTGCTGGCGCGCGGCAGCCTGCAGCTCAGCCGCGACCCGCTGTTCCCCATCGAGCAGTTCGTGCTGGGCGGCTTTTCCACCGTGCGCGGCTACCGGGAATACCTGTCGGCCACCGACAACGCGGCGGTCAGCACGCTTGAGCTGCGCGTGCCCGTGGGCCGGGTGCCGGTCCCGCTGATCGGCGTCAACACGGACGCCGGCACCGTGCAGATCGCGCCGTTCTACGACCAAGGCTTCGGCTGGAACGCGCGCCGGACGGGAGTGTCCCGTGTCAGCCTGGCCAACACCAACCTGATGAGCGTCGGCCTGGGCGTGCGCTGGCTGGTGGGCTTCGGAACGGCGGCCGAGGTGTATTATGGGTATGCGCTGCGCCGGGCCGTGGGCGCCGGCAACTCCCTCCAGGACAAGGGCCTGCACTTCCGCATCGTCGCTGCCGTGTTCTGACGGCGGGCCAGGCCCTATCGCGCGGCGCCCGCGTCGGGGCCGGACCCCACGCGCAGCTCCGCCTGCCGGAACAGCCAGGCCAGCGCGGTTCCGCGGTCGCTGCCCTGGCCCTGCTCGGCCAGGGACACCGCGTCATACCAGTAGCCCGCCCGCACCAGCGCCCCGACCCGGCGGTCCAGGGACACCTCTCGCACCGCTTCCAGCGCCGAGCTGCCCGGCCGGTACTGGATCAGGGCGCTAGCCACGAGGTCCTGGGACGGCGAGCGCGGGTCGGCCGCCACGGTCAAGGACCAGGCGCAAAGCAGGTTCGGGGGGAGCCGGATGCCGTGGTCGCGCAGGCGGACAACGCCGAGGCCGGACGACGGGGCGCGCGGCAGCGCGAGGTTCGCCAGGGGCCGTGCCTGGCCGGGCGCGCTGACCGCGAGCCGCATCGGCTGCGCGGCCCGGCCCGACAGGACGTAGCAGAGTTCGGGCTGGTCGGTCGCGGTGAGTCCGACGCCGCGCAGCGGGGCCACGAGGTCGAGCGTCATCTCCCCATCAGCGCCGCGCGTGGCGGCCCCGGTCCGCCCGGTGGGCGCGCCGCGGTCGCGCAGGCCGCCCTCGCCCGCTTGGCCTTGCTGCTGGCCAACGGCTGGCAGCGCCAGGGCCGCCGCCACCGCGCCGAATCCCACGCCGAGAAATGCCCGCCTGGTGCCCACCATGCCCGATCTCCTTGTCAAAGCCAGTTGCCGATGAGCAGGAACGGCGCCCAATAGGCGGGATGGCTGAGCAACGGGTCTGCCAGCATCCCGCGTTGCGCCGCCTGCAACGCCCGCGCCTTTGATGCGGTTCCGCCCTGCATCTGCTGGTAGAAGTCCACCACCAGCGGACCCGAGGCCTGGTCGCTGACGGACCAGAGCGTAGCCAGCGCGCTCCGTGCGCCCGCTTTCAAGGCAAGCCCGGCCAGGCCGAGCGCAGCCCGGTCGTCGCCGGCGGCGGTCTGGCAGGCGTCTAGCACCAGAAGCTCCAGGCCCGGGTCGCGGAAGCGGGCCAGCTTGATGTCGTTCTCCAGGTCGTCCAGGTTGAGTTGGCCGTCATAGGCCAGGACAAAGGTCCGGCTCGGGTCGCTGCCGAACTGGCCGTGCGAGGCGATGTGCACGACGCTGAAGTCCACGTCCCGCAGCTCCCGCGCGAAGCGCGGGCGCAAGAATGCTCCGTTGAGCAGGCTGGTGCCGCCTTCCAGCCGATGCACGGCGTCCAGCTCCGCGGCGACGTTCGGCAAAGCCGGAAAGCCCCCGCGGCTTTGCGACAGGCCGACGGCGAGCGTCCGCGCCGAGCCGGGCGACAGCGGGCGCGGGTCCACCAGCCGCAGCCCCGGCACCGTCGCCACCGCGTAGCGCTCGATCAGGAAATGCGCGCCGTCGTGAAGTGCTGCGAACGGCACCGTGCGCAGCACCCCGTCCGGCACGATCACCAGCGTATCGACCCCGCGCCCGGCCACCGCCGCGTCGATGGGCCGGGCGATGAGGTCATACAGCCGCCGCGCCGGGACGAGGAACTCGTTGGTCGAGCGCCGTTCGAGCAGCAGGCGGAACTGCTCCACCTCCGCCCGCAGCCGGGTTTCCGTGATGGGCACGATGATCTGCCGCTGGTCCTCGCCGACGCTGACCAGGAGTTCCAGCCGGTCCGGCAGGATCACGGGATACACGACCGCCGTGTCCGACGCGACCGTCTCGACCCCGCGCTGCTTCGCTTGGAGGTTGGCGATGCAGGAATCGCGGAAGTAGTCCTGCAGCTCGGCCTCCTTCTGCCCTTCCAGCGTCGCGCGCGCTTCGCGGATCAGCGCCGCCGCATGGCCAGGGTCGCGTTGGGCGCGGCGCAGCAGCAGGTCGGCGAATTCGCTGTAAAGCGGGCCGAAGGTGCCCTGGAAGGAGGATTTCCCGTCCCGGTAGTCGATGGGGATGTCTTGGCGGACCGATTGCAGCGTGGTCACGGCGTGCCGGAAGCTCGCGAGCGCCGCGTCGTCCTGACCGAGGGCGCGGTCGATCCGGGCCTGCTGCCATTCCCAGCGGAACGCGATGTC
>JAABUQ010010397.1_pt1 | contig 12195 bp, 14 predicted proteins | sample 5560001 | NCBI WGS metagenome assembly JAABUQ01 (sample SAMN10711888, study PRJNA513371) | rock metagenome | isolation source: Antarctica rocks | place: Antarctica: Victoria Land, Finger Mt nord | collected 2015-12-18
CGAGGACGGGGCCGACAGCGTCGGCCACCTCCGCGCCTTGTTCAAGAGCGGCGACCGGCAATGGGACGCATATTGGCATCCCTCGCCAAACTGACCTGAGCTACCTACAAATCTGACGCTTACCCGGTACTGCTCGGCCGCCTCGACGGCCTCGCCGCCGTCGTGCGCCGGCGGGCCTCGTGGCCGGTCAGCTTCAGGAGCCGGGCGAGGGTCCGGGCCGAGTCGTGATTGTCGTCCACGACCAGGATGCGGCGGGCCGCCACGGGGCTGGCCGCCTTGGCTTCGCCCCCGTCGGTCGAAGGCCGCCGGGTCGGTGTAATAACGACCGGGAGCCTCACCACGAACTCGCTGCCCCGGCCCTGGCCCCCGCTGTGGGCCTCGACCGAGCCGCCGTGCATCTCGACATCCCCTTGACCAGCAACAGGCCGATCCCCAGGCCGCCCTGCGACCGCTCCAGCGAGCGATCGACCTGCGTGAACATGTCGAAGACGTTGGGGCAGCATCTCCGGCGGGATGCCGACCCCGTTGTCCCGCACCGTCACCACGACATCGCTGCCCTGCCGCTCGGCGACCAGGGCGATGTCGCCGCCCGACTCGGTGTACTTGGCGGCGTTGTTCAGCAGGTTCGAGAACACCTGGGACAGCCGGGTCACGTCGGCGTCCACGTCGATCGGCCGGGCCGGGACCGTCAGGCTCAGTTCGTGGCCCGACGCCTCGATCAGCGGCCGGCTCGTGTCCACGGCGGCGTGGATGACCGCAGCCAGTTCGACCCGCTCCTTGCGGAGCGCCGGCTTGCCACGGGTGATCCGGAAGACGTCCATCAGGTCGTCGATGAGCCGGACCATGTGCGTGACCTGCCGGTCCATCAGCGTGCGGGCCTCCTCGACAGCCGGGGGGTCGCCCGCCGCCATCTTCAAGATCTGGAGGCCGTTGCGGATCGGTGCCAGCGGGTTGCGGAGTTCGTGGGCCAGCGTCGCCAGGAGCTCGTCCTTGCGGCGGTCGGCCTCCGACAACTCGGCGGCGACCTGACGCAACTCGCCCTCCAGCCGCTTCCGGTCGGCGAAGTCCCGCACGAAGGCGAGCCACCGCCCGTCGGGCAGGATGCGGGAACTGACCTCGACGGGGACGAAGCCGCCGTCCTTGCGGCGTAGCTCCCACTCCTCCTGCCTGTAGCCCCCTCAAGTTGGTCCCGACGTAGCCGCTCCAGTCGGCCCGCCTCCTCCGGCCGGATCAGGTCGAGGGTCGTCCTCCCGACCAGTTCCTCGCCGGTGAACCCCAACAACTCGCACGCCTGGTCATTGTCGTCCGTGTAGCGGCCGTCCGAGTCGGCCACGAACACGGCGTCCGGGGCCTGCTCGATCATCAGCCAGAAGTTCTCCTCGCCCTGCTGACGCTCCCGTTCCGCCCGCCGCCGCTCGGTCACGTCACGGAACACCAGCACGACGCCGACGACCTCGCCCGCCTCACACCGGATCGGGGCGGCACTGTCGTCGATGGGCCGCTCCGTGCCATCCTTGGCGATGAGGATGGTATGGTTCGCCAGGCCGACGATGACGCCCTCCCGCAACGCCACCGACTCGTTGGCCTCCCGCCGCAGCCGGGCCATTTGCAGGCGGGCCGGCACACGGGCCAGCAACTCCCTCGCACGGAACGGCTTCACCAAGTAATCGTCGGCCCCGGCCTCCATCCCCTCGACCCGGCTCTCTTCCCCGGCACGGGCCGACAGCATGATGACCGGCAACCCGCCGGTACGGGGGTCGGCCCGCAACTCCCGCAGCAGGCCGAACCCCTCCAGCCGGGGCATCATTACGTCGGTCAGGATCAGGTCCGGGGGCCGCTCCCTGGCCGCCGCCAGCGCCGCCTCGCCGTCGGGCACGGCCTCGACCCGGAACTGCTCGGCCAGCAGCCGAGCCACGTACTGCCGCATGTCGGCGTTATCGTCGGCCGCCAGCACACGGGGGCGGTCGTCGTCCGGCGCGGAAGGGCGGTGGGGGGTGGGCAGCAGTTCGTGATACGTCGGCAGTTCGGGGCGGCCTTCGCCCCGCCCCTCGTCGGGGAGCCACCGCAACGCCGACCCTTGCCGCCCCGAGGTCTGCTGGCGAACCTTCCCGCCGGCCGCCCTGTCCACGCCCGAGGGGCCATCACGCCCCGCATTGGGAGGCCCGACAATGATTGGCCGCCGAACCGCTGCGCCCACGAAGACACCCGCCTGCCACGCCCGGTTCGGCACCTGAAGGGCCGGGGTCGGCCTGGGACGGACCTCGCCGCCGTGATGGGGCTCGCCGCCTCCCCGCACGGTTGCGTCCCCACGTCCCCAGGGAGCCGATCCCATGACCCCGCTCGCACGACGAAAACATTCGGCCAAGGCCGCCATCGACCGGGCCGTCGGGGAGGCGTTCGCCGCCGTCCCCGGCCACCACGCCGCCACGACGGCCGGCTTCCATAGGTTGCTCCGGCAGGTTCGCCATCGATCGAATCTCCTTCGTCCACCAGGAGCCGTCAGCCGTCATGACCAGAACGGCTACGAGGGTGTACTCGCCGGCCTCCTCTCCTTGGCCACCTTCGACTGGCTCAGGCCGGTCGAGGACTGGGAGCCCGCCGGGTGCAACCTACGGCCGCAGTTCGCCTCGCTGGCCAGCCACCTCCTGGCGGCTTACCCCGTCCCCGCCTTCATGACCTCAGTCTGGTTCAAGGGGCGGGACGCCGAGGCCCGGCGGCAGCAGGGCTGGTACGCCCACCTCGGGGCCGGACGGAACATCCGCACGGCCGACCTGCCGCTGACGTACACGAAGTTTATGGCCCACCACTTCCGCCAGGCCCCCGACCACTTCTCGGTTGGGGCGGCGCTGCGGTGGGGCCAGGTCCGGGGGTTGGGCGGGCTGAAGCCGCTGGCCCAGGCGGTCGCCGCCACCCGGCTGGGTCGGTCGTTCGAGCACGAGGACTTCTGGTCCACGGTCCTCCGGTTCCTGGTGAACCACCCCGAACTCGACCCATCCCAGATCGGCCCGGTCGTGGACTACCTGCACCACCATCGGTTCGTGCCCCAGGACGTGCTCGTCGAGGAGGGCGAGTTGACGGGCCTGGGGCCGCCGCAGCCGAACCTCTCCATGAAGGGCCGGACCCCGAGGGCGCTGCTCCGGCAGGTCTGCGGGTGGCACGAGCGATTGAAGCTGCCGAGGGACGTCGCCAAGTTGTCGTGGAAGCCCTCGGGGATCGTGGCGTTCCGCCACGTCGAACGGGAGTCCGACACCAGGCTACGGTGCTGGACGATCCGGGAACTAACCTCCGGCGAGCAACTCCGTCGGGAGGGGGTGGGGATGCGGCATTGCGTAGCCAGCTACGCCGGCTCGTGCGCCCGCCACACCACCTCGATCTGGTCGATGCGGTTCGAGGACGGCGGGCGGCGGTTCCGGGTGATGACGATCGAGGTGGACCCGGCCACCCGGACGATCCGCCAGGCCCGCCGCCGGGGCAATGCCCCGCCGAACGACAAGGCCCTGGGCGTTCTGAGGGGGTGGGCGGGACGGGAGGGGCTCCGGCTGGAATTCTGGGCCAACGGAACCCTCGTCCTCGAATGAAGCACGGCGACGATCGGGTCCTGTGGACACGTCCCTCGTCCCGATGGGGACGTCCTGGCGAGGTCCGGAATCCCTCCGGGTCGGGGCCGGTCACTCGATCGTCTCCTGCTTCGTGCTGAGGGTGTCTCGGGATCAAGGAGCGGATAGGATGGGCAGTCATGACCACGCCAGGGCGACCCGCCGACCACCGAGAACGCATCGAACGAGCCCGCCTGTCCCTGGACGGGCTCTCCGTCGGCGATGCCTTCGGCGGGCGGTTCAACTTCCGAACCGAGCCGGGCCGGGACCTCCCGCCGCCCCCGTGGCATTACTCCGACGATACCGTGATGGCCCTGTCCGTCGCCGAGGTCCTCGACCGCCACGGCCGGATCGAGCAGGAGGACCTGGCCGGGCGCTTCGCCCGCCGCTACCTGGCCGACCCCTACCGGGGCTACGGGCTGTCCGTGCGCCGGGTGCTGGAGGGGATCGCCGAGGGCGAGACCTGGCACGCCTCGGCACGATCGATCTACGGCGGCACCGGCTCGATGGGCAACGGCGGGGCGATGAGGGTGGCTCCGCTCGGGGCCTACTTCGCCGACGACCTCGACGAGGTGGTCGAGCAGGCGAGGGCGTCGGCCGAGGTGACGCACGCCCACTTCGAGGGCCAGGCGGGGGCCATCGCCACGGCGATTGCGGCGGCCTGGGCCTGGCAGGCCCGCAATAGACCCCGGCCCCACCTTGGTCGGGACATGATCGCCCTAGCCCTGGGACGCACCCCCGAGGGAGGGACCCGAGCGGGGTTGGAGAAGGCCTTGGCACTGGGGCCCGACGTATCGGTCGAGGAGGCGGCCGGTGTCCTGGGCAACGGCAGCCGGATCACCGCCCCGGACACGGTGCCGTTCGCCCTCTGGTGCGCCGCCCGGCACATCGACGACTACGCCGAGGCGCTCTGGACCACCGTCTCGGCCGGGGGCGACAACGACACGAACTGTGCGATCGTGGGCGGGATCGTGGTACTGGCCAATGGACCGGAGGCGATCCCGGAGGACTGGCTGGCGTCCCGAGAGCCGCTGGGATGGGAGCGAGGTCCGGGTGGGCGATGAGACCTGGGCGTTCCGGGCCGCATGACCGGCGATCGAGGCGGAACGAGCGGCCAAGGACAGTCGAGGTCGAGCAAAACATGGCGAAGATCGAATATTTCAGGGGCGATGCCACTCAACCCCAGGCGAAGGGCCATCGGATCATCGCCCACGTCTGCAACGACCTGGGCGGCTGGGGCAAGGGCTTCGTCCTCGCCGTCTCGAAGCGCTGGCCGGGGCCGGCCTATCGTGCCTGGCACAAGGACCGCTCGAAGAACGACTTCGGCCTCGGGGAGATCCAGGTCGTGCCGGTCCAGCCGTACATCTGGGTGGCCAACATGGTGGCCCAGCGAGGTATGAAGACCGGCTCGAACGGCCCGACCATCCGTTACGAGGCCCTGCGAGCCTGCCTGAAGAAGCTGGCGGTCGAGGCCCAGGAGTTGGGGGCGAGCGTCCACAGACCCCGGGTCGGCTGCGGCCTGGCCGGGGGCCGATGGGAGGAGGTCGAGCCGATCATCCTCGACGAATTGGTCTCGCAGGGGGTCGAGGTGACGGTCTACGAGCTGGGCTGATCGGCCGGGTCTCACCGTCGCTGTGGATCTTATGACCTTGGACATCCGAGAGATCCTTCACCCCGCTCTCGACGACTATGCCTTGCCGTGGGACGGGCACCACGGCATCGCCCACTGGGCGAGGGTCCTGGAGGACGGGCTCCGTCTGACCGGAGAGACAGGAGCGAACGTCGAGGTGGTCAGCCTCTTCGCCGTCCTCCACGACTCCCGGCGGGTCAACGAGGGCTCGGACCCCGACCACGGCCCCCGTTCCGCCGAGTTGGCCTCGATGCTCCGGGGGCGGCTGTTCGACCTGCCCGACCACGAGTTCGGGCTGCTGCTCCGGGCCTGCTCCGGGCACACGCACGAGCGGACCCATCCCGACATCACGATCCAGACCTGCTGGGATGCCGACCGCCTGGACCTCGGGAGGGTCGGGATCACCCCGCATCCGAGCCGGCTCTGCACCGAGGTGGCCAGGAGGCCGAAGACGATCAGATGGGCCAACGGGAGGGCGACCTTCCGTGTCGTCCCGGAATTCGTCCGGAACGAGTGGGGGATCGACCTCGGGTGCGATCGGTGAGGGCCGGCTCGGTAGCTCCCCCGGACCCGGATTGAGAAGCATCACGCAGACTTTGGGGGCGTCAGCGATGGCCAAGAAGAAATCGAAGAGGACCTGGGTCTGGGCACCGAAGAAGCCAACACCGCCACCCGTGCCGGATGACCTCAAGGCCCGGGTCGAGGCCAAGGCGAAGGACCTGATTCAAGGCTACCTGGAGCCGACGTACGTCAAGCCACCGCCCAAGGATAAACGCTGGAACTACCTGACCGGCATCTCGACCAAGTGGCACCGCTCGTTCTTCTACCTCGTCGGCCATTACGCCAGCCCAGGCCCGGACTCCATCTCACCGACCTTCGAATCGAGGTTCACCCGGATGGAGTATGCCGGCGGCGGGCACTTCCACCTGGCATACTTCCGGCACACCGGCAAGTGGTGGGAGGTGTACCGGGACCTGACGCCCGACGAGGCCATCGACACGATCCGGGACCAGGGGATCTTCCATCCGGCGTGACGCCGCTCAGGAACCCGGCGGGGTGGCACGGCCTCCGGCAGAGAGTTCCCGCTCGAATGCCTTGACGAGTCGGTCGAGGACGGCTTGGAGTTGGTGGAAATCGATCCAAAGCTCCCCGCCCGACGGCGACTCGGCATATCGGAACATGTCGGGCCTGCGGTTGATTTCGTGGAAGTCCCGGAGGCGATGTGCGATCCAACCGTCCAACTTGCCGCCGTACTGCTCTTCGAGCAGGCCGATCAACCTGCCCAGGTCGTGCGTACGGGGCCCCTCCGAGAGCAGCGCCTTGAGATATAGCTCGATGGCGTGCCGATAGAGGAAAAGCACCGGGTAGTCGAGTTCGTGCGGTACAGGGGACGCCGGCGCCCGGTCGGCAAGCTCATCCGCCGCCACCTTGTAGGACCTCGCCACCTGGGCGAGGTGCCTCGCCGCCATCCCGCCGATCAGCGTGCCATGGCCCCACGTCTCGTCGATCCCGTCGGGGACATCCCGGAACAGCGGGGTATTCAGGCGGGCGAACACGACGAATCGTGCCTCTGACTGCCCCTCTCCGTGCAGCAGGTCGGAAATCTCGCCGGGCTCCGCACCCACCCGACCTGCTCGGCGACGAAAGCCAGTACCCGCAGGTCGGCCTCTTTGAACTCCGGCTCGTCAGCGGCCGCCGCCACGGCATCCGGGCTGAGATGCTCGGAGAAGGCGGTCGTCCAGGCCCGCACCTCGCTCAGGTCTACCCCGAGCGAGCGGGCCACATCGATCAGCTTTGCCATGTCGTGCCTGCTCCCTTCGCCCGTCGCCATCCCAGGGGAGACAGCCGGCGGTCCGATGAGGTTCGGTGAGAGGGCGGGACAACTCGGCGTCCTGCTCGATGCCCGACAGGCCCCTCAGTCGAGTTCGACGCCCTGTTCCTCGAACCACCGGGCCAGCCCCGCCTCCAGGACGGCCATCGCCTCGGCCAGAGTGTCGGGCCGGTCGTCCTCGAAGTCGAGCCCGCCGTAGCCGATCGCCCGGACCACAAACCCGAAGCCCTCCCGGTCGCCGATCTCGATGTAGCCGTAACCATCGACGTACCGGCCGATGGCCGGGAACATCGTCTCGACCTTCGCCTGCATCGGGCTCGGCTTGACCAACCCGACCCTGTGCTCATCCCGCAAGCGACGGAGGTGGCGGCTGTACGCCCCCTCGATGCCGGGGAGACTTTGCCCGACGAGGACCTCGACCCGGACGCCGATCTCCTCCAGGTGGGGGAAGAGGCCCCGCCACTGATGGTGCCCCCGCAGCCGGACATGCTTGGGCCGACGAGCGTCCCCGTCCAGCGGTCGCCTCATGGCATGGGCCAGGAGGGTGGCGAGATTGTTGACCGTGGGCCTGCCGTAGACCTGCGAGTCGGCCAGGAGCGAGCCGTCCTTACCCTTGACGACCATCCCGAGGTAGTGGGTCTGCATCTGATCGATCGGCTTGGGCAATGCCTGGAAGTCGGCCTCCCAGGTCTCGTCGACCTGGGGGATTCGCTTCAGGCGGCTCTTGACGAAGGCCGCCCCCTTGCCGAGCTTGAGCTTATCCTCGTCGGCCATGGCGTCTCCCGCCGCCGGTCAGGCCCGTTCCGCCCCGAATCCCGACTCGTCGCCCTGGTGGATGAAGATCATCCCGTGGAGTTCGTCCTCCCGAAGGACCGCCCAGCCCCGGCCCGCCAACGGCGTGCCGTCAGCGCCATCGCCGCCCTCCCACGAGAATTCCACCGCCGGCTGGCCGTCCCGCAGGCCCTCCCGGTAGTCCATGATGCCCCGGACGTAGCCGAACTGGAATGAGCCCTTCTCGTTCTCCTCGAACTCGATGAAGGCTTGGACCTCCTCGTTGAGGTAGTCCTCGTCCCACATGCTCATCGAGACGATGTGCCAGCGGCCGAGAAATAGGGACTTCGGTTTGGGCTTCTTCCTGGCCATCGTGCCCCCTCCCGGCCTCACCGCCAGTTCCAGAACCAGTAGGCGTAGTCCCGGACCAGCTTGCGGTTCCCCACGGCGTCGTCCAGTTCGGACAGCGGCACGTCGAACGGCAGCTCACGGCTCCGGGCCTCGCAGACAAGCCCCTCGTCTTCGTCCAGGTCGTACTCCTTGAGGTTGAGGAGCCGGTGGACGCTCAGCGCCATGCCTTCACTTTCGGATCTCGCCCGGAAGGGGAACTTCAGGTTCGCCGCCAGGTAGCGGTGGTAGGCGAGCAGGGTCTTCCGGCTGACGTCGGGGAGCGGGTCGTCGTGGGTCAGGCCGAGGGCCATGCGGACCCGATCGTCCTGGTCCTTCTCCGAGAGTGGCTTCGTGACGATCGACGTCGGCCGCTCGATCGGCACACGGGTGCCGTCGTCGGGTTCGAGGTCCTCGTCCCCGAGCCACATCGTTTCCAACTCCAAACCGTCCCGCTCGCACCGCTTCTTGTAGATCGGGTGCATGCCCCGGAGGGTCGCCCGGTCCCAGGCGATGAGGTACGTAGTCTCGCCCTTGGCTCTCTCGACGTCCTTGATGGTCCCCGCCCAGCCGCCCAGGGGAATGTCGGGGAAGTCGGGGTCACGGACGCCGTGCCGGACCCGGACCTTCTTCCCCGGCTCGACGCGTTTTGGGTCCGAGTTGCTCTTCTTGCGGGCCATCGTTCACTCGCCGGCAGAGTCATCCGCCCGGTCGCCGGGTATGTACGGGATCAACCCATTCCGCAACGCCTCCTCCTGGAATTCCCGCTTCAGATGCCGGGCGTCCACGATGAAGCCGTTGACCTCGATCATCCAGGCCATCGGGTTCTCGCCCATCCGGCTGGGCAGCGTCCAGTGCGGGTCGAAGGTGCGGATCTTCAGCAGGGTGCGGATCGCCTTCGACTTCCCCTGGCCGGTGCTCTCGGCGACCCCGAACGCCCTGTCGATGGCCGTCAGCTTCATGTGGGGCTTGCGGCTGCTGTCGTCCAGGTAGTTGACCCAGCCGATCGTGCGGACGATCCCGCAGGCCCAGGTCGTCGGCTTGCCGCCGAGCAAGGGGGACGGCCGTTTGCGGGCCAACGCCCCGGCCAGCTTGCGACAGAGGGCCTCATACTCCCCATTCAGGTGTTCCCGACAGAAGCCGTCGGTCAGGGCCACGACGGCATCATAAGCGGGGCGGGCCGTCGCCGGGACCGTGGGGGCCTCACCCGAACCTTGCTTCTTCCTGGCCATCGGCCCGTTCCTCCACCCCCGTTGATTGTGACGGGATCATCGAGATCCTCGCCGGTCATGATCCGCCATCACCATCGCCCGTTCCACTCACCATCATCCCGCCTCGGCCATCGACCGCCAACGCCCTCTTCAGCGGGCACTCGTCTCCGATCGGCTCTCCATGCCGATAACGCTGCAACAACTCCCGGGACCGTCGGGCGAGCATCCGTCGGACCTCCCGCCGCTTCCCCTTGACCCTCGGGATCGCCATGCCGTCGTAGCCGGTGGTCCGGCCCGCATCCAGGCGATCACGGCGGCCTCGGCCCGCTGCTCGACCGGGATTCGTCTCGTCCTGGTGACCGTCCCGCTCCCGACCGGCGTGGCGTGCTCGGTGACGGCACGGGCCAGCCGGTCGGCGAGGTCGGAGTGACAGGGGCGGAAGGCGAGGAACGTCAATACCGCCCCGTGAAAGTCCTCGACGTATGCGGCCTGGGACTCTTCACGCCGCCGGGAAGCGGCCTCCTTCCTCTTGGCATAGCCCTCCGTGGATCGCTCGGCCTCCAGTTCGGCCCGGACCCGCTCGACGGTCGCCGCCGACGCCCACACGCCCCTGGAGAACACCTTCCGGCCCACCTTCTCCTGCCCAACCCAGTGGTCCCCGGCGGCCTTGACCCGGCGAGTCAACCCGGCGTCCCCCGGCGGGACGAGAACCCAGCCCTCCGGTGCAGTCAGGATCTTACCGTCCACGGCCCGGACGGTGTTCGGGGATGGGCCGGGGGTGAAGGTTTTCTGGTCGGCGTCCAAGATCCATCTCCGAAGGGCACGATCATCCAGGCCGGCCGAGCCTGGTTTTCTGTCCTCGAACACCTTCGGACGAGCCGGCGAGGATCGATACCTCGGTCCACCAGCCCGGGATCTCCGGGCCTCCGGGGCGGTAGCGGGGCCGCTTACGACGCTCGGACGATTCCTCTTCTATCGTCCCATGGTCCCCGCTCACTTCATCGCCGAGCCACGATACATCGTGCCGTGGGTCCTCGGGATCTTGTCGATCTCGAACCGCTCGACCTCGACCCGCTCGAATGGCTGGCTTCGGACGACCGCCTCGATATCCAGGTCCAGCCGGCATCCGTCTCCCAGGACGCCCTCGATCGGGTTGAGCCGTCGCTGCCACACTTGGACCTTGGGCTCGTCGCTCAGCCCGTGCTCCAGGAAGACGAGCCGCCCTCCCGGCCTGAGAACCCGGTAGACCTCGCCCAGCGCCCGCCCGACCTCGGGGATGCTGCACATGGTCCAGGTGCTCACCACGCAGTCGAACGTCCCCTCGTCGAACGGCAGGGACTCGCCGCCCAGGGCTCGCCGATCGACCTCGATGCCGCTCCGGGCGATCCGCCTGGTGGCCAGCTTGACCATTCCGGGGTTGGGATCGGCCGTGGTGATCCTGCGGACGTGCTCGGGGTAGTGGGCCAGGTTCAGGCCGGTGCCGAAGCCGATCTCCAGGATGTCGCCGCCGACGTCGGCCAGGACCAGCTTGCGGTACTCGGCCAGGGCGGCCAGGCCCATCAGGCGATCGCAAAGCCTCGGGAAGATGAACCGGGAGTAGAAGCCCATCGTCTCGACCGATCCTCCGGCACGAATAAGCCGGCCGCCCTGGGACTCGATTCGTCTTGAACAAGACGAGGGTCGCAGCGATCGGGGCGTCCGACTCCACGAACTCGTCGTGCATGATCGCCTTCACCCGCTCCCGGTCGAACCCTCCCGACCCGGCCCCGATCAGCGGGAAGGCGATGGACTGATATCCGTGGCCGTGAGCCACCTCCAGGGCATGTCTCACCGAGTCCCGGATGGATCGCTCCGACGCCCTCCAGATCAGTTTGATGCCGGCGACGTGGATGATCCCCTTGAACCGAGGTCTCCCGGCTGAGGTCAGGACGGCCCCGCCGAGCGGGATCGGCCCGAGCTTGCCCAGTTCCTGGAACGGGCCGGTCCCGCCACGCCTCTTGATCGCCCCGGAGACTCCTTGAGGCAGGAGCAGCCACCAGGGGATGACGTTGCGGTTCCAGGCGTTGGCGATCACCTCGACGGGCTGGTCCAGGAGGTCTCCCTCGACGACGGTGGCGTTCATGGATCGTCTCGACTTTCAGGATTCAGATCCGCTCGGGCTCGACCACCGTCCGCTCATCCCGGACATCCCCCGTGTTCAGCGTCGAGGCGGGCTCGAACAGCAGGACGTGGGCCTCCTCGTCGGCCACCGGGCGGTGCTCGACGCCCCGTGGAACGATCAGGAACTCGCCCTCCTCCAGCCAGACGTGCCGGTCCCGGAAGTCCATGCGGAACCGACCCTGAACGACCAGGAACAACTCGTCCTCGTGGTCGTGCCTGTGCCAGACGAACTCGCCGAGCAGTTTGACCGTAACCGTTCACGGCCTTGGTTGACTGCTTCCGGGATGGTAGTCTCTTTTCCACGATGCCGCCACCGCCGTCCCAGGACCTCTTCGACACGCTGCCCGTGGCGGCTCGGCTCTCCATCCGCCAGATCGAAGCGGTTGCCGCCCAGGTTGCCCTGCTCGACGCTCGGGTCGCCGAACTCGAAGTCGAGCTCGAGCCGAATTCGTCGAACTCCTCCCGGCCCCCGTCGTCGGATGGCCCCAGGGCTTACGCATCTTGAACTCGTGACCGGGGCATGATTTCGGTGGATACCGGCGGGTCCACGGAGGCCCCGCCACGCCGCAGCACGATCCGTCCCTCGCCCGCTACTTCGCCGACCTGCCC
>JAABUQ010010398.1_pt1 | contig 12195 bp, 8 predicted proteins | sample 5560001 | NCBI WGS metagenome assembly JAABUQ01 (sample SAMN10711888, study PRJNA513371) | rock metagenome | isolation source: Antarctica rocks | place: Antarctica: Victoria Land, Finger Mt nord | collected 2015-12-18
CCCGAGCACGGCGATAGGCGTCTTCGTCATCGGTTTTCTCCTTCATCTCCCAGCGCCATGATAGCGCCGGGAACCAAAGGGCGGGCCATCCCATAAAAGCCTGCACGCCGCCGAACAGGATCGCCCCGACGTCGCGCGCAAACGGCTGCGCTGGCAAGCGCGGCAGGCGAGCATTGACGCGAGGCGGCTCGTCTTCCTCGACGAGACCTGCCTGTCCTGAGCTTCGCCGAAGGGGGCGAAAACTAACATGGGACCGCTCCGGGGCTGGGCACCGCGCGGCCAGCGGCTCAAGGGCCAGGTGCCGTTCGGCCGCTGGACGACGATGACCTTCCTCGCGGCGCTGCGCCACGACCGCATCGACGCGCCCTGCGTCATCGACGGGCCGATCAACGCAGAGCGCTTCCTCGCCTATGTGCGCCAGTTCCTCGTGCCCGCGCTCACGCCCGGCGATGTGGTCGTCATGGACAATCTGGGCAGCCACAAGGGCAAGGCGGTCCGCGCCGCGATCCGGGCGGCGGGCGCGAGGCTCCTCTTCCTGCCGCCCTACAGCCCCGACCTCAACCCGACCGAGCAAGTCTTCGCAAAGCTCAAGCACCTCATGCGAAAGGCGGCCGAGAGAATCGTCGAGACGACATGGAAACGTATCGGCACGTTGCTGGACGCCTTCAAACCCAACGAATGCGCCAACTACCTCGCCAACTCAGGATACGCTTCCGCATAGAATCATCCCGCTCTAGTGCGCGAGATCGGGCAGACCTTGGGCGCTGTAGATTACGGGGAAGGTCGCCGCCGGGAGATCGCCCGCATCGTCCTCGGGCGCGTGAGGCGAGTGTTCCGGTTCGACGCAGCTCTCGAAGGTCAACTCATCCGCCTCGTCCGATAAGCGCGCGGTCTGGGACGCCGGGGCGTGATCGTCAGCCGGGCATCGAGGACGCGCTGGTCGTAGCTCTCGCGCGGGCGGAACATCATGCGATGCTCGCCCAGGCCGACGGGGCGGTTATAACAATAGCGCGTGGTGTGGCGGATGGTGAGAAACGGCATGGGCGAAACGCTAGCGGCGACCGGGGAGGGGCGCGACGGCGACTGGCTCGAAATCGGTGAATGCCCGCCAATCGTCGTAGATAACCCTGGGGGGGAAAGCCCGTTCCTGATCATTGTCGATCATGCGGGGCAGGCGATCCCGCGCGTGCTGGGCGATCTGGGCGTACCGGCGGACGAACTGGACCGGCATATCGGGTGGGACATCGGCGCGGGTGCATTGGGGCTGGAGCTTGGCCGGATGCTGGGCGCCACAGTCGTTCGCCAGACTTACTCGCGCCTGGTGATCGACTGCAACCGCGATCCCGCGCGCGCCGACGCGGTGCCCGAGGTGTCGGACGGCACGCCCGTACCGGCCAACCAGGAACTGGGCACGGCGGGTCGCGCGGTGCGGGTCGCGCAAATCCACGCGCCGTATCACGCGGGCATCGCCACGCTCCTCGATGCGCGCGCGGAGCGATCGACCGCGCTGCTGCTGCTGCACAGTTTCACGCCCGTCATGCGTGGCTGCGCGCGACCATGGCGCTACGGCGTGCTGCACGACGGCGGCGCGCTGGCGCTGGCGGTGCTGGCGCGGCTGCGCGCCGAGGCTCCGCCGCCGATCGGCGACAACGAGCCTTATGCGATGGACGCGGTCGATTATACCGCGTTCCGCCACGGGCGCGACCGTGGGTTGACGTTCGTCGAGATCGAGGTGCGCCAGGACCTGCTCCTTACCGCCGAGGGCCGGACCGAGGTCGCGACGCTGCTCGCCCGCCTGCTCCCCGCCGCGCTCGCCGCCGTGCTCCCCGACATCACCCCTGCGACTGCACCTGCAGGCTGACCGACATGCGCTCCTCTCCCCCGCCGGTGCGCGCGCCGCGCACGGGGGCGGCGTCCTGGTAATCGAGGCCGAACGCAACGCGTACATAGGCGTCGTTCGGGCACTGGCGGTTGGCGGGATCGAAGCCAACCCAGCCCAGTTCCGCCACATAGGCCTCGCCCCACGCATGCGCCGCCTGTTGGCTCGTATGGTCGTAGCGCAGCAGGTGCCCCGAGACATAGCGCGCCGGAAAGCCGAGCGTGCGCGCCGCACTGATGAACACATGCGCGTGATCCTGGCAGACCCCGCGCCCGAGTTCGAGAGCCTCGGCCGCCGTGGCACCAACCCCGGTCGCCTCGGTATCGAACGTCATCCTGTCCGCGACCGCGTGCAGCAGCTCGTGCAGCCGCTTGATCCTGGTCGCGCTCTCGCCCGGGTCGCAGTCGTGCGCGAGCGCCGCGATGCGTGCGTCCGCCTGCGTCAGCCGCGTCGTGCGCAGATAGGCCTCGATCGGCAGTCGCTCGACCGAGCCGCGTACCACTCCCGCGCGGTCCTCGGTCGCGATCTCGCCGCGCACGCTCACCGTCAGCGTGTCGGTCGGCCGCTCGATCTGGAGCGCGTGGACGATGTTGCCGAACGCGTCCTCGCTCCACCGTAGCCGCACATCCGCGTCCGCGTCGATCCGCCAGCGAATGACCTGTTGTCCCTCGTGCGGGCGCGGCGTGACGCGCAGCAGCTGCAGGATGGCGCGCGCCGGATCGTCGTAGCGGTAGGTGGTCGAGTAGGCGATGCCGATCCGCATCAGCGCAGATACTGGTCGGCGATCGCCAACCCCAGACGATTGTTGGCGAACAGGAACGCCTGGATGAACTCGTGCAGCCCCGACTGGAAGATGTCGGTCATGTTCGCGTCCTCGAGCTGGCGCAGCCCTGTCGCCGCGAGCCGCTGGCTTTCGCCCTGCCGTCCGTAAGTGTCGGCAAGCGCGTCGAGATGCTCGACGATCATGCCTTGGCACGAAGCAAGACTGCGCGGCATCTGCCGATTGAGGATCATGAGATCGGCGACCAGCCATGGCTTCACCGTCTCGCGGTACAGCCACCGATACGCCGTCACGGCGGAAACCTCGCGCAGCAGCGTCGTCCAGTGAAAGAAATCGAGCCCGCCTCCCACCTGTTCGCCCGCGGGCAGCAACAGGTGGTATTTCACATCCAGCAGCCGCGCGGTATTGTCCGCCCCCTCCAGCTCCGCCCCCAGGCGCACGAAATGATAGCCGTCGTTCCTGAGCAGCGTCCGGTGCACCGCGCCGTCGAACGCTAGGCTGACGGTCTTCACCCAGTCGAGGAACCCCGTGAACCGCTCGCGGTCCTTGGGATGACCCCGCCGCGCAAGGCTGTTCCACGTATCGTTGATCGCTTCCCAGAGTTCCGCCGTGATCATGGTGCGTACCGCGCGCGCATTGGTGCGCGCGGCGGTCAGGCACGAGATGATCGAGGACGGATTGGTGGGATCGAACGCCAGGAAATCGCGTACCGAAATTTCGTCCGCCTTTGGATGCCGACCGTGGAACGCGACGTTCACCCCCGCCGAGGCGAGCGCGCTTTCCCATTCGTTGCCGGTATCGCCGCCGGGCGCGGGCAGCGCGGACAGCCGGATCGCGGCATCGAGGATGCGCGCGAGATAGTCCGCGCGCTCGATGAATCGCCCCATCCAGAACAGGCTGTCGGCGTTGCGCGAGAGCATCAGGCCCGCTCAGTCATCGAGCACCCAGGTGTCCTTGGTGCCGCCGCCCTGGCTGGAGTTCACCACCAGCGATCCTTCCTTCAGCGCCACGCGCGTGAGGCCGCCGGGCGTGATGCGGACCTTGCCGTCCGCGCCGGTCAGCACGTAGGGGCGCAGGTCGACGTGACGCGAGGCGAGGCCCGCGTCGGTCATCGTGGGACAGGTCGAGAGCGCGAGCGTGGGCTGCGCGATGAAGCCCTCGGGCCGCGCCATGATGCGCGCGCGGTACGCCTCGATCTCGGCGGCGGTCGAGGCGGGCCCCACCAGCATCCCGTAACCGCCCGAGCCATCGACTTCCTTCACTACCAGCTCGCCCAGATGTTCGCCGACATAGGCGAGGTGATTGGGTTCGCGGCAGCGCCAGGTCTCGACATTCTTGAGGATCGGTTCCTCGCCGGTGAAGAAGCGGACGATGTCGGGCATGTAGCTGTAGATCGCCTTGTCGTCCGCGACGCCGGTGCCGACCGCGTTGACGAGCGTGACGGTGCCCGCGTCGGCGGCGGTCATGAGACCGGCGACACCGATCACCGAATCCGGACGAAAGGCCAATGGATCGAGAAAATCGTCGTCGATCCGCCGGTAAATTACGTCGACTTTCTGCGGTCCCTGCGTGGTGCGCATGTAGACCGTGGCGCCGCGCACGAAGAGGTCGCCGCCTTCGACCAGTTCGACCCCCATCTTGTCGGCGAGGAAGCTATGCTCGTAGTACGCGGAGTTGAGCGGACCGGGGGTCAATACGACGATGTGCGGATCGCCCCCGGTGCCCGGCGGTGCGACCGAGCTCAGCGTGGCGAGCAGGTGATCGGTGTAGATTTCGACGGGCGCTACTCGATGCTCGACGAACAGGTCGGGGAACAGCCGCAGCATCATCTCGCGGTTCTGGAGCATGTAGGACACGCCCGAAGGCGTGCGACAATTGTCTTCGAGAACATAGAAGTCCTCCTCCCCCACGCGCACCAGATCGATGCCCGCGATATGCACCCAGATGTCGTGCGGCGGCCGCCTGCCCACGCGCGACAGCGCGTAACTGGGATTGCGTAGCACGAGATCGCTGGGCACCACCCCCGCCTTCAGGCATTCGCCCGGCCCGTACACGTCCCTCAGGAACGCGTTGAGCGCGCTCACCCGCTGGATCAGCCCGCGCTCGACCCGGTCCCACTCGGCGCGCGCGATGATGCGCGGCACCAGATCGAACGGGATCAGCCGCTCGCTCGCCTCCTCTTCGGAATAGACCGCGAACGTGATGCCGAGCCTTCGGAACAACAGCTCGGCCTGCGCCCGCCTGGCGTCGATCACCTCCTTGTCCACCGTGCCAAGCCAGCGTGCGAGGCGGGTGTAGGCGGCGCGCGTGTCCCCGCCGGTGCCTGTGAACCCGAACATCTCGTCGAACGCGGTTTGTTGCATTGCGGTGATCGTGCCGCATCCACCCGCCAATGCAAGCGCCCGTCACACTTTTTTACACTGGCCCAGGCGTGCGCATCGTCTAAGCATCGTGTTTGCCGGGTTGTCCGGCCGCTCCCGCCGGGCACGGAGACCAGCGATGTCGATCACCGCCGCCCTTTACCACCTGACGCGCTATACTTACGACCGCCCGGTCGAACTCGGCCCGCAGGTGATCCGCCTGCGCCCCGCCCCACACGCGCGCACGCGCGTGCCCAGCTACGCGCTCAAGATCAGCCCGCCCGGCCACTTCATCAACTGGCAGCAGGACCCGTTCGGCAACTGGTTGGCGCGCATCGTCTTCCCGGACAAGGTGCGCGAGTTCCGCGTCGAGGTGAACCTCACCGCCGAAATGGCGGTCATCAACCCGTTCGACTTCTTCATCGAACCCTACGCGCAGTCGATGCCGTTCGCCTACGAAGCCGAACTCGCCGCCGAACTCGCGCCGTATTTGGTAGTGGAGGAGGACAGCCCCGAACTCGCCGCCTTCGTCGCCTCGCTCCCCGCGTACTCCGCCAGCGCAATCGACTTCATTGTCGATCTGAACGCGCGCGTTCGCGCCGAGGTCGCCTATTCGATCCGCATGGAAGTCGGCGTGCAGACCCCCGCGCAGACGCTCGCGCTCAAGATCGGCTCGTGCCGCGACAGCGCCTGGCTGCTCGTCCAGGCACTGCGCAAGCTCGGCTTGGCGGCGCGCTTCGTCTCGGGCTACCTGATCCAGCTCAAGCCCGACATCGTCTCGGTCGAAGGCCCGGCAGGCACCTCGACCGATTTCTGCGATCTCCACGCTTGGGCGGAGGTGTACCTCCCCGGCGCGGGCTGGATCGGCCTCGACGCCACCTCGGGGCTGCTCGCGGGCGAGGGGCATGTGCCCCTCGCCGCCTCGCCGCACTACCGCTCGGCGGCCGCGATCTCCGGCGTGGCGTCCTACGCCGAGGTCGATTTCGGCTTCGAGATGTCGGTCACGCGCCTGATCGAGCCGGTGCGCATCAGCAAGCCGTTCGAGCTCGAACGCTGGGATGCGCTGCTCGCGCTCGGCAAGGCGGTCGACCGCGACCTCATAGCGGGCGACGTGCGCCTCACCATGGGCGGCGAACCCACCTTCGTCTCGGTCGACGATTTCGAGGCGGCCGAGTGGAACACCGACGCGGTCGGCCCGACCAAGCGCGGCCTAGCCGACGCGATGCTGCACCGGCTGAAGGCGCGCTTCGGCCCCGGCGGCTTGCTCCACTACGGCCAGGGCAAATGGTATCCGGGCGAGGCGTTGCCGCGCTGGGCGTTCGGGCTGTATTGGCGCACCGATGGCGAGCCGGTCTGGGTCGATCCCGCGCTGATCGCAGGCAAAAGCGCGGGCGTGGGCGAACCCGAGGCGGCGGGGTTCGCGCGCGCGGTCGCCGACGCGCTCGGCCTAGCGCCCGATCACGTCATCGAAGCGCGCGAGGACCCGCTCAACACCGTCAGCACCGAAGGCAAATGGCCCGTCGACTTCGACGATCCCGCGCTCGACCTCGACACCCCCGCCGCCCGCGCCGCCGCGCTCGCCGCGTTTGACGGCAAGGTCTCGGCGGTCCGCGCCTACGTCCTCCCCGTCCGCCGTGCGGACGAAGGCGGCTGGCTCAGCGAGCAATGGACACTTCGCCGCACGCGCATGTTCCTCGTGCCCGGCGACTCCCCCGCCGGCTTCCGGCTGCCGATCGACAGCCTGCCCAAGCTCGACGAGGACGAGTATCCCTTCCTAAAATCGCGCGACCTTTCCGAACCCGTCACCCCCCTCCCCCCGCACGCCGCGCTTATCCGCGCTTCCTGCACAAGGCCCGCGCCCGGCCACGTCCGCACCGCGCTGACCTTCGAGGTTCGCAACGGCACGCTGCACGTCTTCATGCCCCCCACCGGACCCGTCGAGGACTATCTCGAACTCCTCGCCCACGTCGAAGCCGTCGCCGCTGCGCGCGCGCAGCCCGTCCGCATCGAAGGCTACACCCCGCCCGACGATCCGCGCGTCGGCGTCCTCAAAGTCACCCCCGATCCGGGCGTGATCGAGGTCAACGTTCACCCCGCGCATAGCTGGGCCGAAGCCGTCTCCATCACGCAGGGCGTGTACGAGGACGCGCGCCAAACCCAGCTCGGCGCGGACAAGTTCATGATCGATGGCCGCCACACCGGCACCGGTGGCGGCAACCATGTCGTCGTCGGCGGCGCGACTCCGAACGATTCGCCCTTCCTGCGCCGCCCCGATCTCCTCGCCAGCCTGATCCGCTACTGGCAGCGCCACCCCTCGCTCAGCTACCTGTTCTCGGGCCTCTTCGTCGGCCCCACCAGCCAGGCGCCGCGCGTGGACGAAGCGCGGCACGACGCGCTCTACGAACTCGAAATCGCGCTTACCGCCGTGCCCGCACCCGGCGAGGGCGAACCTCCATCGCCGTGGCTGGTGGACCGCCTGTTCCGCAACCTGCTCGCCGACACCGGCGGCAACACGCACCGCACCGAACTCTGCATCGACAAGCTCTACTCGCCCGACGGCCCCGCCGGACGGCTCGGCCTCGTCGAGTTCCGCGGCTTCGAGATGCCGCCCGACGCGCGCATGAGCCTCGCGCAACAACTGCTGATCCGCGCGCTGATCGCCTGGTTTTGGCGCGAACCGCAGACCGGCCAGCTCGTGCGCTGGGGCACGCAGCTGCACGATCACTTCATGCTGTCGCATTTCGTGTGGGCGGACTTCCTCGGCGTGCTCGCCGACCTGAACCACGCAGGCTACGCCTTCGACCCCGTCTGGTTCGAGGCGCAACTCCAGTTCCGCTTCCCCGCCTACGGCCGCGTCGAACATCAAGGCGTCGCGCTCGAACTGCGCCACGCGCTCGAACCCTGGCACGTCATGGCCGAACAAGGCGGCGCGGGAGGCACGGTGCGCTTCGTCGACGCCTCGGTCGAGCGCGTGCAGCTCCTCGCCACCGGCTTCGTCCCCGAACGCCACCTCATCACCGTCAACGGCCGCGCCGCCCCGATGACCCCCACCGGCACTCAGGGCGAAGCGGTGGCGGGCGTGCGCTTCAAGGCATGGCAACCCCACAGCGGCCTGCACCCCACGATCGAACCGCACGCGCCGCTGACGATCGACATCCTCGACCGCTGGAACGGGCGTTCGCTCGGCGGCTTCGTCCACCACGCCGCGCACCCGGGCGGGCGCAGCTACGATACCTTCCCCGTCAACGCCTACGAGGCCGAAGCCCGCCGCCGCGCGCGCTTCCAGGAACACGGACACACGCCGGGCGCTTCACTGCCCATGCCCATCCCCGAACGCTCGGCCGAGTTCCCCCTCACCCTCGATCTGCGAACCCCCGTTGCGCACTGAGGCCGATCTGCGGCTCGAAGGCTGGCTCGACGGCTACCGCGCGCTGCCCGGCGTCCCCGACGAACTCTTTCCACCCGGCGGCCGCCCGTCCGAGCCGTGGACTCGGCTCCTCACCGCCCTCGCCGCCTTCCCCGAACGCGAGTTCGCCGACCGCTTCGCGCTCGCCACGCGCCACATCCGCGACGCGGGCGTCAGCCACCGCGTCTACGGCGACGCGAACGAGCGCCTCTGGCCGCTCTCCCCCCTCCCCCTGATCCTTGACCAAGCCGAATGGGCGGTCATCGCCGAGGGCATCGCCCAGCGCGCCACGCTCTTGGAAGCCGTGCTGACCGACCTCTACGGCCCCGCCACCCTCGTCAGCGAAGGCCACCTGCCCGCAGCCGCCGTTACCGGCAGCCCAGATTTCATCCGCTCGATGCGCGGCGTCCCCGTCCCCGGCGGCCGCCCGTTCCACCTCTACGCCGCCGATCTCGGTCGCGGTCCCGATGGCCGCTGGTGGGTGTTCGGCGACCGCACCCAGGCCCCATCGGGCATGGGCTACGCGCTCGAAACCCGCCTCGTCCTCAGCCGCGCCTTCCCCCAGCTCTACACCGCGATGAACGTCGAGCGGCTTGCGTCCTTCTTCGCCGCCTTCCGCGCCAGTCTCGCCGCCGCCGCACCCCGCGCCGATCCGCGAATCTGCCTGCTCACGCCGGGTCCCTACAGCCAGACCTATTTCGAGCAGGCGCACCTCGCGCGCTATCTCGGCTTCCTGTTGGTCGAGGGCGACGATCTCGTCGCGCGCGACGACAAGGTCTTCGTCCGCACCATCGCAGGTCTCAAGCGCGCCGACATCCTGTGGCGGCGGGTGGACGCGGACTTCATCGATCCGCTCGAACTCAACGGCGCGTCGCACCTCGGCGTCCCCGGCCTGATGGACGCGCTCCGCGCGGGCGGCGTGGTCGTATCGAACATGCCGGGGTCGGGCTTGATCGAATCGCGCGCGCTGCTGGCCTTCCTGCCCGCGCTCGCGCGTCGGCTGCTGGACGAGCGGCTCAGACTACCCAATGTCGCGACTTGGTGGTGCGGGCAGGAGAGTGCGCGCCGTGAGGTCGATGCGCGCATCGACACGCTCGCTATCGCGCGCGCCTTCAACGGCCACGGGCATCCGGCGCTGGCAAACGGCCCGCGCCTGCTCGCCGACCTTTCCCCCGAGGACCGCACCTCGCTGTGCGCAGCCATGGCCGCGCGCCCGGTCGACTATGTCGGCCAGGAGGTCGTCCGTCTCTCGACCACGCCGGCGTGGCGCAACGGCCAACTTGCCGCCGCCCCCTTTGTCCTGCGCGTCTATGCCGTCGCCACGCCGCAGGGATGGCGCGTCATGCCCGGCGGATTTTGCCGGATTTCAGACCAGGCGGACGCGCGCGCGATCTCGATGAGCGGCGCGAAAGTCGCCGACGTGTGGGTGCTCGCGGACAAGCCCGTCGAGCGCGTCACCCTGATGACGCATTCCCAAGATGTGCGCGTACGCCGCCTCACAGGCACGCTCCCCGCGCGCGCCGCCGACAATCTGTTCTGGCTCGGCCGCTACCTCGAACGCGCCGAGGCGACGCTGCGCCTGGTGCGCGCGCTGTTCACGCGGCTGGTGGACGCGCAGGCCGAGCGGCACGAGACGCTCGATCGCCTGCGCGATCTGCTGATCGAGTGGGGCGCGGTCGACGAGGCCTTCATGGGCTCGGTCGCCGCTGCCGGCCTGTACGCGCTGTGCAACGCCGATCGGTTTGGCTCGGCGGTGTGCCTGATCCGGTCGGGGCGCCGTGTCGCGTCGTCATTACGCGAACGGTTATCCGAGGATTTCTGGACGCTGCTGAACGGCCTCGAAGCCCGGCTCGACGGGTGCAACGCTGAAAATCCCAGCGCCGCGCTCGATCATGCCCAGGCGGCACTGGACGCGCTCGCGACGCTTGCGGGCCTCACGCATGAAAACATGAACCGCACCGCGGGCTGGCATTTCCTCGACGCCGGTCGGCGGATCGAGCGCGGCATCAACATCTGCCGCGTTGCGCGCACGCTCGGCGGGGAGAACGCCACGCTCGACGATCTCGATCTGCTACTCGATCTTGCGGACAGCCAGATCACCTACCGCGCGCGCTACCTGGAGGGCGTGGCGCTGCTGCCAGTGCGCGACATGGTGCTCCTCGATCCCTACAATCCGCGCAGTCTCGCCTTCCAGATCAATGCCGCGCGCGCGCATATCGAGGCACTTCCCGCATTGGCCGACGACGGGATGCCCGAACCACCGCTCCGGCTGCTGCGGGGCCTGGCTGGCGAGATCGGCGCGGCGCGCGCGGCTCAACTGGGGGTGATCCAGGTGGAGGCGTTGAAGGAGACCTTGCTCGTGCTCGGCAACGCGGTCGCGGATCGCTACTTTCTCCAGGGATCAAACGCGGTTCACGTTCGCAAGCTGGGCGGCCTCGCATGATCTACGACGTGCGCCACCTGACGACGTACAAATACGCTAAGCCCGCGACGTTCGCGCGCTGCGCCCTGCGCCTCGCGCTCGCGCGGGACAAGGACCAGACTGTTCGGGACGAAACCTTGATGGTCACGCCCACACCGTCGCGCCTGACGCGCCACACCGGCGTATTCGGCGAAGCGGTCGCGACCGCGCTTGTCGAGACGCCGCACCGTGAAATGGCCGTGTTCGCCACCGCACGCGTCGATGTCCACCGCGTCGCCCCTACCCAGCCGCTTGCCGGGCCACCGTGGGAGGAGGTGCGCGCGACCGCGTTCGCGTCGGACACGCTGGCGATCGGCGCGCCCGCGCACATGCTTTACCCGACCGCGATGACGCCGATCCACGCCGCGATCACCGCCTATGCGGCGGCGAGCTTCACGCCCGCGCGCCCGATCCTTGAAGCCGCGTTCGACCTTTCGCGCCGTATCCGCGGCGAGTTCCATTACGATCCCGAGGCGACCGACGTCTCCACCCCCGCGATCGACGCCTTCACCGCGCGCCACGGCGTCTGCCAGGATTTCGCCCATATCATGATCGCCGGCCTGCGCGGCCTCGGCCTCCCCGCCGCCTATGTGAGTGGGTTCATCCGCACCATCCCCCCACCGGGCAAGCCCCGCTTGGAAGGTGCGGACGGCACTCACGCATGGGTGAGCCTGTGGTGCGGCCCAGACCATGGTTGGGTGGGCTTCGATCCGACCAACGCGCTCGTCGTCGCGAACGATCACATCGTCCTTGGCGTCGGCCGGGACTATGCCGATATCGCGCCGATCGGCGGTGTGATCGTTGGCCCAGGCAAGCAGAAAATCGACGTCGCCGTTGACGTTGTGCCAGTGGACGACTGATCCTGGTGCTCAAGCCGCGCGTATGATCGCGCCCAGCCGACTTCCGCCCGAGCGTGACGATGCACCATGTCAACCGAGAAGCAGCTACCGCGCCCACGCCTCCATATCCGCCATTGCCACCAGACTGACCTGCTCCGCTGTGAAACACAGAACCTAGAGTATCCGTTGTGATCAAGCGGGTTTTGGCGTCCAGTTCCTGCCTGCCCTGAGCAGCGTGTTCGCCAGGATGACGAGCTTCCGCATGACAGCCGTGATGGCGACCTTTGCGGGCTTTCCAGCAGCGATGAGGGCCTTGTACTTGGCTTTCATGTCCGGGTTGAAGGTATGCGTCCGGCCATCGTCGTGTTGCGCTGTCCGGCGTAGTCGGCGATCTCCGATCTTCTCGGGGTCTCCTTTCGGACTCCGAAAGGAGGTTTGGAGATGGGGCGGATGGAGATCATCACCCACA
>JAABUQ010010399.1_pt1 | contig 12192 bp, 14 predicted proteins | sample 5560001 | NCBI WGS metagenome assembly JAABUQ01 (sample SAMN10711888, study PRJNA513371) | rock metagenome | isolation source: Antarctica rocks | place: Antarctica: Victoria Land, Finger Mt nord | collected 2015-12-18
CGGCTCGGGCGTAGGTGCGCAGGAGCGCCGTGTCCAGGATGGCCTGGGCGTCCGCGCCCAGCGCTTCGCCAGGCTGGGTCACCAGCACACCCAGGAAGGGCACGAGATCGGCCACGTGGCCGGCCAGGATATTCTCCCGGTCGTTCCCGGCGGTCCTGGCGCGGGGCAGGTCGAAGGGGTTGATGTGCTGCACGCTGTTCGCCGCCAGCCGCACCCGTTGCCCGCTCACGGCCCGCGTCAGGGCGCGGTACTCACCCTCGGGATCAATGGCAATCGCCGACGTGCCGGTGAGGAGCGAGCGCAGCACCAGCAGCTTCGTGAAGTAGCTCTTGCCGGCCCCGCTGGTGGCGAAGATGCACAGGTTCGCATTCTCCAGCTGGCCGCTGTCGAAGGGGTTGATGAGCACCGGCGAGGAGCCGCGCAAGGTGACGCCGTACAGCACGCCGTGCTCCATCGACAGGGCTGAGGACGTGAACGGAAAGAGCGTCGCCAGGCCGCTGGTGTCGATGTTGCGGACTTCCGCCAGCTCGTCGTGCGCCTGCGGCAGCGCCGTCCGAAAGCCTTCCGTCTGGCGCAAGGTTGCCACTCTGGCGTGCGCCAGGATGCCGTCTAGCGCCGCTTGCACGCGGCTGGTGAGATCATCCAAGGCAAGGAGATCGCCGGCCCTGAGCAGCACGTACAGCCCCACACTGAAGACCTTTTCATCGCCGCGCTGCAACTTATCCCGTAGGGTGGTGAGGTCGTCGAGGGCGGTCTCCCGCTCGGGATCGGCCAGCCGTCCCACCCGCTCGGCATAGCGCCGAGCTGACTCCAGGGCGAGCACCTGGCCGTCGAGGTGGCGAGCGGCGCTGCCGGATGCGAGCGGCTGAACATGGACGCTGATCTCCAGCGGCTCCCCCAGGTCGATCAGCGGCGAGAGCCAGCCAGGACCGACGCTGCGTGGGTAGCCGGAGACAAAGAGGGTGCGCACGGCCTGGCCGCCCACGTCCAAGTGGCGGGGATTGATGCTGAAGGATTCCGGCGCCACCAAGTCCGCCAGGGTCCGCGTGCCGGCGACAAAGCGGGCTTCCTCGGCGGCCAGGGAATCGGGCGCCGTGCGGCGCCAGGGGGTCTTCATTGCACCGGTACCTTTCGTTCCCTACCCCCAACGGCGAGGGCAGTCCATTTGCCAAGCGACTCCCGGATGCGCTGGCGGCGGGCGTAGTCCGGCGCCCAGCGGGCGTAGTACAGCTCGGCCAGCTCCGTGTCGCCCAGCCGGTGGGCGCTCAGGCCGCAGTCGCCCAGCAGCAGGAGCAGTTGGTCACAGCGGGCGGTCAGCTCCCGCCGTACCTGCGCGTCCCATTCCTCCCGCTTGACCCGTGGCGGCCTGGTCGGACCAGGGATGGCGACGTAGTAGCGGCGTTCGAGCAAGGTCCGCTGCTGGCACAGTTGCCGCAGGAAGTCGGCATGATCGCGGGCCAGCTCCCGCAGCTCCGGCGGCGCATCCCGCAGGAAGGCCGCCAGGCGTGGCTCCATGTCCACCGGGCGGACGTCGACCAGGAACTGCACCGGGCATGGCAGGCCGTTCAGCAGCCGCCCAAAGCGTGTCAGCAGGGCCTCTTGCTGCTCGTCGCCGAGCAGGGCGAACGCCACTCCTTGGACCGCCAGGACCGCGTGTGGCGGGCCGTCTTGCACCGTCGCCACGCCGGCAGAGATGTCACGCAGCCCCATGTGCTGCTGCTGGGTCGAGAGGATCACTGGTCATCCCCTTCGTGATGCCAGACCGTGACGTGGGCCTGGCCGGCGTACACCCGCACGATGCGGTACCAGTCCAGCAGCGTCTTGCCGGCTGGTCGCACCAGAATGAGCCCGGTCAGGACGCCGGCGAAGAGGACGCCGGCGGCGAGTCGGATGGGTGCCGGGATCGACGGCGGCAGGTGGCCGGCCAGGATCACCCCACCAGCCACGGCGCCCACCAGCGCAAAGAACTGGTTGAGCGCCAGCCCCAGGAACGGCTTGTTGACCGTGCCGAGATGCGTCGGCAGCTCGTGACGGGTGCTCACTTGCCCACCGCCTTGGAGATCATCGTCACCAGGCTGGTGGCGGCGACGATCACTGCGCCACCAATGACGCCGGCAATCATTGCGTCCAACCCGGTCTGCTTGCGGTGCGGGTTGCCACCGGAGAGGGCGTACAGTGCCGCGCCGATCGCCAGACCCAGGGCGCCGATGAGCAGCCCCGCTGCGGTCATCAGGTCCAAGAGACTTTGAAAGACAGTGGTGAGACTCACCGGACTCCTCCTTGTGCTATGCGCCCAGCTTCGGCGAGACCGGCCCGCCAAAGCGATTCGAGCCGATCTTGGTGGGATCCACCCAGCCGAGATACGGGGCCTGCCAGCCCGCGAGGGGGGCGTCGGCCAGGCCGTAGACGGTAATGGAGCGGAAGCGGCCGCCGCCGAGATAGATGCCGACGTGCCCGAAGTCCTCGTTGTCGGCGCTGGGGCCGAAGTACACGACGTCGCCGGCTGCAGCCGGCAGGCCCGGCTGCAGCAACCCGAGCGCCTGCATCCGGCCAGCGGCGGCGGCGGCGGAGACGCCCTGATTGCCCATCCCGGTCTGCTGCTCCACGTACAGCTCGCAGAAGGTGTTGCTGCCGCTGCCCCAGCTGAAGTTGCCCAGCGGTGTGATGCTGCCGCCAGGACCAGGCAGCAGCTGGCCGGGCGCGCTGGCGAGCGAAGCGAGACCGTCCGTCTCCAATTGCAGGACGCCCTGCATCACTGGCCCCGGTCCCGCCCAGCCGAGCTGGTAGAGCGTGTCTTCCCAGGTGTAGAGCCAGGCCAGCACACAGGCGAAGGCAAAGAGCAAGACCACCAGGAGGAGCGCCAGCAGGACGCTGCCGGCCTTCAGCAGCGTCTTCCAGCCGACCAGGGCGCCGGCGAGACCGAGCAGCGGCATTTAGGCCTCGTCCTCCGGCTCCGGCTGGCGCTGACGCTGGCGCTGCTGGTCACCGCCGTGCACGGCCTTCCAGGCGCTGGCAGCGCCGCCCCGAACCGCTCCCGCCGTCACCATGGCCGCCGTCAGGTGACGGCCGGCGTCGCCGCTCAGCAGCGCCGGGATCTTCAGCACCAGGACCAGCACGGCAATGCCGGTGAAGAAGTCCAGCAGCCCCGTTCCGCCGCTGCCGCCGATCAAGGTCTCGCCCAGCTTCAGGGCCAACACCTGCACGAACTGCGTGAAGACGGCGGCGACGAAGATGCCGCTCCACTTCTCGCCCCAGCTCCGCGTGCCGGGCAGCAGGTACAACACAATGCCGGCGGGGGCCAGCACCAGGGCGACGTCGACCAGCGCCAGGCGCATGAGCATCTGCAGGATCAGCAGCAGGCCGGTGATCAGGTAGGCCAGCCGCGCCAGCACGTCCGCGAGGGTGGGACTCTGGCCGGCGACCTGGCCGAAGGTGGGCAGCGCGGCGCCGATGCTGGCGCAGAGGGCGTTATTGAGCAGGATCGCCTCCTGGCCCAGCCACAGCGAACCATTGACGAGGGCCAGGCCGATGCCGATGCGGGGGAGCAACGCCAGGGCTTCGTCGTAGGGACTGCGCTGGACCTTGCCGAGGGCGATGAGCACGCCGCTGTAGGCGACGATCAGGGCCAGGCTGGCGTCGGCGGCCAGTCGCACCTTGCCCCAGAGGTCCGCCACGGCGGGGCTGGCGTAGGTGCTCGCTGGCGGGGTGGAGGTGATGAAGCCGCCGCCAGCGGGGCCGCCGCTGCCGATCGCCTGGCCGATCAACGCCTGCAGGGCGTTCGCCAGGCCCGTCAGCAGCAGTGTGAGGACCTGGGTGAAGATGCCGCCGGCGAAGTCCTGGACGCTCGGCATCTGGGGCAACGTGACGTTGTTGTTGGTCACATTCGTGACGTTCGCCGGGACTGTTGCGCCAGTCGCCTGGCCGGGCACTGCCGGCTTCGTGTCGGGGGTGACGAGCGGCCCGCCTGCGGCGGTCGGCGGCGTCGCCGGCACGGGGCTGGTCTGCGCAGGCGACGCCGCTCGAGCGAGGCTGCCACCCGCGCCAAAGAGGAGGGCCGCCAGCAGGAAGGCAAACAGCCAGCGCAGACGTCTGCCTCCTTGCGCATGGCAGCAGCGGCTCCTGGCCCGCCCGCCCGGTCCAGCCATGTCGGCGTGATCCATGCCAGCGTGATCCATGCCGTCTCTCCATCCGGCCCCCCGCCTCCGTCCACACAGCGGACGAGGGGCTGGGGGGCGTCCTCCACCACAGGCTGCCAAGCGCAGCGGCGGAACTGCCCTCCTGCGCACCCGTCCCAGTCTCGCCGGCGGCCGTGATGCGGCCGTGATAGCCGCTAGCGCCGTCCAGACCGCGCCGCTAGCCAGAGCGGCCGCCCCCAGCACCGCACCACGCCTGCCAACATCACAGCGGCATCACGCCGCCGATCACCTACCTTCTGTCCATATCACAGCGGCATCACTTACCTTATGTCCACATCACAGCCGCATCACGCCCACTGCGGTAGCGTGCCCGGTACGCGCCGCCAGCAGCAGCGGGCGAACACGGCGCAGCAGCACTGCGGCAGCAGAGGAACGGCGATGCACACAGGACGGGGCGAGACGCACACCGACCCGCGCCACCACGATCGCTGGATCGCCGCAGGACGGTCGGTTCCCCAGCGGCCCACTGCCAGCGCACAGACGCCTATTCTAAACGCTTGCTTGCGCCCGCGTTCCACCGCTCGGTATAGTCTGCCCACGCGCCGTCGGGGGGCGCGGCGCTCCGCGTCGGGACGTCGATCCTGCCCCCCGCAGTCGACGACCAGAGGAAGGATCATGGCCGCCCGTCACCTGCCCTCGATCGCCGTCCGCCCGCCCCGCACCCTCGACGCGCGCCCCATCGCCGGCGCCCTCCTGGTGCTGGCGAGCTTCCTCGCCGTGCTGGTCGGCAATCAGCAGCTCCGCACCACCACCACCGTCCTGGCGATCACGCGGACCCTGCCCCAGGGTGCGCTGCTGCGGCGCGGCGATCTGGAGCCGGCGCCCGTCCATCTCACCGGCGCAGCGGCGGCCGCCGCCGTGCCCGCCGCTGACCTGGAGCGGGTGCTCGGTCAGCGTCTCGCTGTGGCCACCTATCCGGGGGAACTCTTGATCCACCAGCAGCTCCAGCCGTCCCTGCCCCTCGCGGCAGGGCAGCAGACCTTCACCCTCACCATCCCCGCCGACACGGCGGCCAGCGGCGACATCCAGGCCGGCGCCGCCGTCGCCGTGCTCTACGCTCCCCAGAACGCCCAGTCCCCCCAGGACGGCCAGCTCCTCCTGCCGCGCGTGCGGGTGTTGCAGGTGACGACCACGGGCGGCAACGCCACGCTCCGTGACGCCACCGGCGCCAGTGGCACGGGACAAACCGTACTCACCCTGGCGGTTTCCAGCGCGCAAGCCCGGGCATTAGTGGTGGCAAAAAATAGCGGCCACGTTGACGTCTCCTTGCTTCCGCCCGAACCCGCCTGATGGCGCACATGCTGCGTGTCGCCGTCGCCCTCGGTCCCGGTGGCGCTGCCCTCGCCGTCCAGACGGCGCTGGTCGAGGCGGGCCACGAGGGACGGCAGGCCCTCACAGTCGAGCACGTGCTGGAGGACGCCCGCAGCGGGATGCTCGACGTGATCGTGGTCGGGCCCGGCCTCTACCATCTCGGCGGCACATCCTGGCAGGCGCTGCGCGCCACCGGCCTCCCCCTCGTCCTCCTCGCCGACCCCGGCGCCGCGACGCCTTTCGCCGGCGCCGCCGCGCTGCTGTCGCCCACGGCCCCGCCGCCCGCCATCGTCCAGACGGTCCAGGCCAGCGCCGAGGGCCGGGCCGTCCCACCGCCAGCGCCGCCGGTCGACACGCCGGCCGCGCCGGCCGCGCCGGACGAGAGCGGCGGTCTGGCGCTGGCCTTCGCCGGTCCGGCCGGCGGCGGGCGCACGACGACCGTGCTGCACCTCGCCCTCGCCCTCGCCCACGTGGCGCCGGTTGTCGTCGTCGACGGCGACGGCAGCAATCCCTGCCACAGCGCCCTCCTGGGCGCCGACCCCACCAAGAACCTGGCGACCCTGGCCCACCGCGATCCGGGCACTCCCGCTGCCTGGGACGCGGCGCTCGCCCAGGACGGGCAGCCGCTCGCGGCGGGCCTGCCGCAGGGACGGCTCCTCGCCGGCGTCCCCCAGCCGGAGGCGCGCGCAGCGGTGAGCGCCGCCTGCATGACCCGGCTGATCACCGCCCTGCGCATGACTGCCCCCACGGTGCTCCTCGACGTCGGGACGGAGGTGCTGGCCGCCGACGCCGGCTTGCATCGGGCGGCGCTCCTCGCCGCCGACGACGTGGTCCTGGTCAGCCGGGCGGATGACTTGGGCCTGTGGGCAGCGCGGACAGCGCTGGAACTCTGGGGACGCCACCTCGGCCTGCCCAAACGGCAGGTCGCCTTGCTCGTCACCGCCTACGACCCCCGCCGCCATCGCCAGCCGCAGGAAGCGGCGGCCACCCTGGGCATCCGCTTCGCCGGCGCCCTGCCCGAGGGGCGGGCGGCGCTGGACGCCTGGGTTGCCGGCGGTCCGCCGGTCATCTATCGCCGCCACGACCCGCTGGGACACGCGCTGCTGCAGCTCGCCGACCGCCTCGCCGGACGGCAGATCGCGCTGCCGGAGCTGGCGGTGCCCGAACCACAGCGGCGCTGGCGGCGGTGGCGGCGCGGCAACGGGTCCGCGCGCCCCCAGCGCCAGCCGGCCCCGGCCCACTCGTGAGCCGACCCGGCGGCGGACGACGCACCAGCAGGAAAGGAAGACGCCCGATGGCCCTCCCCCGTTACCCCTTGCGCGGCGCGCTGGGGCCGGCCGACCGCCGCGCCGAGCGCCTGCTGCGCGCCCGCGTGCGGGACGGCATCCACCGCCTGCTGGAAAACGAGCCGGCCGACATGCCGGCCGCCAGCCGCGAGGCCCAGGTCCGCCAGCTCATCCAGCAGACGCTCGCCGAGTACGACCGGCAGGCGGTCCTGACGCGCGGGGCCACGCTGGTCGAGCCGGCGAAAGTGGAAACCTGGCTGGTCAACGCCTTCTTGAAGTATGGCCCGATTACGGAACTGCTCGAGGATGCGCGCTGTGAGGAGGTGCAGGTGAACGGCGCCAGCGCCGTTTTCGCCGTCCTCGACGGCCGCCTCTGGCTGGTGCCGGACGCCGCCTATGGTACCGACGACGAGCCGCTCGCCATTGCCAAGCGCTTGCTGGAGCCGCAGGGCATCCGGCTCGACCAGGCCTCGCCGCTGGCCGATGCGCGGGTGCCCGGCGTCGGCCGCGTCAACGTCTCCATCCCGCCGGCCTCGCCCGACGGCGTCTATCTCTCCATCCGGCGCTATGTCCTCACGGTGCATTCCCTGGCCGAACTGATCCAGTGGCGCGCCGTCACCGAGGAGGCGGCGCACTTCCTGGAAGCCTGCGTCCGCGCCCACATCACCATCGTCATCAGCGGCCGCACCGGCGTCGGCAAGACCTCCTGGGTGAACTGCCTCGCCAATACGGTGCCGGAGCACGAGCGCATCTGCACGATTGAGGAAGACCGCGAATTGCAGCTCACGGTGCCAAACCGCGTCCCGCTGGTCGGCCGGCCGGCCAACATCGAAGGCGTGGGCGGCATCACCCTGCGCCAGCTGGTGCGCGACAGCTTGCGCAAGCGCCCCAGCAGAATTATCGTGGGCGAGGTGCGCGGCGAGGAATCATTTGAGCTCTTGAGCGCCCTCACCAGTGGCCACCCGGGCAGTTTCACCACGATCCACGGCGGCAGTCCGGAAGACGCCCTCGACCGCCTCGCCGTGTTTGCGCAGCTCGCCAGCGAGCGACTCACCACGGTTATGGTGCTGCGCATGATCCGGCGCAGCGTCCAGCTTGTCCTCCAATTGGGCGAGCAAGAGGACGCCGACGGCTACAAGTCGCGCTACCTGCAGGCGATCTGGGAGCTCACCGGCCTCGACGTCGCGGCAGGCACGGCAACGCTGCTCGGCCACGACCTCTGGCGGCGCGAGCAGGGCCAGTTGCGCTGGCAGCGTCGCGTCCCCCAGTTCCTCGCCCAGTTCGCCGAGTATGGCGTCTCCTACACCCTGCCGCCGCTGGAAGGAGAGCGCTCCGCATGAGTCCGCTCCTGCCCGCCTGTGGTCTCGCCGGCGCCGTGGCGCTCCTGCTCGACTGGTGGTGGCAGCCGGGACGCCGGCTCGTCCTGCACCTGCCCCGAACGCCCATCGCCGGCCTGGCTGATCGCTTGCAGCGGGCCGGCTGGCAGCACCTGTCCAGCGGCGGCTTCTTCCTGCTGTCGGCCGGCCTGGGTGCGCTCGCCGCCCTGGTCGTCCAGTGGAGCCTGGGCTACCCCGTCGTCAGCGCCGCCGCCGGGATCCTCGGCGCCGGGCTGCTCTGGGCCGCCCTCGGCTTCGCCGAACAACGCCGGCAGCGCGAGTTGGACGACGCCCTCGCCGACGCCTTGCGCTTCCTGCGCGACGCCCTGCGCAGCGGCAGCTCCCTCAGCGAGGGGATGACCCTGCTCGCCCGCACCGGCCCACCGCGCCTGCGGGCGGAGTTCGGGCGCAGCACGCAGCAGGCCGTCTTGGACGGCTGGACGCCGGCGCTCCGCACGCTGCGCTGCCGCCTGGCCAGTCCCCTGGGCGACCTCATGGTGGGCGCCTTGCTCCTGCACGAACAGCACGCCAGTACCCGCCTGGGTGACCTGCTGGACCGCCTGAACCACGCCGCGCGGGAGCAGGCGCGCGTGCGCCGGGAAGCCGCGGCCGTGCAGGCGGGGCAACGGCTGACCGCCGGCCTGGTCGCCGGCGCTCCCTGGCTCCTGCTGCTGCTGCTCCACGGCATCAACCCGGACTACCTCAACTTCTTCCAGCAGCGCCTGGGAGAAGCGCTGCTGCTGCTGGGCCTGCTGATCGACGCCGCCGCCGTGCTCGGCAGCCTGCAGCTGGGGCGGCTGCCGGCGGAGCCGCGCATCCTGCTCGGTAGGCGGGAGGAGACCTCCTGATGCCCCTCGCCCTGGACTTCACCCCGCGCCTGCTCCTGCTCGGCGGCAGCCTCAGCCTGGGCCTCCTGCTGCTCGCCTCCTCCCTGCCCTGGGCCCGACCGCGCCGCCGACTGGCGGCCTGGTTCGCCGCCCAGGACGCCCAGATCCGCCTGCGGGCGCAACTGGCGCGCCCGGCGCGCCCGACGCTCTCCGCCCTGCCCGGGCTGAACGCCGCGCTGCTGGCCGGGCTCGATCCGCTGGTCGGCCGCAGCCAGCGCCTGACCGACCTGCTGGGCGGCGGCCAGACGGCCCAGCTCCAGCGGATGCTGCGCGTCTGCTTCCCCGGCTGCACGCCACGCGACTGGCAGGTGCGGCGGCTCCTCGTCGGGGCCTTCGCCCTCGCCCTCGTCGTGACGCTCTCTCTCTGCTCGCTGCTGTGGTTCGGCCAGGCGCTGCCGCCCCTCTTCGGGTTACTCGTCGTCGCCCTCGCCGGCAGCTGGCCAGATCTGGCGCTCCGCCAGCGCTACCGCACCCGCCAGACCCGCCTGCTGCTGGAAGCGGACGCCATGCTGGAGTACCTCGCCCTGGGCGTCAGCGCGGGCCTGGGCGTCGAACAGGCGATGCAGGATGCGGCCGATCTCGCCCAGGGGGAGCTGGCGGCGTCCTGGCGGCGGGTCCTCGCTTCGGTCTCCCTGGGCGAGCGCTCCTTCCAGCGCGCCGTCGAGGCCCTGGCCGAAGCGACCGATCTGCCGGAACTCTGGAATGTCTCCGCCGCCCTGGCCGCCGCCGACCGGCAAGGTATCGCCCCCAGCGCAGCCCTGCTCGTGCAGGCGGACGCGCTGCGCGAGAGCAAACGCACGCGGCTCATCGCCGGCGGGGCGCGGGCAACCCGGCTCATGCTCTTGCCGGTGGCGCTGGGCGCCTTCCCGGTCTTTTTACTGGTCCTGTTGGCGCCCGCGCTCAGCATCGTGCTGAGCCTGGGTCGGTAGGAAGTGATCTGCGCACATGACGGCGCGAGGAAGGGAACAACATGGATCATCTGGAGTACTGCATCGTCGCGCTGGACGCCCAGCTGACGGCATGGCTGGCGGCGGGCCTCCGTCGCTTCCCGCCCCCCGACGCGCGCCAGCGCGGTCAAGGTCTGGTCGAATACATGGCGATTATCTTCGTCGTGTCGCTGCTGATTCTGGGGGTGGCCAAGCTCTTCGGGACGGCCATCACGGCCCTCACCCAACGCGTCGTGAACGAGCTCGGACAGCTGGCGACCGGCTAGCCGAGCGCGGCCAGGCGCTGCTGGAGGCGGCGCTGGGGCTCGCGCTCCTCCTCAGTCTGGCGCTCCTGGCGCTCCAGTTGGCGCTCTGGATCATGGCGTCGACGCTGCTGACGGCGGCCTGCAGCGAGGGCGCCACCGTCGCCGCCGAAAGCGGGGGGACCCTCGCCGCCGGACGGGCGCGCACGCGCCAGCTCGCCCGGCAGGGCCCGGGCTCCGTGCAGCACCTTCGCGTGCAGGCGAGTCAGCCCGGCCAGGTGGTGATCGTGGCGGCCCAGGGCCGAGCGCCCCAGGTCTTCCCCTGGCCGGGCGGCTTTCCGGTGCAGGCGCAGGTGACCGTACCCAAGGAGCGGCTGTATGGCTAATGTCACCTCCCGCCGCCGGCGCTGGGCCGCCGAGCGCGGCCAGGGTCTGGTGGAGCTGACCCTGGCGCTGGTCTTCCTGGCCGGCTTCCTGCTGGCCCTGGTGGACGTTGGGCGCGTCGTGCAGGCCGACGCCGCCCTCGGCGGGGTCACGCACAGCGCCGTCCGCCTCGCCGCCACGGCGCCCACCGCTGCCGCTGCCGACACGGTCGCCCGGGCGACCGCCGTCGCCATCGCCCGGGCGACGCATCTCGACCCCGGCCGGCTGACGCTGGCGGTGGACACCGCGCAGTTCCGGCGCGGCGGCACGGTGAGCGTCGTGGCTCGCTACGATCTCCGGCTGCCCCCGCTGGTCGGCCTGCCCCTGGGCCGCCTCACGCTACAGGATCAAGAGGTAGCGCCGGTCGATCGCTACCGGCCCTTCCCAGCGGGGGGAGGCGCCTGAGTGCGACGAGGACGGCCAGGACGGCGGGACGCCGAGCGCGGTCAGGCGGTCATCGCCTTGGTCGGCCTGATGACGGCCTTGACCATCACCTTCGGGCTGGCGCTCGACCTGGGCCTGGCCGTTGACCAAACCCTGGCCCTCCAGCGACTGGCGGGGGATGCCGCCCGGGCCGGCGCCGAGCAGCTCGACACCAACGCCTACCGGGCTGGTACTGTCCAACTTGCCGCCCCTCGCGCCCAGGCCGCGGCCCGCCGCTATCTAGCGCGTTTCGCCCCGGCCGTCCAGGCCCAGGTCACCGCCGGTCCCCAGGAGGTGGACGTGACGCTCGAGCGCGCCATGCCCACGGCCTTCCTGCGCCTCGTCCATCTGGACCATCTGCCCTTGCGGGCGACCGCCACGGCGCACGTCGTCTACGGCCTGCCACCGGCCGGCGGTGCACCGTGAAGAAAGCGGATGGATGCATGCGGCACTGCGCGCCGAGTTGGCGAAAGAATCGTGCTCAAGCATCGGCAATTCGCCTTGCCGCAACACACCGATGGGGTCTTTCCCGCCGGTATACGTCGGACCCCGGCGCTCAGCACCCGGTCACTCGCTTGACGAGGTGGGGGAAAGCGGTATGCTCAGGCTCGTTAACGCTTGAAGGCGCTGTAGCAAGCAGCGCCTTCAAGGAAGTGGCGACTGTTGAGGAATGGACCCTCACGTCACCCGAGCATACCGGTGTGGTTTGCCCCCACCCTGGGAATTGTCCGATATGCCGCATGGCATGTCAAGGGGCATTCCCGTTTTCGCTCGGGTTGGCCCGGGTCCATTCTCCTCTGTGTTGCCAGAGTGAGGAGGCCCGCATGGCGAAGGACCGCCTCGGCTTCGAAGGCTTCGACCGGCCGACGGCCAACTTTTTCCGACTCCCCAATGCCTGGACGGATATCACCGCGGCAATCGACAGCTTAGCCGAACTGAAAGTCGTGGAGTACATCTTACGCCACACCTGGGGGTACCAGGAGTACGATATCCAGAAGCACATCACCATCGACGAGTTCGTCCGCGGGCGCAAGCATCGAGATGGCACACGCATGGATAAAGGTACCGGGCTGAGTGAGCGCGCAGTTCGCTACGGCCTTG
>JAABUQ010010400.1_pt1 | contig 12192 bp, 10 predicted proteins | sample 5560001 | NCBI WGS metagenome assembly JAABUQ01 (sample SAMN10711888, study PRJNA513371) | rock metagenome | isolation source: Antarctica rocks | place: Antarctica: Victoria Land, Finger Mt nord | collected 2015-12-18
CGGAACATGCGCATCTTCCAGCGCGTGGAGGGCATTGTTCCGCCTGTTTCATTCGGTAAGTCAATGCCGGTCTTGTGACCTACTCCGGCTAGCTCCGCGTACTGCGCGATGCGGTCGACTCCGAGCCGGTTGGCCACGTTATAGAAGTACACGTCACAGGATTGCGATATCGCGCGATGAAGCTCAATGGTTCCGTGACCGTGCTTCAAGTGGCAGGCGAAGTAGTGACCGTAGAAGGAGGCGCCGCCCGGACAGTGGAACTGCGTTTGGTCGTCGATCATGCCGGCTTCAAGCCCGGCGATCGCCATAATCGGCTTAAAGGTGGAACCAGGAGCAAGCTGCGCTTGAATGGCCCGGTTCAGCAGCGGTTTGTGGGGGTCGCCTGCAATTGCGTTCCAGTCGGCGCGGCTAATGCGACCGGTGAACTTGTTGGGATCGAAGGTGGGACGGCTGACCATCGCGAGCACCTCACCGGTACTGGGATTGAGGGCGACCACCGCACCGCGCTTATCCTGCATGGAAAGCTCGGCGACGGCCTGTAGATCGAGATCGAGCGTCGTTCGGAGATCTTTGCCCGGAACCGCCGCTTGGGTGGTCTCCATTTGACGTTCGCGGCCCATGTTATCGACCAGCACGCGTTGCTGTCCATCGACGCCGCGAAGCGTTTGGTCGTACTGTTTCTCCAGACCGTCTTTGCCGACGATGTCGCCCTGGCGATAGTTCCCGAAGGGGGTGGAATCCAGTTCCGATTCGCTGATCTCTCCCACATAGCCGACGACGTGCGCCGCGAAGCCGTCCTGCGGATATTGGCGACGCCACGCCTTGATCAACTGCATCTCAGGATACGTGTCGACATCCCGATGCGATTCGATCCAGGCAATCTCGTCGCGCGTTAGCTGATCTTTGATAATGATCTGCGGAGTGGATCCCATGCGGCGAATCTTGACGATGAGCGGGCGGTAGTCGAGCTGCAAGGCTTCCGCGATGGCGGGCAGGTGTTGGGGCTTGATCTCATCGCGATTGAGCAGCAGCGAGTAAGACGCTTTGTTATCCACAATCACGCGGCCATCGCGATCGAGAATCTTCCCGCGGGGCGCCAGGATGGGCGTGCTCTTAATCCGGTTGCGCTCGGCTGCCTCGCTGTAGACGTCGGGGTTTTGTACTTGCAATTTCCAGAAGCCCGAAACGAGAAACACGAAGACCGCGACCGTCAGGTATTGGAAGATGGCTATCTTGCTGGACGATTCTTTGGGGTCGTCGCGGAGCAGGCGGTCCGGCGATACCTGGTCGTCGCGCCTGTGCTCGCTATGAAGGATGTCCACTAATAATTCCGGATGGGCTAATGAGCCCCGGCTAACTTCATTCTATCGAGAATGGCAAACAACGGCAGCGACACGGCCGCGTTGAGCGCCCCGTGAACGAATGTTTCTTGCGGGTCGAAAGGCACTAGCTGGCCCAGCAAGGCGCGCCGCATAATCCAATAAAAAAAAGCATGGAAGAAGTAAAAGAAAAAGCACAGCACCAGCCGGATGACCGGATTTTCCACGTTGAAACGCATGCTGACGGACGCCGCGAAATACCCCACCAGCGTTTTCGTAATGCCGTACATTCCGATGAAGAGATTGGCCGGCGAGAGTGAATCTTCGGCTAAGCCGACGAACGCCCCGAAGAAAAGCGAAGCAATCTGACTGTGCCCCATCAATCCAAAGTAGACCGTAATCAGGAGCGGCAACTCCAGCCATTCCGTGTGAGGCAGCAGGCGGGGAAGATAAAATTTGCCAACGATTGCGATCAGGGTAATGGCGAGAAGCGCGACGACCTGAAAGCGGCTAAACCAACTCTCTTTGAGCGGCCGGGCCAGTAGCTGATCGGTGATCTCGTTCATTGCGACGGCGGCGCCTCGGTGGGAGGGGGCAGAGCGGCAGGTTTATGGCGAGGAGCTCCTAACGGTAAGGCCGGTCCCGTGTTGGTGGTGCGGGTAGCGGGCACGATAGCGGCGGGTTTCGCCGCGGGCGGCTTGGGAGTGGGCCGGGCCCCGAGCACGGCGGGCGGGCCGCTTGGCACGTCTGAACCGCTTAGCCCGGCGTCGGGGGGATCTGACAGCGCGGGCTTCTTCTCCGGTACGGCAGTTGTGGCCGCTTCGTCGCTATCGGTACTGGTGGGCGGCGGCTGGGCAGGCTCGGCTGGCTTGGGAGCAGCGGCAGGCTTCGGATTGAAATCCGGAAGGCTCGAACCATAGGCTCCGTATACGTGTCCCTGTTGCTTGCCCAGTGCGTCGTACTTCTGCACGATCTTGTCGGCTTCCGTTTGCGGCTTGGCGACGACACCGCTATCACTCCCATCGGGCGGCGGCGGGGGCAGCATCTTCGCCGTGGACTCTTCGGCAACAGGGGCCAGGGGGATTACTTGATGCACTCCCTGGAGCACGACCAATACTTCGTCCACTCCGGCAGGCGAGCCACTCAGGTTCAGCTTGATGTCTTTCATGCCTTGCCCGGGCTGAATGGAGACAACGGTTCCGACCGGGAAGCCTTTGGGAAAGATGCGGTCCTCGCCGGAGGTAAAAAACCACTCGCCTGAGGCTACTTTTTCTTCATTCTGGATCTGCTCCACGGCGCATTTTCCGCCGCCGCAATCGAGGACGCCATGTACGTGACCCTTCTGCGATTCGACTCCCACTTTGAAGGTGGGGTCGGTCACCAGCAGCACTTGAGAGACCAGGGGATACACCGCCGCGACTTTCCCGACGATGCCTTCGGGGGTGACTACCGCCATGCCCTTATCGATGCCGCTGGTGGAACCGCGATCAATGAAGACGGCTTTGGCGGTAACGACCGTGCTGTTGCCGATGACCCGGGCGGCTACGGTCTTCGACGGTGATTGGGCCTGAAACAGAGTGAGGGCGTGGGCATGTTCCGCCGTTGCGAGCTGGTTGCGGTAATAGACGTTCTCCATCCGAAGCCGGTCGTTTACCGATTTCAGCTTACGGTTCTGTTCGCGGGTGTCGAGCAGGATGAAATAGTCCTGCAGGAATCCAATGGTGTTGTGCCGTACCGCTTCGACCACACCGGCCATGGGCGTGACCGCGCTGACGGCCCAGACACGGATGAGCGGCTCGTCCCGATTGGTTTTGATTTGATAAGCCAGGTACAACAGTTGCGCTATGACAACGATGATCAGAACGGTGAGGTTCCGGTACCGGCTCAAAAGAGCTTCCATGACTTCTGTATCTACTGTAAGGTGTGCCGATCAGGCTGCCAAGAGTCTCGCTGATCCATATAACAATTGAATCGTCGTTCCTATTCAATAGCGATACGGCGTAAAAGCTTAAAGTCGGTCAGCATCTTGCCGGTTCCGAGCACAACGGAGGCCAGGGGATCGTCGGCAATCGAAACGGGCAGGCCAGTTTCTTCCCGGATGCGGCGATCGAGGTTCTTAATCAGCGCCCCGCCGCCGGTAAGCACGATGCCGCGGTCGCTGATATCGGCGCTGAGTTCTGGAGGGGTGCGCTCGAGCGCCACCCGGATGGCGTTCAAGATGGTGGCGATGCACTCCGACAGCGCTTCGCGAATCTCGCCGTCTTCTATGGTGACGGTTTTCGGCACGCCCTCAATCAGGTTGCGACCCTTGATCTCCATGGTGAGCGGCTGGTCGACGGGATAGGCGGAGCCAATCTGAATTTTGATCTGCTCCGCAGTGCGCTCACCGATGAGCAGATTGTATTTGCGCTTGAGGTAGTTCATGATGGCGTCGTCCATCTCGTTTCCCGCGACGCGCACGGAACGGGAATAGACGATGCCGGAGAGCGAAATGACGGCCACGTCGGTGGTGCCGCCGCCAATGTCAACCACCATGTTGCCGGCGGGCTCCGTGATTGGCAGTCCCGCCCCAATGGCCGCCACCATGGCCTGTTCCACCAGGTGAACCTCGCTGGCTTTGGCCCGATACGCCGATTCGCTGACGGCGCGCTTTTCCACTTGCGTGATCTCGCTGGGAACGCCGATGACGATGCGCGGATGGACCAGCATCTTGCGGCCGTGCGCTTTTTGGATGAAGTAGTTCAGCATGCGCTCGGTGACTTTGAAGTCGGCGATGACGCCGTCCTTCATAGGCCGAATGGCGACGATGTTCCCCGGGGTACGGCCGACCATTTCTTTGGCTTCCTTGCCGACGGCCTCGATCTCACCGGTGTTTTTGTTGATAGCGACGATGGAAGGTTCGTTGACGACGATACCCTTGCCCTTGGCGAAGACCAAGGTGTTGGCGGTTCCAAGATCAATGGCAAGATCGGACGAAATCAGGCTGAAAACGGACCGAAAATTCATGGATGGACAAGCGTGGGGAGGAGAACCCTCAGAGTAACATAGGGTTATCGCGCGGGTATCGCTCGACAAAGGTATTATTTTCAGGTGGTTGGCGACTCTGTTCGGATGACGCGGCGGGAGTGGATGGCGCTTGGTGGACTGGTGCTTTCGAGCGCTTGTAGGCCGCGTAAGGGAACGGGGTATGCAGGCTATGCGCTGATCGCGACGTCGGGCGAGGACAGCGTGGCGGTGGTGGACCTGACAGCGTTCCGGCTGGTGAAAGCAATTCCGTTGGGGGCGCGACCGACCGCCGTGCTGCCGTATGGGTCGGCCGGGCACAGCCTGGTGTTGACCCCCGGCACGGGCAGCGTGCATTTGGTGAACCCGGCGCTCAAGGTGGTTCTTTCGCGCAAATTGGCGGATGAGCTGTCGGCGATGCGCGTCACCGCGGATGGCAAGCGTCTGCTGGCGCTGGCGCCGAATAGCCGCGAGCTGATCGAAGCAGACCCGGTGTCTCTGCGGGTGGTTCGCCGCCACAAGTTGGAATTTGCACCCGTACACATAGACTTGGCGTCCGCATTGGATGTGGCGCCGTATGCGGCCGTTTCGACCGGCGAGCACGGGACGGTGGAACTGTTTCAACTGCAGACCGGGCAACGCTGGCGGGCTCAGATGCGGGGCGCCGCCGGGACCATGCGGTTTCGCAATGATGGGCAAGTGCTGCTGGTGGCCGACGTTCGGGAGCGTTCGCTTACGGCTCTGACCGTGCCGTCGCTGGGAGTTATTGCCGAGTTGCCATTGGGGATGAAGCCAGAAAATCTCTGTTTCAATTTCGATCAGGGGCAGCTTTTCGTTTCGGGCGACGGGATGGATGGGGTCGCGATCCTGTTCCCGTTTCAGTTTCAGGTGGAGCAAACGGTGCTGGCCGGGCGCGACCCGGGCGTGATGGCGTGTTCGGAGAATCCCGCGTATTTGTTTGTGGGTAGCCATAGTGGATCGGACGTTTGCATTTTGAACGTGGACACGCGGAAGGTGATCGCGATGGTGGATATCGGCGAGCCGCCGACTTACATCACGACGACGCCCGATAGCCAATATGCGCTGATACTCGATGAGAGAGCGGGCGATATGGCGGTGATCCACATTCCGGCTATTCGAGCCAACAACGCGAAGTCAGGCGCTTCTGTTTTTACGATGCTGCCGGTGGGCGAGAAGCCGGTGCATGCCGCGGTGGTGGCGCGAGCAGTTTAGGTCAGCTCAGCTAGGATCAGCTCCAGGCCGCTTGGATGATCGCCAGAGCGGCGACGGCGGCGGTCTCGGCGCGCAGAATCGTTTTCGCGAGAGCACACGGCGCCCAACCCGCTTCGATGGCGCGTTCACGTTCCGCTTCCGTCCAACCTCCTTCCGGTCCCAAGAGTAAAGCGACGCGATCCGAGATGGAGCGCTCGGCGGGCAGAAGTTGAAGCAGCGAAGGGACATCGGGATTTTCGTCGAGCAGTAACCGGACGCTTCCGGGCGTCTCGAGCGCTTGGACGAAACGAACCGAAGGCTCGATAGCGGGCAGGTGGAGGCGGCGCGCTTGCTTGCTGGCTTCGACGGCAATCTTCTGCCAACGATTGAGGCGCTTCGCGGAAGCTTGTGCGAGGCCGCGTTCGGTGCGGGTGGCTTCAAACGGCTGGAGGGTGGTAACGCCGAGTTCGGTGACCTTTTCGACCAGCCATTCGAAGCGGTCGAATTTGAAGAGCGCCGCGCAGAGCGTAATGTGGACCGAAGGCGGGGGAGGGTCCAGCTTTTCGAGAACCCGGAAGGAGACGAGGGACTTGCGGGCTACGTCGATTTGGGCCAGGTAGAGGTTTTGGTTGTCGGAGAGTTCGTAGACCTGGCCGGGCTCGGCGCGGAGGACGCGGACGAGGTGCTCGGCGTCGGGGCCGGTGAGTTCGGCGGCACCGCGACGGATTGCAGGGACGAAGAAGCGGCGGCGGGCCATGGCAACAAGGGCCAATTTACCAGACGAAGCCAAGGGCGAGGGCGCGAGAGGGTTGATTACAGAACGAACCCAATTTGGAGCTAGCCTTGGCGTATCAGCAGCTTAGGTGGATTTACGAAACGAAGCGGGCGGTCGGCGGGCGGATTGGGTTCGTTCTTTTCGGCCACTCGGGGGGAAGAATCTGCCCCGGATCTTCCAAACCGGCAGCTCAGGTGGAGTTAGGAGTTGTGCTGTGACCGTCCCCGATCTCCCCGTCCGATCAGCCCAAAGCACGGATCTCCGTCACAGCTTGATTACTCAAGCTCAACCTGGATTCCTCCAACAACTCCCACCAAGAGGTTGTAGAGCCAAGCGAACAGGAGCGCTGATAGAAACCCAATACCGCCGTAGAGAATTGGGAAGACAACTATTGCGGCAACACCTAATACAGCACTAATACCCCTACCTACGTGGCTTGTCGATGCAAATCCACTTAACAGTGAGAACAAGGCGCCGATGAACAACCCGATAATTGCGTAAAGTATCCCAGCGATTCTTGCACACGAAACCGGCCCGACTCGTTTGATCATCATCCGTTATCTACCAGCCTTCGTTGGTCAGTTCGAGAAATGGACCGCAACGCAACAAACTTGGCCGCTGAGCTTACAGTTGCTTGCATTTGCTAGCGCGGAAATACCGAAGTACTTTAACTTATCACGCAGTGTGATAGCTATGGCAAAGCATCTTTGGACCACGCGATGCCGTGACTTACAAGAGATATGTAGTAACGGCGTAGGAATCTCGTGTCTTTCAACGGTAGCGCGCTACTTCACTACTGAGGATTAGGCGCACCGCCGGCGAGGAGACCCAAGCTAAGGCGGACGAATCGGAGCCGGCACAAACAAGCGAGCCCTACCGGAACACTGCGTTCATCGACGAAATAGAATGCCAAACCGGGACCGGCTTTTTGTCTCAATTCGCAATCGGCAGAAGCTAACGCCAAGATTATTCTGCCTCCGTATTTCCCTCTACTGTTCCCCTTACTACTGTTCTGTTCCCCTAAAGAGTAAAGCGATGCGATCCGAGGTGGAGCGCTCGGCGGGCAGAAGTTGAAGCAGCGAAGGGACATCGGGATTTTCGTCGAGCAGTAACCGGACGCTTCCGGGCGTCTCGAGCGCTTGGACGAAACGAACCGAAGGCTCGATAGCGGGCAGGTGGAGGCGGCGCTTGCTGGCTGGCTTCGACGGCAATCTTCTGCCAGCGGCTTAGGCGCTTGGCGGAAGCTTGTGTGAGTTCGGCGGCGCCGCGACGGATTTCAGGGACGAAGAAGCGGCGGCGGGCCATGGCAACAGAGCCAATTTACCAGACGAAGCCAAGGGCGAGGGCGTGATAAGGGTGATTACAGAACGAACCCAATTTGGCGATAACCTGGCTTATCAGCAGCTTAGGTGGATTTTACGAAACGAAGCGGCGGCTAAGGAGCGGATTGGGTTCGTTTTTTCAAATTCACCAAACGGTCTGAACTTCGGGATATTCGCTTAGGCGCCGGTCGGCAGTAACCAGTAAAAGATTGTCGGTCCACGCTTGAGCGAGCAGTATGCGATCAAAGGGATCGCGATGTATGGCCGGAAGCCGGAAAAGGGCGAAGGCATGCCTCGCATTCACATTCACAATCTGGCATCCTAAATGCTCGATTCCGGCCACCACCGCCTCCTCTGGAAAGATGAAATTCTCCTTGCCGAGGCTGTGCTTCAGGGAAATTTCCCAAATGGAAGAGGTGCTTAGGTGGAGGCGGTTTCGTCCGTCGGAAAGAAGGAGTTCCGCTCTCGTCGAAAGCCGCTCGGGCAGGGAAACAGCCCAGATGAAAATGTGAGTATCCAGGAGGAGATTCAACGAGACTTGGCGGAGATCCACTCCTCTACTTCTTGATCGCTCATCGGCTGCCACCATTCATCGCTCTCTGGGACTGTGACCTTCCCTTTCAGCGTGCCCAGACGAACTTTGTGAGCGGGCACTGGAACGAGCTGGACTGCGGGCTTCCCGTCGCGAGAGATGATGACCTCCTCGCCACGCTCGGCTGCTTCGACGAGCTTGGAAAGCTCAGTTTTGGCAGTGTGCATGTTGGTGTGCATGGGTTGAGTATAGCTAGGCTGGCTAGGGAAAGCAAGAGAAAAATTCGGTGAGGGGGATGCGAATGTCGCCGGCGCTTAGGAAATCTCCGGTATGGGCAAGAATGAAGTCGTTTCCGCCGTGATATTCAAAACAGGCTTCGCTTTTGGGATCGATGACCCAGCAATGAGGTACGCCCCAACTAGAGTAGCGGGCGCATTTTCGGAACAGCTCAACTAGGCTTTGACTCGGCGAAAGGATTTCGACGCAGAGGAAGGCGGGGCTGGCGAGATAGCCTCTGGCATCTTCGTTGAAGAGGCCGGGAAAAGAGAGCATCACATCCGGGATCATCCACTCGTCTCCCCGGGCGATGGACCATTCCTGCCGAACTCGAGCGTTTCTTGCGGCGGCGATGGGTTTGAGAAGGCTTAAGATCTTGTACACAAAATCGGAATGTGTGCCACTGCCCAACTCTCTTTGTAGCAATTGGCCGCCTATACATTCGAAATACTTTTCTTTCTCCGTGTGCAGGTCGAGGGGGATAGAAGTCTGGGTGGGCATGGAAGGACGTCTCTTCTATTTTGCTTCAGATTTTAGAATGCGGGGCTACTTCAACGCCTCGTTGATTCGCTGTCGCGTTGGAGTATTTCAGTCAGAAGTTCTGAGAGTTCTACGCCCTTTTGCTTGGCCTTGCCAGAGAAATATTCCCAAACTCCGCGCTCGATGGAGGTAGGTACAAAAACCTTAACGTCCGGAGGAATGTGATGCAGGCCGCGGATGCACTTAGAGAAGTCGATCTCGTCCGGCATGTTATCGTCCTGCATTGGCCGCTCTTTCATAGGCTCTCTTTACCATACTGACGGATTCCGTCTGTGTCGCTTCGAGCGGAGATAATGCGTACTTTCATTGTTGGGCTCGCGGGGGTGTCGCTAGTATACTGCCAAGGTGACCTTCGCCGATTGGCTGCTGGCCGATCTACGGCTTCCGAAAGGCGTTAAAGGTAAAGCGGAAGCGGACCACGCCTGGTGGCGTGTGATGTGCCTGACGGGCGTCGATTATTTTTCCACTTTGGGATATCAGCCGGGAATAGCGGCTGTTGCCGCGGGGCTGCTTTCACCGGTAGCGACGCTGGTGTTGGTGATTGTGACGTTGTGCGCGGCGCTGCCGGTGTATAGCCGGGTGGCGGCAGCGAGCCCGAACGGGCAAGGCAGCATTGCGATGCTGGAGCGGTTGTTTCCGCGATGGGCCGGGAAGACGTTTGTGCTGGTTCTGCTGGGATTCGCGACGACCGATTTCGTTATTACGATGACGCTTTCGGCGGCCGATGGGGCGGCGCACTTCATTCAAAATCCTCTTACACCATCGTTCATGAAAAGCCAGATGGCGGTCACTCTGGTGCTGTTAGTCATTTTAGGCGCCATTTTCCTGAAGGGTTTTAAGGAGGCTATCTCTCTCGCGGTGGTGTTTGTGGCGGTGTACCTGGCGCTGAATGTCGTCGTGACCGCCTATGCCTGCCTGGATGTGTGGCAGCACATGTCGGTGTTCGCGCGGTGGAAGAACGCGTTATTCACGCAGCACGGGAGTGTGCTGTCGATGGTTGGGATTTCGTTGCTGCTGTTTCCTAAACTTGCGCTGGGACTGTCGGGCTTTGAGACCGGAGTGGCGGTGATGCCGCTGGTGAAAGGCGAGGATGTTCATCAGCGGATCAAAAACACGCGCAAGCTGCTGACGACGGCGGCAGTGATTATGAGCGTGTTTCTGATGTTTACGAGCTTCGTCACCACGCTGCTGATTCCGGCTGAGAAGTTCAAGGAGGGCGGGGAGGCGAACGGCCGCGCATTGGCCTACCTGGCGCACAAATATTTGGGCGATGGGTTTGGATCGGTCTACGACATCAGCACGATTCTGATACTGGCGTTTGCGGGGGCATCCGCCATGGCGGGACTGCTGACCCTAATTCCGCGCTACTTGCCGCGCTTCGGCATGGCGCCGGAATGGGCACGGGCTTCACGGCCGCTGGTGCTGGTGTTTATGGGAATCGCATTCGCGGTGACGGTTCTGTTCCGCGCGAACGTGGATGCGCAGGGCGGAGCGTATGCGACGGGCGTGTTGGTGCTGATGACGTCGGCGGCGGTCGCGGTGACGATGGATGTGTGGAGAACACTGGCTCGCTGGCCTTTTTTGTTCATCGCGATGGTATTCGTCTATACCACGTCGCTTAATATATACGAGCGTCCCGAAGGTATAAAGATCGCGTCGTTCTTCATCTTCGTGATGGTCGCGACGTCGATGGTTTCGAGGGCGGTGCGGTCGACGGAGCTGCGGATCTGCGAAATAGAACTGGACGAGACGGCGCGGGCGTTGCTGGCGGAAGACGAAGATCAGGTGATTCGCTTGGTGGCGCGCAAGCCACGCGCGGAAACGGAAGCGGCTTTGGACACGGTAGATGGGACGGTGCGCTACCTTCACAGTCTCAGCGCGGAGGAGCGGATCTATTTCTTCGAGGTGGAGCGGGTGGACGCGTCGAGTTTTGAATCGACTTTGAAAGTGACGGGACAGCGGCTGGGAAAACATTCCATTCTGCGCGCGCAAAGCCCTGCCGTTGCGAATGCGATTGCCGCGATGCTGCTGCATCTGGAGAAGACGACGGGTAACGTGCCGCATGGTTACTTCAAGTGGAACGAAGGGAATCCAGTGGGGAATCTGTTCCGATTTATCTTTCTAGGGGAAGGGGATGCGGCACCGCTAACGCACGAAGTGCTGCGGCGGGCGGTTCCGGATTATGCGCGGCGGCCCGTGATTCATGTGAGTTAGGGTTGGGGAGTTTCGCCGCAGGTCACGCCGCGGCGCTGGATCGACACTTGCGTAAATGGGATTAACTTTGACTAGAGCAATTTTTTCCGTGGCGCTGTTTGCCGTAGTTGTCCGGAGCCTTCCGGCGGCTGACGTTCTTCCGGCGGTTGACATAGAGACGCTGCAGCCGATTGCACCGGTGGCGAGTGTTCAGAAGACGGCTGAGGGGATTGTGCTCACCTGCGCGGATAGCTCACAAGTGAGTATCAGGGTGTTGGCGCGAGACCTGGTTCGGGTGCGCGCCAGCTTTCGACAGCCGCTGCCGGAGCGCGATCACTCGTGGGCGGTGGCGAAGACCTCCTGGGCGGCCACGAGCTGGAAGCTGGTCGAGCGACCGGACGAAGTGAGTGTGACGACGGAGGCGGTGGAAGTGGCAGTACATCGCTCTCCGTTGTTGGTTGAGTTCCGCGACCCGGTAACTCACAAGGTGATCAGCGCGGAGGACCGGCCGATGCTGTACGACCCTAAGTCGCCGGCTATCGCGGATGTCAGGAAACTTGGCTTCGAGGAGCATTTCTATGGGTTGGGCGAAAAGGCCGCATCGCTCGATAAACGCCGGGGCCGTTTCACGATGTGGAACACCGACGCGTACAGATTTGCGGAAGGCACGGATCCGGTGTATCAGAGCATTCCGTTTTATCTAGGTTGGCAGGGAGGAGACGCTTACGGACTGTTTTACGACAACAGCTTTCGCACCAGCTTCGATTTTGGAAGCAAGAGCGAGGATTTGAACGTCTTCACGGCCCCCGGCGGGCCCATGAGTTACTACTTCTTTGCGGGACCTTCGATGAAGGACATCGTGGGAAGGTACACGGAATTAACGGGGCGCATTCCTATGCCACCGCGCTGGGCGCTGGGGAACCAGCAGAGCCGTTATACGTACTATCCGGCGGCGGAAGTGATGAAAGTGGCGGATACCTATCGGGCACATGACTTGCCGTTGGACGCGATCAACCTGGA
>JAABUQ010010401.1_pt1 | contig 12192 bp, 7 predicted proteins | sample 5560001 | NCBI WGS metagenome assembly JAABUQ01 (sample SAMN10711888, study PRJNA513371) | rock metagenome | isolation source: Antarctica rocks | place: Antarctica: Victoria Land, Finger Mt nord | collected 2015-12-18
CGCTTTCCAGTCGACCTGCTTGGGGTCGATGTTCGAGGCCCCTTTCCGCACGCGGTCGTGGTTGCGGTTCCAGGTCAAGTGGACCTTGTGGACCACCCCGATCCGCCCGGCACGCAGCAGCTCCCTCGCCTGCTGAAACTGCGGCATGCTGCGCTGCTGGGTGCCGACCTGAACAATCTTCGAATGCTTGTCCTGGGCCTCGATGACCGCGGCGCCTTCGGCCAGGTTGTGCGTCAAGGGCTTCTCGACGTACACGTCCTTGCCCGCGTCGCAGGCGTCGACGGTCATCGGGACGTGCCAGTGGTCGGGCGTGGCGATCAGGACGGCGTCGACGTCCTGGCGATCGAGGAGTTCCTTGTATGCCTTCGTCGCGAACGCCTTCGGGTCGGCGTTCTTCCGGGCGAAATCGAGATGGGGGTCGTAGATGTCGCAGACCGCCGCCAGGCGGACGCCGGGCACCTTGGCCAGCGCTTGCATCAAGCCCCGGCAGCGCCCGCCGACGCCGATCAGGCCGATGTTGAGGGTGTCGTTCGCCCCCCGGGCGATCGCCGCCGGCGCTCCGAACGCGGCCAGGCCCAGGCCGGCGGCGCCGGTGGTGGCCTTCAGGAAGGATCGTCGGTTCGCGTTCGCGTCCGCGTCGCGAGGAGGGGTCATCGCTGGGGTTCCTGGGAGGGGATCGGGATCGGGCCGGCCGCGGCTTCCACGCGGGCGGCGCAGAACTTGAACTCGGGGATCTTGGCGAAGGGGTCGAGCGCCGGGTTGGTTAGCAGGTTCGCCGCCGCCTCGGCGTAGCAGAAGGGGATGAAGACCATGCCGGGCGGCACGTCGCGGTCGGATCGGGCCATCAGCTCGATTGCCCCGCGACGCGACGAGACGCGCACATAACCGCCCGGCTCGACGCCGAGCCTCGACAGCTCGCGAGGGTTCAGCAGGGCGATCGCCGCGGGCTCCAGCTCGTCAAGCACGGCGGCCCGGCGGGTCATCGACCCGGTGTGCCAGTGCTCCAGCAGCCGGCCGGTGGACAGGATCATCGGGTACTCGTCGTCGGGCGTCTCGTCGGGGGGCAGAACCTCGGCGGGGACGAGTTTCCCGCGCCCGGACCTGGTGGGGAAGCCTTCGCCGAAGAGGACCTCGTGGCCCGCCTGGTCCTCGGCGTCGCAAGGGTAGGTGACGGCCCCCTCGCGTTCCAGCCGCTCCCACGAGATCCCTCGCAGCGAAGGCGCGACGGATCGCAGCTCGGCGAAGATGTCGCGAGGATGCTCATAACTCCAGTCGAGCCCCATGCGTCGGGCGATCTCGCGGAGGATCCACCAGTCTTGCCGGGCGTCGCCCGGGGGCGGCAGTGCCAGCCGGCCGAGCTGCACGCGGCGGTCGGTGTTGGTGAAGGTGCCCGTCTTCTCCGGGAAGGCCGTCGCCGGCAGGACCACGTCGGCGAAGAAGGCCGTCTCCGTCGGGAAGATCTCCTGCACGACCAGATGTTCCAGCTTCGCCAGCGCCACCCGGGCGTGCCGCACGTCGGGGTCCGACATCGCGGGGTTCTCCCCCATGATGTACATGCCTCGAAGCTCGCCCCGATGGATCGCGGTCATGATCTCCACGACCGTCAGGCCCGGCATCGGGTCGAGCGCCACGCCCCAGAGGCGCTCGAACTCGCCGCGGGTCGCCCCGTCGGCGACGGGTCGGTAGTCGGGGAAGACCATCGGGATCAGGCCGGCGTCGGAGGCTCCCTGCACGTTGTTCTGGCCCCGCAGAGGATGCAGCCCCGTGCCAGGCCGGCCCACCTGGCCGCAGAGCAGCGCCAGCGAGATCAGGCAGCGAGAGTTGTCCGTCCCGTGGACGTGCTGCGAGATCCCCATGCCCCAGAAGATCATCGCCGCGTCGGCCCTCGCATACAGGCGGGCGACCTCTCGGAGCGCCTCGGGTTCGAGACCGCAGATCGGCCCCATCGCCTCGGGCGAGAAGCCCCGGACGCGGTCGCGGAGCGCCTCGAATCCTTCCGTGAAGCGCTCGACATACGCGCGGTCGTACAACCCTTCGGCGAGGACGACGTGGATCAGCGCGTTCAGCAACGCCACGTCGGTCCCGGGCCGGAATCGGAGGCGGTGGGTCGCGTGCCGGGAGAGCGTCTGTCCCCTCGGGTCGATGACGACGAGCTTCGCCCCCCGCTTCGCCGCGTTCTTGAGGAAGGTCGCCGCGACCGGGTGATTGACCGTCGGGTTGGCGCCGATGACGACGATGACGTCGGAGTGGGCGCACTCCGCGAAGGGCGCGGTGACCGCACCTGAGCCGATCGTCTCCATCAGGGCGGCGACCGACGAGGCGTGACAAAGGCGGGTGCAGTGGTCGACGTTGTTGCAGCCGAACCCGGCGCGCACCAGCTTCTGAAAGAGGTATGCCTCCTCGTTCGACCCCTTCGCCGAGCCGAACCCCGCCAGCGCCCGCGGCCCGTTCTCGTCGCGGATGCGCACCAGCCCGGCGGCGGCGAAGTCGAGGGCCTCGTCCCAGGTCGCCTCGCGGAAGTGGGTCGACAGGTCGGCCGTGTCGAAGCGGTCGTCGGCATCCTTCGGGACGTTGGGCAGGCGGATCAACGGGCGGGTGAGGCGGCCGGCGTGGTGGACGTAGTCGAAGCCAAAGCGCCCCTTGACGCAGAGGCGGTTGTGGTTGGCCGGCCCGTCGCGCCCCTCGACGTGGAGGATGCGGTCGTCCTTGATGTGGAAGGTGAGCTGGCAGCCGACGCCGCAATACGGGCAGAGGCTTTCCACCGCCCGATCGGCCTCACGCGCCTTGTGCCCGGCCTCGTCGAGCAGGGCGGCGGGCATCAGGGCCCCTGTCGGGCAGGCCTGGACGCACTCGCCGCACGCGACGCAGGTGCTCTGCCCCATCGGGTCGTCGAAGTCGAAGACGATCGTCTCGCCGTGCCCCCTCCCCGCCATGCCGATCACGTCGTTGACCTGGACCTCGCGGCAGGCCCGCACGCACAGGTTGCACTGGATGCAGGCGTCGAGGTGAACGGCCATCGCCGGGTGGCTGCGGTCGGGCGCCGGCGCGTGTCGGCCCGGGAAGCGGCTCTTTGCCAGTTCGATCTTGTCGGCCCAGCGCCAGAACTTCGAGTCGGGGTCGTGCGACGCCTCGCGCGGCGGCTGGTCGGCGAGCAGTAATTCGATCACCATCGCGCGGGCCGATTCGGCGCGGGGCGAGTCGGTCATGACGACCATCCCCGGCAACGGCTTGCGGATGCAGGAGGCGGCCAGGACGCGCTCCCCCTGGACCTCGACCATGCACGCCCGGCAGTTGCCGTCGGGCCGGTATCCCGGCTCGGGCCTGTGGCAGAGGTGGGGGATCTCGATCCCCTGGCGTCGGGCGACCTGCCAGATCGTCTCGCCCGGCTGCGCGACCGCCTCGCGGCCGTCGATCTGGAAGGGGACGGGCCCCGCGATGATGGTCGTCAACGGCGGTCCTCCGGATTGCGGCCTCGGACGAATTCCGTGTAGTAGGGTGGGTCGAGTGAAACGAGGCCCACCATGCCCCTCTTCGAGCAGCTTTCAATCCCACTCGGTCCAGGGCATACCGGGGCACGGGTCGACTCTCCCCCAATGCGGACGATATTCTCCCGACCGTGCGAACTTGTGAAAGGACGACCAGGGATAGTCCACGACCCGCTCGACCAGACGGTGCTTGACCGGGTTCCAATGCAAGTAATCGACGCATCGCTTCAGGTCGTCATCGTCGCGAATCGTATGTTCCCAGAACCGACGCTGCCAGACATTCGCCTCGCGATGGCGGAGTCGGGAAGAGGAATAGGGATGATCGAGATCCCCCACTTCCGGCGAAAATAAGCGAGTGAAATTCTCTTTGATTTTGCCCCACCGGAGTGAATAGTCCGCGTCGCCCTCGGGCAGTGTCCAGACGGTATGAAGATGATCCGGTAACAAAACGATCGCCAGAATACGGAATGGTCTTCTCTCCTTCTCTCGAAGGAGCGCCCTCCGTAGACAGCAGCGGCCGATCTCGCTGGTCAGGAACCTGCGGCGGCCGAGAGTGACGACTGTGAAGAAGTAGGTTCCGCCGGGGACGTAGTTGCGCCGATAGTCGGACACGGTGGTCATTCCCGGGATGGGTTCGGGATTCTCGAAGTCGGTGGGCCTCGTTGCACTCGACCCACCCTACATTTGAACCCAATGCGTCACTCCTCGCCGACGTATCTGCTGGGGTCGGAAGGCCGATTTCAGCGCCCTACGAAAGTCCACCTTCGGGAAAGTGCCGCAGCACGGAGAGCAGGGGATTCGGCGCCGCCTGGCCGAGTCCGCAGATCGAGGCGTCGCGCATGGCGGCGCTCAGTTCGATCAGGAGGGCGGCATCCCACTCGGGTTGCTCCATCAGCTTGACGGCCTTCTCGGTCCCGCAGCGGCAGGGGGTACACTGGCCGCAGCTCTCGTCCTCGAAGAAGCGCATCAGGTTCAGGGCGACGGCGCGGGGGTCATCCCGGTCCGACAGGACCACGACGGCGGCGGAGCCGATGAAGCAGCCGAACTCCTCCAGGGTGCCGAAATCCAGGGGCAAGTCCCCTTGGTGCGCGGGCAGGATGCCGCCGGAAGCGCCGCCGGGGAGGTAGGCGCGGAAGGCGTGGCCGTCGAGCATGCCGCCGCAATATTCGTCGATCAGCTCGCGCACGGTGATCCCCGCCGGGGCGAGCTTCACGCCGGGGTCATTCACGCGGCCGGAGACGGAGAAGCTGCGCAGGCCCTTGCGGCCGTTGCGGCCCTGGCCGTTCAGCCAGTCGGGCTCGCGCTCCAGGATGTCGCGAATCCAGTAGAGGGTTTCCACGTTGTGGATGAGCGTCGGGCGGCCGAAGAGGCCGACCTGGGAGGGGAAGGGGGGCTTGTGCCGGGGGAGCCCGCGCTTGCCCTCCAGGCTCTCCAGCATCGCCGATTCCTCGCCGCAGATGTACGCCCCCGCGCCACGGCGGAGGTGGATCGCAATGCCAGCGGACAGGCCGTCGGCCTCGACTCTGGCAATCTCGCGGCGGAGCAATTCGAGGATCTGGGGGTACTCGTCGCGCAGGTAGATGTAGACCGCCTGCGCCTCAACCGCCCAGGCGGCGATGAGCATGCCTTCGAGGAATCGGTGCGGGTCGGCCTCCAGGTGGTGGCGGTCCTTGAACGTGCCGGGCTCCCCCTCGTCGGCGTTCACGGCCATCAGCCGCGGGCCGGGCTCGCCGCGAACGAGTCGCCACTTGTGGCCCGAGCGGAACCCGGCGCCCCCGAGCCCTCGCAGGCCCGACGCCTCGACCCGCGCGATCACGTCCCCCGGCGCAAATCGGCCGTCCTGGCAGTCGCGCAGGGTGCGATAGCCGCCGGCACCGTGGTAGGCGTCGAATCCGATTGCCGAGGATGGGATCTCGGCCTCGACCTTCCCCGCGGCAACCGTGGCGGTGATCGTCCCCACGTCCGCCGGGGCGACGTAGTTGCGGCCGATCGCCACCGCCGGGGCGCGTTCGCAACGCCCCATGCACGGCCCCCGGACCACGCGGACGCCGGGACCGAGCGCCTCGGCCAGCGACTCCCGGAGCGGTTCGCCACCCGCGAGCATGCAGGAGACGCTGTCGCAGACGCGTACGGTCAGCGGGGGCGGCGGGACTTCCCCTTCCTTCACAACGTCGAAATGGGCGTAGAAGGTGGCGACCTCGTAGACCTCGGCCATCGCCAGGCCCATCTCCTCGGCGAGCGCCGCCAGGTGGGCCGCGCCCAGGGCGTGATGATGGTCCTGGATCAGGTGGAGGTGCTCGATCAACAGGTCGCGGCGGCGGGGGCGGTCGCCCAGCAGGGCGCGGACCTCGTCCAGCGCCCGCGGGTCGACCTGCCGGCCCTTGGGATGCGCGGCGGCCCGACGCCCCCCGGCGCCCGGGTGGGCCGGCTTCCGCACAACCTGAGCGTCCCCTGCCATTCGGCAATGTCCTCGGGGCCGGAGACCCGGCGTTCCCCCCTTGCGGCGGGTGCCGGCGGGATGATCCCTCGATGATAAGGGGAACGCCGGCCCGATCAAGGTGCCGCCGGCGCGGTTCGGTCCAGCACGGCCCGGTTCGGGGTCTACCGGGTTGCGGCGGCGAGGATGCCCCGTATCCTTGGAGCAGGCCCGAACGGTTCCCCGACGAGGACACGGACCCATGATCGCCGGACCTGTCTTCCACTTCGAGCTGATCCGCACCGCCAGGCAGCGGCGATTCTACATCGTCCGCTTCGTTTTCGGGCTCGTCCTGCTGGGCCTCATCGGGGTGAACTACGCCGGGATCGCCTCGCGGCGATGGTTCATGGATCAGGCTTATAGTGGGATGCTCTCGACGCGGGAGATGAACGCCTTCGGCTACACGATTTTCGGCTCGATGATGTACGCCCAAGTGGTGCTCGTCCTGGGGCTGACCCCCGCCCTCGTGGCCGACTCCGTCGCGTCGGAGCGCCAGCGCAAGACGCTGCACTACCTGATGACCAGCCGCCTGACGGGCGTGGAGATCGTGCTGGGGAAGCTGGGGGCGCGGCTGCTGAACATGGGGACGTACCTGGCGGCGTCCCTGCCGATCGTCAGCCTTCTGACGCTTTTCGGGGGCGTTGACCCGGTGATCGTGGTGCTGTCGTACGCGACGCTCGGCTCAACGACCTTCTTCCTGGCCGCGCTGGCGATCCTCGCGTCGGTCACGTCGCGGCGGTCGCGCGACGCCGTGGCCGCGGCCTACGCCCTGGGGGCGACCTGGATGGTCGGCCCGCCACTGGTCGGCGCGGTCGTCTCCGGGGTATACGCCCTGGTCGTCGACCTCTGGGGGAGGTACCAAACCGGCAACGGGGATATCTGGCCGCACACCCTCGTGCTGGCCCTCCTGGCGGTGTTCGCTGTCATCGGCCTGGCGATCTTCGCGTCGGTCTTTCCGCGACGGTCGCGCAACGCATCCGGTGTGACGTACGCGCTCCTCACGCTCTGGCTGATCGGCCTGCCCCTGTTCACGACGGTCTTCAACCTGCTGCCCCCACCCTTCGCGACGGCCGCGCCCTGGGTGCAGTGGGTCAACGACTGGCTTGTGCCGGACAGCCCCCTGGCGCTATTGACCAGATCGCGCATGGCCTTCCTCGGCGGTTCCGGCGCCGTCGTCTGGGAGCAGGCGGCCTGGATGTTCGGCTCGCAGATCGGGTTCGGTTCCCTGCTGGTCGCGCTGGCCGCCTGGCAGGTCCGGCCCGCCTTCCGCAGGCTCGAAAGCCGCTCCGAAGGCGGGCGCGCGGCCCGCGGCCCGGCGCGGCGTTGGACCGCGAGGCGCCCCTGCGGGGACGACCCGATCTACTGGAAGGAGGCCTACTTCACACGCTCGGGTGGCGGGATCACCAAGCGGCTCTCCCGGATGATCCTCCCGCTGCTGATGGCCTCGATCGTCCTGGGGATCGTCTACTTCTCGGCCTGGGACGCCTTCGGGGAACTCTGGGCGCACGGCTACGGGGCCGGCGACTATCCCACGTCCCAGCATCGCTGGGCGCTGAACTCGGCGCTGCGGATGGGGGGGACGGCGATCTTCGCCCTCTGGATGCTGCAACTGGCCGCCATGACGGCCGCGAGCTTCACCTCGGAACGCGAGCAGGACACCTGGCTCAGCCTCCTGGCCACCCCCCTGGAGGGCGCGGAGATCCTGAGGGGCAAGATGTTCGCGGCCCTGCGGACGACGATTCATTATCCCGTCACGATCCTGGCGCTGTGGCTCCTGGGGCTCGCCGCCGGGGCGGTCCACCCGCTGGGGTTCGTGACGGCCGTTGCGGCGGGGGCGATGTTCACCTGGTTCGTGACGGCGCTGGGGACGTATGTCTCGCTGAAGTCGAAGACGACGTGGCGGGCCCAGGTCTGGACGCAGGGGGTCATCATCGCCCCGCACCTGTGCTGCCTCTACTTCGCCCCGTCCATCCTCATCACGATGGGGTTAGTCTTGTTCTCGTATGCCGACGTCGACGGGTTCTTCAAGATGCGTTGGGAGCTCGACATGACCCAATGGTGGACGCTCCTGGGCATCGCCTACGTCACGGGCTATGTCGGCGGCGGGCTGGCCTTCTACCTGGGTGGAGCCTACGCCATGACGCGCGCCGCGTTCGTCGGGTTCGACGCGACGGTCGATCGCCCCCGGCAACAGCGCCGGCGAGTCCCCACGAAGTTCGCCGACCCGAAAAAGGTCTTCGAAGTCGGGGGGCCGGGGGATGTCGGTTGAGGGCCGTCCGCCGTGTCGATTTCCGCCGACGATAGAAGAGCAGTGGAAGTGGAAGTGGAGCCAACGCCCATGCCCCGACTCGCCGCCGCAATGGCCGGGATCGCGCTGATCGCCGCGTCGTTCTCGATTTCCGCCGTCGCGGCCGAGCCGGAGGGGGACGACGCCTGGTTCCAGTCGCACCTCGGAGACTTCGTCGACCTGTATCGCCAACTGCACGCTCACCCCGAGCTGTCGTATCGCGAGGTCAACACCGCGCGCCGGATGGCCGTTGAGCTGGCCAAGGCCGGGGCCCGGGTGTCCGGCGGAGTCGGCCAGCTTGGCGTCGTCGGGGTCATCGAGAACGGCCGGGGGTCCACAGTCCTGGTGCGGGCGGACATGGACGCCCTGCCGGTCAAGGAGGAGACGGGATTACCCTTCGCCAGCGTTGCGACGACCATCGACGACGAGGGGAACAAGGTCGGCGTGATGCACGCCTGCGGCCACGACCTGCACATGGCCAACCTCGTTGGTACGGCGCGCTGGCTGGCGGACCATCGCGACCGCTGGTCGGGCACCGTCGTCCTGGTCGCCCAGCCCGCGGAGGAACGGGCCGGCGGCGCGGGGCGGATGCTGGACGACGGGCTCTACGAGCGGTTCCCCCGGCCCACGTTCGCCCTGGCGATGCACGTCGCCCACGACCTGGAAGTTGGCAAGGTGGGGTATCGCTCGGGGCCGGCGATGGCCGGTTCGACATCGGTGGAGATCCTCGTGCGCGGCAAGGGGGGGCACGGGGCGATGCCCGACAAGACGGTTGACCCGATCGTGCTGGCGGCGGCGCTGGTGCTCGACCTCCAGACGATCGTCAGCCGCGAGATCGACCCGATCGATTCGGCGGTGGTGTCGGTCGGCTCGTTCCACGGCGGGAGCAAGTCCAACGTCATCCCCGACGAGGTCCGCATGCAGCTCACCTTGCGCGCCTTCCGCGTCGAGGTCCGCGACCAGCTGGTCGCGGGCATCCGCCGCCGGGCCGAGGCCCTGGCCAAAGCCCACTCCGCGCCTTCGCCTCTGGTGGAAACCGCGGGCGCGGTGCCGCCCACGGTGAACACGCCGGAGCTGGTCGCCCGCGTCGTCCCGGCCTTCCGCAAGGCTCTGGGCGAGGGGAACGTGGTCCAGGTCGAGCCGACGATGCTCGCCGAGGACTTCGGCCTCTTCGGCCGCGGTGGCGTGCCGACCTTCATGTTCCGCCTGGGGACCCTCACCCCCGAACGATTGGCCAAGGCGAGGGCCGGCGGCGAGCCCTTGCCGACGCTCCATTCCCCGCGGTATCGACCCGAGGTGGAGCCGGCCGTGCGCACCGGCATCCGTGCGATGGCCGCCGCCGTCGCGGAACTGCTGCCCCCTCAGAAGTAGCTGAGCCAGGCGAGGTCCTTGCGGCGGCGCTTCAGGTCGGCGAACCACCGGCAGGCGGGGTAGAGCAGCACGACCGAGACGCCCCACATCAGATAAACCATCGGCAGGCCATACCCCGCGCCGGGCGGGCTGTGGAATGGCTCGCTCGCGACGAGCCAGCGAGCCGGCTGGCCGGTCGCGAGGGCGAGGATCAGGGCCATGGCGTGGATCAAGATCCACTGGAGCAGGTAGTAGAACAGCGGCACCCGCCCCAGCGTGATCAGGGAGCGGCCGAGCGGCCCCGCCTTCGACTCGCGGTCGAGCGCGGCGAGGGCCAGGATCAACGGGCCCAGCGTCATCAACAGGAAGAGCAGCGAAGGCGGGTACTTCTTGCAATCCAGGAACGAGAAGGCCGTGAACAAAGCGCCCTTCTGGTACGACCAGGGCTCGGAGTCGCCGTAGAGGTTCAACGCCCGAAGCGTCAAGAAGCCCCCGACCAGGCTCGTCCCCAGGACGAACAGCAATTGCTGCCGCCTGCGGAGGTTCAGCAGCAGGAATTCCCCGAAGGCGTATCCCGCCGCCATCACCCCCACCCAGGGGATCAGCGGGTACAGGACGTGAAGCGTCGCATGCGGCGAAAGGGCGATACGCCCCTGCTTGTGCAGGACCTTCCACACCCACCCGAACCGGCCGAATGCTCCCGGTTCGATCCCGTCGAACAGGTTATGCCCAGCGATCATCAGGACGCCCAAGGCCGCGACGACTCGCATCGGCAGATAAATCAATCCCGACAGTATCACCATCGACCAGCCGATGACCCAGAGCACGCCAGCCGGGACGTAGCGATAGTCGAGGGTGAAGGTCATGCCGAACCGCACGACCGTCAACTCCAGAACGACCAGCCAGAGCCCGCGCGTCCACAGGAACCGCGAAAGATCGGGCCGGCTCTTTCCGCGAGTCGCCGCCAGGCAGACCCCCGTTCCCGCCAGGAAGACGAAGGCCGGGGCGCAGAAATGCGTCAGCCAGCGTGTCAGGAAGAGCGAAGCCGTCGTTTCCGACAGGTCCACCGGGCTGAGCCGCTTGTCACTGAAGTAATCCCGGACGTGGTCCAGGATCATCAGGACCATCACCCCCCCACGCACCAGGTCGACCGACTCCAGCCTCGGCGGCGACTGGGCGGCCGGAGCCCCTTCCGCCGGCCCGACTTCGGTCTCCGTCGCGACGATCGACATGCCAGAATCCTGAGGGGACGGACGCCGGGGAAACGACGCAATTCTTGTTCCGAGGCGAGGCGAGGCGAGTCGAGGGTCGGCCGTGCGGGGCGAGGCGGGACGGGCTGCGATCAAGGGCCCGTCACGCGCCCGACGCCGAACTGGTCGCCCGTGCGGATCGGGCGGTCGCCCCGGAAGTCGATCTCGACCATCTTCTCGCTCTGGACGCCGGCCCCGTGCTCGTCGGTCAGGGCCGCGACGATCTTGTGGGTCGCCACGTCGATCACATCGCCGGTGGACGGGTAGGCGAACCGGCCGTCGAGGCTGAACGTGACCCAGCCGGGCTCGTCGCGGAGTTCGATACTGTGGCGCTGCTCGGGCGGCATGGCGGTGGCGTCGAAGACGTGCAGGCGCTTGTTGGCCGCGTCGGTGACCCAGAGTTCCTTCTCGTCGGGGGTCAGGCCGATGCCGTGGCTCGGGCAGCCGTGGCGCTTGACGGCCCCTTGCGAGTAGCCCCGCACCTCGACGCGGTGGAGCTTCTTGCCGGTGTGGAGGTCCCCCACCTCGAAGCCCAGCAGGCCGTTGACGTTCACGAAGCAATGGGCCTGCCGCCCGTCGACCGTGAACGGCCGGATGGCGGCGTCAAACGGGCCGACGGTCCGCTCCGCCGAGTGGGTCGCGGTGTCGGCGACGGTCAGCAGGGGCGACTTCAAACCCGCCAGGTAGACGTGCTTGCCGTCGAGGCCGTAGACCGTGTTGTGCGAACCCGACTTCGGGACGATCTTCGCGATCACGTCGCCGCTGAGGGCGTCGAGGACGTGCCAGTGGTCCTTCTCCAGCGACGGCAGGTAGAGGACCTTGCCGTCGGGCGCCAGGGCCATCCGGTCGCAGCCCCCCTCGTAGGCGCGCTCCCAGAGGACTTTCTCGGTCGTGAGGTCGAGGCTGGTGAGCGTCCTCGTCGTGCCGACGTAGACCCGCCCGGTGTCCGCGCTGGCGCAGACCCCCTTCACGTTGTCAGGCTTGCCGCCCTCGCCGAGCCCGGCGGTCTTGATGCGTTTGACGAAGTTGTGCCCGCGGTCGATGTCGAAGACCAGCAGGCCGACCCCGCCGTATTCGAGATAGTCGCGGATGCCGGGCGTCGCCACGTAGAGATAGCGATGCTCCTCGGTCTCCGCGGCGGGAGCCAGGCCCGGCAGGATGGCGAGCAGGGCCAGCGCCGCCAGGCGCCATCGCGAAAGGGCATCGAGCATCGGGCGTCCTCGGCGGTTCGGGGATGATCGGGTGCGATCTGGCCCCCGAGGCTAACCCGAACCGCGGCTGTCGACAACCGCGTGGTCATTCCGCGACGGCGCCGACGCGGCGGCGGGCGCCCTGGGGTTTGAA
>JAABUQ010010402.1_pt1 | contig 12191 bp, 8 predicted proteins | sample 5560001 | NCBI WGS metagenome assembly JAABUQ01 (sample SAMN10711888, study PRJNA513371) | rock metagenome | isolation source: Antarctica rocks | place: Antarctica: Victoria Land, Finger Mt nord | collected 2015-12-18
CGCGGCCGGGTCGGGTTCACAGCTGTGCCAGCTTTCCGGCGATGGTGTCGAGCGCGGGGCGGTCCAGCCGGTAGATGACCCGGCTGCCACGTCGGGTACTGCTGACCACAGTCGCGCGGCGCAGGATCTGCAGGTGGTGGCTGACCATCGGCTGGGGCAGAGCAGTGGCGGCGGCGAGGTCGCTGACACACGCCTGCTCCCCTGGCCGCGCGGCCAGGGCCGCGAGCAGGCGAAGCCGGGTGGGGTCGGCGACGGCCTTGAGTCGCTCGGCCAGGATCTGCCAGTCCGGGGTGGCCTCGGTGCTGCCGCAGCGCTGGGGTTCAGCCGGGCCCGGCATGCCAGGCAGGGCCTGAATGGTGGTGCTCATGTGCGCGGGGCGCTTGACCGCAGCGCCAGGTTGTTCGGGTGGTGTCGAGTCCGTTGCCCGGGCATCGGGGTTCGCGGCGCCATGGTGCCTGCGGGCGGCGCCGGAAGGATGGTGCGTGCGTGCAGCCAGGCGTCGAGGGCGTCGGCGGTGATCGGGCGGCTCAGGTGGTAGCCCTGGGCGATGTCGCACCCGAATCCGCGTAGCGCGGTGAGGGCCTGCTCGGTCTCGACGCCTTCGGCGACGATCGTCATCCCCAGGTTGTGGCCGAGGTCGACGACGCTGTGCACGATCAGGGCGTTGCAACGGTCCTCAGTCATGGTCATGACAAATGATTTGTCGATCTTCAGTTCGTCGACGGGAAGGTCTTTCAGCTGTCCCAGGCTGGTGTAGCCGGCGCCGAAGTCGTCGATCGAGATCCGGACACCCAGCGCGGACAGCTGCTCGAGCAGCCGCTGGGCCCGGACCGGGTCGGTCATCAGCGCGGACTCGGTGACTTCGAGCTCGAGCATCTCCGCGGTCACGCCATGGCCGGTGAGGAGCTCGGCGACTTGCACGGGCAGGTTCTCGTCGAGCAAATTGCGAGCGGACAAGTTCACCGACACCGCCAGCGGCCGGCCGGAGTCTGACCAGACCCGGGCCTGGGCGAGAGCCGCGTTCAGCACGTACCTGGTGAGTGGGCCGATCAGGCCGGTGTGTTCGGCCAGTGGGATGAAAGCGTCGGGGAAGATCATGCCGCGGTCGGGGTGCGCCCAGCGGACCAGGGCCTCTGCGCTGACGACGTCGCCGGTGCTGATGCTGACCTTGGGCTGGTAGTGCAGGACCAGCTCGCCGCGTTCCAGTGCCCGGCGCAGGTCCCCCAGCAGGGCGAGCTTGGCTGGGGAGTGCCCGTCGACATCGGGGCTGTAGGCGAACACCCCGAGGTTCTGGCTCTTCGCGACGTACATCGCGATGTCCGCGCGCTGCAGCAGCGTGGTCGAGTCCGTGCCGTGCTCACCGGACAGCACGACCCCGATGCTGGCCTCAACGTCCAGGTCGACGCCGGATACGCGGAACGGGCTGTCCAGGGCCGTGCGCAGCTTGCCGGCGACCGCGGTGGCGGCGTTGACCGAGCCGACGTCGGGCAGCATCACTGCGAACTCATCGCCCCCGAGCCGGGCGACCGTGTCGACGTCGCGCAGCACCGCGGCGAGGCGCGGGCCGACCTGGCTGAGCAGTTCGTCTCCATAGTGGTGGCCGAAGGTGTCGTTGATCTCCTTGAACCGGTCCAGGTCGATGAGCAGCAGCCCGGTTGCGGTCCCGGTGCGGGCATCGGCGGCTAGCGCCCGGCCGAACCGTTCGGCCAGCAGCGCCCGGTTCGCCAGCCCGGTCAACGCGTCGTGCAGCGATTCGTGCACAGCCTTGGCGCGTTCGGCAGCCAGCTGGCGGCGGTGCCCGCGGCTGACCGAGGCCAGCAGCGCCGCCAGGCCAAGCCCGGCCAGGAACACCAGCGGTGTCAGCTGCCGGGTCGTGCTCTCCAGCCCCTGCAGGTGCGCAAGCCTTCCCAGTGCCAGGTCGTGCTTGGCCCCGGCGGCGCCCACGACCGCCTGCTGTAACGCGACGAACGACGGGTCGGCTTCACCGTCGTCTATCTCCAGAGCGACCGCGGTGTCACGGCGGTCGGTGGCGCGGAACAGCCGGTCGCTCGCCCTGAGGTAGGCGTAGTGGCGGGTTAAGGTCCCGGCGACGAACGCCCGGTCGGCCGCATCCCCGTCACGGCGGACCTGGCCTAGGGCGTCGACGAAGTTCTTCGCGGCCGTGTCATACATGGCCTGGACGGTTGGGCCGGGCTCCAGGCGGTACTTGCGCTCCAGCGACTCTTCCCCGGCTACAGCACTGGCCGCACGGGCGTAGTCCTCCGACAAGCCGTTGGCCAGGACCGCCTGAGTCGATGCCCGGCTGGTGGCTTGGGACGACCACACCGCGAACACGCTCACGGCCAGCAGAACCAGCACCAACAGAGCGCCGGCCAGCTGGCCGCGCCTGGCGACAGTCCCGTCCCGAAGGTCGGGCCTCTCGGCGCTGGCTGCTGACCCAGCGGGTGCCACGGCCACAGTTGTCGGGGCTCCTCACAGGCGGCTGATCGTCCCTCGACGCATGTCGATGCCGGTTCATCGACCCGCCGGAGCGCCACCCTGGTCACCCGGTCGGTGGACATGGCTCGCGCTTGGTGGACGGTCGCGGCACCGTCGGAGTCCTCGCCGCACATCGGCGGCTGCGCCGCCGGTGCGAACGTGCAGCACCGGTCATGCAACCTTGGGCGGCAGCTCCGTCGGCTGGGCGCCTCGCCGTTATGACGTGACCCGTCAGCCCTGCCGGCCCCCCGGCCAACCAGCCCCGGCGGCCCCAGCCGGCTCTGCGCTGGGTGCAGAGTTGTGCCCGCCGCCCTACTGCGACAGACGCGCGAGAGCACGCGGCCCACCCCCCGCTTCCTGGGCGTCGGCACCTCGGCTGCGCTGCTGGCGGTCCGCCCGTTGGTGCAGCTCGACGCGGTGGGGACCTCGCACTCACGCGGGTAACCGCGGCGACCTCGCCATCGCGTTTACGCACTCGTTCTCGTCCGCTCTTGTGTCTGTTACACGGCGCTGTTAGAACTACCCACACCCGGTGGGGAATGGACCGGGACGCGACCCCGACCGGTGCGCTGGACGACCAGCCACGACGGACGCGCCGAGTGAAGGAGAGACGTTGACGCAGGTCGAGGGCAGTCCGAGTTCGCTCCAGGCTGAGGAGGAGGGTTACCACCAGTCGCTGAGTAACCGGCAGGTGCAGATGATCGCCATTGGTGGCGCCATCGGCACGGGTCTCTTCCTGGGATCCGCGTCGCGCCTGCACTCCACCGGGCCAGCGTTGCTCATCAGCTACGCCTTCGTCGGCGTCATCGCCTACTTCCTGATGCGCGCGCTCGGCGAGCTGGTGCTGCACCGCGCCACCTCCGGCGCCTTCGTGTCCTACATGCGCGAGTTCTTCGGTGAGGGCGCCGCGTTCGTCACCGGCTGGATGTACTGGCTCAACTGGGCGCTGACCGGCATCGCCGAGCTGTCGGCCGTGGGCCTCTACGTTCAGTACTGGTTCCCCTCGATGCCCACCTGGGCCACGGTGCTGATCGCGCTCGCAGTCGTGCTCGTGATCAACCTGCTGTCGGCGGCAGCCTTCGGTGAGTTCGAGTTCTGGGCGTCGATCCTCAAGGTCACCGCTATCGTCATCTTCCTGGCAGTCGGTCTCGTCGTCGTCATCGGCGGCGTGCACATCGGCGCCCACAAGGCGGGCTTCTCCAACCTGTACAACAACCCGGGCGGGTTCTGGCCGACCTCGGGCGCCTTCAACTGGTACGGCCCGATCCTCGTCATGAGCGGGGTCGTGTTCGCCTACGCCGCCATCGAGATGGTCGGGGTGGCGGCCGGCGAGATGCAGGATTCGAAGAACGAGGTCCCCAAGGCTGTCAACGCCGTGATCTTCCGGATCGCGGTCTTCTACTGCGGCTCGATCCTGCTGCTCGTCTCGATGCTGCCGACCAGCGACTACAAGGCGGGCACCGGCCCCTTCGTGACCGTGTTCTCCCGCTTGGGGCTCGGGTGGATGGGCGACGTCATCCAGGGCGTGCTGATCGTGGCCGCCATGTCGAGCCTCAACTCGGGCCTCTACTCGACCGGCCGTGTGCTGCGCAGCCTCGGCGTGTCGAAGCAGGCGCCGGCGTTCACGCTCAAGATGAGCAAGTCCGGTGTGCCGTGGGCCGGCATCGTCATGACTGCGGTGGTCTACGTGTTCGGCTCGGTGCTCAACGCGCTCGTCCCCAACGCGTTCGAGATCGCCCTGGAGGCCGCCGCGCTCGGTGTGGTGTTCACCTGGGGCACCATCTTCGTGTGCCAGCTGCGCTTGCGCTCATTGAGCAACCGGGGGGTAGTGCCGCCGAGCTCCTTCCAGATGCCCGGCCACCCCTACACCAGCATCATCGGGCTGATCTTCCTCGCCTCGATCATCGTCGGTCTGGCGATCACGGGCTGGCAGGCGTCGCCGCACTTCTGGCACAAGACGACATTCCTGGTGGTCGTGCTCGGCATCCCCATCCTGGCCGCGATTCTCGAGGTCAGCTGGCTGCTGATACGACCAAAGGTGATCGCCAACACCGACGGCAAGATCAAGGCGCTGTGGACGAACGAGGGGCCGACCTACCCGCCGCCGGCGCCCAGCGACGAGGAGCTCTACCTCTACCAGGGGAGGGCGTTCGGCCTTAGCGTGAGGCCCTCGCGCACGGGGGCTCGGCGCCGGACGAAGGTCACCTGACCCGCCTTGCCGCCGTCGCCGCCCCCGCCCGCCGCCCGCCGCGGGGGTCGGGGGCCGGCCGGTCGGTCCTTCATCCGGCCGGCCACACGAAGCTGACGTGACGCGTCGGTGTTCAGGAGTGCTCACGGGTGCGTAGCAGTTCCCGCGCGGCCCCGCTCCAGAACGGCACCGCTGCCAGAACCAGCCCGCCGACACCAATCACCCCGACCGCGGCGTCGACACTGGTCCGGCCTTCACTAGCCCAGTAGACGTCGGACAGATCGAGCAGCAAGGCCAGCTCGTCGACAACCAGCGCCGTGCCCACGCCGTATGCGGCCGCGACCACCGGATGGGAACGGCGATGCTCCTGTCCGTGAACCGCCACCCCGCCAACCGTGGTGAGCAGCAAAATCCCAAGGTTGTAGTGGTGCAGATGCTTGCCGCCGATCACAATCCCGCCGGAACCGCCACTGCCCGAGTCCCGGCGCCGTAGCCAGTGGGTGATCCCGCGCGCGGTGCCGAATGTCGCCGAAAACGCAGCCCACGACAGCATCAGTGCCTGCTCGGAGGTGCCGACGTGCTCGGCGTACACCGCGCGAAGCCGTGCCGGCAAACTCGACGCCGAGGCCACCTGCCCCGCCGGCTCGGTCTTGCCCCCGGCAGTGTGCTGCTCACTGGCTTCCCGATTGTTGGACGAGCCCGGTCCCGTCTGGTCCTGGCCACTCATCTGGGCGTTCACTCGTGCTCCATTCGCTTGTTCGACCCACCCGTCCTCGAGGCGGTCAACTGGTCCGCGTAGGTTCCGCCGCCGGGCTGAGCTCCGGCGAACCCGGGCAACTGTTGGCAGCTGAAAGGCTGCGGGTAGCCCCCCGTCCGACTGCCGAGGATCGACATCGACGGGTCGCCAAGCGAACCGAGCCCCTCAGCGCCGCCGAAGCCGTAACGCACAGGGTTCGTCGCCGCTTGTTCTTCTTACACCGCCTGGAGCCGCACGCGTGCGTCGCGTGTGATCAGGGCAACACCACCGCCGGTTGGGGTGCCGGGTACTGAATCGTCGGGCAAAGTTCCACGACCGGCAGAACGGCCGATGGCAAGGACAGCCCGACCGGCAAGCTGCTGATGCCGACGGCGGTAGCGGCCGCCGGTCGGCGCTCACACAGTGAGCACAGGCAGGTCCAGGAGGCTATCCGTGTGGTGTTGAACGCTTCAGGCAGAGGCCTGTTCCCACTCGCGCTGCTGGCCGCAGCCATCGTCGCGCTCAGCGCCGGCGCCCGGCCGTCGGCAGCTCCTCACCTTGTCGCTCCCTTGAGCGGACGTGTTGCGCCGGGCTTGACCGGGCCAGGGCTGGACGTCGTGGCTCTGGGAGACTCGGTGCCGGCCGGCAGCGGCTGCGGCTGCACCCCGTTCCCGGTCCGCTACGCCCGCAGCCTGACCCTGAAGTTGGGCCGCACGGTTGGGGTACGCAATGACGCCGTACCCGGGTTGACCAGCAGTGGTCTGGCTGCCACGCTCGGGGACGATCAGCCCGCAGCCCGGGACGTCGCTACAGCCGACGTCGTGCTCGTCACCATCGGTGCCAACGACTTCGACCCAGCTGCCGCCGACCCCTCCTGCCCAGGAGGGGCCGTCGGCTGCTACGACAACCAGCTTTCCGAGTTGTCCCACCAGCTCGACTCGATCCTCGCCCGACTTGCCGTCCTGCGTCGCCACGCTCCCACGGCGGTGCTGCTGACCGGCTACTGGGACGTGTGGGAAGACGGCCAAGTCGCAGCCGGTGCCGGACCGCCGTATGTGACCACCGGCGACGAACTCACCCGGCGAGTCAACCAGCGTCTCGAGCAGGCCGCTAGCACCGGCGGTGCGACCTACGTCGATCTCGTCAAGCCCTTCCGTGGCAACTCGGGGCGCGAGGATGACACCGCGCTGCTCGCCGGCGACGGCGACCACCCGAACGACGCGGGGCACCAAGCCATCGCCGACGCCCTGCTCACAGCAACACCAGCCGCGGCCACCCGTCCCCAAACCACCAGACCCGGCGGGTGACCCGCTCGAAGTCAGCCGCGGCTCCTCGCGAGTCGGGTGGCCGGTTCGGATGCCTCGGTCGCGCATGCTGCGCAGGTGCGCCTCGCGGGTCAGCTTGGAGCGTCGCTACGGTAGAGGCCCACCGGCCGGTCACCAGTCGTCGTCACGGTTGCAGTCCCGGGAGACCTGGTCGCGTAAGAGTTCACTTGCTTACTCCAGCCGGTGGGGCACCTCCCGCGACTCGACCACACCTAACGGTTGGCCGCCTGCGCGATTGGCCGATGGCATGCCCTAAGCCGACTACAACAGTCTCCGGTGCCCGGGCGCAGAACAAGACGAGGAATGGTGACCCGGCGGCGCTAGGCTCGTTGCGGCCGGGACGGCTGGCCGGGTGGAGCCGCTGTGCCAACAGCGAGGACGGCAGGAGCGCCGGGTGAGCATGGCCGAGGTAGCGCCCGGGCCTGCGGATACCCGGCTGCGGCCAGCGCGGACCAGCGGTGCAGCGAGCCGCCGCGGTAGCCAGGTGGCAGGCTGGTGGGGGCTTTGGCTCGTGCTGGGCGTGGGGACCGCGCTCCGGGCCGCCGACCTGCTGAGCTACCCACGGGCGCTGATGCTGTGGGGCGATTCTTACCTGTACCTCAACGATGCGGCTCGCCTGCATCCCTCCGGGCAGCATCCGTTGGGCTACCCGCTGTTTCTCGCGGCACTGCGGCCGTTCGGTTCACTGGTCGTCGTTCCCGTCGTGCAGCACCTACTGGGACTCGGTTTGGGGGTTGGCAGCTACCTGCTGCTGCGCCGCCTTGGTGTCAGGAGATCTCTGGCCGCCGTAGGGGCGGCGCCAGTGTTGCTGGACCCATATCAGATCCAGCTCGAGCAGTTCGTGCTGGCCGAGACGTGGACCTCGGTGCTGCTGTTGGCCGTCGTGGCGCTGATGCTGGTCCCCGGCCGGCCGTCTTTGGCGGTATGTGCGGCCGCCGGCGCGCTGCTCGCGGTGGCAACCCTCAGCCGTACGGTCGCCGGCATCGTGTTGGTGCCGCTGCTCGTGGCAGCGGTGACGAGCCGGTGGGGCTGGCGGCGTTCCGCAGTTCTTGCTGGCGCGACTGTGCTGCCGTTGCTGGTCTACGCCGTGTGGTTCCACAGCTACTACGGGCAGTACGGGCTGGACAATCTCGGCAACCGGGCGCTGTACGGCCGCACTGCGACGATCGCTGACTGCGCCCGGTTGCGGCTACCCGCCGTGGAGCGCCGACTGTGCGACCCGGCACCGCGCACAGCCCGCCAGACGCCCAACTTCTACGCCTGGGAAGCGTCACCGTTGAACACCGTGCGTTTTCCCCGGGGGGTGCGCCCGTTGGCAGTTGCCGGTTCTTTCTCCAAGCACGTTATTGAACAGCAACCGCTGAGCTACGCGCGGCTGGTGGCCGAAGACCTCGTCCACTACGTAGGGGTCGACCGCGTTTCCGGCCGTGACGACTGGCCGGTAGCTGCCTGGCAGCAGCAGCCGACCATCTATCCGCGTCGCTGGCATGTCCTGATTGGACCCGCCTCGTTCTCGGGGCAGAAGTTCCTGTCGGCGCGGGCGCTGCCCGCTCAGCAGCAGGCGCACGGTCCGATCTCGTGGCTGCGGGCCTACCAGCGCCACATCTACGTCCCCGGCTGGTCGGTGGCGCTCGCCGGCCTGCTGGGTCTGCTCAGCGCCGCCCGGTTCAGGCCTGCCAGGAGTACGCCCCCGCCGGTTCGGCTTGGGACCTTCACGGCCGTCACGGCCGCGAGCACGCTGCTACTGGTAGCTGTACCGGCGCTGTTCGTCCCGTTCGACTTCCGCTATCTGCTCCCGGCTCAGCTGCTCGCCGGCCCTGCCTTGGTGGGCGCGTTCGAGCTGTGGCGGTCCGAACGTGAGCGACCTCGGACCGGTCCCCCGCTGCGTCGTCGCCCCGTAAGCAGCTAGGCGGCGGTGGGAGGCCGGGTGGAGCTGACGATCTTGATGCCGTGTCTGAACGAGGCGGAGACGGTCGAGCGCTGTGTGCTCAAGGCACACGCGTTCCTGGACCTGCACGGCGTCGACGGAGAGGTGCTGGTCGCCGACAACGGCAGCACCGACGGCAGCCAGCAGCTAGCTCAAGGAGCAGGTGCGCGCGTCGTCGCCGTGGACGAACGCGGCTACGGCAGCGCCATCCGAGCCGGCACATCGGCCGCACACGGTCGGTACGTCATCATGGGCGACGCCGATGACAGCTATGACTTCAGCGCCCTGGCGCCGTTCCTGACAGCGCTGCGGGCCGGCGCAGAGCTGGTGATGGGCAACCGTTTCCGCGGCGGCATCGCCCCGGGTGCCATGCCCGCCCTGCACCGCTACCTGGGGAATCCCGTCCTGAGCTTCATCGGCAGGCTGCTGTTCAAGACCCACATTGGTGACTTCCACTGCGGGCTGCGCGGCTTTGACCGTGCCAGCATCCTCGCGCTCAGGCTGGGCACCTCGGGGATGGAGCACGCCAGCGAGATGGTGGTGCGTGCCACCCTGGCCCGGCTTCGGGTAGTGGAAGTCCCCACCACCCTGTCCCCGGACGGCCGGTCGCGCCCGCCTCACTTGCGAAGCTGGCGAGACGGGTGGCGACACCTTCGCTTTCTGCTGATGTACAGCCCCCGCTGGCTGTTCCTGGTGCCGGGCCTGGTGCTCGGCTGCGCCGGCCTGGTGCTGGGAAGCGCACTCGTGGTCGGTCCGGTGCACGTCTTCGATGTCGTCCTGGACGTCGACACCCTTGTCGTATGCGCGCTGGCCGTCACCGGAGGGCTGCAAGCGGTCTGCTTCGCATTGTTCGTGAAGGTGTACGCCATCGCAGAAGGTCTGCTGCCGGCCGACCCTCGACTGCGCGGGTTCTTGGCCCGCGCCACATTGGAGCGAGGGCTCGCCGCCGGTCTGTTGCTGGCACTAGCGGGAGCCGGCGGCGCGATCGCCGCGCTGCTGCACTGGAGACTCGCCGGGTTTGGCGAACTCGACCCTCGCCAGGAGCTACGCTTCGTCGTGCCTTCGGTGACAGCAATGGCGGTCGGCAGCCAGCTCATCCTGGGCAGCTTGTTCATCAGCATCCTGCAGATTCGGCACACCGCCCAAACCCCGCAGTCAATCCGGACCAACCCGCTGCACCCCGGCCGGATCGAGTCATAGCAACCCGCGGCCCGGTTCGCGGCTACCCAGAGGACCGGTGGCAGCGTCAGGCTCGGCGGGCGACCAGGAACAAGCTCTGCCCGAACGGCGGCCGGTGCCACGACTCCAGTCGGCGGGCGGGAGGCACCACCAGCCGGTCCCAGACCCGAAGAGCCGGCCCGTCCTTGGGTCGGCCCCTGAGCAGACGCATCGCCACCAGCCAGGCCACGAAGCCCGGGGCGTTGACGTAGTGCAAGCGCTCCACCGACAGGCCTGCGGCTTCGGACAACTGGCGCAGATCCGCCGCCCGGTAGCGACGCTGATGACCCACCTGACGGTCAAACCGGCTCATCAACAGAGTGAAGGCGGGAACGAAGACCATGACGCGACCGCCCGGTCTGACCAGCCGCCCCATTGAGGCGAGCGCAGCCGCGTCATCGGGGATGTGCTCGAGAACGTTGAATGCGAACACGCTGGAGTAGTCACCCTCGACATCGGCAGGCACGACGAGCTCACGCACGGCGACCCGTTCGTCGCTGGCGAACCGTTCCTGTAGTCGGCGCAGACTGGGGCCGTACGCCTCTGACACCGTGACGTTGTGCCCGTCAGCGGACAGGCTCGCTGCGTACTCACCTGTGCCGGAACCGACCTCCAGCGGGTCCTGCCCCAGCTGCGGCTCGACGAGCGAGACAAGCCAGCCGCGGTAGTTCACAGCCCCAGCGAGCTCCTCGAGGACCTCGTTCTGGAAAGCGGGGTCCCCGGTTACCACAGGGACGGGCCCGGCCGGCGGCGTCGTCATCTTTCAAGTATGGCGACCAGCACGACGTCCAGCAGCCGCGACACGTGCCGCGGCAGCGCAGACGCACCGGACTGCTTCCCCGTCGTCCGCGTACTCGACGGCCATACCGGGGCGGGGTGAAGTGCCTGAAGTGCCTGAAGTGCCATAGTCAGATGATCAGTACCCGAGGCAAGCGCGGACGTGGGTTCATCGGCGAGCCTTGGCGCGACGTCGTCCGCTGCTTGTGGGTGCTCATGCCCGCGGCACGCCAGTTGCTCGCGGCAGCCGGCAGCACCACGTCGCGTGATCAGCCACGGAGGTCATTCGGTTCTGCCCTGCAATGATGTGAGCGTGCACTCCGACCTCACGCGGAGGCCTCGATCGCACGGATTCTTTTTGGTCATCGCCCTTGTGTTGTTGGGCGGATGTCTTGCCTGGACCCGTTCGGGGACAATTGACGACGCGTACATCAGCTTCCGATACGCAGTCAACCTCACCCATGGCCACGGTCTGGTCTTCAACCCGGGCCAGCGGGTTGAGGGCGAGAGCAATCCGATGTGGGTTCTGCTGTTGGCTGCCGCACGAATGGCAGGCCTGGGGCTGCCCACGGCCAGCTATCTGCTGGGTGTTCTTTCTCTACTGGCCACCGTCTGTCTCGCACACGTCCTGTCCATTCGGCTCGGCCTCACTCCGCTGGTTGCGGGCATTACCACGGCGACGGTTGCCGTCTCGACGGACTTGGTGGCCGGCGCAACGATGGGCCTTGAAGGCGGCCTCTACGCCGCTCTCCTGCTCGCAGTGGTCCTGCTGTGGAACGTGGAGGGCCTGGCAAGCGCGTGGTTGGTTCTCGCGGTTGCAGGTCTCGCGACGACCCGACCCGAGGGACTCGTCATCGGCGCTGTTCTTTCCTTCGCGCGTCTGGCTGGCGCTGCCGCGTCGCGTCGCCCGTCACGGCTCCTGGGATCGACCGCCGCACTGGGCAGCATCGCGCTCATAGAGCTCGCTCGTCATCGGTATTACGGCTCCTGGGTACCCACGAGCGTCACCGCCAAGAGCGATGTCGGCTACTCACCGCTCGACTCCGCCGTTTATCACGCGCCTGACGGTGCCGCCTACCTCCTGTTGCGCGGTGGCGCCCCTGTTGTGCTCGCGGCACTGTCCGCTCTGCTGGCAGCGACGTCAACTTGGCGCAGGTACCCGCACGGCCAGGAGTGGAGAGCCCTGTCACGGCTCGTCTGGCCGGCCTCCCTCGCCCTCATCCTCGGTCTGCTCGTCCCTCTGATCTCCGGAGGAGACTGGATGCCCTACGCGCGGCTGTTAACGCCGTACCTGCCGCTCGCAGCCGTGCTGTCCGTCTGTCTAGTCCAGACAACTCCGGCCACTCACCTAGCGCCATTGCTCCCGGTCGTCATGCTGCTTGTGGGGGGCCACAGCCTGCCTCTGCGAGATGGCGGCAAGAACGCCCTGTGGAGCGACCGAGGACAAGACTCAGTCGGGCGGGCACTTACCCGGTTGGGCTCGCAGAGCGTCATTGCCACCGATGTCCTCGGGCGCGTGGCCTTCTGGAGCCCGGACCTCAA
>JAABUQ010010404.1_pt1 | contig 12190 bp, 11 predicted proteins | sample 5560001 | NCBI WGS metagenome assembly JAABUQ01 (sample SAMN10711888, study PRJNA513371) | rock metagenome | isolation source: Antarctica rocks | place: Antarctica: Victoria Land, Finger Mt nord | collected 2015-12-18
CCCTTGACGGACTTGAGGTCGCCGACGGACTTGAAGGGGCGCGCCTTGAGGATCGCCCCGGCACGCGCCGGCCCGATGCCGGGGAGTTCCTCCAGCTGCGCGAGGGTCGCGGTGTTCAGATCCACCTTCCCCCCGGTGGCCGTCGCGGGCTTCTCCGCCTTGGGAGTCGTCGCGACCGGTCTGGGCGTGGGGGCCGGGGCGACGTGCACGCGGTCGGCGAGGCCCTTGTAGATGGCCGGAGAGATCCCCTTGACGGACTTGAGGTCGTCGATGGACTTGAAGGGGCGCGCCTTGAGGATCGCCTCGGCGTGGGCCGGGCCGACACCCGGCAACTCCTGAAGCTGGGCGAGGGTCGCGGTATTGAGGTCGAGCTTCTCCGCGCCGGGCGCCGCCTCGGGCTTGGGCGCCGGCGTGGCGGCGACCCGCACGCGATCGGCCACCTCGGCGAAGACCTTCTCCGAGATCCCCTTGACGGCCTTGAGGTCGTCGACGGACTTGAAAGGGCGCGCCTTGATGATGGCCTCGGCGCGCGCCGGGCCGATGCCGGGGACTTCCTCCAGCTGGGCGAGCGTCGCGGTATTGAGGTCAAGCTTCGGCCCGGCGGCCGGGGCTGGCGCCACGACCGGAGGTCGGACCGCCTGGCCAAAGGCGGGGAGCGCAAGGCCGAGGATCACGAAACTCGCCATCGGGAAACGGGGCGGTGTCGGTCGCATTGGCTGGTTCCCTAGAGGAGGCGGATCGCGGGGTGGAGCGCCGTTCCGTCGACGAGTCGTGAATCTGACTGGTTTCAATCTAACTCCCCGATGGGGCTGCCGCACGTCTTTTTCCGCCTGCGGCGCGGGGTGTGTGGTTTGGGAGAAGATTGGGCGATCCGCTGGCTCCGGCGGTGGGCGCGTCCGCCGCGGGCCGCTACCCTTGGGTCTGCGATGCCGTCGGGGCCGGTCTCGGGGGCATCGCGGGCAGGGACGGGAGATGGCTCAATGCTCCGAATCGGCGGGTTCAGGCGCGGCGGCAACGGCCGGTGGGCGGTGGTCGTCCTCCTGGGGTTCGGCGGCCTCTCGGCCCTCGGCGCCCAGGAGAACGAGAAACGGGAACGCGAGGCGACGACCTGGCCCGGTTTGACGAAGGCCGGCACGGTGCTGCTGCCCAACGGGTGGTCGCTGAAGCCCGCGGGGAAGCAGACGCCGCTGGGGGACCTGCCCGTCCTGATGGCCGAGCACCCCGCCGAGCCGATCCTGGCCGTCCTGCACGCCGGCTACGGCGAGCACGAGGTCGTGACCCTTGACATCAGCAAGCCCGACGCCGTCAAGGTGATCGCCCGCGTCACCCTGCCGGAAAGCTTCTCGGGCCTGGCCTGGTCGCCCGACGGAACGCGCCTCTTCGTCGGCGGCGGGTTCGACGACCTGATCTACGGGTTCGACCACGCCAAGGGGTTCCTCTCGAACAAGGTCACCTTGGAGTATCCTGAGCGGAAGGAATTCCTCGCGCAGCCGAAGCCGGAGTTCGGCGAGGCGGTCAAGGGCCAGCGTGCCCCCGCGGGGCTGGCGGTGTCGCGCGACGGCAAGACGTTGTGGGTCGCCAATGTCATGGCCCACAGCCTCGCGCGGTTCGACACCCGCGGGACGTACGGCTCGGAGCTGGAGCTGGGGGAGGATTCGTTCCCCTACGCCGTGGTTCTGGACGAGCCCCGCCACCGCATCTATGTCAGCCTGTGGGCGCGGGCCGAGGTCGCCGTCGTCGACGCCGAGAAGGGCAAGGTCCTCGAGCGCTGGAAGTCCGAAGGGCACCCCAACGAGATGCTTCTGACCAAGGACGGGACGACCCTCTACGTCGCCAACGCGAACCGGAATACCGTCACGGCCTTCGACGCCGAGGCGGGCAAGGCGATGGAAACCATCGGGACCGCGACCGACCCGAAATCGCCCCCGGGCAGCACTCCAAGCTCGCTGGCCCTCTCCACCGACGAGAAGGTGCTGTTCGTCGCCAATGCCAACACGAATGACCTGGCGGTGGTCAACGTCGAGGAGCCGGGCGCGAGCAAGCCCCTGGGGTTCATCCCGACCGGCTGGTATCCGACCTGCGTGCGATTGGCGCGCGACGGCAAGACGATCTTCGTGGCCAACGGCAAGGGGGCGACCTCCAAGGCCAACCGCGACGGCCCGAACCCGCTGGTCCCCGGCGGCAATGACGGCAAGACGCGCCAGTACATCGGCGGGCTCTTCCAGGGGACCCTCTCGTCGATCCCGGTGCCCGAGCCGAAGCAGATGGCCGCGTATTCGAAGACCGTCTACGAATGCAGCCCGGTGACGATCGGCGACCCGACGGCGGTCGCCGGCCCGCATCCCCCGGCCGGGCACCCGATCCCCGGCAAGGTCGGCGACCCCTCGCCGATCACCCACTGCGTCTACATCATCAAGGAGAATCGCACCTACGACCAGGTCTTCGGCGACCTACCCGAGGGCAACGGCGAGCCGGCCCTCTGCCTCTTCCCCGAGGCCGTCACGCCGAATCATCACGCCCTCGCGCGGGAATTTGTCCTGCTGGACAACTTCTACGTCGAGAGCGAGGTCAGCGCCGACGGGCACGAGTGGACGATGGGCGCCTATGCCTGCGACTACGTCGAGCGGACCTGGCCGTTGAACTACCGGGGCAACCGCCGCGTCCCGTATCCGGCCGAGGGCGTGCTGGCGATCTCCCGGCCGGCGGGCGGATACCTCTGGGACGCCGCCGCCGCCAAGGGCGTCAGCTATCGCAGCTACGGTGAATTCACCAGGAACGGCAAGACCGCCGACGACCCCGCCACCACGAAGATTGAAGCCCTCCAGGGCCACTTCGACCCGAAGTTCCGCTCGTATGACCTCGATTACTCCGACCAGAAGCGGGCCGACCGCTTTCTGGAGGAGCTTGCCGGGTTCGAGGCCGCCGGGGAGATGCCGCGACTGGTCGTGTTGCGGCTCCCCAACGACCACACCTCTGGCACCGTGCCGGGCAAGCCGACGCCCACGGCCTTCCTGGCCGACAACGACCTGGCGCTGGGCCGGGTCGTCGAGGGCCTGAGCAAGAGCCGCTTCTGGGATCATCTGGCGATCTTCGTCGTCGAGGACGATGCCCAGAACGGCTCGGACCACGTTGACGCCCACCGCTCGGTGGCGTTGGTCGTCAGCCCGTATGCCCGGCGGAAGGCGGTCGACTCGACGATGTACAGCACGGCGTCGATGCTGCGGACGATGGAACTCTGCCTGGGCCTGGACCCATTGAGCCAGTTCGACGCCTCCGCCCGCCCGATGGGCAACGCCTTCTCCGCCGTGCCGGACGCCTCCCCGTTCCGCGCCCGCCCGGCCGGGGCCGACCTCAAGTCGAAGAACCTGGAAACGGCCTGGGGGGCCGAGGCGTCGAAGGCGCTCGACCTGGCGACGGAGGACCGCGCCGACGACCTGGTCTTCAACGAGATCATCTGGAAGGCGGTCAAGGGGGCGGACTCGCCGATGCCGCCGCCGGTCCGCTCGGCGTTCGTCCTGCCCAGGCCAGCCGCGGAAGGCGATGGCGACGGCGACGACGATTGACGCCGGTCGGCCGGGGGCTACAATCGGCCCGTGGACCCCGGCCGGCCGTTGAGTTGACTTGAGTTGAGGCGACCTCGCGATGCGGAGCCCCGAAGGGCCGACGGCGGTCCTCCTGATCGCGCACGGCAGCCGACATGCGCCCGCCAACGACGACCTGCACGACCTGGCGAGCCGACTGGCCGAGGGGGGCGGGCACCCCATCATTGAGCCCTGCTTCCTGGAACTCGCCGAGCCCGACATCCCCACCGGTGGCGGGCGTTGCGTCGCGCGGGGGGCGGCGCGGGTGTTGATGGTTCCCTACTTCCTGTCGGCGGGCGTCCACCTGTTGCGCGACCTGACCGCCGCGCGCGAGGATCTGGCCCGTCGATATCCCGCGGTCGAGTTCCGCCTCGCGCATCCGCTGGGCCCTCACCCGCTGCTGGACCGCCTCGTCGCCGTACGCATCGGCCAGGCCGAAGTCGAATCGGACGGCCAGGGCCCCTGACGCCGCGCACCGCGAACCGGGCCGGGGCGAGGTTCATCCACGAAATCGCATGGGTCGCGACCCGCGGCCGCCTCAGGCGGGACACAGGCCGTCGACGTAGGCGTCCGGCCAGAGACAGGCGAGGGCCTCCGACAGGCAGCCGAGTTCCTTCGGCCTCTTGCGGCTTCGCCGCCCGGACAACCCGTGGTCCGGGCCACCCACCACTTCGGGGCCATGAGCAGCGGGTGTCCGACGCCCGCTGCGTGGCGTCTCGCCGGGTGGCCGGGACAAGTAGATATTCCGACCCGCGGTCCCGATCCGGGAGCCGCGTAGTCGTTCTCGTCCCGATCCGGACGCCTCATCTCTTGCGGACACTTGATCGCCAGCACAATTTGCGGGACGATCCCGGGACTTCCCGAATGAGGCGTCCGAATCGACGTAATCCAAGGCGTCGCTCGGTGCGCCTCGTTCAAGAGTAGGCTCTCTCCGCACCTATGGAGACAGCGACCTGGTACTCACTCGACCGCGAGCTGAAGACCCACGAGCACCATGCCGTCGGCGTCGAAGAGGCCCTACGCATCCTGCTACGCTATGTCCGCGAAGTCAGGCCCTCCTACGAGACAGGCGAAGACGCCCTGGCGTCCACCATGTTCGGCTTCTCCAGGTCGGATAACGAGTTCGTCAAGTTCTGCATACATGCCCCTGACCAACTGAACCCGCCGCAAGCCACGCCACTTTAGTGGCAGTGGTGAGGCGGGTTTCTCCCGAAGGATTTCAATCCGTATGTGGATCGTTCGCAACACCATTGAACTATTCAACCGACCCCGTTAAACTGCCAGCACTACGGCCGGATTGGCTCCAAGCGTACCCACCAGGTCGTTGGAGGTTCCTCCGGTGCGGCTCTTGGGAAACCTGGTGTTGCCGGTTGAGGGGAGAAGGCCCCCTCGTAAAACATCAGCCAATCAAGAGAGAAACCACGGCCAGGGGTTCGGCCCCTGGCCCGAGGCTCGGACGGAGCCTTTGGGCGCTAACGTAAGCCAACAGGCTATGCGTGGCCCAAGAAGCCGCAGGGCTTCAGCCCTGGCGGAGCGTCACGAGATCGCACTCAGGCTCGAACTGCCGGTTTCGGGCGTCCCTTGGCTCCTGCGGGCGTGGCTCGGCATCTTCCAACGCGAAGAGATTCTGCCGTCGGTCGAGGCCGCAGCCGAGCGAGTCCATCAATTTCTTCACTCTGCCGGCAGATCAGCTCCGCGCCCGGCTCCAGGGCAAGCCGGCCGGGCCGGGACAAGCTTGACCTCGCCGGGTGCCCGGGGTCGGTACCCCAGCCCCGGAACGCGACAAGGTGGACGACTCGCGGGGATTTCGGGGGCGGTGTACCGCCCAGCAAGCGGTATCCAATCTCCAGAATCGAGAGCGATACCGGGGACCGTTACCGCCTCGACTTCGAGGTCGCCACGCCATCCGGTCGAGCCCTGGTTCGGCACGTGCGAGTGCCGCGAAGCCGGCCAGCCCCAGGACCCACTAGGCAGCTCCCGAGGTCACGCATTCCAGCGTATCCGCCGAGGTGCAGCCGGCGGGCAATTCCGCCTCCTCGATCAACATATTCGGGATGTCGTCCTTGATCGCGAAACGAGGGCCGCACCGGGTGCAGACGAGGCTCTCGCCCTCACGACGCAAGGGGGCCTTGCCCATCGGGCAGACCAGGAGGGCCAGCAAGTCTTCGCTCAGCATCGACGGTCTCCATCGTTCCTCGACGATTCTCCTGGTATTATGGAGGCCGGGTAGGCCGCGTGGAAGCCGAATCCGTTGCCGGCTTGCCGGGTCGCTTACAATGAAGGCTGCCGTCGCTTCGCCCACCCGCGGAGGAAACCGCGCCGATGCGTCGAGTGAATCTGCGCAGGGTCGTCGTCACGGGCCTGGGGGCCGTCAGCCCGAACGGCCACACCCGGGAGGCATTTCGCAAGGCGATTCACGAGGGGCGCAGCGGCATCGGCCTGATTGACGCCTTCGACACGTCGAAGCTGCGGAGTCGCGTCGCCGGCATCGTCCGCGGGATCGACCTGACTCTGGCGATGGAGGCCAGGCAACTCAAGCGGGTCAGTCGGATGGTTCCCCTGGCGATCCTCGCGTCGCGCGAGGCCCTTGTGGATGCGGGCCTGTCCCCGGGTCAGCTGGACCTGCCGACCCGCCGTCAGATCGGCATCGTCCTGGGCACCGGCGGCGGCGGTGCCGAGTTCATTGAAGCGATGTATGCCCACTATTACGCGGGCCACCCCGAGCGCGCCAACGTCTTCGCCCTCCCCGCCGGTACTCACGGCAATAGCTCCTCGGAGATTTCGATCCAGCTCGGCCTCCGCGGGCCGTCGCACGTGGTTTCCACGGGCTGCACCTCGAGCACCGACGCCATCGGTTACGCCTTCCGAAGCATCCGCTACGGCGAAACCCCGCTGGCCCTGACCGGCGGTGCGGACGCGCCGATCGCCCCCGGCATCATGACCGGGTTCGACCTGATGAAGATCACGGCCCGGTCCTGGAATGATCAGCCGACGCGGGCCAGCCGCCCCTTCAACCTCGACCGCGACGGATTCGTCGTCGGGGAAGGGGCCTGGATGCTGGTGCTCGAAGATCGCGAGCACGCCCTGGCCCGAGGTGCGCGGATTTACGGCGAGGTCCTCGGTTATGCCAGCACCTGCGACGCCTGGCATCGCGTCGCCCTCTCGGCCGACCTTGATGAGCCGGTACGCGCCATCCAGCTCGCGCTGGACGATGCCGAGATCAAGCCCGATCAGGTCGAGTATGTGAACCTCCACGGCACCGGCACCGAACTGAACGACCGCGTCGAGACCCTGGCCATCAAAAGGGCCCTGGGCGACCATGCGGCCTCCATCCCGACGTCCTCGACGAAAAGCATGATCGGCCACCCGCAAGGAGCCAGCGGCGCCGCGGGCGTGGTCGCGACCCTTCTGTCCCTCGATTCGGGCTTCCTGCCGCCGACGATCAACTACGAGGTCCCCGACCCCGTGTGCGACCTCGATTACATCCCCAACGTCGCTCGGCGGACCGAGGCCCGTTTCGCGCTCTGCAACTGCATGGGCTTCGGCTCGAAGAATTCAGCGATCGTCCTCCGCCGGGGCTCCAGCTAACCGGCCTCCCCACGCCCGCCCTCCTCGATCGCGATGGCCTTTGGGATTGCTTGCGCGGCGACCGGGACGGTTATACTGTCCGGCGACCGTCCCCCCCACGACCCGGGCGGATTGCCGACGATCCCCGGGTCGATCTCGCCGGAGGCCCCCCGATGGCCGAGTCGTACATCGTTCGCTGTGGGCAGATGCGCCTGCTCGGCGAATATCGGGGCCTGGACGACCAGGAGCACCCGAGGGGCCAGCGGGTGGTCGTGCGGAGCGATCGCGGGACGGAACTGGGAGAAGTCCTCTGCCCGGCCACCGAGCGCTCGGCGGCGTTTCTCGAAAATCCGGCGAGGGGCGAGATCCTCCGGGCGGCCGACGACGACGACCTGGCGGCGGCGGCCGGCCTCGTCGCGCGCCAGAAGCAAGGGTTTGCCACCTGCCTGGAGTTCATCGCCAAGCGCAGGCTCCAGATGGACCTGGTCGACGTCGAGGCGATCCTCGGCGGTGAGCGGATGGTCTTCTACTACCTCGCGGAGAATCGGGTCGACTTCCGGGAACTCGTCAAGGACCTGGCCCGCGCCTTCCAGACGCGCATCGAGATGCGGCAGATCGGCATTCGCGACGAGGCCAAGCTCCTGGCCGATTACGGCGACTGCGGCAAGCCGGTCTGCTGCAACACCCACCTCTCGCGCATGCCGCCGGTCTCGATGCGCATGGCCAAGGTGCAGAAAACGACGCTGGACCCCTCGAAAATTTCCGGGCGTTGTGGTAGGCTCAAATGCTGCCTGCGTTTCGAGTTTGAGACCTATCAAGCCCTTGAGCGCGACTTGCCGGCCGTCGGCTCTCGGGTGGTCACTCCTCGTGGACAAGGCCGGGTACTGGCCCTGGAAGTCCTCGCCCGCAAGCTGGTCGTCGAATTCGAAGATCGCCGCCGGGTTGTCGTCAGCCCCGACGAAATCTTGGGCGTCGAGATTGCGAAAGCGCAACCGCCCAAGGACGACGATGACGATCGCGTCGAACATTGACGGTTCGACGCCCAGGGGTGAAAGGACGACCCATGAGCCTGCGCGATGATCTAGCGGGGGTCCTGGCCCGAGACGCTCGCTACTCCATCCACGCCTACGCGTTCCTCTTCGAGGCCCTCGAACACACGAAAACGATGAAGAAGCGGGCGCGGGCCCGCGGGCGTGCCAGGCGGCTGAAGCCCACCGTGACTGCCCGTCACGTCTCCGGACGCGAGATCTGCGAGGGGGCCCGCGAGCTCGCCCAGCGCCACTACGGCCTGCTGGCGATGACCGTGCTGGCCCAGTGGGGCATCCGCTCCACTTCCGACCTCGGCAACCTCGTCTATAACCTCATCGCCTCGGGCGACCTGGAGAAAACCCCCGAGGACGCCCGCGCCGATTTCGACGGGGTCTACGACTTCGAGGCCACCTTCCGACGCGATTACGTCGTCGCGCTGGATGACGTCGCCTGACCACGCCCGGCATCTCCTGGAGGAGCCGCCCGATGGATGGCCGTCGCCTCCGATTCCTCGCGGCCGTTGTGGTCTTCCTGCTCTGGGTCGCCGCCCTCGGTACGCTGGCCCTCCGGTCCGGGCGAAAACCCCCGAAGCGCGTCGGGGCGGTTTCGCCGTCACACCGACGGAGCCTTTCGCCCCTTGACGACGCGAGATCGACCTTCTGCCTGGTCGTGGACGCCTCCCCGTCGCGATGAACCCGAGTTGATGGACCAGCCGGGCCTGCCGGAGGCCGAGGTCGCCGAGGCTTATCGGGTCCTCCGGCGGGTCAATCGGCAGCTCGGCAACCTGGCCGCGATGCGTCGGGAGCTGCGCCGGTCCGTGGCCGAGGATTGCGCCGGCCGCGGCCGTCCTGGGTTGTCGATCCTGGACGTTGGTTCGGGCTCCGGGGACATCCCGGCGGCGTTGCGAAATGACCTCGGAAAACGCGGCGTCGCGGCGAGGGTCCTGGCGCTGGACCGCGACCCGACGGCTCTCGCCCTGGCCACGCGGTTGGACCTGGCGGCGGTCCGGGGAGACGCCTTGCGCCTGCCGTTCGCCGACCGCTCCGTCGACGTGGTCACGGCCGTGAAATTTGCCCACCACTTCTCCGGCGAGGCGCTGGCCGCGCTGGTCTCGGAGATGGCCCGCGTGGCCGCTCGCCGAGTGATCGTCCTGGACATCCGGCGACACCGGCTGGCCTACTGGGGCTTCGTCGCCTGGAGCCGGGTCTTCACGAGCAACCGCCTGGTCCGCTTCGACGGCCCCCTCTCGGTCCTCCGAGGATTCACCTCGCGGGAACTCGTCGATCTGGCCGCCCCGCTGCGGGCCTACTCCTGGGCCGTCCGCCCCTATGTCGGCTTTCAGCTCGCCCTGGTCGGTCGTCGGTGGGAATCCGCCCCCTCCCTTGAATGATCGCGCGGGAACGCCTACATCAAGGCACGAATCTCCAGCCCCTCGATCTCGAATCGGACACGACGCGTGGCCCCTCGATCCATCGGCCCCTATGACGTCGCCATCGCCGGGGCGGGATTGGCGGGGGGGTCGCTGGCCTTGCGGCTCGCCAACGCCGGGATGCGGGTCGCCCTGCTGGATCAGCGACGCTTCCCACGCGAGAAACTCTGCGGCGAATTCTTGAGCCCCGAGGCCTGGGGGGTGCTGCATCGGCTCGGGCTGGACGCCGCCGTCGCGGCAACGGGCTATCAGCCGATCCGCCGCGTGCGAGTCACCACGCCCAGGGGATGCCAGATCGAGGCGGAAATCGTCGGGCACGACGGCCTGCCTGGTATCGGCCTGAGCCGGAATCTCCTCGATCAACTGCTCCTCGACCGTGCCCGGGCCGCGGGGGCGGACGTCTTCGAAGGCACCCGGGTGGGCGGTCCGATCATCGAGGACGGTCGGGTCGTCGGGCTGACGGCACGCGACGCGGCGACCTGCCCGATCGCGGTTCGAGCCGCGGTGGTCGTCGCGGCCGACGGTCGCCATTCCGCGCTCGTCAGGCGCACGGGAGCCACGAAGGCCCGCAGCCGGTTCCGCCCCCGCCACTTCGGCCTGAAACGGCACATGACCGTCTCAACACCCGACGCCGACGAGCCGGAAGGAACGGTCGGATTACACACCCTACCGGGCGGCTACGTCGGGACCTGCCGGGTGGAAGGGACCTTGTCGAACCTGTGCGCGCTGCTGCCCGAAGCTGCGCTGCGCCGCCATCAGGGCGACCTCGACCGCCTGGCCGCGGCCGATTTTCGCCGCAATCCGAAGCTGGCCCGCCTCTGGGACGCGAGCACGCCGGCCGACGCCTGGAAGACGGTTTCCGGCGTCAGGGTCGAGACCTCAACGCCTTCCCTGCCGGGGATCTTCTACGTGGGTGACTGTCGCGGCACGGTCGATCCGCTCGGAGGCCAGGGGATGACGATGGCCCTGCTGGGCGCCGAGTCCCTCGCCACGTTCGTCCGCGAGGCCGTGCGCCTCGGCGGGGCCTCCCCGCTCGTGCAGCGCGCGTCCGAGGCCGCGTGGCAACGCCGGTTCGACCGGCGGATCGCGCTCTGCCGCGCCTTTCATCACGTCCTGGTCAATCCGGGCCTGCTCGACCTGACCTCACGCCTCGGCCCGCTCGCCCCGCGATTGCTCACGGCCTGCTTCAATGGCACCCGCGACTGATCTGATCGCTCCCCACGCGAACATCCATCCCCTATCGGCGGGAGGTCGCGTGCGCATCGGCCTGGGCCTGGGCGCGGCGGGCGGGGAGGACGCGGTCGTTGTAGAATTCCGTCATGTAGCGGTAGTCCGGGCCGTGGTGGACGGCATTCAGGCCGAAGGAGTCGGCGATCTCCTGGGTGGCGCGTTCCAGCGTCCAGCCGCAGTGCTTGGTCCGATAGGCGATCTGGGCCATCGACGCCCGGTTGATCCCGTGGTGGCAGTGAAAGTAAAGCGGATGGTTCGCGGGGTCGGCCAGCTCGTCGGCCGCCTTCTCCAGGAGGTCGGAGATGCTCCGGCCCTCCGCGAGCTGGCGGTTATCCACGATCGGGATGTGGACCCAGCGGACGCCCAGCTCCTTGGCCAGCTCGCGCTCGCGAATCGACAGATAGTGGTCGCCGGGGTGGGCCAGGGCGACAATCGTCTTGATCTTACGCTCGCGGACGATGCGACGCATGGGCCACGGCTGCTGCCAGGCCCCGCGATAGAGCCTCCCGGGCTCGACGACCGCGAACTTGTTGGCGAAGACGTAGTCGCCCCCGTGACGCCAGAGTTGCTGGCCCACCAGAATGATCAGCCCGATCCCTAAGGCGCGACGGACCCAGACGCGACGGGGGTTCATGCGTGGGGAACTCCGAAAAAACGGGAAGGCCCGGGTGGGGCCTGTCCAAATGCACGGAGGTCGGATCGTCGCGGGGCGCGGATGGTAGCAGCCCCTTCTGAACCCGACAAGGCGGATCGTGGCCGCTGCGCCGGCCTCATTCCCTTCTTGTCGGCACAACGGGGGAACGGCCTCCAGATTGGCATCGCCAGGGCTTGCGGAATCGTTAAGATCGGCAACCCCACGCGGAATCTCCGTGCCGTGGACGACCGGGAGGTCAGGGATGACGGCCAGACGATGGCTCTGGGTGTTGATCGTCGGCTCGGCGCTGCCGCGGCTGGGCTGGGCCGCGAGCCTCGGGCCGATGAACGACGAAGCGTATCATTCCCTCTTCACGGTTTACCCCGCCTGGAGCTACTTCGACCACCCGCCGATGCTGGCGTGGGTCGAGGCCGCCGGCCTGTTCGTGACGGGCCGAAGCACGCCGCTGACGCTGCGCCTGGGGTTCATCGCCCTGTTCGCCGGGTCGACCTGGCTGATGGATCGCCTCGCGGGCCGATTCTACGGACCGAGGGCGGGGCTGCTGGCGGCCTTGGTGCTCAACGTCGCGGGCTATTACACGGCCGCCGCGGGGGTCTTCGCACTCCCGGACGGCCCCTTGCTGTTCTTCTGGCTGCTGACGCTCAATGCCCTGGCCTCGGCGCGGGAAGGTTCGGCCCCCTTGCGAGCCTGGGTCGCCGT
>JAABUQ010010405.1_pt1 | contig 12189 bp, 16 predicted proteins | sample 5560001 | NCBI WGS metagenome assembly JAABUQ01 (sample SAMN10711888, study PRJNA513371) | rock metagenome | isolation source: Antarctica rocks | place: Antarctica: Victoria Land, Finger Mt nord | collected 2015-12-18
AGAGGCGGGCTTTGAACTGCCTGAAGGGTGGATTGTGCGGGATACGCAGGTCCTCCCTTATTTCCCACTCCAGGCGGGATAGCAGCACGTCGTGTCTATCGGCATCGCGGTTTGTGTTCGAAACTCTAATTTCATCTTGAAATTGATGTAAAGACTCAAGAACACCTATCGAGCCAATCAGATGAAGCGTGTTGCACGCGCCCGCGAAACGCCTGTTTCCTTCCGGGGTTGAATCTGTTTCCACAATCCCGCTCAAAGACTGTATTAATTCTTTGTAGAGTTCGAACTTGTAACGTTGCCAGTCAGCTTGACGTTCCTTGCTCTTGGTCAGATAGAAGCTGACAGCAGAAACAACGATTGCCGAGGCGGCGGAAATTATCGCAACAGTTACAGGAGCGTCCATTTTGAGTCAGCGTGTCTCTGGCGCTTCCGCGCTGTGGGCTGCGAAGTGTAGAACAGCTTGAACCTGTTCTCGCGTGACGCCGAATTCTTCCACCAGCTCATCAACGCTCATATCCTGAAGGTTCTTGAACACAGTCGAAACCGGCATCCGGGTATCCCGAACACCCACGCGCCGCTACGTCTGTCCGGCACTGTTTCAACAGCCGGGCATTGTGACCAATCAAGACTCGCCACGATCTGCGCTCCTCTGTTTCAGAATACGCGGTTACATTTCCGAGGGTAGCGCCTCTAGCAAGGCGCTCAAGTACTCCCCCAAAGTAGCGTTTAATCGCTTATACAGAAGGCCGTCAAAGCTCTCCGTTCCGTGCCCCGCCTGCGCCTGCTGCAAACTGCGAACATAATCCAATCGATCCTCCGGACGCACCGCAACCGGAGGATAGCCGCCACGAAGTAAGATCGGGTTCATCAACAACCGGGCCGTCCGCCCATTGCCATCGTTGAATGGATGAATGTCTACCAAGCGGCGATGAATTTGTAATGCTGCCAGTCGGCTTGGCATTCCTTGCTCTTGGTCAGATAGAAACTGACGGCAGAAACGACGATTGCGGCGGCGGCGGAAATTATGCCAACGGTAATCGGAGTGTCCATTGTGAGTCAGCGTGCCTTTGATCCCTGCCAGACGTGCTGCCCGCGCGCCTGAATGGCTCATCAATGATCATCGCGTCGCGTCAAGTAGGCGCAGGTCGCAAAGCCCCTATTTGGAACGAACTCAGGGGTGGGGAGTGATGGAAAGGACGATGTATTCGTCCCCTTCGATTTTGAAATAGAAGCGCCAACCTCGCGTGACTCGTCCCTGCCATATGTCCTCGCCTTCACTGTATTTCTTGGCGTGTAATGAGGGATGCCTGAGGTTGAGAAGCAGAAAACGAAGCTGTTTTGCGAAAGCTTTGCGGATGTTCGCCGGAAGACCGGCATAGTCTTTGTCGGCTCTTTCGGCGAAGCGAAGCCTCATTTAACGGCGCTTTTTCACGGGGCGTCGTGCCCGTGATTCGAGCGCTTTGATTGCGGCTTGCGCGGTAGCGTAGGGGCCGTGGGTTCGGCCTTTCCTGACGTTTTCCAGTCCTTCGGCTATATGCCGGTCAATGAGATTCTTGGGAGTGAAGGTGATTTTTCCATCCTCCACGTTGGCTTCTAGAATGTCACCGATCTCCACATGTACCTGTTCACGGATGTGCTGAGGAATAACGATCTGAAACTTGGTTTTAACGGTAACGATTTCCATAGAAATACCTTTTAAGTTTAACTGTTCAACAGTGCAACTTGGTGCCCCCATCCGTGAATGGAATCACCAGGCGGCTGGCGCTTCCGTGCTGTGGGCTGCGAATTGCAGAACAGCTTCTCCACGGACCTTTGTTTCAGAATGCGCGTTAGGCTTCCGGGGGCAGCGCCTCTTGCAAGGCGCTCAAGTACTCCCCCAAAGTAGCGTCCAGTCGCGTATACAGAAGGCGGTTGAAGCTCTCCGGCCCCTGCCCCGCCTGGGCCTGCTGCAAGCTGCGAACGTAATCCAATCGATCCTCCGGACGCACGGCAATCGGGGGATAACCGCCACGAAGTAAGATCAGGTTCATCAACAGCCGGTCCGTCCGCCCATTGCCATCGTTGAATGGATGAATGTCTACCAAGCGTCGATGAGCCGTGAATGCCGTGTCCGGCGTGTCGGACGCCATCCCGAGCCACGCGGCAAAGTCTCCCATGAGCGCCGGGACCTCAGCCGGTGAGGGAAAGCTGTGGCGGCCCGCCTCCGTGCGAACGTAGCGGGGGAGGTCGGCATAGCGACCGGCGATGTCGGGGCTAGAGCGCTGCATAACCAGCCGGTGCAGATTGCGCACGTCACTCTCCAACAGTGCAGTTCCTTGACGGGCAAGCTCACGCACATACCGAATAGCATCGTAGTGATCGAGCGCCTCCAGATGATCTTTAAGGGGCTTGCCTCCAATGGTCACGCCCTGCTCGATGACGAGTGTGGTTTCTACCGGACTCAGTGTATTGCCTTCGATGGCGTTCGATGTGTAGGTAAGCTCGATATCGTAATAGTGCTCAAGCTTATCGAGCGCCTTCGGTGACAGGGGCCACAGCTCGTCGAGCCGTTCCTTTTTTGCGGCTATGGCTTGCAAGAGCGTGTCCATGCGATTTAAGAGATAGCACGGCGGCGGCGGCGTCGCACTCCCCTCAAACGCTATACTCGCTCACGATGGACCGTCATTATCTTGCACTCGATCTGGGTGCGGAGAGCGGACGCGCGATTTTAGCCAAACTCGCTGGTCACTCGGTCGAATTGACCGAACTACACCGCTTTGTAAACACGCCCGTGCATTTGCCCACCGGCTGGTATTGGGACACTTTGCGTCTCTTCCATGAGATATGCGACGGCATCTGCGCAGCCCACAAATCCTGCGAGAGTCTCGACGGCATTGCTGTCGATACCTGGGGGGTCGACTTCGGCCTGCTCGATAGCCATGGCGAACTTCTCCACAATCCCCGTCACTATCGCGATCGCCGCACCGATGGTGTACCGGCGGAAGTCTTCAAGACCGTCCCGCGCGCGGAAGTGTTCCGGGAAACCGGCGTGCAGATCGCGGACATCAACTCGCTCTACCATCTCTTTGCCCTCAACAGGGATTCTCCGGACACTCTGCAAGCCGCCTCCAAGCTGCTGTTCATGCCCGACCTGTTTAATTATTTTCTGACCGGCGTATGCGCTTCGGAGCGAACCATCGCCAGTACGTCCCAGTTCTACGACCCCGTGAAAAAGCGCTTCACAACCGATATGCTGCGAAGGCTCGGAATCGCAGGAGGGTTCTTTTCCGAGTTGATCGACCCAGGCACGGAACTCGGCCCCATTCTCCCTTCCGTCGCCGGACGTTGCGGATTCAAGCAGGACACGGTCGTCTATACCACCGGCTCGCACGACACAGCATCGGCCGTGGCCGCCGTGCCTGCTGCCGAGAACGAAAGCTGGTGCTATATCAGCTCCGGGACGTAGTCGTTGATGGGCCTTGAATTAGCGGAGCCCGTCATCAACAACGCGGCGCTCGAAGCGAATTGTACAAATGAGGCCGGTGTCGGGGGCCGCATCCGGCTACTCAAGAACGTCCCCGGCTTGTGGGTCCTCGAGGAATGCCGGCGCACCTGGGCCGACCGAGGTCAAGAGTTCTCATACGAAGAGCTGATGGCGCGCGCCGAAGCCGCCGAACATACGGGCACCATTCTGGACCTTGATCAATTCACAACGCCCGGTGATCATCCTGGGCGCATCTGCGAGTTCTGCAGGAAAACCGATCAACAGACCCCGCAGGATCCGGGCGCAATGACGCGCGTCATCTTGCAGAGTCTCGCCGCTCGCTATAAGCAGGTGCTTGAAACGCTGGAAACGCTGACCAACCGATCCATTGAGGTCGTACACATCGTCGGAGCGGGATCTCGCAATCGCCTGTTGAATCAGTTCGCGGCGGATTGCACCGGACGGCGCGTCATCGCCGGTCCGGCCGAAGCTACCGCCGCGGGAAATGCGCTCACCCAGGCGATAGGCACCGGCGATGTCAATTCGCTGGAACACTTGAGAGCAATCGTGAGGAGATCGTTCGAATTAGAAGAATACGCTCCCGCAGCGAAGCCCTTCGTCGCCGTCTAACTGCCGCTTCGAACCGGCTGTTTACCGGTGCGGATAAAAAACTCCTGCTTACTTACCGCAGGGTCGACAGCCACATCAAAAAATCCCACCATCATCTCGGCCCAGGTCTGCTCACCCCATTTCACGGCTGACTCCGGATCTGGATTATGCGGATTGTTCTTCGAATTGTCAACGTCGCCACTGCTTGCAACACCGTGCCGGCCTTCAGCGGAATGGGCTCTCGTAGTCGATAGCTAAGCTGCCAATAAAAATCGTAATGTGGGATGCGCAAAACCGTCTCCGCGCGTACGCCCTTGTTCAGGATGTTGTACTCAAACGTCTTGCCGCGCAGGTGCATGTGCGGGAAAAAGCTCAACAGCAAAGCGTCGTTCGGGAGAGAGCCGTGAACCTCCACGCGATGATCCGGATCTCCCGGTGGAATCAGAAAGCGGTCGTTCGTCAGTTGCAAAGTAAGCACTCGTTTTTGCGGAGGCCGCTTTGCAAACACCAGGCCCACGCTGGTTCTGTCCTGTGTCGCGCCACGCATGCGGTGTCCATGCGTGTTGTAGTGCATCTGCAGCACGATGTCCGATCCCGCGGGCACAAGCTTCGCAAAACCCTCCGGCCATTCGTCTGGCAAGCTCCCCGGAGCGTAGACCAGCAATATGTCGCTCGTGGTCCACATGGCATCGCGCCGCAGCGCTTCTGTCGGAAGATCGTCCGCGCTGAAAGGAACACCCACGGGAGCCCCGCGTAGCCACGCCGATTTCGGACTTCGAACATATGCCACCGCGTGATGCACCACCATCCGATTGCCCGGCCGAATCTCGGACATCCTCACCCAGCGGTCTTCTTTGAAATGCGTCGGAAGAATAACGTATTGATACGGGATGTCTCCCTCGGCGGGAATTTCCTTCGCCACCGGCATCCGAAAAACCACGTCCGGCTGTGGAATACTCCAGCCCTGGGTCCAATGAGGTGGAGGCGGCGCGTCCTGCGTATTGCCTTCCGGTGCATGCGCATTCGCCCATGCGGAAAGCGTCGCCAGCTCATGGGCGGACAGGGATGGATCGTTCGAAAAATGCCCGCAACACGGGTCCGCAAACCACGGCGGCATCATCTTTTTCTCCGTCACATCGCGGATGGCATTCGCACTCGTCCTTGCTTGAGCGTACGTCTGGAGAGCTATTGGCGCCATCTCGCCCTGCCGGTGGCATCCTTGGCAGCGCGCCTGCAGAATGGGCAGAACGTTCCGGTAGTACGTCGGGGGATCGCCGTTAACAGCAGCACCAGGCAACAGAGTGACCAAAGATAAGGCCGCTATAAAGTAACAAACTGCAATCAAAAAAAGAGGGGAACTATTTCGGAGGCTCCGGCCCGCGCTTTTCAGAGGATTTGCTCTCACCCTAATGGTTGTCAGGCATGCTGGGCCAGCGTGGCTCTCGCTTGTGCTTGAAAGCCTCGTACCCTTCCTGGAAGTCCGCACTCCGCATGATATCGCCGCGCAACCGCGACGCGATCTCTCCCGCTTCGTCCCACGACTTTCCCCGCGATTGGTGAAAATACTGCATCCCTGCCGCTACTGCCGCCGGACTGGCCTTTGCCAACTCGCGCGCCTGTGCCTGCGCGCGTTCGCACACCTCGCCGCCGTGGCAGACCTGATGCACTAAACCCCACTGCAGGGCCTCTTGGGCATGAAACACCCGCCCCGTAAGACTCAGTTCAAGCGTCCGCCGGACCCCAATCGCCGACTCTATCGAGCGATACACCAGAAATGGCCAGAGACCAATCCGAATCTCCGGTAAGCTGAACGCCGCACCTTGCGATGCCAATACCGCGTGTCCCTGCGCCATCAAACCTAAGCCGCCGCCCAACGCCGGCCCATTCACGCAAACCACTATCGGCTTCATCGAACTCGCGCCTAGGCTAAATAGCTGTTCGTGAATCTCGGCCAGCTCATCTTCTTGCGCGGCCGCAGCTTCGTCTAAATCCATGCCGGCACAGAAAACAGGCCCGTTCGCGGTGATGAGTATCGCTCCAATCTCACGCCGCTCCTGAGCCGACCTGACGGCGGCCACTATGCCTGAGCACATCTCCGCATTCAACGCATTCCGCTTGGCCGGCCGATTGAGCGTAACCTGCAAAATCCGCCACTTCTGATTGACAACCAGGTCCATCAACGCCCCCTAAACTATCCCGCAAAACTATCCCCCGAACCCCAGCAACTGCAGCGGCACGTGTTCTGGAGTTTCATTCGCGCACGCAACTTCAAATGCCAGATCCAACACGCTCCTTGTCTCACGCGGATCGATCAACGCATCGCAGTGCCCTCGAGCCGCCGCATACCGCGCGTCCAGCCAACGCTCGTAGTCGGCCCGTGTTTGCGCGATCTTCGCCGCCAGTTCCTCGGGCACGGGCTGCCCCGCCGCTTTCAGCTTGTCAAGCTCTGGCCCGTAGATCGCCTGCACCGCCGAATCCCCTTCCATCACCGCAAGGCGCGCCGTCGGCCAACTGAACGTGAAATTGGGATCGAAGCCTTGCCCCGCCATGGCATAATAGCCCGCGCCGCTCGCATGATTCACCGTCAGCACAATCTTCGGAACCGTCGCGCAGGCCATCGTCTCTACCATCTCCGCGCCCGCTCGAATGATACCCGCCGTTTCCGCTTCCACGCCAACCATGAAACCAGAAACGTCTTGCACGTATAACAGCGGCAAACGGTGCCTTTCGGCGTTCTCCACAAAGTACGCCACCTTGCGCGCCGACTCGGTGTAGACGATCCCGCCCACTCTCGGACCCGATCCTGTCTTCAAAAATCCGCGCCGGTTCGCAATGATCCCGATGTTGCGGCCATTGAGGCGCGCGGAGGCACACAAAAACTCCGGAGCGTACTCCGGTTGAAACTCCAGAAAATCGCCTTCGTCCACCACGCAATCCAGCAGCGTTTCCATATGATAAGGAAGCCGGTGATCGGCGGGCAGCGCATCATACAATTCTTCGGAATTCAACCGCGGCTCCTTACCTTGGCACTTACCCTCGTGTGGATGCGCCGGCTCTGGCATATCGCGAAACTGCCCCCGGATCATCTCAAGACACGCTTGGTCGTTCGCGGCCCGGTAATGCGCAACGCCGCTTACCGCCGTGTGCATCTTCGCGCCGCCCAGCGTCTCTGAGTCGGTAACCTGTCCTACTGCTCCTTTGACGAGGTTCGGTCCGCCCAGCCCCATGAAACTCGTCTTCTCCACCATGATGATCACATCGCTCAGGGCCGGAAGATAGGCACCCCCGGCAATGCACGGTCCCATCACCGCCGCAATCTGCCGGATCCGCAGCCGCCGTCTCATCAGCGAGTTGTAGTAGAAAATCCGCGCCGCTCCATATTGTCCGGGGAAAATGCCGTCTTGCAGCGGCAGGTTCACACCGGCCGAGTCCACCAGGTACACAATCGGAACCCGGTTCCGCATGGCGATCTCCTGCGCGCGCAAGATCTTCGTGATGGTCTCAGGCCACCAGGCGCCCGCCTTCACCGTAGCGTCGTTGGCGACAATCACCGCGCCACGCCCTTCGATCTTGGCGACTCCGGTCACAACACCCGCGCCAGGCGCTTGCCCGTCGTACTTGTCGTACGCCACCAGCAGTCCTACTTCGAGAAACGTCCCGCTGTCCACCAAATGGGCGACACGCTCACGGGCCGTCAGCTTACCTTCGCTGTGCTGCTTCTCGATCTTCTTCGCGCCGCCGCCCGAACGAAGCTTCTGCTCCAGCTCGTGTAGCTCTCCCGCTAAACGGCGCATATCACGCGCGAAACCCTGCATTTCAATGCCCGGAGCAGCCTTTCGCCGAATATTCGAAAGGCACTAAGCTCCTGCTAGTCTAACAGTCATGTTCGGCATTGACGAGCGCGCGCTTCGTGTCACTTGGACCGTATTTCTCTTTGGCCTGCTGCTTGCCACTGTCTACTTCATCCGTTCCACGCTTCTGCTCTTCGCTGGAGCCATCTTCTTCGCTTACATGTTGTCGCCCGTTGTGGCGCTCATTGAGACTTTCATTCCTAAGCGTCGAACCCTGGTTCTCACGCTGGTTTACGTGGCTTTCATCGGCCTAATTGTTCTCCTTGGCTTTCAGCTGATCCCAAAGTTGGCCGGTGAAGCAACCAGCCTTTTTAAGACTCTCCCCACGCGCATCACCGATGGTTCCTTGGCGCGCATTCCCCTACCTCGTTTTCTTGAGCCGATGCGTGACCAGGTAATCGATATCCTGAACAAAGGAGCTACCAACCTTAAGACCAGCGCTGTTCCATTTCTTCAACGGGCCGGCACTGAAATACTGTCCGGGCTCGGCGCGATCTTGCCCGCTATCCTGGTGCCCATTCTCGCTTTCTTTTTCCTCAAAGATGCTCGCGGGATGAGGGCATCGCTGCTGGGCGCTGTGGAACCCGGCCAAGATAGGTCAACCGCCGAGCTCATCCTGAATGATGTGCACCTGGTGCTCCGAAACTACATCCGCGCTCTTGTCTTGCTTGCCGTATCCGGCTTTGTGGCGTGGTTTCTTTTCCTGAGCGTTATGCGCTATCCTTACGAGCTCTTGTTAGCCGGCATTGCAGGCGTTCTGGAGTTCATTCCAGTAATCGGACCCGCCACCGCGCTCGTTATTATGCTGGTCGTCCTAATGACAAGCAGTTCCGGCGGTATCCTGTGGATCATTATCTTCTGGGGCTGCTTCCGCATCTTCCAAGACTATGTGCTCAGCCCCTATCTGATGAGCTCAGGCATCGAGCTACACCCGTTACTCGTTTTGTTCGGAGTTTTAGCGGGCGAACGAATCGGCGGGATTGCCGGCATGTTCTTCTCCGTGCCTGTCATTGCAATTTTGAGAGTAATCGTTAACCATCTCAGGGAATCTTATAGCCGCCGGCCTTTATCTACCGGCATTGGCAATAATCCGCGTTTTACCGAGCCGATCGATTACCGGCCCAGCACGCCCGCGCAAATTCGGCCGTAAAGCTCCTATTGCTGGCCCGATTTAAGCCATGCGTCGTAAGTCGCAAATCCGGCAATCGCAACGGCGTACAGGATCACCGCCACAATCAGCCCGGTCCGGACCTTATCCAACACTCCAATCTTTTTGCAAACTGCAGCTTGTGTGCTAATCAAAGTGGATTCGTGACTGCGCAGGTGAATGTAGTTGTCGCAATGGTCTTCCATCCACTTCCGGTAAATACCTACGCCCACCGTGACGGCCACCAGAACGCCGCACATAATCAGGTTAAAAGTGAGGTTCATACAGGGATCGCTCCTTTCATAATCTTGGACGGGCTCACCAGTTGTGAGCCGCGATCGTTGTCTCTAAATAGACCAGTAGTTACGCCGGCGCACGGAGCACGGCGCTAAATGTCCATCTGGCGGAAGTGTAGCGCTTAAATAATCGCGATTCAAGGACTTTCTATGCTTTCTAGGGTTCTTGGTAACACTCCGCACCGCTATAATCGTTTTTCCCGCCCTCGGCATGGCCGCATTTTCCTCAATAGATTGGTTCCCTCTCTGGCTCAGCCTGCGCGTGGCCGCCCTGGCTACCGCCTTCGTACTCACCTTCGGTACCTCCGTCGCTTACCTGCTTTCACACAAGAACTTTCGCGGCAAAAACCTGCTCGATTCGCTCATCACGCTTCCGCTCGTTCTTCCTCCCACCGTTCTCGGCTACTATCTGCTCGTGCTCCTGGGCCGCCAATCGATCCTCGGGCGAATGTACGAAGCGCTCGTGGGGCACCCTTTCGTATTCACCTGGCAAGCTGCCGTCGTCGCGGCCATTCTCCACTCCGCGCCCATCTTCATTCGCGCCGCGCGGGTCGTTCTCGAATCGGTCGATTACCGCTTCGAGTGGGCCGCGCGCAGTCTCGGCGCCTCTGAATGGCGAACATTTTGGGGCGTCACGCTGCCGCTCGCTCGCCGGGGTCTCGGTTCGCTCGCCACCCTCAGTTTCGCCCGCTCGCTTGGTGATTTCGGCATTACCATCATGGTCGCGGGCAACATACCCGGACATACCCAAACCCTCTCCGTCGCCATCTACGATGCGGTCGAGTCGGGCAACGGCCGTCTCGCGCGCATTCTCGTCCTCGTGGTCTCACTCACCGCGCTCGGTCTGCTTTGGCCCGCTAGCTATATTTCCCGAACCGCGCGCCTGAATAGCGCGGCCGGATGAGTTCTCTCGCGAACTCTCCCGCCAATGCCGTCAGCGCCAGGCTGGTAAAGCGCTTTCCCGCCGGGCCAGGTTCCGAAGCGTTTACTCTCGATGTCGACCTCGAAACCCCCGCTGGCGTTACTGTGCTCCTCGGTCCCAGCGGCGCCGGAAAATCGCTCGCTCTGAACTGCATCGCCGGTTTCGTTCGGCCCGACGAAGGCCGTATCCTCATCCACAATGAGCTGTTCTTCGACGCCACGACCCGTGTCTCCGTCCCGCCGGAGCGCCGTCGCTGCGGCTACGTCTTCCAGGATCATGCTCTCTTCCCCCACATGACAGTGCGCGAAAACCTCCGCTTCGCCGCTTCTGTCGCGCCCACCGATGCCAATCGCGGCTTGCATCTCCATCGCCGCATTAATGAGCTGCTTGAAATCTTCGAACTGACCGAACTCGCCGCCCGTAAACCCGTCCAACTATCCGGCGGCCAAAAGCAACGCGCCGCCGTCGCGCGCATTCTGATGAGCGAGCCTCGGCTGCTTCTCCTTGATGAACCGACGCGCGGTCTCGATGCCCGTCTGCGCGAGGCCTTTTATGACGTTCTCCGGAAAACGCGCGAGCGCTTAGACGTGCCCGTCATTCTCGTCACCCACGACTTGGAGGAGTGCTTTGAACTCGCCGGCTTCGTGTGCTTGATGGATCGCGGCCGGTTCCTGCAAGCCGGTCCGCGCGACCAGGTATTCGCAAAACCCGCCACCGCCGGAATTGCTCGCTCGCTCGGCGTTTACAACGTTGTTCCCGCCGTCGTGGCTGCCCTCGACCCCAGCCGCGATACCAGCAAAATTCGATTGGGTGAAGGCCAGGGCAACGGAGAGGAGGGCCACATAGAGGCGAGTCACATAGAGATAGACGGGCCTTACCTTCCCGGCCACCTCATCGGCGATCACGGCTTCCTCTGCGTGCGTGCCTCCGAAATCAAGGTACTTCCGGAAAGCCCACGCGCTTCCAATCGCGAACTGCTGCTCCATCTCCTTTCGAGCGCTCCTTCCTCCCGCGGCGTCCGCCTGAATTTACAGCACGGTATGTTCGTAGTCGTGAGCGAAACCGAATTTCAGATCTTGCGCCGCGCCCCTCGTGTGCAGGTGCATATTCCGCGCACCGCCGTGTGCTTTCTCGGAAAGTAGACCTCGGAAGTAAACCTGGATGAAGCGTTACTACATCACGGATCGCAAAGCCATTGGCGGGTTTCGCCCCTTGCTCGAAGTCATTCGCGACCAGATGCACCTCGGCGTCGACTATATTCAGATTCGCGAAAAAGACATCACCGCCCGCGAACTCTTCGAATTCACTCTCACCGTGCTCGAAGTCCGCGCCACCGAAATACGCACTCCGCTTCAGGCTAAGGTTCTGATCAACTCGCGCGCTGACATTGCGCTAGCAACCGGCGCCGATGGCGTCCATCTTCCCTCCGGCGCGCCGCGACAGACGCTGCCCGGCCTTGTCGTTGCCCGCTCCTGCCACACGCTCGGCGACGTGCAAACCACTACCGCCGACCTCGTTACTTTCGGGCCTGTCTTCGATAGTCCGGGTAAAGGTCAGCCCGTGGGTCTTGAAACGCTCCGGGCTGCTTGCCAGTTCGGCAAACCCGTGTACGCACTCGGCGGAGTGAACTGGGAGAATGCCGCCCACTGCATGAGCGTAGGCGCGGCAGGAATCGCAGGCATCCGTCTCTTTCAAAATCCCGAACTGTAAGCGTGCTGTCTCCGATCCTACATGCGCCATCGCGTACTGACCTCGTTAGGTTGTCGACGCCTTTAGCGTGAACTAAGTGGTCTTGGCGCGAATGCCGGTTTTAATGTGCTGCACGAATTCCTGCGCTTCACCCGCCCGCATCACTGCGGCAGCGGAAGTAATCGGCCCTAAGCGCTAACTGCAGACGTTTG
>JAABUQ010010406.1_pt1 | contig 12189 bp, 14 predicted proteins | sample 5560001 | NCBI WGS metagenome assembly JAABUQ01 (sample SAMN10711888, study PRJNA513371) | rock metagenome | isolation source: Antarctica rocks | place: Antarctica: Victoria Land, Finger Mt nord | collected 2015-12-18
GAGCAGCGCGATGAGCATCGGGTAGAGCGGGAAGAACGCCATGTCCGTCCCGTAGTAACCCTTCGTCGCGATGTCGAGAAAATGCACCGCGTCCCATCGGCCCCAGACGACGAGGGCCGGGTTGCTCGAGACCGCAACGTGCGTCCCCGTCCGTTGCGCGATGAGCACTGACGCGAGCTCCGCGATAACGACGATCGAGATTCGCGTTATTAAAAACGTCAGCAGCACGTCGCGCACCGTGCGGTTGAAGCGCGCCGCGATCGCAACTTTCGATGCGACGAAGAAGCCTAAGCCGAGGGCGACCGTCCGTCCGGTCGCGCTAGCGCCGAACGGGCCGACGAACGAGCCCCAAATAACGAGCAGCGAGCTCCACGGCAGCGCGTCGTAGCGTAGCGCGGCCTCGAGCGACACGCCGGTGCGGACCGCAAAGTAGCGGGCATACAGAACCCAAAGCGCGAGCGCAACGACGACGCCGACCGGCAGCGCGATCACGAATGAGCCCTCGAGCACGGTGGGACGTGCCGCGAGGTGAGGGATCAACCCAAACCACGCGAAGAATCCAAGCGTCGCTCCGGCAGCGGAGACAGCGATCGTCGCCGGTAGGACGCCGGCCGCGATCGCGGCGGCGAACGCCGCGCGGAGTCCGAGCGGCTGCAAGGTGGGATAAGCGCGGGCCGCGATGGCGATCTCCTTTTCGACCTGCTTTCGTTCCACTGTTCTGCGAGCGCTCCTGGCGCAAAGGGAGAAGTCTCTCACCCTCCGTACCGAGCCCGAGATAACCCAAGGAGGAGATAGGATTTTGTCGACCTTGTTACCGCCGCCGACCGGACGCAGTCCGGTCGATACGCTCGACTTTGTCAAAGTGACTGAGGCCGCCGCGCTCGCTGCGTCGCGTTGGATGGGCCGCGGTGAGCGGAATATCGCCGACGGTGCGGCCGTTGAAAAAATGCGCGAAGCGCTCGGCGAGATGGACATCGCCGGGCGGATCGTCATCGGCGAGGGCGAGCGCGACGAAGCGCCGATGCTGTTCATCGGCGAAGAACTGGGCCGCGGCGGTTTCGAGGTCGACATCGCCGTCGACCCGGTCGAGGGAACGAACCTCGTCGCGAACGGCCTGCCCAACTCGATCGCCGTCATGGCGCTCTCCGATCGCGGCGGCCTCCTGCACGCGCCCGACTCGTACATGATGAAGCTCGCCGTCGGCCCGAAAGCGGCGCCGTACGTGCACATCGACGCCTCGGTCGCCGACAACCTCGAAGCGGTCGCGAACGCCCTCGAGCGGCCGATTAACGACGTCACCGTCGTCATCCTCGATCGCGACCGGCACAAAGACCTCGTCCGCGCCGTTCGCGAGACGGGTGCTCGCATTAAGTTGATCTCCGACGGCGACGTCGATGCGGCCATCGCGACCGCGGTCGAGGGTACCGGAATCCACGTTTCGATGGGCATCGGCGGCGCGCCGGAGGGTGTTCTGGCGGCGGCGGCGCTCAAGTGTCTGGGCGGCGGGTTCATGGGGCGGCTCAAACCGCGCAGCGACGAAGAGGCGGAGCGTGCGCGCAAGATGGGCTTCGGCGATCTCGACCGCATCCTCACCATGGAAGACCTGGCAAAGGGCGATAACATCGTCTTCGTCGCCACGGGGATTACCGACGGCGACCTCGTGCGCGGCGTGCGCTTCTTCGGCAACCAGGCGAAGACACACTCGATCCTGATCCACTCCGCGACCGGAACCGTGCGGTTCATCGAAAGTGTCCATAGACTAGGAGCGAAGCCGTTCCGTTTACGCCCGTAGCGGCCGGTTCGGCTGCGAGCCCAGAAGCAGAACGTGACGACAACGCAACAGACCTTTGACCTTATCGTGATCGGTGCCGGTTCGGGCGGCTATGCGGCCGCGCGAACGGCGCGCGAACTCGGTGCATCGGTGGCGCTCGTCGATGCCGGTCCGCTGGGCGGGCTGTGCATCCTGCGCGGATGCATGCCCTCCAAAACACTGATCGCCACCGGTGACGTCGCGCACGAGATTCGCGAAGCGCACGAACTCGGCGTCGATGCGGGAGCGCCGAAGGTCGATTTTAAGCGCGTGATGGAACGCAAGCGCACGATCATCAAAGGCTTCGCCGATTATCGGGTCGAGGGGATTGAAACGTTCCCGCTCTTTTCCGGTGCCGCGCATTTTCTCTCGGAGACCGAACTGCGCGTCGGCGACGTGGTGTTGCACGCGCCGAAGTTCGTCATCGGCACCGGCAGCACGATCGCGCCGCCGGTGATCCCCGGACTCGCTGAGGCCGGTTACATCGATAGCGACGAAGCGCTCGATTTAGCGGAAGCGCCGAAGTCGCTCATCGTGCTTGGCGGCGGATACGTCGGTTCGGAACTCGGACAGTTCTTTTCGCGCATCGGCGTACCGACCACGGTCATCATCCGCAGCCCGCACGTGCTCTCCGGCGAAGACACCGACATCGGCGAAGCGCTCACGACGTATCTTCGCGCCGAGGGGATACGCATCGAGACGCGCGCGATCGTGCAACGCGTCGACATGCGCGACGGCATGAAGGTCGTGACGTATCGGCAAGGTTCCGAGGAGAAGTCGGCCGAGGCGCACGAGATTTTTTACGCGCTCGGCCGGATACCGAACCTCGACGGTCTCGATCTCGAGAACGCGGGGGTGCGTTCGCATCCGATCACCGGGATCGAGACCGACGGCGCAATGCGCACGTCGAACCCGAACATCTTCGCCGTCGGCGACGTGACCGGACGATATTTGCTCGTTCACATCGCGATCCAGCAAGGTGAGATCGCGGCGCGCAACGCGATCACCGGCGGTAACGAACAGGCTGATTACTCGATCTCGCGAGCGCATACGGTGTTCACCGACCCGCAAGTCGCGGTTGCGGGCCAGTCCGAGAAAGAGCTCCAGGCGGCCGGCGTTGCGTACATCAAGTCGAGCTATCCGTTCAACGATCACGGCAAAGCGATCTCGATCAACCGCACCAAGGGTTTCGTGAAGATGCTCGCCGCACCGAGCGACGGGCGAATCCTCGGCGTGGCGATCATCGGCCCCGATGCGTCGGATCTGATTCATCCCGCGATCGTCGCGATGTACTTCAAAGCGACGGTCTTTGATTACATGAAGATCCCGCATCTGCATCCGACGCTCGCTGAGATCCTCACCTATCCGGCTGAAGATTTAGCGCAGCAAGTCGAGGCGGATCTGCCGCTCGTCGCCACGCTCTGAGCGCACGCGACGCCGCGATGCTCGACGTCGCCATCGTTCAAGCCAAACCGCGCAAGGGCGACCTCGCCGCGAACTTCGCATCGTTGCGTGAGACGTTCGCACAACTCCGTGAGACGCGCTCGCCCGATTTGGTCGTGTTGCCGGAAGCCGCGACGACCGGATACTTTCTCGAGGGTGCGGTGTACGATCTGTCGTTCACCGCTCAAGCATTTGCCGATCGCCTCGCGGGTGCGTGGGATGCGAACGAGCGGGTTGAGATCGTGTGCGGGTTTTACGAAAACGACGCGGGGACGTTTTATAACAGCGCGCTGTACGCAACGATCGACGGCGGACGAGCGCAGGTCGGGCACGTCCATCGCAAGATGTTCCTGCCGACGTACGGCGTGTTCGACGAGGAGCGATTTCTCTCGCGTGGCCGGAGTCTACGAACCTTCGACACATCGTTCGGTCGTGCTGCAATCCTCATTTGCGAAGATGTGTGGCACGCGATCATGCCGACGATCGCGGCGATCAAAGGCGCACGTTTTCTGATTATCCCAAGCGCTTCGCCCGGACGTGGGCTCGGTGGTACACGCGGTGTGTTGGAGAGCACCGATCACTGGCACGAACTTCTCGCGGCAAGCGCCGTGGAGCACGGGATCTACGTGATCTACGCGGGTCTCACGGGGTTTGAAGGCGGCAAAGGGATGTCCGGCGCGTCGTGCGTGTTCTCCCCGCGCGGTGAACTGCTCGTGCAAGCACCACAACTCGAACCGTGCATCGTGCGGATCGCGATCGACCCGCGCGAGATCGACCTCGCGCGCGCGACGCTCCCGCTGTTGGGCGATCTCGGCGCCGTGCTCCCCGATTTATTGTTGGATGCGGAGTTAACCCACCCACGACACGATGCGTTCGATCGCCCTACTATGCCGGAGCCTCGTCGATGAAGATGCGGGTGATCGAGCCGGCGCCGTTCGACGCGGCATCACTGCTTCATATCGACTCGGCGCTCACGGCGCGCTGGCTCGTGGCGTTTTTGCAGGATGAGCTCGTCGTGCGGCGCGGCATCGAACACGCGGTGATCGGCTTAAGCGGCGGGATCGATTCCGCCGTCACGGCGTACTTGTGTGCGCGCGCGCTCGGACCGAAAAACGTGCACGCCATCCGGATGCCGTATCGCAGCTCGAGCCCGGAGAGTTTGTCCGACGCGCAGCGGGTGATCGGCGCGCTCGGCATCGACGCGCACACCATCGAGATCACTGGAGCGGTCGACGCGTATCTCGAGCACACGCCCGATGCGGACCCGCGACGTCGTGGAAACGTCATGGCGCGCATGCGGATGCTCGTCCTTTTCGACCAATCCGCCCGTTTCCAGGCGCTCCCGGTCGGTACCGGAAACAAGACGGAGCGCCTGCTGGGCTACTTTACTTGGCACGCCGACGACACGCCACCGGTCAATCCGATCGGCGATCTCTACAAGACGCAAGTGTGGGCGCTCGCGCGGCATCTCGAGATCCCGCAGCAGCTCATCGATAAAGCGCCGAGCGCCGATCTCGAAGCAAACCAAACCGACGAAGCCGACATCGGCGTCACGTACGCGACGGCCGATGCGGTACTCGCGCTCACGCTGCTCGGCTACGACACCGCGCAGATCGCGTCTCGCGGTTACGACGCCGACGAGATCACGATCGTGCGCCGCAAACTCGATGCTACGCACTGGAAGCGCCACCTGCCGACGACCGCGCTCGTCTCGAACACGGCGATCAACGAATTTTACTTACGACCTGTTGATTTTTAGCGGGGAAATCGCTAGAAATCAAATCGGCCGTGCCTCCGCTACGCCCCGAACGTCCTGAAATTGTCAGTTGCGGGGCTGGATGCACGGGGAGCCGATCCGTCGGCCGGTGCTCTACGCGCCTAAGGCACTAATGACGAGCCGCGCGACTTTGCTGCCGGAGTACTGCTGTTGGCCGGTGATCAAATTGCGGTCGCGCACGCAGAACGCTTTAAAGCGGCCGCCCATCACATAGTTCGCTCCTCGGGCTTTCAGAGCGTCTTCAAGCCGCCACGGCATAACCTGCTGACCGACGAAAGCGTCAGAAAACTCTTCCTCAAGATTAGAAAAGCCGGTGACGGTTTTCCCACTTATCAGATACGATCCGTCGGCCAGCTGCACGTCGACAAGTGCCGCCACGCCGTGGCAGAAAACCGCGGTGGCTTTGTTCGATTCATAAAACGTGCGGATTGCGCGCTTGAGATCCACGTTGTCCCGGAACGTGAACATCGGCGACTGCCCACCACAGACAACGAGCGCGTCGTAGGAATCCGGCCTCGGTGAACTCGAAATAGGGGTGCATGAGTTCGGCTGCCCAAAACCCGAGCGGCCATCCGAGTTTCGGATTGACGCTCGGGTTTGCCACGACCATGAGAACGTTCGTGCTGCGGAACGCGTCGAGGATCTGGTGGTGTTCAGCAGATATCGCGGCGGTTGAAGTCACGGAACCTCCCTTTAAACCAGCAGTCTTGCGTCAGTTCTTCTCGTCGTGAAAGTCGTTGGTCCAATGCGTTCCGTCGCAGAAGGGCTTGTTCTTTGAACCACCGCACCGGCACAACGTGTAATGCTCGTGCGACGAACCCTCAGCCCACTCAGCCTCTTGCAGGGCGACGCCGCCGGTGATTCGATACGGGCCGTCTTTCGAGGTGGTCACCATCGGCGTGCGCTCTTCATCGCGATGTTCGACGCCGTCAATGGAATAGCTCAAGGCACCAGAGGGGCACTTGCGCACCTGCGCGATGATGCGTTCAACTGTCGCGCCGTTCGGATCGATCCACGGTTGCCGTTTGTTGTTAAAGACCGAGGCGAGCTCGTCCGTGCAATACGCCGAATGCTGACAGATGCCGCGATTGTCATGGATCGTCATTGAGCCGGCAGTGTAGTTGTCACGCCGGTCTTCTACTCGGCCCGGACGTTTGCGGCTCGCGAACCCGATACGGGCGTGAGTCCCGTCGCAGAACGGCTTATTTGCCGAGCCGCCGCAACGGCATAGCGCCAGCTCGGGCCGAGCCTCCAAGCGTTCGCCCTTTGAGTTCGTCAGATTGTCGAGATTCGTAGCGAGATACGGGCCGTCGAGTTCCGGCGCGATCGCGCACGGCAATGACGACGCGATTGTTCGCAGTTGCGCACGTTCCGTCCAAGCGCTCGACGAGCGGTCGAGGGGAGCGAACTGTTCGGCGAGGTCTTGCAGGGCGGCAACGGCCTCTTCAACTTCGGGCGGCAGCGCGTGCTCGGTCCGTACGCGTGTTGCGATCGTGGCGAGCTGGCGCAGGCGTTCGCCGAAAAAGATCCATGCGGCGAGCTTGTGCGGCAAGAGATGGACGTCGCGGTTGTAGCCGAAACCTGGGCCCGCCGTCATCGAGGCATGATCCGGATCGCCCACGGGCATCTTCGCGAGTGCTTCGCCAAGCGGACGGATGACGGTCGTCATGAGCCGCAGCGTCGCGCGCGAAACGTGCTCAAGCTCGGCCTCCGTCTCCTCAGTGTGCGCGAAAAAGCGCAGCAGCATAAGTAACATGGTCTCATACGCAACATTGAATAGGTCGGCGATGGCGTGCGTCAGCGGGTCGCGGATGATGGTCCCGCCGGAAGTGTCGTCGTAGAAGCGCGTCATCGGATTGGCGATGACCGGGCGAACCGGCTCAAATGGAACACGGCTCGCGTTCGCCTCGGCCGTCGCCTCTCCCAATTCTTTTCGGATCGCATCGAAGACACAAAAATGCGCGTCGGGATGAGCTTTCGACGGAGCCTCGCCTTGCTCAACGATCATGTCAATCGCCGCACACGCGGAGGCACGATCAACGACGTGCACGAGTTCCCCGGTAAGATCGACGAAACGCGCGTTGGCTTGGCTTCCCTCGGCCCGATGAATAGTTCGTCTTCTGGTATCCCCATAAAGCCGGTTTCGATCTTATGGTAAAAGTCGCCGACCGTCTTAAAGTCGATTTCAAACGGCTCGTAACTCGTACCAGCGTCGAACGCGTCGAGCTGCAGCGGCGCGCCGCCCTCGCCACTATCGTTTGAACCGCCGCCTTGTTCTGCGAAGATTCGTGCGCGCATAGCGCCGTAGACCGCCTCTTGCTCCGCGGAAAGTACGCCGGCGTCCGGCATTTCATAGCATACAAAGCGTTCGATCGTCTCTTTGGAAAACGGCTGAAGCGTCAGCCGTATTCCAAAGGGAAACGCGGTTGCTGGCATGGGGAAATTCGTGCGCTTAAAGTGTGGGGCCCCGCCGATCGCCGATAACATGTTCGCGACCTGCGCCAGGTGTAACATCTCTTCGACCGCAACGTGCGCGAGCCGGCGCTTCCAGGAGCGCACCAGTTCGGCTTGCGCCTCGGTTAAGCCACCTTCGGCGACGTCGTTCTTCAGCGAGTACGCCGCGTAGAGATAGACGCAGGCGAGACAATGTTCGAGTTCCGAGGCCCGCGACAGGAGAAAGATGAGTTCTTCTCGCGTCGTGACCGGCGCAATGTGTGAGCGGTCGGGTTGGGGTCGATTCGTGGTCTCGATCATGCTCGCTTACTCCAAAGCGCCACTCGACGCGGGCGTTGAGCTCTTGGTGCGTGCGTCGGCCACCGCGTCAATCTTACCGGGCAAGAGATAAAACATTGCGACTGCGAGAAACAGTGCGACGCTAATACGAGGATCGATAAACGCACACAGCGTCGCCGCAAGATAGGTAATGCTGCCACTAAGATTACGAACGGTATTGACTATGACGGTGCGCCGGTCGCACGCCGAGCGATCAACATGCCGAACGGCGCGATACCATAATAGGTTGTATGCGAGCGCCATCGCGGTAAGCGTCCCGCCGTACAGAAAGACGCCGTCTCGGAGAACGCCGTACGTTGTAAGGACGGAGGTCGAAAATGGGACGAAGCACACGATCATGAGAAGGAGCATGTTGAAGATTAGCGTGTTACGATCGATGCGTTGGACGAGGTGAAACATCGCGTGATGATTGAGCCAAATGATGCCGATCGTCGCAAAACTTATGACGTACGTAAGCACTTGTGGCCACAGGTGCCATAGGGCGAGACCGAGTTGTGCATCCGCAACGTCGTGGAGTGGCGGCAAGTGAATTTCCAGCACTAGGAGCGTGATTGCGACCGCGAAGACGCCATCGCTAAAGCCTTCAAAACGCCCCTTACTCACGTGGGCGTCGCCCGCCCGGTGCGTGGTCGCGCGCGGAGAGTGTTAACGATCGTCGCGACGTCAGTCTGCAAGCAGCCGCCAAAAAAACGCGAGGCTCGCGAGCGAGCGCTCAGCGGCGACTTTATCCCGCGACCCGCATGCGTCGGTAACGACGACGGGGATATATCCAAGGTCCATTGCATGGCGCACGGTCGGTTCAATCCCTATTTCGAGCGCGATTCCGACGATAGCAAAAGCGTTTAGCCCGCAATCACGTAGGACAATGTCTAGCGGCGTGCCCACGAACGCTGACATCGTGATCTTGTCGAAGATTGGCTCATTGGCATGCGGAGCGAGTTCGGTAGTCAGTTGGAACTCGGGCGAATCGCGCAGGAAGTGCGGTTTCACATCGCTGACCTGGCGAACACCCTGCCACGCCATGGCCGTGCGCAGTTGGGACACGCCGGCGACTTCATTTGGCAAGTACATGTGACGCGTATAGAAAACGCGGAAGCCGCCTTCACGCGCCGCCTCGATGACCTCACGCACGCGTTTTGTAGTTTCTGCGCCGTCCGGTATTTGTGAGACGATACCGGCCTGCATATCGTAAACGAGCAGGGCCATCCGCAGTGGATCGCACACGTCGTCCAGAGATTCCGGAACGTCGAGTCCAAACGCCCGTTGCATTAGACGGCCGAATGAGGGAGTGAGGAGCGGCTTGCGGCTGACACGACGTCAGGTTGCGCTATCGGGGTGCGGTAATGCTTGCTCCGGGCCGCCCCTTTTTCGTGCGGCGACGGCGTTTGCTGTCGTGCGATCGTACGGTTCGTTGACGTCAACGTCCGCGCGAAAGAGGGTCTCGATCGGCAGCGCGACCTGCACCGGAATGTGAAACCACTCGATAAGCCCGGCCTTCGTGAGGGGGAAATCATCGGTGTACCGTTTACACTGCTCTACGCTATCGCATTCAAAAACGATAACGACTCCAGGCTCGTCGGCGCGCGCGTAGTTCTCGCGCACGATGCCGGCCTTCCAGAGCCTCCAAACGTTTGAGACTTCTTCTGGTAAGTACGGCGCGATGGTCTGCATCGTGACGCCCGGCTTGAACTTGTCGTATGTGATGATCTTGATCGCGAATCTCCTCATCGTGGCAATGGCGAAGAAGGGCCGCATCGTCATAGCCGACTCCGGGCCTGTCACGAGGGCATCGTAGCATATCGCTTGAATTGAAGTAAACTAGCCATATGGACGGGCCGCAAGACGATTTCGCACGTGACGCCGTGGACCGCATCATTGCGGCGTGGGCGCACGAACGTCCCGAACTTGATACGGCCCCGGCCGCAATCGTGGGCCGAGTTGGCCGGCTACGTTGGTATTTCGATGCCGCCTTAGAACGCACGTTCCGGCGCTTTAATCTCACGCGAGCCGCGTTCGACGTGTTAGCCGCGCTACGCCGCTCCGGGCGACCCTACCGCCTGCCGCAAAAGGTCTTGATGACGGCGCTGATGCGCACGTCGGGGACGACGAGTTTTCGCATCGATCGACTAGAGAGCCAAGGGCTCGTGCGGCGCGAGCCCGATCCCGGTGACGGTCGCGGTGTTTTCGTTACGCTAACGAAGAAGGGGTTGCGGCTTGTCGATGCTGTCGCTCCGGCACACCTTACGAACGAACGCCGGTTAGTAGCCGCCCTATCGAACGCTGAACGCGCAACGCTCGTGACACTGCTTCGAAAATTACTCCTCAGCTTTGAAGCGCCGCATGTCGACGTCGACAAGACGCTCTGAACGCCATGATCGTCGGATCGATCTCTGGGTCGCGAAGCACCATCCGGCGTTGAAAAGCGGTTGATTTTGAGCGCCGTGTGCAGGCGCGAGCTACGATGCCGCCTGACGCTCCCAGACCAATGGAAACACGTCACCTCCGAGCGGGTCGCCCGGAGCCAGCCCGGTTTCCGAAGCGGGCTTTGACGACGTGGGCCTGACAACGTAGACGGCATCATCGCCGGCCCAGCGAGTCGAATAAGCGCGACGGCGCCGGAGACCGTCGTTGCCCGGTCCGCCGTGGACCGTCTTTGCGTGGAAGACGATGCAGTCGCCGGGCTCCGTATCGAACGAAACAATGTCTAGTTCGTCGCGCATTGACTCGATATCCGGTATCGACTCATAGGCCCCAGGCGTCCGCTGCTCGTGGCCGGTTTCAAATCCAACCGGGCTGAACAACGTATCCCACTTGTGCGATCCTTTGACGTACTCGACGGCACCATTCGACCGGTCGACGATGTCGAGCGGCATCCAGATCGAGCACACTTGCGAGCCGTCAACGCACCAGTACGGCAGGTCATGATGCCACGGCGTGACCGCATCGTGAGCACCCGGCTCCTTCACGAAAAGTTGGTCCTTAAAGAGCCGGATCGCGTTCGAGCGCATGACGGCGCCGGCGATTTCTCCGGCGCGCGACTCCAAGATAAACGATCGAAATTCCGGCTCATCGACCCACATGTTGCCGTCGTAGCGAAAGTCCGTCGCTCCGTCCCGGGTCGATTTCGCGGCGGGGAGTCGACGTTCGATGGCCGCGCGCAGCCGTTCAATCCACGACGCTTCAAAGACGCCCCGTAGGCAGACGACGCCGTCTCGCTCAAACGATTCGGAGCACGTTTTCGGCACGACGTCAGCTAATGCGTTCATGCAACGAGCCTACATCAGGCGCGCTGTTTCGTCCAATATCGGTAACGACTCACGTGAGACGGTACACGTCTTAGCGGGTATCGCGCGCGATAAGCCTCACGAAGTCGTGAACGGCGATGCTATTCGACTCAGGACGCCACGCCGCTACGATGGGGACTTCAATTGACGGGTTGATCACCGGCCGGTATGTGACGCCCGGAAAGGAGAGTTCCGCCGTTGACTCGGGTACGATCGCGACTGCGGCTCCGGCCGCGACGAAGCACAGGGCGCTGTGTGCCGAGAGAACTTCTCGCTCGATCTTCGGCACGAAGCCGGCTTCGGCGCACGCAATCGAAAGCCGCTCCTGGTAGCCGGGCGTTATCGTCCGCTTAAAGCCTACGAAGCTTTCTGCGGAAAGCGTCGAGAGCTCGATTGATTCTCGCTTTGCGAGCGGATGCAAAACCGGTATTGCCGCGGAGAGCGTGCCCGTATCGATCACGGCCGTGTGAATTGCCGTGGTCGGCATCCACTGCCGGAATACTCCAAGGTCGATGCGATCGTCGTAGATCCCGGCGATAAGCTCGTCGAAGGTAACCTCCTCCAACGACACGTAGATGTCGGCGCTCTCCCGGTGGCGTTTGATCGCGTTGAGCAATGCGACCTTCGGGCTTCCGACGAAACCAATGCGCAATCGCCCGATGTCACCTCCGCTCGCGAGTCGCGCTTTTGCGGTCGCCTCCTCGAGCGTCGTCAACATTCGCCGCGCGTCCAACAACAACGAGCGCCCGGCGTCCGTCAGGCGGACCATGGTGCGATTGCGGTCGAAGAGTCGAAATCCGAGTTCGTCTTCGAGTTTACGGATTTGTTGACTGAGTGGTGGCTGCGCCATCGCGAGTCGCGCCGCAGCTCTCCCAAAGTGGAGTTCCTCAGCGACCGCGACAAAATAGCGCAGCTGGCGCAATTCCATGATGGTTGTTTTAGGTTCGGCAGGGATCGTGCTTTATGACGATCGTCGGCACTCCGAGTCAGCCGCGCGACCGTAACGCGAGGTTGCTGATAATTTGCTGCGCGGAAAAAGAGCGGTCGATCAGCTTAAACTTGTAAGCGACGTCAATAACGGG
>JAABUQ010010407.1_pt1 | contig 12188 bp, 8 predicted proteins | sample 5560001 | NCBI WGS metagenome assembly JAABUQ01 (sample SAMN10711888, study PRJNA513371) | rock metagenome | isolation source: Antarctica rocks | place: Antarctica: Victoria Land, Finger Mt nord | collected 2015-12-18
CGACGTTGGCCCAGCTATTGTAGTCGGGGCTCAGCGTGACCGTGGCGTCGATGCCCAGCGCCTTGAGCTCCCGCTCGACCAACTGCGAGGCCAGCACAAAATCGGGAAAGCCGCTGACCACGTTGAGGGGAGCGCTGACCTTGTGACCCTTGGGGTCGTAGAGCTGGCCGCCCTTGAGGGTGAAGCCGGATGCGGCCAACAGCGCCTGGGCCGCGGAGGGGTTGTAGGTCGTCAGCGCTTTTGACTGCGCGTCCAGGCTGTGGTCGACCCAGGTGGGCCATTCTTGGGCGATGCCGGTGGCGTCCGCCGGCGGCTCGTAGCCGTACTCGGCGATCTGGGAGATGAGCGGCCGGTTGAGGGCCATGCTCACCGCCTTGCGGAAGTTCACGATGCTGTAGGGATAGACCGTGTCGTTGAAGAACAGCCCCACGGGGGTGTTATTCGTGGCGTAGTAGTAGTGGAAGTGCGCGGGGTCGTGCCGCACGTAGACCGTCTGGACATTGGGCACGAAGTTGTGCGTCCAGTCGACATCGCCGTGGACCAGTGAGAGGGTCGCGGAGTCATTGTTGGATGCGAACGTCCGCTCCACACAGGGGACGGCCAGCTTGCCCGCCTGCCAATAGTAGGGGTTCTTGCCCAGGACGTAGTCCTGTCCCGAGAACTTTTGCACCTCGGTGTACGGGCCCGTGCCCACCGGATTGGGGTTGGTAAAGGTCGTGACGTTCTTGACCTTGGACCAGATGTGCTCTGGGATGATCTTGATGTTGCTCAGGAAGGTGGGTAGAGAGGTCGTATCGACCGTCTTGAAGTGCACCGCCACCTGGGTGGACCCCACCAGATTGATGCTGGCGATGTTGCTGTCGGGACCCACCAGGTCGACCTGGTCCATGGCCGCGTTGATCCTACCGGCGGTGTAGGTGAAGAGGACGTCCTTGGCCGTGAAGGGCTGGCCGTCCGACCATTTCACGCCCTGGCGCACGGTGATCAGCAGGGTCTTGTTGCCATCCGTGAACGCGTAGTTCGTGGCCAGCCAAGGATAGATGTGGCCGCCGCCAGCGGTGGTGATGATGTAGAGCGACTCGTAGATACCGCCGTTAGTGTAATCCAGGGGGCTGGCGAAGGTATTGAAGTTGCGCGTGAAGGTCGTGTCTCCCGCGCCGGTAAAGACCACGCACGAGTGGTTCGACGCGGCGTGGACGGCGGCGTGGACGGGGTTGGCCGCGGGGAGTTGTGAGGGGATTAGCGCCGCGAGTAGGGCGCTGGCGCCGACGAGCGCGGGCAGGGCGGCCCGCGTGCGTCGCCGGATCTTGGTCATCATATCTCTTCTCCATTGTAGGGGCGTAGCATCACTGCCACGGCGTTCCTTAGAAACCGCGTGCGCCACGTGAAGGGACAAGCGAACAGCCTGGCAAAACGAGGGCGATGGTGGCCTCCTTTCGTCACCCGGTCGGAGCGTGCGCCCCCTTAATTCCGGTAGCGGTTACAGCAAGTGCTGCTGGTTGGCACAGTATCATACGCGCGTGATTCTTGTCAATGTGACCGCCGGTTGTACGTCAGCCCCGACGACAGGCCCCCCTTGACAACGGCGAGACCGACATCCTATAGTTGAGCCTGTAGCCGCGCCATAGATCCGGCAGCGGTTACGGTTGTCGTCCGGGGAAGGGGTACGGAGGCGGGCATCACCAACGTGAGGAATGTGGCCGATACGAACGAGCAGGAGTCGCGCATGGTCATCACGGACATCGCCGCGCTGGCCGGCGTCTCGGTGGCCACGGTCTCGCGCGTGCTCAATGGCCGGCCCGATGTCTCGCCCGCCACGCGCAACGCGGTGATGCGCCGCATTCGCGAATGCGGCTACGTCACCAGTCGCCGCGCGCGCTCTCTCGCCGGCGGCCGCACGGGACTGATCGGCCTGACCGTCCCCTCTATCGTCGGCGACTACTTCACACAGATCGTGGCCGGTGCGACCGACGCCCTCTACGAGCGCGATGCCCGCCTCGTCGTCTGCCCAACGCGCTACGAGCACGACCGGGAGGCCTCGCTGCTGGGACGCCTGATGCACGACACGACCGACGGCGCTCTGGTGATCCTCCCCTCGGAAAGCGCGGCTGAGCTCGCCGCGCTGCGCCGACAAGGCTATCCGTTCGTCGTCGTCGACCCGCCCGACAAGGTCGATCACCATATCCCGGTCGTCTCCGCCGCCAACTGGTCGGGCGGCAAGACGGCCACGGAGTATTTGCTCACCCTCGGCCATCGCCGGATCGGTGTGATCACCGGTGAGCGGGACAAATGCGCCAGCCGCGACCGCCTGGCAGGCTATGTCTCGGCCCTCCTGGCAGTGGGCCTGCCCGCCGATCCAAGTTTGATCGTGGAGTCCAACTTTACGATCGATGGCGGCCACGTGGCCGCGCATGCCCTGCTGGCACAGCCCGATGCGCCAACGGCCATTTTCGCTCTCAACGACGATATGGGGATCGGCGTGTTGCGCGTGGCGCGGGAGCGAGGCATCGACGTTCCCACCCGGCTCTCCGTGGTGGGCTTCGATGACATCCAGATGGCTTCTATCGTGGTCCCGGCGCTGACGACGATGCGCCAACCCTTACAGGAACTGGGACGCACCGCCGCCAACATCCTCTACCGTATCCTCGACGGCCAGCCACTCGACGCGACACGCGTCGAACTCTCCACACGGCTGGTCGTACGCTCGTCCACGGCGTCTGTCTCCTCCTGACGCCGGTCTTGCATCTATTGGATGCCGACGCCACGACATTGCTGGGTGTTATCGAGCAGATGGGACGCACATCCGAATGCCTGGGCTATGCCCATCCATCACTATCGGTTCATTGGTCTCCGTGAGGACCGCGCACGCCCATTCCCCCGTGCCCCTCTCTTCGCGTAAGAACGTGCCCCTCTCTTTGTATAAGAAAGGAGCACGGGGGTAAAGACAGCGCTACTCGTCGTGGTCGTGTGCGTCGGGGTCGTTGCGGGCCATGTCCATGGGCGCGGCACCCATGGTGTCGCCGTCGGGCATGGCGGCCATCATCGACGCGCCGCCGCTCATGGCGGGGCCGCGCAGGCTTGGCGTGTTGGCGGCGCAGGCCGTGCCGAAGCGCGGCTGGCCGTAGGGCAGATTGGTGTTGCCGCGGGCCAGGATATGGTGGTGGTTGGTTCCACCCGCGTCCGAGGTGCCGTTGCCGTGGCCCCACATGGTGAAGCTGCGCGCGTTGGCGTAGTGGCCCACGAAGCTGCGCCGGAAGCGCGCGGCCGAACGGTTACGGTGCGAACGGTGCAGCACGTGCCCGCCGAAGAAGGCCACGTCGCCGGGCTCCATCGCGGCCGGGACTTCCACACCTGGATATTTGGCGGCGACGCGCGAGAGGGTGTTGGCCGCCTCGTCGGTGTTGCTGACCTGCGCCACCGTGGGCAGGTCGCCGAGCGTGTCGCCGTGGTTCTGGCGCTCCAGCCCGGCGGTGGGATACACGGGCTCGTTCTGCGTGCCGGGCGTGAACCACATGCAGCCGTTCTCCTCGTCGGCGCGGTCCACGGCCAGCCAGGCGCCGCATAGGGTGTCCGGCACGGTGGGGATGTAGTAGGAGTCCTGGTGGTAGCCCTGGCCCTCGCCGCCCGGGAACTTGAGGAAGAACATGCTCTGCATGGCCATCACGTCCGGGCCGATCAGCGCCTCCAGCACGTCCAGCACGCGCGGGTGCAGCAGGAAGCGTTCGTGGACCTCCAGCACGCGGTGTAGCATGTGGATGCGCAGGTAGCGGCGCTCCACCTCCCGCGGCGAGGCGCCCGGCGGGGGCGGCTCCAGCCCCGGCACGGGGGCGCGGCCGTACATCAGGTCCTCGCTGTGGCGGACCAACTCCTCTACGTCCTCGGGCGGGACGAGTCCGCGCACGATCAGAAAGCCTTGCCGATGGAAGGTGACATAATCCTGCACGGCCAGGCGGTATCGCTCGTACGGCCGCTGCGGCTTGACCTCCGTCGTCGGCGTCTGGGCGACGGGCGCGACCCCCATCGCGCCGACGGCGCCGTTCTCATGACGCTCGAGCAGTTTGCTGGCCGCGGAATCGTTGGCGCGGGCATTGGTAGGCGTTAGGGTGTCCATGCGCGCTTGCTCCTTTCTTTCCTGCGATGCGGATATGCCTGGGCATAATAATGGTGTGGGCGCATAGCGACCAGGTTTGACCCTGTAGGGTTGGGCCTGGAGGCTTGCCAACGGACGGCGCATCGGCGTACGCTTATAACCAGGATATGACAAGGAGGGGCGTGAGTAAAGCTGTATGGCTGACGACTTTGTACCTGTTTTTGATCCCGACCGTGCTATAGCCCTGGCGCCGGTACGGCTGCCCCTGGCCAATGCGGGCGTCGTCACCTATCCGCCCCGCTCGACCTTCGGCCCGCGCGTGCAGTCCAACTACCAGTTACTGCTGATACTCACAGGGTCGGCGCGCGTGGCGGTCGATGGCGCGGCGCGGGATATTCCATCGGGCCACGTGGGCTTGCTGCTGCCCAGTACGACCGAGTCTTTCGCGTGGGCGCACGACCGCGAGACCTGCCACAGTTGGATCGCGCTCCCGCCCGCGTCCCTGGACGACGCGACGCGAGAGGCCCTGACTGTAGCGCCGCGTTGTCTGCCGCTGTCGCGGTCGCTGACCGCGTGCGTCGAGGTCGGCTATACGACCACGGTGGTCGATGGCGCCGAGCGACCGGTCCTGGAAGCCATCGGACGCGCGGCATTCGCGCTGTATCTGGCCGAGGCGGCGCACGCCGATCTGGCGTCCTCGATAGAGCATCCGGCCGTGACCCGCGCGCGCGTCATCGCGCGGCAGCGGTCCTGCGAGGGGCTTGGCGTCGGTGATCTGGCCAGGGAGGTGGGTATCTCGGCGGAGCACCTGGTGCGGCTGTTTCGCCGCGACCTCGGGATCACGCCGGGCGCCTACCTGCGCCGGGAGCGGCTTGCCCAGGCCGTCCACCTGTTGACCCATACCGGGCTCAGCGTGGCGGAGGTGGCGCATCGCGCCGGGTTTGCCACGCCTCACCACCTGGCCGCGAGTCTGCGCGCGGCGACTGGTCAGACTCCGACCGACTTGCGCCGGCGCAGTTGGGCAGCACGAAGTGGCCAGTAGCCGGTAGCTAGTAGCCCGTTGCCACCAGCATGCCCAAAGCCAGCTATGGCAGCGTCATGCTGTGCGTGTCGGGGGTGCGTGTTGTTCCCCCTCTCCCGTCGCACGGGAGAGTGCGCTGGACCGGCGGACCCGCGGCTAGGGTCCGGGGGGCCAGTCAGCCATGGGTGGGGTCCCGCTTGCGGGAGGGGTGGGTGAGGGCCGTTAAGCCCGCAGTGCGTTGATCGGTATGGGATTGCCCGGACTATACAGGTGGCAGCGCACGCGGTGGCCCGGCCGCACGTCGATTAACGGCGGCGTGGTCGTGCGGCACACGTCCATCACATGCGGACAGCGGGCGGCGAAGCGACAGCCCGGCTTGGGATTGATCACCGTCGGAATCTCGCCGCGCGCCTCGACCCGCTTGTTGGACAATCCCGACTGTGGATCGGGCACGGCGGAGAGCAACAACTGCGTGTAGGGGTGTAGCGGCTTGCGCATGACGTCCTCGCTCGGGGCCGCCTCGACCAGGTGCCCCGCGTAGAGCACCAGCGTGTCGTCGGCGATGTAGCGCGCGCTGGCGAGGTCGTGCGTGATATAGAGGTAGGAGAGCCCGCGCTGATCGCGCAGCTCGGACATCAGATTGAGCACGCCCATGCGGATTGACACGTCGAGCATCGAGATCGGCTCGTCGGCCAGGATCACCTCCGGGTTGACCGCCAGCGCGCGGGCAAACGAGACGCGCTGGCGCTGACCGCCCGAGAGTTGGTGCGGGAACTTGGCCGCTACCTCCTCGGGGGGCGTGAGCCCGACGATGCGCAGCAGTTCGTGGACGCGCCGGAGCGTCTCCTCGCGCCCCCGCGTCTGCTTGTGGACGACGAGGGGACGCGTGATATGGTGTGCGATCGTCTTGACCGGGTTAAGCGAGGCGAAGGGGTCCTGGAAGACCATCTGCACCTGGTTGCGATAGCGCAACAGCTGTTCGCGTCCGTGCAGACCGAGCACGTTCTGGTCGTGGAAGAGCACCTGCCCCGCCGTGGCCGGGTAGAGCCCGGCCACCAGGCGGGCGATGGTGCTCTTGCCGCTGCCGCTCTCGCCCACCAGGGCCAGGATTTGCCCGCGTCGCAGCGTGAACGTCACCTCTTCCACGGCGTGGACATAGCGGCGCTCTCCGCCGAAGAGGCCGCCCCCGCCGGCGGGGAAGAACTTGGAGAGGCCGTTCACGTCGAGCACGACATCGTGCGCGCCGCTCCCGTTGGCGGCCATGCGCGGGTCCGAGACGCCGCGCGCGTCAGCCGACTGTTGCAAGGCTTCTCTCTCCTTCGTTATGCAGGTGGCAGGCCGCCGCGTGGTCGGGCACGACCTCGCGCAGCACGGGGTAAACGCGCGTGCATTCCGCCATGGCGTGCGGGCAGCGCGGCACGAAGCGGCAACCGGGCGGCGGCGTCACCAGGTCCGGCGGCGTACCAGGGATGCCATGCAGCTTGCGCTTCTCGCCCGTGATCGACGGGAACGAGTTCATCAGGCCGACGGTGTAGGGGTGCTTGGGGTCCCGGAATAGCTGATCGGCCGGCGCGAATTCGGCGATCTTGCCGGCGTACATGATGGCGATGCGCGTGGAGAACTCGACCAGCAGCGAGAGGTCGTGCGTGATGAAGAGGATGGAGAAGCCGAACTGTCGCTGCAGTTCCTGGATCTGCTGCAAGATGTCGCGCTGCACCACCACGTCGAGCGCGGTGGTCGGCTCGTCCATGATCACAAGCTTGGGGTTGAGCGCCAGAGCCATGGCGATGACGGCGCGCTGGCGCATACCGCCGGAGAGCTCGTGCGGGAAGCTCTTGAGACGACTGGCGTCGATGCCGACGAGATTGAACAGCTCGGCCGAGCGTTCCATTGCCTGGCGCTTGCTCATCGGGTCGTGCGCGGTAATGGCGTCGGAGATCTGCTCTCCCAGATTGATGACCGGATTGAGCGCGGTCATGGCGCTCTGGAAGACGAGCGAGGCCCGCAGCCAGCGGAACCGCCGCAACTCGCGCGGCGAGAGGCCCAGGATGTCCTGCCCCTCGAACAGCAGACGGCCGCCGCTGATGCGGCCGGGCGGCTTGATCAGGCGCATCACGGCATGGGCCACGGTGCTCTTGCCGCAGCCCGACTCTCCCGCCAGGCCGAAGACCTCCCCGCGCCGGATGGCGAACGAGATGTTGTCCACGGCGCGGGCGGGTCCGCGCGGCGTCAGGTACTCGACCGTGAGGTCGCGCACGTCGAGCAGCACATCGGTGTCGGGCCGCTCGCCCGCCCGCACGGGGGGTGGGGCTGGGGCGATGGTGCTCATCGCGCCACCCCCACCCCTGCGCTCGTGGCCGCCGCCTTGGCCGCCGTGCGATAGGCTTTGCCCACCCGGATGACGCGCAGGCGCGGATTGCTGATCGCGTCGATGCCGTAGTTGACGAACACCAGGGACGTCACCACCAGCGCGATGGCCAGGCCGGGGAACATGAAGTTCCACCAGGCGCCGCCCGGCAGCGCGGAGTACTGCTGCGCGTTGTAGAGGATGGTGCCCCAGGAGACGGCGGTGCTGTCGCCGAGGCCCAGGAATTCCAGGGCCGCCTCGGTGAAGATGGCGCCGATGACCGCGAAGATGAAGCTGGAGACGATCAGCGAGATCATGTTGGGCATGATCTCGCGGAAGATGATGCGCCAGGTCGGATCGCCGGACATATAGGCGGCCTGCACGAAGTCGCGGTTGCGTAGCGAGAGCGTCTGGCTGCGCAGCACGCGCGCCCCCCAGGCCCAGCCGGTGATGGAGATGACGACCACGATGGCCAGCGGACCCTTGATCGGGACGTAGGCGGCGAAGATCAGCAGCAGCGGGAGCTGCGGGATGACCAGGAACACGTTCATGATCACGCCGAGCAGGTCGTCGAGCCACCCGCCGACGTAGCCGGCCAGCATGCCGATGATGATGGAGACGAACGTGGTGACGATGCCAGTGATGGCGCCCACGGCGAGCGAGACGCGCGCTCCGTAGAGCACCTGGGAGAAGACGTCGATGCCCGAGTAGTCGGTCCCGAAGGGATTGGTGGCGCTGGGCCCCTGGTAGCGGTCGAACCCGCCGATATTGGTCGGGTCGTTCGGCGTGAGCAGCGGCGCCAGGATGGCCGCCAGGATAAAGAGCGCGATCACCGCGATGCCGAGCGCGGACAGTGGGTTGCCGAACAGCAGCTTGACCCAGGTTGGCAGCCCGATGCGCCGGCCGCGGCCGGCCGTTGTGGGCGCGGGGGACACCGTGGCGGCCGGTCCCGCGCCCGTGCTGGCGGCCGAGAGTGTGTCCTGCTGCGGGGTAGAGGTGACGTTGTCGAGTTGCATGATGATGTCCTCCCGCTTGCGCTAAGTAGGTGGTGCGACGTTCGTGCAGTGTAGATGCATAGAAGCGCCTCCTGGGAGCGCCGGCTTCTAGCCGGCACACGAGGCCGGCTAGAAGCCGGCGCTCCCAGGAACGTGCCAGCGCCTAACTTAGCCCGTCCGCACGCGCGGATCGAGGCGCACGTAGAGCAAATCGGCGATGAAATTGGCGGCGAGCATGGCCACGGTGATGAACAGGAACAGGGCCTGCATCAGCGGGAAATCGTGCGCCTGCACGGCGGTGAACAGGGCGAAGCCGACGCCCTGGTAGGTGAAGACCGACTCGATCAGCACCAGGCCGGTGACGACGTAGCCGAGGGAGATGGCGAAGCTCGTGATCTGCGGCAGCAGAGCGTTGCGCGCCGCGTACATCATCATCACGCGCCGCTCTCTAAGCCCTTTGGCCTGCGCCATGGTCACGAACTCCTCGGACAGGGTGTTGATCATCACGTTGCGCATGCCCAGCAGCCAACCGCCGACCGAGGCCAGCATGATGGCCAGCAGGGGCATGGCCGCGTGCCGCGCGATGTTGAGTATGAAGGGGACGGTGAAGCCCTGCGGGGAGGAGTCGTCGAAATTGTGGTTGAGGGGGAACACGCCGGCCAGGAAGCCCAGAAAATAGAGCAGCAGCATGGCGATAAAGAAGGGCGGAAACGAGTAGATGAACATGGTGAAGGGCGTCAGGATCGTGTCCAGCACGCCGCCGCGCCGCCAGGCCGCGGCCACCCCTAGCACCGTGCCCAGCACAAAGGCGGCAATGGTGGAGAGGCCGGCCAGGAGGAGCGTCCAGGGGATCGTCGCGGCCAGGATGCTGCTGACCGGTTCGGGATATTGACTGAAGGAGACGCCAAAGTCGAAATGGGCCACATTGCCAAGATAGTGAATATACTGCAGCACGATCGGCTCGGTGGACCCGCCAAGCACGGTACGCAGCGAGTCGAGCAGGTGAGGATTACCGGCCAACTCGTTGTGGTGCGTGGCCGCGAAGTAGTCGAGCGGACTGCCCGGCATCAGGCGCGGCAAGAAGAAATTGAGCGTGAGCGACGCCCAGAGGGCAATCAGGTAGAAGGCGATGCGCCGGTAGAGGAACCGCATGGTCCCATCCTCTCACGTAGGTGGCAGGGAACGCCCACCGCTTGCGCGTTCTCGAGCCGTGGGCCAGGGGTCACGGCAGGGTCATCAGGGTCAGGGGGGAGAGGCGGCGCGGGAGCAAACTCCCGCGCCGCCTCCGCCGTGCGGCCCTATTACATGACGGGACGGATGCTGGCGATAACCATGGTTCGGTCGGGATAGTCGTTGGCCGAGCCGCGGACGTAGAAGTTCTGCTCCGTGGGCCAGCCGGTGAAGTGCAGCGTGCTATAGGTGTACCAGTCGGCCGAGTGCATGATCGGGATGTAGGGGAAGTCCTGCAGCTGGATCCTCTGCACCTGGTCGATGATGGCCTTCTGCTTCTGCACATCCTGCGTGGTGCGGAACTGCGCGAACAGGTTCGTGGCCGGGGCGCTGGTGTAGCGCGCCCAGTTGGTCTGGCCGTTGAGGCTGGCGTCAGTGCCGATGGGAGTGAACGACTGCTGCGACATGTAGCTGTAGAAGGTGTAGTACGGCGTGGTGCTGAAGCCCGTCCAGTGCAGGTGGGCGTCGAGTTGGCCCGACTGCGACTGGGTCAACCAGGTGGCCTGGTCGATGGTCTTGATGGTGGCGTTGACGCCGATCTGCTGGAAGTCCTTGGCCAGGAGCTTGATGGCCAGAACCCAGTCCGACCAGGGCGTGGGCACTTCGATCGTGAACGAGACCTTGGCGCCGTGCGGGTCGTAGAACTGTCCGCCGTTGAGCTTGAAGCCCATGGCCAGCAGCATGTTTTTGGCCTTGGCGGGGTTGTAGGTGGTCATCTCGGTCGACTGGGCGTCGAGGCTCTTGTCGTACCAGGTCGGGAAGGGGAGCCGGATGCCCGTCGCGTCGGCCGGCAGTTCGTAGCCGTTCTCGGCGAAGTTGGAGATGCGCGGGCGGTCGATGGCGTAGCTGAGCGCCTTGCGGAAGCCGGGCAGGCTGTAGGGGTACTTCTGGTCGTTGAACCACAGGCCCAGCGGGTTGGTGTTGGCGAAGTAGTAGTGGAAGTGGGCCGGGTCCTTGGCGACGTAGACCTTCTGGATGTCCGGGACGAAGTTGCCCGTCCAGTCGAGCTGGCCCGCCTCCATGGCCGTGTTGGCGCCGTTGTTGTCCAGGAAGTTGGGTATCTTGAGGCCGTCGTAGTTGAGCTTCTGCCAGTAGTACTGGTTCTTGGCGTAGATGAACTGCTGGCTGCTGAAGGCCGTGACGTTGGGGAACGGTCCCGAGCCGACCGGGTTGGGGTTGGCGAACGACGCCGGATCTTTGACGCTGGCCCAGATGTGCTGGGGCACGATCTTGATGTTGTTGCTGACGAGGTTCGGCAGCAGCGTCGAGTCAGGGTTGGTAAGCGTGAAGATCACCTTGTTGGCGCCCGAGGCGGTGACGCTCTGCAGGTACTTGCCAGCCCACAGGCCGTTCTGGTCGGCAAAGGGGTGCGCCTTGCCGTAGTTGAACGTGAAGGCTACGTCGGCGGCAGTCAGCGGCTGGCCGTCGGACCACTTGAGACCGTTGCGCAGGGTGACGGTCAGTGTCTTGCCGTTGGGCGAGAAGGTGGCGCTGGTGGCCAGCCAGGGATAGGTATGGCCGCCGCCGGCGGGCGTAATGATCATCAACGGCTCATAGATGGCGCCGTTCGTGTAGTCCATCGCGTTCGGGTTGTAGGGGTTGAAGTTGCGCGTAAAGCCCGTGGGGTGGAAGGCGTCGTTGGTCACCATGTAGACCGGGGCGGCCGCCCTGACCGTATGCGCCGAAGTGAACGAGCCGGGGATAAGGGCGCCGGTCACGGCCGCCGCGCCCAGCAGGGCGGGTGCAAGCGTGCGGACGCGCTTCTTGAACATCATTGTTATCTTCTCCCTGTCGATAAGTGCCGCAGCAGTCCGCTGCATGGATGTAACGCGGGACGAGCCGTTCTCAGGCTCGGGAAAACGCCGACCAGTACCTTCTCTTCCTGGCTCCCCACCCCCTCTCCTGGCCTGACATGTCACAACGACACCCTTCAGCGCCTCGGCCACGTCGACGACGGTACAGGAACAATGCCCCTTACGCCACAGGATATATCGCGACCGGGATCGTGCGCCATGCTAGCTTACAATACACTTTTCCTCCGGTTGTGACTAGCCGTTCGTCCCAATCGGGCTCGACAAGGGACTGGCACGACCGTGCCGGCGCCTCCCGTCCGCTGAAAGTTCCTGCGGCAGCGCGAACCCAGCACAAGTGACGCCGTGGAAACGCTGATTGGGACGGTAACATAACGTACGATTGTTGTCAATATCGGCGCGCGCACCACGCACGCGCGCACCCGTCACGCGGCTGGCATCCTCCTTCCATCGTCCGGCCGCATGCGCCGCCGTAGCGCCAGCCACCGTCCGTTCCGGTACCGGTTACGGTTGCATGCCGTTGGTTGGGAACGTACCACACTGGCGCGCGGTTGTCAACGGATGGGGCTCCAGATTCCAGAAAACTTTTTGAGTCGCCCTTTTTGGCGTACACAGGGCCGATCATGCTCTTGCCCACGGTGCCTGAGCCCTGACAGCCCTCCAATAGGAGGGCTAACGACAGCAGTATGCCCTG
>JAABUQ010010408.1_pt1 | contig 12188 bp, 16 predicted proteins | sample 5560001 | NCBI WGS metagenome assembly JAABUQ01 (sample SAMN10711888, study PRJNA513371) | rock metagenome | isolation source: Antarctica rocks | place: Antarctica: Victoria Land, Finger Mt nord | collected 2015-12-18
ATTCCGCCCGTGCCTGGAGGCAGGGTACCATCTCTCTCACAATCGTGAGGCGCACCCGTAGTCAGTAGATAGTAGTTAGTTAGTCAGTAACCTGGGTATTCGGCAGGCTCCATACTATCGACTATCGACTATCAACTATCGACTATCGACTATCGACTATCGACTATCGATCTATTGCTCGAACTCCTCGTCGACGTCCTCAATCTCGTAGTAGGTGTTCATCCACTCGTCGAGCGCCTCGAGCACGGCCTGCGCGACGGCGTTGGCCACGGCCGATTCCTGCTCCGCGCTAAAGCCGGCGCCCGCGAGGGCTGTCGTCGCGCCGTTGACCGCCCGCTGCCCGATAGCTTCCCGTGTCTCCTCGTCCATCTCGTTCTCCTTCAGGGCCGCTCTATCTGTGAAAGGGTCGCCGGTGGACGACCACACGTTGCCGTAGCCGCCGTACATATCCTACCATGCCGACGCCCACGCTCGCAGGCCCTTGTTCCAATCTGTCACTATTCGACGGATTGACGAAAAGGCGGGTCGGCGTTATGCTGCTCGATGGAGGACGCGACGATGGCATTGACGGTTATATCGAACAAAGAGGGGCGCGTTACTATCCCCGCCGAGGTGCGCGCGGCGCTGCGTATCGAGGGGGAGACGCATTGGACCGTGGAGATCGCGGACGGAGCGGTGGTGATGCGACCCGCCGTCGTCGTCCCGCGCGAGGATGCGTGGGCGTATACGCCCGAGCATGTGACCAAGGTGCAGCGCGCCCGCGAGGACGTGCGCGCGGGGCGCGAGGTTGCCGTGGGAGCGGACGAGTTGCGCCGCATCGCGGCCCTGCCCGACGACGACATGTCCGACGAGATAGACCGCTTGCGCGCGGCGGCACAGGGCGATCGACGTGCCTGAACCGCGGACGCTGGCCCTGACCATGGAGTTTTTGCACGACCTGACCCGATTGGCGCGGGACGATCAACGCCGCGTGCTCCGGGCATTGGCGCAATTGGACGACAATGAGCGCACTCAGTCGTTGCGGGTCCACCCATTGCAAGGCGAGGATGCCGGCCTGTGGTCCGCTTCGGCGTCGAACAGCCTGCGCATCACCTTCGAGCGGCTGGATGGAGGGCGGAAACGCATCATCGGTTGCTCACATCACTATGGCGATTGATCGATGGACAGCGCTATCTCGTGCGTGCTCATCGACGTTGGAGGCACGCTGTGGCCGAGCGGGTGGGCGGCGACGGAGGCGATCGAGCAGGCGCGCTGTGAGCGGCTGGCCGACGTCCTGCCCGCCCTCGCCCCTCCCCGCAACGTGGAATTCAGCCGCCAACTCAACGCATGCCGGGCGGAGTATGCACGGTTGGTGGAGCGCGACAACCCCTTATCGCAGGACATCGACGCGGTCATCCATAGCGCGGCGAGGCGATTAGGTCTACGCCTCGACGCGGCGGGGCTCGGGGCGATCCGCGATGCTGTGTGTGTTTCGCCGGTTGGACGCCTGGAGCTTTTCCCGGGCGCGCGCGAGTTGTTGGCGCGCGTCAAAAGCCGCGGCTGGCACTGCGTTGCCGTTTCGAATGCCGGTTGGCGCAATGCCAGCGCCTATCGCCGTGACTTTGACGACTTGGGAATCGGGCGGTACGTCGACGCGGTCATCTCATCGGTCGACGTGGGCTTCCGCAAGCCCCACCCCGCCCCGTTCGAGGCGGCCCTGGCGGCGGCGGGCTGCCGCGCCGCACAAGCCGTCATGATCGGCAACTCCGCGCACAACGACGTGCAGCCGGCCGTCGCCCTCGGCCTGCGCGCGATCCTGGTGGCCATCGAGAAGCCGCGGCCGGCGGTGCGTACGGCGCACGGGGTGGTCGACTCGCTATACGACGCGGCTGCCATCCTTGAGCGATGGGCGCGGGACGCCTCGCTGCATTAAGAGTTACACCAGGCCCCACGAAACCTCCTTATCCTTGGCGATAGATCACGATATAACGTGATCTATCGCCATTGTACCCCTCGCGGCGAGGGGTACTGGACGTTCGGGTAGGTGATGGGACTATCGGGCAGCGCCGAACCGCGGGGCTATGCCAGGTGGGCGGCCGCCGCTTCATCGAGCATCCAGAGTAACGTGCCGTTCGCTGGGGCGATCAGTTGCGCGGGGAGTGTGTCGGGCTGGCGCGGGCCGTCGAGCACGTCGTGGAGTACTCCGGCTTTGTCCGCGCCGGCGACGAGAAAGGCGACCACCGCAGCGTTGTTGAGCGCCGGCGCGGTCATAGTGATGCGGCGCGCGTCAAACTTCTGGACGAACGGGGCCGTCACCAGGTCGGTCGTGTTGTGCAGGGCGTCCGTGCCGGGGAAGAGCGAGGCGGTGTGCCCGTCGGGTCCCAGGCCCAGCAGCACGAGGTCGAAACGCGGCCACTCATTAGGCTGCAACTCGAAGAAGCCGCGCATGTTCTCGGCGTAGTCGCGCGCGGCGTCGGCGGCGTCGGGCAGTTCAGCGCGCACGCGATGCACGTTCTCGGCCGGAATACTGATCTTGGAGAGTAGGGCCTCACGCACCATGCGGTAGTTGCTCTCCGCGTCGTCGGGCGGTACGTGCCGCTCGTCGCCCCAGAACAAGTGTACGCGCTCCCAGGGGACCTGTCCGGCGTAGGGGGGCGCGGCCAGCAGGCCGTACAGGACCTTGGGCGTGCCGCCCCCGGAGAGCGCTACCGTGAAGCGCGCGCCCTCCTCGCCGGCCGCGCGCTGCGCCAGAGTGACGAAGAGTTCGGCGGCGCGCACGGCCAGCCCCTGCGCGTCGGGCGACACGATGCGCTGTGTGTCGCCGGTGAGAATATCGGGCGGCGCGGCGCTGTCGCCGAGCGAGTCGAGGGTCATGATGCTGTCCTCCTCCGGGCGGGACTGTTGAGCGTTGATTGGGAGCGCCGGCGGCCCGTCGGCAAGTCGTCGCGGGCGAGCGTGTCGATGGTGGCGAGCACGGTGGCCGCGCGCATAGGCCGGCGGGCCGCCGGCGCTTCCAGTAGGCTACGACGTTTACTCCTCCGCCACGATGCGCTCGCATAGGGCGGCGACCGCGTTGATGGCGCTTTCGTACACGCGGTCGTGCCGGAATACTTCCAACTCCTCGTTGAGCAGTTCACTGGCTCCGCGCGCCTCCATGCGCACGCGGTGCGACACGCACGGCGCGCCGTCGAGCCTCCAACTCGTGGACGCCTCATTGTCCTCGGGGATGCGCGCGACGACGAAGGTGGCCGGCGCGTCGCGCAGCGTGGCGGTCAGCGTGAGCGAGAGTACGTCGCCCTCCTCCACGCCCGTCTGCTCGTCCGGCGCGAGCTCGATCGATACGACGGCGCCGCCGTCCCGCTCGGCCTCCAGGCGCACCGTGCCCCCCTCCAGGCGCGCCCCTTGTGGGCGCGGCGACCAGCCGAGGCATGCGGTCAGCCAACCGGCCAGGAGCAGCGGCGGGGCCATGCCGCTCCCTTTGTTCGCGCGGGCGTAGGTTACGCGGACGCCCTCGATGCGCCTTAGGTAGGGCCGCAGGTCCTCTTTGTCGAAGAGTTGCGCCGTCAGGTTGCGCCACGGAGTCAGCCGCACCCAGTGGAAGTCACTGACGCCGCGGTCGTCGCCGCTGTCGCGGCTCAGGGCCGCCAGCTTGGACAGGCCGTCAATGGGCCGCGCCAGCAGGGCCGAGTCCACGATGACGCGGTCGCAGAGGCCGGCCATACGCGCGAAGAGATCGCTGCCGAACGGCACGTCGTCGGCCCACCACAGGTAGGTGGGTAGGTCGGGCAGGAGGAGCGGTATCACGATGCCCGGCGCATGCGCCGCCGCGTCCCCGTGCGCCGTCAGTGTGATCTGCTCCCAGCAGAAGCGTTCACGCCCCTCATTGTTGCTCTGCGTGCAGTTAGTGGACGCGACGGCGTCGAGCGACGAGGACGGGGCGTCTGGGTCGGCGACGACCACGATAGTGCGCGAGGGGTGCCGTTCGATAAGCCCCCCGATGGCCTCGGTCACCCAGGCCGCCTCCGACCGGCGCGGCACGTAGACGACGAGGTTGAGCACGCTCGTGCGCGCGGGCGGCCGTCGCCCGTCGGACACCTCGGCCTGCCCTAAACCCTTCCATAGGCGTCCGAGGGCCTGCTCGATACTCGCGACATCGACGGACGCGCCCTCCCAGGTGTTTGTTGCCTCTGTCGTCGGAGTGGATAGCGTCATTGCTTGCCTCCAATCGCCTACGGGCGTCGCCAGCGCCGCCCGTCGCCCTCGATCAGGGCATCGGCGGCGGCGGGACCCCAGGAGCCCGCGTCGTAGTTGGGGAAAGAGGGGCGGGGCTCGTAGCTCCAGCCCTCCAGGACGTTGGTGATGAAGGTCCACTCGGCCTCGACCTCGTCGCGGCGCGTGAACAGGGTGGAGTCGCCGAGCATGCAGTCGAGGATCAGGCGCTCGTAGGCGTCGGGCGACTCGACGGTGAACGACGACCCGTATAGGAAGTCCATGTGTACCGGGCGAATCTCCATGCTGGCCCCCGGCACCTTCGAGGAGAAGCGCAGCGAGATGCCCTCGTCGGGTTGGATGTGCATCGTCAGCACGTTCGGCTCCAGCGGGTTATCCTGCGTGGAGCGGAACAACAGGTGCGGCGCCTGCTTGAACTGGATGGCGATCTCGGTGGTTCGCTTGGGCAGCCGCTTGCCATGGCGCAGGTAGAACGGTACGCCCTCCCAGCGCCAGTTGTCCACGAACAGCTTGAGGGCCACGTACGTCTCGGTGAGGGAGTCTGGCGCGACGCCGGGCTCCTCGCGGTAGCCCGGGACCCTCTTGCCCGCGACCCACCCGGCGCCGTACTGGCCGCGCACGGTGTTGGCCGCCGACTTGTCGGGATCCATCGGGCGCAGCGCGCGCAACACCTTGACCTTCTCGTCGCGCACCGCGTCGGCGTCGAAGGCGACCGGCGGCTCCATGCACACCAGATTGAGCAGCTGCAGCATGTGGCTCTGCACCATATCGCGTAGGGCGCCGGCCCCCTCGTAGTAGCTCGCGCGGTTCTCCACGCCGACGCTCTCGGCCACCGTGATCTGTACATGGTCGACGTAACGCCGGTCCCAGACCGGCTCGAAGATGCCGTTGGCGAAGCGGAACACCAGGATGTTCTGCACCGTTTCCTTGCCGAGGTAGTGGTCGATGCGGTAGATCTGGTCCTCGCGAAAGACCTGCAGCAACTCATGGTTGAGCGCTTTGGCCGATTCGAGGTCGTGGCCGAACGGCTTTTCGACCACGATGCGCGCCCAGCCCTGGCCGTTCTTACCGCTCCTATTGAGCCCGACGCGGCCGAGTTGGCGGATAATGTCGGGGTCGAACTGGGGTGGCGTGGCCAGGTAGAAGACGCGGTTGCCCTCGGTTCCGCGCGTGTCGTCGAGTTCGTCGAGTTGCTTTTTAAGCTTGTCGTAGCCGGACGGGTCCTGGAAGTCGGCCGCGATAAACGAGATGCCCTGGCTGAAAGCGTCCCACGCGGTTGGCTGGACGGGCCGGCGGCGCGAGAACGTGTTGACCGCCTCCTTCATCTGCCCCCGGAATGTGTCGTCCGTGGTATCGCCGCGGGCGTAGCCGACGACCGAGAAGCCCGACGGCAGCCAGCCCTCGAGGGCCAGATTATAGAGCGCGGGCAGGAGCTTGCGGCGCGTCAGGTCGCCCGATGCGCCGAAGATAACCATCGTGCAGGGCTGCGGGGTGCGCGCGGTGCGCATGCCCTGCCGCAGCGGGTTCTCAACCGGTGCTACCTCAGCCGCCGGAGCTACCATGCGTGTCCTCCCAAGTGACTAGTGTTTAGTGGCTAGTGTTTAGTGATCGCATGGCTTTCTAGCCACTAAACACTAAACACTAATCACTCGTCGCTCATGCCTTCTTAATAGCGTGTCCGCCGAACTCGTTGCGCAGGGCGGCGATGACCTTGGCGCTGAAGCTTTCGTCCTGCCGCGACACGAAGCGGGCCAGGAGCGACATCGTGATCACGGGGGCGGGCACGCTATGGTCGATGGCGTCCTGTACCGTCCAGCGCCCCTCGCCGGAATCCTCGACGTAGCCGCGGATGTGCAGTAGGTTGGGGTCGTTGGCCAGGGCGTCCTCAAGCAGTTCGAGCAACCAAGAGCGTACCACCGAGGCGTGGTTCCACAGCGCGGCGATGCGGTGCAGATCGAGGTCGGTGCGGTACTCCGAAGCGTGTAAGATCTCGAAGCCCTCGCCGTAGGCCTGCAGCATGCCGTACTCGATGCCGTTGTGTACCATCTTGACGTAGTGGCCGGCCCCGCTCGGCCCGACATGCAGATAGCCGTCGGGGGGGGCTAGCGTGGCGAAGACCGGGGCCGCGCGCTGGAAGGCGTCTTCCTTACCGCCGATCATCATACAGTAGCCGTTCTTGAGGCCCCACACGCCGCCGGAGGTGCCGCAGTCGAGAAAGTTGAAGCCCTTGGCTTCCAGGTTCTCGGCGCGGCGCTTGCTGTCGGTCCATTTAGAGTTGCCGCCGTCGATGATGGTGTCGCCCTGGGAGAGCAGCGGCACAAAGACGTCGATGGTATCGTCCACGGGTTTGCCGGCCGGGAGCATCAGCCAGATGTGGCGCGGTACCTCGAGCTTCTGCACCACTTCTTCGAGTGAGTACGCGCCGATAGCGCCCTCGCCCTCGTATTCGCGGATGGTCTCCTCGCTGCGGTCGTAGACGACGACTTTGTGGCCACCCTGCATCAGGCGACGCACCATGTTGCCGCCCATGCGCCCCAGCCCGATCATTGCGATCTGCATCATTTCCTCCTAAGAGTGACTAGTGTTTAGTGACTAGTGTTTAGTTGTAGGCGCGGATCTTGTGCCTGATCGAAACGACGGCTCGTCGGGGCGCGGAACCCCGATGAGCCGTCGGACACTAAACACTAAGCACTAAACACTAGCGGGCGTGGCTCATCATCTCGTCGCGCTTGCCGCTGATGGTGCCGATCAGTTCGTTGAATGACTCGGTAAAGAGCTTGACGCCGTCCTCCTGTAGCTGCCGCGTCACCTCGTCCATGGAGATGCCGGCGCGCTCGAGCGCGCCGAGTTCCGTGCGCGCCACCTCGACGTCCTGGGTGATAGTGGGGGCGACCGTGCCGTGGTCCATGAATTGGTCGATCGTGGCCGGCGGCATGGTGTCGACCGTGTCGGGACCGATCAGGCCCTCGACATACATAACATCGCGGTAGGCCGGGTTCTTGGTGCTCGTGCTGGCCCACAGGCAGCGCTGGACCGCGGCGGCGTGGGCCGCCAGGACATCCCAGCGCGGGCCGGAGAAAAGCTCTTGGTAGGCGGCGTAGGCCATCTTGGCGTTGGCGATAGCCGCCTTACCCTTCAGCCCGCGTAACTCCTCCTTGCGCCCCTCGTCCGTGGCGCTGTCGATCAGGGCGTCAAGCTTTTTGTCCACCGCCGTGTCGACGCGGCTGACAAAGAACGACGCCACCGAGGCGATCTTGTCGATCGGCTGGCCCGCGCTGGCGCGCTGCTCCAGGCCCGTGATGTAGGCCTCGGCGACCTGGCGGTAGTTGTCGACCGAGAAGAGCAGCGTCACGTTGATGTTGATACCCTCGGCGATGGCGTGCTGGATGGCGGGGAGCCCCTCGGCGGTGCCGGGGATCTTGACCATGATGTTGGGCATATTGAGTTGGGCAAAGATGCGGCGCGCCTCGGCCAGCGTCCTCTCGGTATTGTGCGAGAGTTCCGGTGGCACCTCGATGCTGACGAAGCCGTCGTGCCCGTTACTCTTATCGTAGACGGGACGCAGGATCGTGGCGGCGCGACGGATGTCGTCGAGCACGAGGCCGTCGTAGATGCCGGGAATGTCCTTGTTGTCGCGCACCAGCGATTGCAGATCCTCGTCGTAGTCGGAGGCGCCGTCGGCGATGGCCTTCTGGAAAATGGTAGGGTTGCTCGTCATGCCGACGATGCCCTTGTCGATCAAGCTCTGCAATTTACCGCTCTTGAGCAAGTCGCGCGTGATGTAGTCGAGCCAGGGGCTCTGGCCCGCGTCAAGCAGCTGGTGTAGGGTTGTCTTCTCGGCCGTCATCGTGTCTTCTCCTCGTGAACTAGCTTATCTCACCTACAGTATAAGGTGTCTTGTCTCGATTACTTTAGCGCGGGGTTACGGGGCGTCTACCGCGCGCCGCGGGTCCACTATAACCGCAACACAGCAGGGCTCGTGCCACGGCTTACGTCGCCCCTTCCGGCATGTGCCAGATCTTTATCCCGGTAGGCGAGGACGCGCCGATTGGACAAACATCGGTACGTGTTGAGCCAGGATATCGAGCAACCGTTCGACCGTAACGGGCGGCTTTTTCAAGGCCGCGGCTTGTTGTGTGATGACGCTGTCCAGGGCATCCGGATAGAGCGCATGCAGGCGCGTGAGGAAGACATCGGGGTGTAGCGATACAGCGTTGTGCGGCGCGAGCGCGCCTATAGGGAAATCCTTGAGGTTGAACGTGACGATGATGTGGGAGTTTGAATGGATCGCGGCTGCCAGCACATGACGATCCTTCTTGTGGTTGGTGAGGGCCGGGATGAGCGTTTCGTAGCCCTCGACGAAGGCGCCACGGCGTGACAGGAAAATTTGCACTTGTGTATCCAACCGCGCTATTTGCTCGGGAGTTAGCCGCCCCGTGGCTAGAAGGTTTCGAAGCGTTTCGTCCCATATCTGTTGGCTCAATCGCCGGTCGAACAGTCGCCGCTCGACAGCGCGTAGCAAAGTGTCACGTAACGACGTCGGGAAGAGTACGTTGGCATCCAGGACGACGAGGAGCGAGGGAGCAGTGGCAACAGTATCAGCATTGTTGGTAGTCATAACGCCGACTCAGTCGTATGCTCCGGCCTCTTGAGCTATCGCCGCCATTTCGTCCAATAGCTGTAAATCCTCTTTATGACGCCACTTAATGTACGCCAAAACATCCTTTCGATAGATGCGTCGGTGCGCTCCAACCAAATGGTACGGAATCTCGCCCGCTTCGAGCAATTTGATGACGTGCGGCCGCGACACATGCAGCAGAGCGGCCGCCTCGAACGTGCTCAGTTCCTCGTGCGCCGGGACGACGGCGACGGCCTCGCCGCGCGCCAATAGCATGATGATCTGGCCCAAGGCCTTACCGATCGGCTCGGGTATATCTAGCGTCCGCCCATCCGCCGACAGCAACCGGGCTTTGTCTAAGGACCCGTTCTCTAGCAGCCGCCCTAACTGCTCGACCGCGGCCAGGTCGTGCTCCGTCAGTGTGATCGACTCGTCCACTCGTGTTCGTGTTACCATGTTTGCATCTCCCTATGCTACAGATGCGGGTTCATCTTCACGTTTCGTACACACTATATATGGTTCAACCTGTATGTGCAATAAGTGCAACGAGTGACGGCGGGCACATGTCGATTGTCAAGAGACGTGTGCAGCCGCCGCCTCGTGCCGGGGCTGCGCCGCGCCGGCTATGACGTGACCTACCGCGAGTTCGACGGCCCGCACACCGTCCCGCTCGAGCTGTCGCGCGAGGCCGCGGACTGGTTCGCCGGCCCCCTAAGCGACGCGACCGGCGCCCTGGAGCGGTAATCCTCATTGACAATTATCTATTTGGATGGTATTATATGAAAAGAAGTAGGTGATTATGGATTGAGAGGATCTACCATGATGGACATTGTGCCCCTGTTCAAGGCCCTGGCCGACGAGAAGCGTATCCGCATCGCCGGGCTGCTCAGCGCGCGCGCCCTCTCGGTCGAGGAGATCGCCAGCGCGGTCGATCTGACCCCGGCGACTGTGTCGCACCACCTGGCCCTGCTGCGCGAGGCCGGCCTCGTCGAGGCGGCCCACGAGCAATACTACACCGTCTATCGCTTCCGGCGGCAACCGCTGCTCGACGCGATGCGCACGCTCGTCGACCAGCCGGCGTCGCCCGAGCTCGAAGCGGATCTGGTCAAGTACGACCAGAAAGTGTTGCGCGACTACCTCGTCGACGGCAAGCTCAAGACGATCCCCACGCAGCGTAAGAAGCGCGATGTCATCCTGCGCTACCTGGCGCGGCAGTTCGAGCCCGGCCGTCTCTACAGCGAGAAAGAGGTCAACGCGATCCTCGTCGACTACCACGACGATGTGGCGACGCTGCGCCGCGAGTTGGTGCAGGCTGACCCACAGTTGGCCGGCCTCGGCGACGCGGCCGCTCCGTCGCAGCGCGACGGCCAGGTCGCGGGACGCCTACTGGCCCGCGAGAACGGGCGCTACTGGCGCGTGACGGACGACGCGGGTCAGCCTGTCACGCCACCTCTCCCCGTTTGAGTGGATAGATAGCAAGGTGAGAGGCTTATGCTGCGTCCCGTCCTAACGATCGTGATCGGCATTCTGTTCGCGCTGCTGATGGCGCTCGCGGCGCTATTCATCGTCGTCCCGATCGTGGGCAAAGGCGGCCAGGGGTTAGCGCAAGTTGTCGCCGTCCTCGTGTTCGCCGGCATGCTCGTGTTTGTCGTCAGGACGGTCGCGCGAGGCCGACGCTCGGCCAAGGGGCAGCAGGAAACGTGAGCCTGAATGAGCGTACGGCAGCCGCCTGGCCTCGCACGCTCGCGGTGTATAGTACAAACTAGTGGGGCGATACTGGGCGTCCCGCCCCGACTATCAGGAGGAGGCCGGCATGCTCGAGACCCTTTCGCCCGTCGACAGCAAGGAAAGTGAGGCTGAGGCGGCGCCGACGCTTGGGCACGGGTTGATCGCCTCGCGCCTGCAGCGAGCCCTGGGCGATTTCGTGGAAGGGCACGGCCTGGGGTATGTTTTCTCCGCCCAGACGTCGTTCCGTATCGGGTCTGAGCCGAAGGATCCTGACCTGGCCTATGTGTCCAGGGAACGTCTCGCGAGTCTACCCGCGGATCTGGACGTGGACGCCGACTTCGCCCCGGATCTGGCGGTCGAGATCGCCTCGCGCACGGACACGCTGGCCACGATCTCGCGCAAGGTGCGCGCCTACATCGACGCGGGTGTCCAGACCGTCTGGGTGGTAAATCCCTGGCTGCGCACGGTCGAGGTGTTCCGCGCCGACGGGCGTGACGCGCTGCTCACCGAGCGGGACGCACTGCACGGCGATCCTGTCGTGCCCGGCTTCAGCGTAGACCTGGCGCGTATCTTTCCGTCGTGACAGGCGCTGAATGAACGGAGCATAACTATATCTATGACAGCACAACGTGTGACATCACTAGACCCTCTAGCGCCGTGGGCCGAGATCGTGCCCAACGTGCCACCGATGACGGTGGATGAGTTGCACGCGATCCCCGAGGATGGGTGGACCTATGAACTGGTTAACGGGGTCTTGGTCCGTATGCCCCTAAGTAGCGGTGGCGCATCGAGCGTTGGGTCGCGCTTGCTCGCCCGCCTTCAAATCTATGTCGAGGACAACGGCCTGGGGGTTGTGACCGGCGAGCAGGGCGGCTACCGCCTGGACCCCGCCCACCCGCTCGATACGGAGGTCGCACCGGACGTTGCCTTTGTGCGCGCCGGCCGTGCGCCGTCGCCCACGTCGCCTGAGTTCTATGGTCGCGCGTGGCTGCTTGCCCCTGATCTGGCCGTTGAGGTGACCTCAGAGAACCAGTTCGCGCCGGGCATGGGTGCGAAGGCACGGACTTATCTCCACTTCGGGACGCGCCTCGTGTGGGTCATCTGGCCGCGCTACAAGCGCGTAGACGTGTGGCGCCCTGGGGACGACATGCCCGCCCTGCTTGGCGTCGAAGACACGCTCGACGGCGGGGACGTGGTACCAGGTTTTACCTATTCGATAGAACGACTCTTTCCTTAGCTCTGTACTGGGCAATACTTTGGTATATTGGCGGGCAGATGCGGCTACGCCGACGCTGCTAGATACCCGCGGCGCGTCAACTCCTCGCGCGCCTTAGTCAGCAGGTCGGGCCGCGCCGACTCGACGGTGTGGCTGTGCCGGCCGTTGGTCAACTCGAGCAGGGGCAATGAGTGGGTCGCCTCGAGACGCTCGGCCAACTCCTGGACATCCTGGCGCGACGAGACATAGAGGTCGGTGCGCAGGGCTCCGAAGACCGGATGATCGATGACGTCGTCGAGGATGCGGATGCCGAGGTCGACCAGGACGGTCATTTCATCCGCGAGGGCCGCGCGGTCGTGTTGCAGGTGCAACACGTCACGGTGCGCGACCGGCTCGGGGTTGCGCAAGAGGTAGCCG
>JAABUQ010010410.1_pt1 | contig 12186 bp, 13 predicted proteins | sample 5560001 | NCBI WGS metagenome assembly JAABUQ01 (sample SAMN10711888, study PRJNA513371) | rock metagenome | isolation source: Antarctica rocks | place: Antarctica: Victoria Land, Finger Mt nord | collected 2015-12-18
ATTCCCAAACCTATTCAATTGGGTAATGGAACAGATAGGTGAGTTACCTCGACCCAGAATCTCCAAAAAATCAGCAATGGCTAGAACCCTGACGCTGCAAAGTGTCCCGTGTTAAGTTGGTAGCCCCCACTTGACAAGTCCATCAGCACTAACACATCTTGCTCAAAAGCCGTTTCATCCGCAGCAGCACAAATCTCAATCGCTGTCTGACTTTGCCCTAAGATTGATTGTTGCTGCTGTTGGTATTTGAGGATCACCTCCCTAACCTCGACTTCTAGTTTCCGCAGCGCACTAGGCGAAACTCCTACTTGCGTTGGCAATTGCAACAGATAGAAAAACTCTGACAGCGTCTCGACCCCGATCCCACACTTGATGCCAAACAAGTAAATCGTTCCCAATACTAGCAGTCGTAGCCATTGACCCCCATCTGCCGTTTCCCATAATCCTGACTCAGCATACTGGTTACGCCGTCTAATTGCTTGTTGATGGCGATGCACACTACTTTTAGCTATGGCCGTCGCCTCAGCGATTTTCCTAATGGAGCGTTTGCCCCCTTCCTTGATTGCCTCAAACACCTTTTGGCTACGTTGGCGTAACTTCATTCCTGATCCTGCGCTGTACTGGTTGGTTCAGTGCTTAGTCTAAACCTCCAAGGAGATCTAAATCCCTGCTCTGACTTCGTCCAACTGTCCCGCTTTACGTTGGTAGCTTCCTTCACCACCTCTTTGACAGTAGAAGCCGCGGGCACTTTCTTGCCCGGAGTGCGGGCGATCGCCTTCTGCCATGCTTCCGGCTGCTGCTCTGGTTCGACCTTCGTGAGTTCCCGGCATTGGCTTTCGCGAGTGGGTAAAATTTGTATGCAATTTGCAGACAAATTTTCAACTACCCCTGCCGCCTCAATTAACTGATAGCAATAAGCACGCTTGTAGCCAAACCTGTCTCCTACATAGTCATCAAAAGTACGGTGCGTTGATCTGTAAAGCCGCCGATCCCGCAATTCGCGCAACGAAACTCCGGCATCCACAAATGATCGCTCGACCCTCATCTCTAGCCGGTGGCGATCAGCCAGCTCGTCTTCAGTCAACTCCTCAACTATCTCAATTGGCGTAATTTGATCGTCTGAATTCTCCGCCATGGTTCAATTACCTCTATTTGCGTTAACTAAGCTCCAACCACCTTCAGCAGTTGGAGCCAGTGGATTAGGGTAGCCGCTGATATTCCTCAAGCGCCTACTGCGCTTTCCGTAAGTGTTCCGCTGCCTCATAGAGCCTCAGTAAGCGATTTTGCAGATCCGCATAGATATCGCGTCGCTTGCTGATTTCGCCTCGTACTGCTTCATGCAACATCGTTTCCAGGGGTGTACCTGGAGCTGGCAGGAGCAGTGAGCTAAGGAGCGAAATCAAGTCGGAGTAACGGGAGTAAAATTCTTTCGTGGCAGAGGGTTGGGGTTGCTTCGTTCGCCTCGGAGTAAGACTGTAGTAGACTTGGGGAGCGTGAGTCTGTTTCATAGGTCAAGAACCTTTTCTTTTTCAGTGGTCTGAAGCGTTAGCTGGCTGGGTATGACTGAGGTATTGTCTAGTTGCTGGTGGGATGCTATAGTGAGAGGAGAAGTGCTGGCAGACAGGATTTTCTTGCAAAGCCTCATATCAGGCACATCGCTGAATCGCAAATCCCTCAAACAAATCTGCTTTCGCCCTCTCGCTCTGGCTTTCGAGATACTCTGACAAACTTGCATGTCCCAAATAGTTCAATGTGGCGTATACATGCTTGCACTCAGCAGTTCCCAGTTCGGTCATTTGGCGCTCGTAATCCCGGCAGTCGCAGATGGCAGTGCCACCCAGTAACTTCACTGTGTGGATGCGATCACTATCTGTACTTCGACATTCAAAATGATTGGTGTAGCTGCCAGATGCCCAAGGACGCACTTTAATCGTGGCGGCTCCCTGTTGGCGGAAAGTAATGTAGTCTTGGAAAAATGCTTGTTTGGGGATTAAGGTCGAGGAGCGATCGCCCTTGGCACTGTACGTTACTTGCACTGCTTGGTCATGGATATCGATGGTTTCAATGCGCTTGGCATCCTTGAGGATACGGAGGGCTGCGGCTTTGGAAAAAATTAGGTTGGTGGTGGGCATTGCTATAATCCTTGTAGAAGTTGTTCTATAAGGAAAGGCGGTGAACTTTAGCGAGGGACCGCCTCTCTTTATGTTTTTAGTTTACTACACATCTACACACATGTGCAAGTATGTGTTAGATTAATTTTGATAGAGTTTATGTGTAGGTGTTCAAGTGTTACTAACAGTGCCAAAGCCAGAACGAGCCGAGGTTGGAAAATGGGGAGAATCAAAGCGACGCGTGCAAATCATGCTTACTCCCACTGCAACAGATAAAATTGATGCGGTTGCAGATCAGATGGGTATCACTCGCTCTGAGGTAATGGAGTTACTAATCCGGTCACATTGCTTGGATATGGAAGTTCTCAAGCGTGTGGAAATTGATTATGTTAACAACTGATATCAACTCTCAAATGTTGCCATCATATCAAGTCTTCAAAAGCGCCCATAATACATCCGATTGCACACTGCTTACCTCACAAAGGCTTCTAGCAATGTTAACTTAAGCAAAACTGACACAGAAAAAATTGCCGAATACACCTATTGGGCAATACGATACAAGTACTTTCAGAAAGAAACACTACCTGCCCGGGCTAAGTTCAGCTTTACTAAAGGAAATTAGGCATTTTTTATAAAGCTAAAGCTTTTTGTAGACAACCACTAAGAAAACGTTGCCCTACCCCACAGGAATAAAAGCTATATGGTTAGACCTCAGTTAAGCCCATCTTTTTTCTAAACTGGGGCAGGAGATATGGCTGAAACCTTTAAAACGTCGTGAGTGAAGATCACCCCGAGTTTCTTAACCGAGAGGTATTGGGTACTATTCAAATATTCTTAAGACTGAAACCCGTAAAAATTTCTTCAATTCACTAATTGAAAAACATAGTATGATATTTTTATTGCATGGTAAATGTCCAATCTACATATTCCTTCAAATCTCCTAGAATCTTACGCGAAAGTGCGTTATTAATTGAGATACAGCATAAGTTGGGACGATGTTAAACCCTGGATAATCGAAAGGGAAAATTAACTACCACCTTGATAACGAACTGCCCACTCTCCCCTCTTTCTACCATCAAAGTCATACCTTACCCGTCAATCTTAGAAGTTACAAAATGCCCCACCCTCAGCTACTAAAGACTCAACGACATGCTGTGACACTCGACTAGAAGTTTGAATTCAACGCAGGCTACGTTAACCCATTCTATTCAACTGGAATTTCGAAACTGCTACTAAAAGGCAAAGAATTCTTCTCAATCAGTTCAAGTTCCCCGTAATAAGGGGTTGGAGCCTATATAAGTTTTTTATCATCAGAGTAAAAATGGAACAAAAGATAAGGCACCAAGGTTTATATAGAGGCATTCGCTACCTCACCTCAGCAGGCTCGGCTTCCTTATCCAAGGTTTTCAGCCAGTCCCGAATCAGTTGGGCTGCTGGAACCTCCCGACGCTCAGCCTCACGGTGCAAGCGTTCCCATTCCTTCTCATTGAACCTGATTGTAAAAGTTTTTTCCCTAGCCATATTAATCGAACTGCCGTGTTACACTGTAATGATAGTCCAGGCTCTATAAGGATTCACGCTTCCTATACTGCTGGCAACATTCAGGAAGGGTGTGTGTTCACGTATTACAGTAGACCACATAGCATGAGTTTAGCAAAAACAAGTGCGGCTTCGCTATTCTTTGTCGATTACTACTTCACGATACTGGCATCACCTGGCACTGCACTGTCCCCAATAGCAGTGAAGGTGTGCCATGACTGACATTCTTTTACTACCGCCTAACATCCGGTTCATCTCCAAGCAGATGATTCACTTGGACAATATTAAGCAGCTTTATCCCGACGCTGATCTTGCTGAAATGGATCGATCTCGGGCTGCCCACTGTAGGAGTCCTTAGTCGGGGTCGCTTTCGTCTATTAATTAGCCACCACTAAAATTTGAATGCCGGGAAAGACGCTGGTAACGTCCCCGGCAGTGGGTAAAAGCTTTTCTACAGGGCTTAGCTCACTGCATTGTAGCAATAATTTTGCCGATCGCGATTTGCGGTCGCCAGCGTCGGTCTTGGCTCCAATCACAACGGAGAACCGAGATGAAACTAGAAAACCAAAGTCAATCCACCAACACCACCGCCCACCAACTTCGCATCGACCGCAATCACGCCACCAACCAGCTCGAAGCTTTGGGCTACAACCGGGGCGATGCAGTCTACATCCGCGCCTTCCTGCCCAAAGAAGATCCTCGTTACGGCCCTGGAACCGGACGTAAAGCCGACAAACTCAACTGGGAGCAGGTAGAGCGCTGGCAAGCTGAAGGGTATGGCATCTATCTAGTTGTCAACGGCGGCGGCCACAAAGACGAAGACGTAACCTCCTGCCGCGCCATCTTCTGTGAATTTGACGATCGCCCGATTGAAGACCAGATTTTCTTCTGGCGAGACTTAGGATTGCCGGAGCCTTCACTGCAAATTGCCACCCGCAAGTCCGTCCATAGTTACTGGGTGTTTGATGAACCAATTCCCGTTAGCCAATGGCGGAAATTACAAGCTGCTCTACTTACTTACACCGGCTCTGACCCAGCGCTGAAAAACCCTAGCCGGGTGATGAGAATGGCTGGGTCATTCCACTTCAAACCAGGGTGCGAGCCACTTCGCTGCGAGATTATTCATCAATCAAGCAACCGCTACAGCTTTGAGGAGTTGCGCTCTGCCATCCCACTGCCTTCAGCAGAGCCAGTCGAACCAGAATTGCCTCTGACATCAGAACAAAAGCCACAGTCTTCCCCCAATGGTGCTGCTCCACAATATCAGCGCTACGACGATATTGCCGTCCCAGTGCTTGAAGCTGTGCCGATGGAAGTCTGCCTATCCAAGGAGTCCCGCAATCTGCTTGCCTCTGGAGTGAGCGAAGGGGGTCGTAATTCTAATGGCGCTAAACTAGCCCGCGACCTCATTGGCACAGCTAATCATCTTCAGGCGGTCGGACAAGGGTTTTCCGGCACCCCCCGACAACTCCTAGATGAATATGCTGCTCGTTGCACTCCACCATTGCCTGCTAAAGAGACTGACGCAATTTGGAAGTCAGCCGAGAAAGACCGTCCTGGTCCCAGTTGCAAGCCTGAAGGTGTCGAAGCCTGCATCAAAGGCTGGTATTGGAACTCTCACGTCAAGCCGAATCAGCAGCACCGCAGCTCTGACAAGCGAGTACCTAATGAGGAGCGCAACGGGAGGACTGCCACCAGCAGCAAGCCAGCAGTCGAGTCCCTCACCCTGCGCGAGCGGGTTACAGAAATCTTGTCACGCAACCTCTCTGCCTCCGAACTCACAGCAGCTCTGGTCGAATTATCCTCTGCTACCGGACGGCAACTGCGCGAAATCAAAGAGCTGGCGCAAGACATTGAAACTGACCTGGAAATTGAAGATGGACGCAGCGATCGCGGCAGCGAAATCGACCGGCTGCATCAACTTAAACAGCGGCAACTCACCCTTGATAAATATCTCCCCTCATCTCTAGCCAGCCCAATGACCCAAATGGCTGCATGGATGGGTGTGCCAGCCGCAGCCTTTCTCGTGGTTCTGCTGCCTACCGTCGCCTCATTACTCGACCCAGCGACTGAAGTGGTTGTCAAAGAATGCATCGGATTCATTGAGCGGGCAGTAATTTACGCGGGCATCGTTACCGAGTCCGGTCAGCGCAAATCCCCACTCCTGAATGCGATTACCGATGGATTGCGAAATCTCCAGCAAGAAGAGGATGCACGCTTCCGGCAGGCAACGGCTAACTATGAGGATGCCCGGAAGTCGTGGGACCCCAAGTCGGGTGACGAGCCCCCCGATCCCCCACGCTCTCCTCGCGAGTATTACATTGACAAGGCAACGATGGAAGCCGTGGATGTGATTAAGCAGAATCAACCCGAGCACGGTCTCCTCTGGCTTAAAGATGAATTGTCCGGCCTCATGGCCTCCTACGGTGAGTACAAAAACGGTCGCGGCGCTGATAAAGAGTCAATGCTCTCTGGCTGGAATGGGCGTGGCGTTAAGAAGAATCTCAAGGGGGGAGAGCGGATCTCGGTGCCCCAGGATGCCATGAGTGTAGTCGGTGCCATCCAGGATGCTACCCTGCAAAACAAGATGGGCGACTTCAACGATGACCAGGGGGATTGGGCACGCTTCCTGTGGTTTCTCATTCCCCTCAAGGCATTGAAACTGCCAGAGTCTGATACTACGTTTCAACTGGCGATGCTGGAAAGCCTGTATCGCCGCTTCAGCCAGCTCCCTGCTCAAAGATACCGTTTCGCCTTCGATGCCCAAGCCAAGTATGATGGTTTCCACTGGCAGCTCGAGCAGCGGCGGGTGGCAGAACCGCGCCGGGGAATGCGGGCGGCGATCGCCAAAATGGAAGGTTACGCTGCAAGGCTGGCCCTGATACTGCACATGATCTGGGAAGTGGAGGCAGGCAAAGAGACCCCCAGCCCCTACATCCCCAGAGAGCGAGTAGAAGCCGCTTGCAAGTTGGCTGAGTTTTTCTTGGGCCAGGTCGAGCTGATCCACGTTGAGGGTGCGGCGGCTATTGGCAATGACCTGACCCCTCGTTTGACGGCGATCCTAGACAAGGCGCGACAGTTCGGAGAGCTGACTGCCCGTAAAGTCCAGGCGGCGATCAGTTGGTTGCGTAAGGTTACAGCAGGGAAGATTCGCAACGACTTCAAAGAGCTAGCCAAGTTGGGCTATGGGGTCTGCACGGGTCAGGGAAACCGGCTGAAGTTTGTTCCCAAAACTGCTGATACTGTTGCTAAAACTGCTGATAGGAGTGCTGATAAGAGTGATAGCTCTCAAGCCCTCGATTTAAGGCAGTTTCAGGACTTGCCTTCTCCAACTGCTGATGGTGTTGATGCAGATCGGTGTTTAGTAGAAGTAACACCTGGTGAAACTGATGCGGTTGAAGTTCCAAGCGTTTCAGCTCAGCAGCTCAGCAGTTGTGGCTTAAACCCAGACGGTGCAACCATTCCGGCTGCTGATGAAGTCTCAGCACAAGTGTCAGCAGTTGTATCAGCAGTTGATGAACCAGACGACGAGCCACCAGACGACGACCCAGGTGGTGGCACTGGGGTATCATTGCCGGTACTTGACGATTCCAATGGAGATGGGGAGGCTGGAGCGCCGCCCCCGGTCGCAGACAGCGACATCAGCGTTTCGGAGATGGCGGCTCTAATTCTTCAGTGTCAAACTTGGGTGGAGATAGTTGAGGCTGTGGAGCAGAACACGAAGAAACTCATCAAAACTACCAATCACATGACCAAGGAACAGCGTCAGAGCCTTGTGCCTTTGCTTGCCACTCATCTGTGCCAGAACCCAGCAGCTCTGAATGACCTGACTTGGGTGCCTATGAAACTTCGAGCTCGGGCGTTGGAACTCCTAACATTTACTATCGAGCGAATAGGGGAAACAGCAAATGTACTGGATACCTGTTTGGAACGGATATCAGGTTGTAAGTTTGTCTCGGTTGAGAATTTGGGTACTAGGAATCTGAGATGGGTATTTCTAACACCATCTGGCAGCAGGATACCTGTGTTTGGAGTCAATGAGATTCAAGTGCTATCTTTGATCTGAGCTGCAAAATTGCGTTTCCCGGATTTCTCAAAAATCTTAGAGCCAAAATCGCTAAAACCTGGAGCCTGTTGAGGTTTTATCTTGGTTAGATCGGGGAGTAGGAAATGACAGGCTGTTTCCCATAAGGGAAGTGAGCTGCTTCTGCAAGAGCTTGGTTGCGTAAGCTTTAGGAAACTTTTTAGAAAACCTTTGCGATTAATCCGGGTTTTGTCAACGATAGTTCTACATGAGAAAAAATGAAATACCAAAATCAAGTAACCGATCAAATTGTTCGTGCAGTTTTTCGGGTCTGGCAAGGCAATGAAGATCGTTGTGATGAACATGTAATTGCCTTGTTTCCTGAGCGACCAGCAACTCCTTACGAGGAAAACACTTGCCAAGTCTATAGCTACCATCAAGAAACCTTGGATGCAGAATACGAGTATTGCATTTCAAAAAGTCGTTTGGCTCATTTAGAAGAATATGAGGAATTACAACAGCATCTAGAGAGAGTTTACCAGTGTAGAATTGTCCCAGTTAGTAAAAGAACCGTTGCAATGCAACAGCGGTTTAAAGAAGAATTGAGACAGTGGCAGTCCGAGCTAGATCACCGTCACCCTTCGTGGAGAGAAAAGCGTATTTGGTGTTCGAACTATTTGCCTGTTCGTAAGCAGGTTTTAGTTTAACTCTGTCAATGCGGTTCATCAGCGCTCTCCGTCAAAGTGAAGGCAAGCCTCATCCCAAGCATTATTAATCGCCTGCATTTTGGGAAGGGTGAGTTCGTCCTCGCTGACATGGATTTGTCAACACAGTTCCCGTTTTTAGGTAGCGATCGTGGATGACTTTGAAAACTTTGTCGAAGCTTGTAGAGTGCGCTTCATCCACAAAGACTAATCCAACTTTCCCCAGTATTTCTTTGATATCTTGCTGTTTCAACCGCGAGCGGATTGTCTGAATACTGGCAACGATAACCTCAGAGGAAGCATCGAATTTTCTATTACCTTGGAGGATTGAACAATTGACTCCTAATTGCGATAGAGCTTCAGCCGTTTGCTCTAAAAGGCAATTTAGTGAAACTACAAACACGCATCGTAGTGGGAGTTGAGCTTTTTGTGTAGTGTCTCTGATAATCCAAGCAGCCATCCGAGATTTTCCTGTTGCACAAGCAGCTACAAGTAAGATACGTTGCACGTGATTGCGGATATGCTCATAGATTTCAGCAGTGCAGTGCTGCTGGAATTCATACAGTCTTTCCTCGGAAACTGAGGGGGATTCTGGTAGAGATAAAGCGTTAGACGGGTGTTCTGTATCTCTTCTATTACCTGCTACTAGTGAATCGGATGAAATGCGGGTAAAGGTTAAGCTATTCCTAGCCCGTTTGTTAGTAGTTAACAATTGATTTTGCCAATGCGAGCTTTCGTCCCCATTGTTGGTATTAGAGGCTGCTTCAATCGTATTTTTCATCTTCTGAAGACTCTTTCTTAAAGTAAGGTGTGTTATGAATGATTCTATAATTTTACGATTTCTATTGGGCTTAAAGGATTTGGCGATCGGTGTTGAAGTATTCAACCAGATCTTCCAAAGCAAAGTAATTCAAACCTAGTGACATGAATTTGTTACCGCAAATAAAGTTAGAGTTGAGTACTTCCCCTCAGACAGAATCAAGCGAATTGATTGAAGTTAACTGGGATAGTGTTTGGCAACCTGCTGTAGTTATCAAACATCCTAATAATCATCCCGATCCGAAACAGCGCTTCTCTGGTTGGAAAGTTCAGTTACTGCAAGATGGGTCGGTACGTTACATATGGAAGGAGTCGGAAATGAGACCCTATAAAGTAGCAGAACCCGAGTAAATTTAAAATGTTAGAATAGTTGTGTAAAATAGAGATTAAAAGCAAGGCTCCTGAAGATACCACCAGATTTTACAATTTGTTAACGGCATTTTTAGAGGAGTTCTCAGATCTTTATCCGGAAGAAGTCGTTAGGCTGGGAAAGCGTGCTGATATACTGGCTGACCCTAAAATGGAATTACCTGTTGATCTGTGGCAAGCTCAACCCGATTTTGCTCGTGAAATGTTTCTAAAACAGTTTTCTCTTAGCAGGAGAATCCAGGTTACTGAAGAACAATATGTTAGCTATGGAAAAGCAAGAGCGAAATTCATAGAAGTTGCCAAAACAGAAAGAGCAAAGGTTCATTCAGCTAGAAAATCCGGCAACCCAAATTAATTATCTAAATTAAAGATATCGAAGTCGATTGAGTTAATGAGATCATCCTTACCGCAAAAATCATGTTTTCCTTTCAAGAGCAAAGAATTAAATTACTGCCAATTAACGACACTCCAGTAGACCTAGAATGTCCTAATTGTGGTCAAGCGATATGCCGCGTCTTTAAAAACAGGCAAGAAGTCATAAGAGGTGGTTACTGGTTGCGCGACGGTGATACTATTCCTGGGTTAGTCAAAGTACTTTCAGAGGAACAGAAGACTCCCAATGGTTTTGATTATGAGCTATTGGTGGGTTCCCAATCCTGCTGTGGTCAAGATTATTACGTGGTTGAATGTAAGTTTATTGATGCCGAGATTGAAGAAGATTCTCCTGCATTGTTTTTCGAAGATCACATTTACCATAGTCCGCGGGAAAAGAATTTTGTTGCATGTTATCAAACTAGTGATACTAGAATCCCCGCTCAATGGATTTTGACTGAGTTTTCAAGTCCGAGGGGAATCATTCATCGACATCTGTTTGGACCATTTGAGCTGCTTGAAGATATTGAGGGGCCACATGGAGTATCAGCTTGTGGCATTTTTGCTAACCTGAGTCCTTGGACCCATGGACGTGAGATGCTCCTTGCTCTTTGGGATGAAATGAAGGAGTTGTTAAGGGAGGCAAATCAAAAGAACAAAGAGAAAGCATTAGCAATTTTAAACTCCGCATGCAGAAGAATTTCTGATGTAGAGAGAGAACAAAATAGACAAAACTTGAAAAAGTTGTTTGCCCGTTGGGAAGAAGAGGATGCCCAAGAAGATGTTGAGGAAGCCTTTGATTGACGAGAAAGTAGAGCGGGAGCAAAAGCGGATTGAGTTTCAACAGAGAGTCAAGTCTCGGGTGGATCTCAACCAATTCGCCCAACAGCTTCAGTCTTTGTTTGATTGCATTCAAAAGCTGACTAGAGAAGAGGTAGAAACGAAGACAAATGAATACCATACAAAGACTACAACATTTTTATTCAGTCATCAACCGTGTGCCACCAGAGCAGTTGACGTTTGATGGTCCTGTCCAGGACACAGCTAAAGGGACAGTTGCCGACCCCTTGGTTTGGGCCGCACTGGATTATCAATTTATTAAGCAGGGTTTGCACTTGGAAGTCGTTTTAGGATGTAGCAGCTATCCATTTCATCCAAAGCGAATTTCCCTTGTTCCTGTTTTTGGCGAATATCAATGTCTTTTTGCTGCTTGTTTGTTTTTTGACCTTCAGGATGACGAAATAAATTCTCTGTTTTTAGCTTCTGATCTGAACAAAAGGGTTTTTCTTGAAAAGTTAACTGATGTAATCTCTAAGAAAATGTTTGCTTTTCAAGCATTACCGAAATTTTAAAGCAAATCCTGGAGGTTAAAATTCTGTGCATCTTCTAATCGGTCTGTCCAACGGCTACTAATATTTTTGTCTCTACAAATTAAATAAGCCTGATAGCCAAGTAAAATCCTTGTTTTCTCTAAATTTTCTAAAGAAACATTTTCTTTGATAGGATGATTGTGCCGCCAGCCCAAAAAATATTTTTTGTCTGCTTCTTCCATTTGAGGGTAATAGTTAGCTATCTCATGGGGTTTGGCTGCTTGATGCTTCGCTGCTTGAGAGGGAATATTCTGATTGAATTCCATAAAAAATGCTCTAGTACTAAATTGATTTTGCGGATTGAAGCGCAGCTCCAGTACTTCACACAATTTTTTAAATACCTCTTTAGGTAAGTGTGGATTAATATAAAAACCTGGCTCAACATCCAAGGTAAAAGAAAAGTTTTTCATTAAAACTCCAAATAGGAGTAAAAAAGGAGTTTCGTCAATCAGAAAGAAGATGTCAAACGCTATGTGCTTATGTCGATATTTAAATTTATAGCGGTCAATATCTTGAGACCTCATGCTTATATAAAGTGGCTTTAAGCGATCTAATATCATCACCCTTTGTTCACTTTGCTTCCAATAAGTAGTAAAAATCGTGCCAGTATCTGCTACTATATCCTTAGTCGATTGGGACGCCATCTCCACCCATGCGTACTATAGAATTCAAGCTAGACCTCAACCAAACCCAGCAAGCGAAAGTCGATAACTGGCTCAACGTGCAGCGCTGGGTCTGGAATCGCGGGCTACATCTGCTAGAAGAATTCGACGACTTTACCTCGTGGGATAAGGTCTCGAAGACTTGGACAGCATCCTGCCCGCTCCCCTGGGCATACTACAAGGACGATCGCGGGCAGCTAGTCCCCTTCGCTCGCT
>JAABUQ010010411.1_pt1 | contig 12186 bp, 9 predicted proteins | sample 5560001 | NCBI WGS metagenome assembly JAABUQ01 (sample SAMN10711888, study PRJNA513371) | rock metagenome | isolation source: Antarctica rocks | place: Antarctica: Victoria Land, Finger Mt nord | collected 2015-12-18
CCGTGGCCGCCGCCTCGGTGGCCATGAGCACGTGCTGGCCGGCCGGGACATCGGCGGGAAGGGTCACCGCCTGGGTGAAGTTCCCACTGTTGGTGTCAGGGGTGGCGGTGGCCAGAACCGGGCCGTCCAGGCTGTCGAGATGCACCTGCACCGGATTGGAGCCGAACTCGACGCCGGTCAGCGTCAAGGTGCCGCCCGGGGGGACACTTCCCCCACCCGTGGTGATGCCGGCCGACGCCAGCGAGAAGTTCTTGGAGCGCGGTGGATCAATCGAAGAGAACCCGGCGGTAGCGAAACACCCAAACCACACCAAGGGCCAAGACGGCCAGGGCGGTGGACCCGTGATAGGCCACCGGCCCCCACGGCGCCTGATGGTTCAGGCCCTGGCGCAGGAGGCCCAGATGGGTGGCGAACATCCAGAACCCGGCCAGGAGGACGGCCATCCCCGTGAGGATCATCGCGGAGAGCGTCGCCGCCCCCCAGCGCGCCGCCACACACACCATGATCAACACCACGAGGCCCGGGATGACGTGATCAACGATCTCCGCCCCCCGCTTCACGTGCAGGCCTCCCAGTGCGAAGCCGGGGACCATGGCATAGAGCCCTACGACCAGGCCGACCAGGAGCAGCGCCAAAGGCGTCTGGACCTCAATGCCTGCGGTGTGCTTGTCGCTCCTGTCGGATTGCGCCATGACGGTACCTCCGGTCCCAGACGGTACCTGCTCTAACTTGCCTCGACGGGCTGGCGGTCGTCGGCCACCGGCGCCATCTGACCCTTACGCCTGCGGTTGAGGAACAGCACCAACATGATCACCCCGGCCACCACGAGCCCGAGGAACACTGCCGCCAAGATCGGTAGCGTGCTCGAGCTGTTGGCCGGCAGAGGGGTGAACTGCGCCGTGCTGCCAAAGACATCCTGGGTCTGAGTCAACTCGTTACCGAGGCGGGTATCGGCCCAGCCGAACGAGGCAAACTGGTTGGCCGAGGCCACGCCTGGCGGCTGGCGCACGTCGGAGTTGGAGCTGACCCCGATGGAGAAATCGATGGATCGGTCGGTGACCCGCTCATTGGGCGACCAGGTGGCGCCCTGGTCGGACGAATGGGTGTAGTAGACGTCGGGCGCGTAGCCATGCTGGAGCCGGAAGTCGTACCAGGTGACATCCACTCGTCCGTTGGGGGCAATGTCGAGCTGAGGAAGGAATGCGGTGTTCAACGGCACCACGCCATCATCGACCTTGACCGGGTTCCCCCAGCTCTGCCCCCCATCGGTGGAACGCTCGACGAGGATGTTGCTCTCCCCGGCCTGCTGGCCCGGCGACGCCTGGTAGGCCACCACGAAGGTTCCCTGTGCGCCCCCCTTGGCGGTCCATCCTATGGCTGGACCGCGCACGGTGACCGCCGGAGGACTCACTGCCGAGACGGTCCAGGTCTTTCCCTGGTCGGTCGAACGAGCCGCCAGGAGTGGCTGCGGCGGGCGCGGGCCGGGGATGGTGGTACCGCTTTGGGTACCGGGACCGGAGACCGCTTCCACCACGCCGTTGGCTCCGGCAGCCAAGAACGGCGTACCCATGTACAACGGATAGTCGGTTCCCGCCACGTTGATCTTGATCTGCGACGTCAAGTTGAGGTCTGCGGGCTTGCCAAACGTCACGCCCCCGTCGGTCGAGGCTGCCACCAGCGACGAGTTGGTGGCGGTCGGGCCGGTGAGATTGGGGTGTCCCTGGCGCCAGCCGACATAGACGAGATCTCGTGGCCCGGAGGTATCCACCGCGACCGTGGACGCCAAGTCGTTGGCCACGGCCGCCCCGGTCATGCCCCGGTTGTTGTCGACGATGGTGGTCTGCCATGTGGTCCCCAGATCGGTGGAGCGGGACAGCAGGACGCTGAAGTTGCCGTTTCGAGAAGCGCCACCATCGGCATTGTTGTAGCCCACCAGGCTGTAGTACAGCGTGTGGTTGCGGCCCCAGGCCAAGGGGGTCACGGTCACGCCACCGTTGGGCGTCGTGCAGAACGGATACGAGCCCGCTGATGGCAGGGCCGGCAGGATGTGCCAGGTCCTCCCTGCGTCGGTGGAACGAGCCAGGTAGCACACCCGGGATCGCAACTCGGCGGTGGCGGCCACGATGACTCGGGGATTGTCCGGATCAGCGAGCATGAATGGCCCGGTGAAGGCTCGGGCGGGCACCGGTTCGTCCTTGGTGATCTGCACTGCGGCGGTGACGCGTGAGACCTTTTCGAGCTGCGCCCGAAACGATGCCGCCGGAGGGCTGTCATCGGCACTGGCCACGCCCGGGGTGACCATCACGACCCCGACGATCGACGCCGCGACCACCCACTCGCGCCACTTGAAGATGCCCATCAGTGTTTCCCCCTTGAGCCCTCGAACGGGGCTCGACGCAGGGCCCCCGAGACGGGTGGCCACATTTTGCAGAACATTGATCGAACTTCCAGCCTTGCCGCTAGGCACCCACGACTCACCGTGAACACGACTCACCGTGAACTGGGTGCCGACCGGAGCCGGCACCCAGGTTCCCCGCGCCTCTAGGACAACTCTTCGAGCACCCTCAGGAGCGCTTGACGGTCTCCGCCTCGGGACGCCGGCGGCGAGAAGCGGCCACCGACACCGCACCGGCCAGGAACAGGCCCGCCGCAGCCACCACCAGGGCGATCAGAGCCAGCGTGGCGACCCCGGTGCCCGAGTTGCTGGCCAGCGCCAGGGGGCGGGCGGGTGCCGCTGCCGGAGTGGCCGAGTTGCCCACCTGGATGACGGCTCGAGCCGGGACCCCGGTGGCCGCACCGTTGTTCTTCCCGTTGGCCGTGGCCGCCGCCTCGGTGGCCATGAGCACGTGCTGGCCGGCCGGGACATCGGCGGGAAGGGTCACCGCCTGGGTGAAGTTCCCACTGTTGGTGTCAGGGGTGGCGGTGGCCAGAACCGGGCCGTCGAGGCTGTCGAGATGCACCTGCACCGGATTGGAGCCGAACTCGACGCCGGTCAGCGTCAAGGTGCCGCCCGGGGGGACACTTCCCCCACCCGTGGTGATGCCGGCCAGAGAAAGGCAGGCCCAAGCGACCGAAGCGGGCAAAAGCACCCCCACCCCGGCGAGTGCCACACCGATGGTCCACCGTCGCGCGGATCTTTTCATTGTGAAAAACCTCCCCTAAGGCCGAGTGCCCACTATCTCCTGAATCTTTACCACACCGCAAGGCGGGATTCAATGACAGATCGATACATGTTATTGTGACGTAAATGCAGTTAGCATCTACCGCTGTGGACGGCGGGCGGCAAAGAGACCACTACGAGTGTGCAGTCAAGAAAGAAGCGATGGTGCCCAGCGTTTGATCGTCGCGCACGACACTGCCCCCAGAGCCAAAGCCACGCAGGATGGGCGTGCCCGTAGGCGTGGTCGTCGTGGTCGAGGCCGCGGTATCGGCCGAGTGATTGAGGGTGGGACCGTCGCCCGGTACCAGGAGGACCTGGGCGGTCGGTCCCGCCCCCTGGGCCAGAGCCTGGGCATCAGCCGGGGCGAGCGAGGGGTCCGCCCCACCTTGGACAATGAGCAGGGGAACATGGACCATTTGCGCCAGCGCCGGCGGAGAAACGGTGAACAACGACCGCAGGTAGCCGTCCTCTCCGGATGGCAACAGCGGCTGGAGCGGGCCGGGAAGCTGGGGCTGGGGGGGCACCCCGCCCCCAGCACTCAGCGCGGAGACCACGGCTTGCAACTGGCTCACCAGCTGCTGAGCGAACTGGGGAGTGTTGGCCACTGAGGTAAGTCGATCGGACATGGTGGTCAGCAGATCCCGGCCCGGGGTCGAGATCAGCACGACGGCCTTCGCCGAGGTGTCGGTGGCCGCCACCTGCTGGGCCACCAGGCCGCCTTGGCCGTCACCGATCAGGGCCAGGCGGGAGCGGTTCACATCGACCCGACCGGCCAGAAATCCGAGCGCCGCCTTGGCGTCGCCCACCACGTCAGGCAGGGTGATGGTCGCCCCCGAGGCCTGAACGCTCTGCCCATGGCCGCGCCGGTCGTAGCGCAGGCTGGCCACACCGGCACGGGCCAGAACCTTGGCCAGCTCCGCATAGAGAGGGTCGGCGACCGCATTGGTGGGGCTGAAGCCGTTGCGATCCGATGTCCCGCCGTCGGGGACGATGACGACGCCCGGTGTCTTGGCCCCCGCACCGGGCGGCAGCAGCAGGTTGCCCCCGATCTTGGCCCCACCGCTGCCCTGGAACTGGATCGACAGCTCGGTGTTGGAGCCCGTTTCCTTCACGTTCGAGCTGGCAAACGTTGAACCCGAACCCTGGCCCCCGCCCCGAGTGGCGGCAAAGACCACCACGGCGGCCACCACGACAATGGCGGCCCCGGCGGCGATGAGACGGTTTCTCGTCGCCGCCGCGCCGCCACCACCGCCGCTGCGTTGTTCCTTCCGCTGATCCTGATCGCTGTGGGCGGTACCCACACACCGACGACACTTGAACCCCACCGGGGTCGAGATGCGACAGTCCCCGCACATCGGTGAGCCGCAGAGCGAACAGGTGAGAAGTGCGGGCCGCTTTCGATGCACCGCACATGACCGGCCGGTGACGGTGGCAGCACCTGCCGGTCGACCCTGCCCTCCGGTCATGTCTGCGATGCGGAGAGGAAGGGGGAGACACCCGACAGGAACCCGTCGAGCACCTCGCCCTCCATGTTCTCGACCTCGATCAGCTTGGCCACCAGGGCCTCGAGCACCGGACGGTTCTCCTCGACGACACCCAGTGCCGTCTGCTCCGCCCGCTTGAGGATCTCGATGACCTCGTCGTCGACGTCGGAGCTCAGTCGCGATGACGGTCCCGACGACTCGAACAGCGGGTCTCCGTTCATCTTGAGCGAGAGGGGACCCAGCCGCTCCCCCATGCCCCACTCGGCCACCATGCGCCGGGCCAGGATGGCTGCCTGCTGGAGATCCTGCTCGCCGGCCGTGGAGGTCTCACCCAGCATCACCTGCTCGGCGGCGCGTCCGGCCACCAGAACGGTGATTCGATCCACGAGTTGGCTGCGCCGGGCCAGGAACTGATCTCCTTCGGGCAGATACCAGGTAAACCCGCCGGCATGGCCGCGGGCCACGATCGATACCTTGCTGACCGGATCACACCCGGGTAGTGCAGCGGCCACCACGGCATGGCCGCCCTCGTGGTACGCCACCCGATCGCGCTCCTCGGCCGACATCACCCGAGAATGACGCTCGGGTCCGGCAACGACGCGTTCGATGGCTTCGAGCAGGTGACTCGACTGGATGACGACGCTGGCCCGCCGCGACGCCAGGAGTGCTCCCTCGTTGACCACATTGGCCAGGTCGGCGCCGGAGAACCCGACGGTACGGCGCGCCACCTTCTCGAGGTCGACCTCATCGCCCAGGGGCTTTCCCCGGGCATGGATCCGCAAGATGTCCAGCCGGCCCTTCACGTCGGGGCGGTCGATGGTGACCCGGCGGTCAAAGCGGCCGGGGCGCAGGAGAGCGGTGTCGAGGATGTCGATCCGGTTGGTGGCGGCCAGAACCAGAACCCCAGAGCCCGAGTCGAAGCCGTCCATCTCGACTAGGAGCTGATTGAGGGTGGACTCCCGTTCGTCCTGACCGCTCACCGCCCCCACAGACCGGGTTCGGCCGACGGCGTCCAACTCGTCGATGAAGACGATGGCCGGAGCGTTGGCCTTGGTGACCTTGAACAGGTCCCTGATGCGGGCGGCCCCGACACCCACGAAGATCTCGACGAAGTCCGAGCCCGAGATGGAGAAGAACGGTACCTGGCACTCCCCGGCCAGTGCCCGGGCCAGGAGCGTCTTGCCACAACCCGGAGGGCCGGCGAGCAGGATGCCCTTGGGGACCGACGCCCCCATGGCCAAGAAGCGATCGGGGTTGGAGAGGTAGTCACGAACCTCTTGGAGCTCTTCGATGGCCTCGTCGACCCCGGCTACGTCGGCGAAGGTGATCTTTGCCTCTCCGCCCAGTTGCCGCTTGTGGCGGGACTTGCCAAAGCCACCGACACCGCCTTCGGCACCCCTCCCCATAAGCAGGAAGATCACGAACAACCCGTCGATGATGATGAACGAGGGCAGGATCAGTTCGGCGGGGGTAACCAGGTTTCGGAACGGCTGCTGTTCGACGACGGTGGGCACACCGGCGGACTCCAGCGTGCCTGACAGCTGGGAGAAGATCGTGGGCTGGGTCCCGTAGGCCACCCAGTACTGACCGCCTGAGTAGCGGCCCACGATGCGGTTCTCGGTGTCGAGGATGTTGGCACTCTGCACCTGGCCCTGGCGGACCAGGTTGAGATACTGATCCAGCCGTAGCTTCGTGCCGGGCGTCCGTGGGGTGGAGTACACCAGGACCAGGACGAAGAGCAGGATCAGGATGGGCAGCGCCGCCAGGCACAGGATCAGGGCCCGGCGCTTCCCGCGGTTCTGGTCCTCTTCGTCGGGGGGGGCCCCCTCGGCCTGCTTGTCGTCCTGGTCTTTCGACCGCAGCATCTTCATCATCCTGTCAACCCCCTATCTGACCGGGGACGCATCGCGAACCGGCCACAACAAGCCCCCAACTGGGCACCTCGCACTTTATAGCGCACTTGGAAGCCGGTCGAGCCTCGAGGCTGCTTTACCGGATGTCCTCAGGACGCCGACTTGAAAGACGTATCCGCCAGCGGCCCGGGCACCTTGTCCATTGCGGCTGTCCCCTGTCCCTGGCGGGCCTGGGTCTGGGAGACGGGCCCGGCTGTGGGGCGTCGGGCGTAGAGCGCGCCCGGCGGAGTGACCAAGACGAGAAACCACCGGCGAATGCTCCGCCATTTCGGGTGCGACCACGGCATACCCCAGCGACCGGGAGCAAGAGACGGGAAAGGGGTGCAAAGGAGGTCAATTCCCTGCTCAGTAGATGTACTTCACATCTACAGTAGATGTGAAGTACATCTACATTAGATGTGAATTGCTTATACTGACTTTGCATCATCTGACCTCGATTTTCTCTCTTGACCTGTGCCGCCGGGGTGGTCTACTATCTCTTTGGGGCGGTAGCGCCCCCGGCGAGAGCCGCTAACGGGAGGGAAGAACCAATGGGAATCCGCCGATTGGTGGTCGGTTTCGGGGCGCTCGGCGCCTCACTCGTGATTGGTGCCAGCGCAGCCTGGGCATGCACCAATCTGGCCACCACGAACCTGAGCCAAGCATCCGGTACGCCGGGTCAAGCAATCACCGTCACGGGATCGTCGTTCAAGGTTCCAAAGGTCGGAGTGTCCGCCCCGGTGACGCCGGTGGCCCTGCACTGGAATGGCGTTGCCGGACCGGTTCTGGCCACGGCCATCCCCGACGCCACGGGCAACATCTCCGCAACCGTCACCATCCCCCAGGCCTCGCCTGGCTACTACGTTCTTGTCGCTTCCCAGCAGACCGCTGGTGTCGATGAGTACGGCACCCCAGCCCGGTCCGCCTTCCAGGTGGTCAGCCCCGGACAGCGCCCGGCGGTCACGCCAAACGCTGGCCAGTCGGCTGGCGTAGCCACCACCTCGCCCTCCTCCACCGGGGTCATCGCCCTGACCGTGGCCCTGGGTGTGGCTGGTCTGGCCCTGTTCGGAGCTGGCGCAACCAGCTTCGCTCGCCAGGCCCGTCGCCGTTCGGTGCCGGCAACGCAGAAGGTCGCCAAGAAGTAGTCCATCGGCTCCTGGGCCCCGGTCAAGCTGACCGGTGCCTAGCCGCTACCTGAAGAACCCCCGGGCCCTCGGCCCGGGGGTTCTTCGCGTGCACCCCGCCCCCGTACGCCGGCCACCAACAGCAATCCAACCGCACCCACGGCCAGCGCTATGCCCCCGATGGTCGCCGGACGACCGAACGCCGAGGCATGCGCCAGGCTCAACTGGGTGACCACGATGTCCTGCCGGCCCGTCGTCGTGGTACCGAGCCTGCTGTCGGTCCACGCCGCGGCGACGCCGGTGCTGCTGGCGATGAGGCCCAGGTGTGAACCGACATCGGCCGGCAGGCCTTGGCCGAAAGTCGGGCCGATCCGGGCGTCGAAGGAGGCCGAGGACAGCCGAGATACCTCGAAGGACCGACCCCGATTGGCCGAAGTGGCCAGATAGACGTCGGCGAAAGGCCCGCCCCGTTCGGCCAGGAAGGCAAGGTCGAGTCGACCGCTGGGAGCCACGCTGAGCATCGGCAGGTAGCGAATGGGCCCGATGGCGCCAGCATCGCTGGAGATCGGAGCAGGCACCGACCAGCGTGCCCCGCCGTCCGCCGAGCGGCTGAGCAGGACCTGCTCTCCGCCACCGGAGCGCCGTTGGCTCCAGGCCAGATACAGGTTTCCATCGGGACTGGAAGCCAGGGACGGAAACATGTTGTCGAAGAGGTTGGAGAGCTGGTGGGCCACGACATGGCTCACCGCCACCGGGTCATCGAAGGCCAACGACCCTGGCGTCGTGGCCCGGCTGACCACGAGTTGGGACCGGTCGGTGGCCTGGCCTCCGTCGGGCGTCGCCTCCAGTTCCTGGTAGGCGATCACCACGCCGCCGGTGGGGCCGAGCGCCGGGACCGGAGACGACGGAGTCGTGCCGGCCGGACTCACCACCACCGGCGGAGCAAACGTGCGGCCCCCGTCGCTGGACATGGTGGCGACGACCTGCACGGGAGCGCCGGCCAGACGAGCGCCGGGGTCAGCAACCACTTGGAGCCAGGTCACGTAGATCGCCCCGCTCGCTCCCACCGCGATGCGGGGTTGAAACGTGTTGGCGCCCGCCACCCGTACCGGTTCCGAAAGACTGCGTCCACCGTCAGCGGAACGAACCAGAAACAGGTCGGCGGGGACATTGCCCCGCCCCGCGAGGTCGACGAAGACTGTATAGAAGGTGCCGTCCGGCCCGAAGGCGGCATCGGGAAAAAATGCCTCCTGGGTGCCGGGGGGCAGGGGGAGCGGCATCGTCCGCCACCGGGCGCCGCCGTCGGAGCTCCACGCCAGCTGGGCATTGAAGCGCGGGCGGTCCTGGCGGTAGACCGCCGCCAGCTCGGCTGGCTGCCTGGGGTTCTGCACCACCGTGGGCGTGCTGTAGGCGTCGATCACACCCACCGGGTTGACAAAGACGTTGGGCCCTGCGCCCGGCCGGCTGGGCCGCGACCCGACCGCGATAGCCACCGCCCCAGCCAGGAACAAGGCCGTGGCCGCCACCAAAACCCGGCGGGTCATCCGCTCTAGCGGCTGGTGGCAGACGCTGCCGGGAAGTACCTGTCGACGCAGCCCTGGGCGACCGGCGGCTGACCCGGGAATGCGGCATCGCCTGCTACCTCGAGGACACTGCCGTCGCTCAGCCCGGCGGCGGCCAGACCGCTGTGCGCGCAGGGCATGCGACCTGCGGATCGCCAGACTCCCTTGGTCGGTTCAAAGACCTCGGCCGTGGCCAGCGAACTGGTGGCGCCCTGGTTGACGGTCTCGCCACCGGCGACCAGGACGCTGCCGTCAGGCAGGCCCCGGGCGGCCCCGCCGGTCCGTGTGCCCATCATCGAGGGAAGGCCCCGCCACGAGCCGGTGGCCGGGTCGAAGCGCTCCGCCCCATTCAAGGTGGCCAACCCATCGAGGCCGCCCACCCCTCCGGCAACGATCGTTGTCCCGTCGGGCAGCAGGGCGGCCACCTGGTTGGCCCGGGCGGTGGCCATGCGTCCAGCGCTGGTAAAGGCATTCACCGCCGGGTCGAAGATCTCCGCACCCGTCTGGGGCGGATAGGCCAGGCCCGTCGGTCCCGGCGAACCCGGTCCTCCCAGCCCACCGGCAATCAGAACCCGACCGTCGCTCAGGGCGGTGGCGGAGGCCTCGAAGCGCGAGGTGGTCATCGAGCCGGTCGGGGCCCAGCGTCCCGTGACTGGATCGAACAGCTCGGCGCTGGCCACCGGAATGATGGTCTGGCCCGCTCCCGTCCCGGCCTGGCCATGGGCGGTGGTGCCCCCCGTGGCCAGGACCTTCCCGCTGGCCAGCAGCGTCAAGGTGTTGTCCAGACGCGGCACCGCCATGTCGCCCACCACGGTCCACTGTCCCGAAGCTGGGTCGTAGACCTCCGAGCTGGCCAGAATGTCGGCGCCGGCCACCCCTCCGGTGGTCAGAACCCGGCCGTCGTTGAGCACCACCGCAGTGGGGCCTCGGCGGGCGACGTTGAGCGATCCCGTCATCGTCCACTTCGCGCTCCGCGAGTCGAACAACAGCGCGGACGACACCGGTAGCTGGCCCACGCCACCGCCGGCGGCCAGGACCATACCGTTCTTCAGGGACACGACCACCGCCGTGCCCCGGATGTCACTGAGGCCGGCCTGCGCCGCCCATCGACCCAAGGGGGGACCGGCATTGAGCGTGGTGGGCGACGAACCTCCACCCTTGGCCACCAGGGCCACGATGATGGCCACCACCACCACGCCGGCACCGGCGGCGGCGGGGATCCAGCGCCGGCGACCGCCCACCGAGGTGACCCGGACGGCCGCCGGTGCGGCGCAGGACTGGCACTTGGTACCCACCTCCGTGCGCACCAGGCACTTTGGACAGATCGGAGTCTGGCAGTCGACACAGCTGATCCGCGTCGGCTGATCGTGGGCTTCGCACTTGAGGGTTGTTGTCGCCATGTTCACCAGTGGTCTGAGGGCAACGGACATTACCGCGTCGCGGCACGCTCAGCCACGCCGAAACGCTTCAGCCCGCTCGGCCCAGGCTGACTGCGGCCTCGCGGTGCAGGCGGCCGAAGTTGTAGTACGCCGCACAGGCGCCCTCAGAGGAGACCATGCACGTCCCGATGGGGGTCTCGGGCGTGCATGCCGTACCGAAGACCTTGCACTCCCAGGGCTTGATGACGCCCTTCAGAACCTCACCGCACTGGCAGGCCTTGGGATCGGCCACCCGAACCCCGGGCACCTCGAAGCGGACCTCGGCGTCCCAGGCCGCAAACTCGGGCTTCAACTTGAGCGCGGACTGGGAGATGAAGCCCAAGCCCCGCCACTCAAAATGGGGGCGAAGCTCGAAAACCTCGCTCAGAACCGCCAAGGCTCGGGGATTCCCCTCATCTCTGACCACCCGGCGGTACTGGTTCTCCACGCAGCAGCGGCCCTCTCGGAGCTGGGTCAGCAGCATCTCGATGGCGGAGAGGATATCGAGGGGCTCGAAGCCGGCCGTGACCAGGGGCTTGCCGTAGACCTCGGGTACGAAGCGGTAGGGCCGGTTGCCCACGACGGTGGAGACATGGCCTGGGCCGAGGAATCCGTCAAGGCGCAGGTCGGGGGATTCAAGGATGGCCTTGATCGGCGGGACGATGGTGACGTGGTTGGAGAACACCGAGAAGTTGGTGATCCCCGCCTCGCGGGCCCTGAGCAGGGTGATGGCGGTGGAGGGTGCCGTGGTCTCGAACCCGACGGCGAAGAACACCACTTGGCGATCCGGGTGCTCCGTGGCCAGCTTCAACGAGTCGAGGGGCGAGTAGACAAAGCGCACGTCCGCACCGTTGGCCTTGGCCTTGAGCAGGTTGCCCTGGCTTCCCGGGACACGCATCATGTCGCCGAAGGAAGTGAACATCATGCCCGGGATCTCGGCCATGGCAATGGCATCGTCGACTCGGCCCATAGGGATCACGCAGACCGGACAACCCGGTCCATGCACCAGTTCGACGGTGGCCGGCAGCACATGCTCGATGCCGTGCCGGTAGATCGTGTGGGTGTGCCCACCACAGACCTCCATGAACTTGAAGTGGTCGTCGCCGGCCAGCGCGGTGATGCGCTTCACCAGGCTTCGGGCCGCCACCGGGTCGCGATACTCGTCCACGAATTTCATGTCTCGACGCTATCGCGCCTCGCGTGATAACCCTCCCTCACCGCCTCGACAAAGAGATCAGGGTGTAGTTTGTCTGATGCCTGACGTTGGGCTCGCTGAAGTCCGGTCATGTGCCCTCCCTACGCTGCGATCAGCAGCTAGTAAGAGGCTACACCTACCGGGGGGAAAGAGAAGGCCGCGCGCGGCTGGAGAGGACGAGCCGATGAGATCGCCGAGGACAATCGCCATGCTCAGCGCAATGGCCGCCGCGCTCATCGCTACCGGTTGTGGCGGTTCGTCAACCACGAGCGCGGCCACGCCGGTGGGCTGTGCCACCACCGGGGCCGCGGACGGCGCCTTGAGCGCCGACTACCACTACGTGCTCAACGT
>JAABUQ010010412.1_pt1 | contig 12184 bp, 10 predicted proteins | sample 5560001 | NCBI WGS metagenome assembly JAABUQ01 (sample SAMN10711888, study PRJNA513371) | rock metagenome | isolation source: Antarctica rocks | place: Antarctica: Victoria Land, Finger Mt nord | collected 2015-12-18
GCGGCATCCAGATCGGCGCGAAGCGGGAGCGGCATGACGAACCTCCTCTGTTCGCCATCACCGAATCAGATCAGCACCGCGTCGGGGAATCCCCCGAGAGTCACGAACTCAGGGACTTGGTATAAGCCGGCTCTTCGTCTGCGTCCTTCCGTCATGGGAAGCCCCATCTGCCATGCCGATGGATTTGGAGGGCCGGCATGGATCAGGTCATCGTCGAACGCAGCGCCGATGCGGTCCCGTCCGCGGCTGCGGCGAATCGAATGGACGTGCGCGTTGACGGCATGACCTGTGCTGCCTGCGTGCGCCGGGTTGAGCGGGCGATGTCGGCCGTTCCCGGGGTGGAGCAGGTTGCCGTCAATCTCGCGACCGAGCGCGCCCCCATCGCCGCCGGCGCCGGGTTCCGGGCGGCTGCGCTGGCCGATGCGCTGGTCGCTGCCGGCTGTCCGGCCGTCGAGGACACGCTGGACCTCGCTGTCGCCGGCATGACCTGCGCTTCCTGCGCCGGAAGGGTCGAGCGGGCGCTGCTGGGCTTGCCCGGCGTCATCGCGGCCGAGGTCAACCTGGCTACGGAACGGGCGCGGGTGCGGGTTCTAGCCGAGGCGGCGGACACCGGCGAACTGGCGGCCGCCGTGCGCCGAGCGGGCTACGACGCCAAGCCGGTCGAAGCGGCCGGCGACGAGGAACAAAGGAGCCGGGCCGCGCGGGAGCGGGTTGCCTGGCGCGACGGCGTGTTTGCGGCCCTGGCGCTTGCCTCGCTCGTGCAAATCGTGTTCGGTGCCCGGTTCTATCGCGGCGCATGGAAGACGCTTCTGGCCGGAACCGGCAACATGGACACGCTGGTGGCACTCGGCACCAGCGCCGCCTTCGGGCTGAGCCTGTGGGAGTTGGCGGCCGGCCAGGGCGGCCATCTGTGTTTCGAGGCCTCGGCTGCGGTGATCGCCCTGGTGGCGGAGCTGGGTTCACTAGGGAGCGATCGCGATGGTGGTGATGGCGTGAACGACGCGCTGCAAGGGCGGCGATTTCATCGCGTCGATGGCGTTTCAGTTCGCCTCGACCAATCTGGTGCTGGAGCTCGGTATCATCCTGGCCGTGCTGATGGGCTGGCAGTTCACCGCGGCGGAGTTCGTGGGCGGCCCGATCATGATCGTGCTGCTGGTGCTGCTGCTACGCGCCGTGCTGCGCCCGAAGCTGATCGAGGCAGCGCGCGCCCAGGCCGAGCGCGCGGCGTCGCCGGCCGAATGGAGGGGCATGCGGCGATGGACATGTCGCTGTCCGGCGGCTCGGTGCTGTCGCGCGCGCTGTCGTCGCGCGGCTTCACCGCAATCAGCCATTTCTACGTCATGGACTGGGCCAGCGTCTGGTCGGACATCGTGCTCGGCCTGCTGATCTCGGGTGCGCTGGCCGCCTGGGCGCCGCACGGGTTCTGGACCGCGTTGTTCCTGTCCAACGATCCGGTCTGGTCGAAGATCGTGGGGCCGCTGATCGGACCGATCGTGGCCGTGCTGTCCTTCGTCTGCTCGATCGGCAATGTGCCGCTGGCGGCGGTGCTATGGAACGGCGGCATCAGCTTCGGCGGCGTGGTGGCGTTCCTGTTCGCCGACCTGATCGTGCTGCCGATCCTCGACATCTACCGCAAATACTACGGCATGAGGATGGCAGCACTGCTGCTCGGCCTGTTCTACGTCGCGATGGCGGCGGCGGGCTACATCGTGGAACTCCTGTTCGGCGCAGTCGGACTGGTGCCATCGCAGCGCGGCGCGCAGGTGCTGGAGGCGTCGGTTCGCTGGAACTACACGACCGTGCTGAACATCCTGTTCCTGGCGCTGTCGGCGATCCTGGTCTGGCGCTTCCTGCGCACCGGCGGCCCGAAGATGCTGCGCATGATGAGCGCCAAACAGGCAACGGGGCAGCGCACGCCCATGCAGGACACTCGCATCATCATCGATCATGAGGACCGCGTCCTGTTGACGGCACCGCGTTCGGGAACGCTTTCGACGGACCGCGCTCCGACAGTCAAGACGGAAGGGGAATGACGATGCCGTTCCAAATCAGCCGCCGCAATCTGCTCACGACCGCCGCGGTCGGTGCGCTGAGCGGCCTTGCCGCTCCATTGCCGCCGCTCGCGCGGATCGCGCGCGCTGCGTCGCCGGTGACGCTGACGGCCGGGACTCGCACACTTGAGGTCAACGGCCGCGCGGCCAGCGTGTTCGGGATCACGCAGCCCGACGGCACGCATGGGTTGGTCACCGAGGTCGGCACCCCTTTTCGGGTCACGTTGCGTAATGATGCCGGGACGGAAACCCTGATCCACTGGCACGGCCTGATTCCGCCCTATCAGCAGGATGGCGTTCCCGGCATTTCCGCGCCCGCCGTCGCGCCCGGTGGCACAGCGAGGTATGACTTTCCGCTCACGTTCCCAGGAACGTTCTGGATGCACTCGCATCAGGGACTGCAGGAGCAATCGCTGATGACCGCGCCGCTGATCATCCGCGACGGCAATGCCTCGGGTGACCAGCAGGAGGTCGTGCTGCTCCTGCATGACTTTTCGTTCAAGACCCCGGAGGAAATCTACGCCGGCCTCCGGCACTCCAGCGCATCGTCTGCCGGGCAGACCACGGATCACATGGCCGGAACCGCTGGCGATCAAATGCAGGGCATGAGCACCATGCCGGGAACGGCCATGACGCCCCAGCCGGCCGATCAGGCAGCCAAGCCCCAAGCGAGCACGAGGGAAATGGGCGGAATGGCGATGGATCTGAATGACGTCGACTACGACGCCTTCCTCGCGAACGACCGAACGTTGGCCGACCCGCAGGTCGTGCGCGTGGACCGGGGTGGCCGCGTCCTGCTGCGCATCATCAATGCTGCGGCTTCCAGTAATTTTAACCGTCGATCTCGGCGCGGCCCGGGCGACGCTGGTGGCTGTGGATGGTCGGCCTGCACTGCCGCTGACCGGATCGACCTTTCCGGTCGCGATGGCCCAGCGGATTGATCTGGCGGTCCAGCTCGACGCCGACACGCCGGTGCTGCCGGTATTCGCCGTGCTTGAGGGCGAACGCACCCGCACCGGCATCGTGCTGGCGACGGCGGGTGGCGCGGTGCGCAAACTGTCTGATCTGGCCGAGCAGCCGGCCGCACCACTGAACCTGGCGATGGAGCAGATCTTGCGTGCAACGGCGCCGTTGCCGGCAAGGCCGGCTGACCGCGTCCATCAGGTCGACCTTACCGGCGCGATGGAGGCCTATGCCTGGGGGCTCAATGGCGTGGCCTACGGACACGACAAGCCCTTGATGGTCGCAAAGGACGAGCGCGTCGAATTGGTCATGGACAACCGGACGATGATGTCTCATCCGATGCATCTCCATGGACATACATTCCAGGTCGTCGCGATCGACGGCCAGCGTTTCGCCGGCACCATGCGGGATACAGTCCTGGTGCCCCCGATGAAGTCGGTCACGATCGCCTTCGACGCCGATAACCCGGGGCGCTGGGCGTTCCACTGCCACAACCTGTATCACATGGAGGCTGGGATGCTGACGACCGTGCAATACGAGACCTTTTGAGTCCGGCCGCGAGCCTTTCCGGACATTGAACGTCGCGGTCCTTGAGTAAGAACGCGGCCAGCAGTAACATCCACGCGATGATCCGGCGTCTCGCCCGTCTCGTGATCGCCTTCCTCGTCGCCTTAGCCGCGACGATGCCGGCTGGCGCAAGTGCCGTGCCGATGCAAGCGATGATGGGCGTAGCTGCGGTGCATCAGTGCCCAAGCTGCCCGGATCACTCCGGCACCACGCCCGCGTCGGACAAGTTGGCAGCCTGCCCGCTGTTGGCCTGCGCCAGCGCCGCCGCCTTGGTGCCGACCCCAGCCCTGCTGCCTGACAGGGCAGTGCTGCGGGCCACCTATGTGCCGGCCATTCCGACCGGGCACATCGGGCTGGTCCGCACACCGGACCCGTTCCCTCCCAGACCCATCGCCCTCGTCTAAGCCGCGGCCGCCTAGCCGCTGGCGGTTTCGAGCCGCTATGGAGCCCGTGCCCTTGTGCCCGGCCAATGCCTGGGTCCGCCTGCATCCCACGTGGAATGCTGCCGACCCCGGCAGGACGGCATCGCACTTCCCGAGCTGCTGACGCCGCGGGCCGTCGTGGACGCCTTCAGCCGTGCCAGCCCCGCGACGGCCAAGGAGGCCTCGGAATGAGCTTCTATCAGCGGCACATCGTGCCGCGTCTCGTGCATCTCGCGATGCGCCAGACGGCGCTGCTGTCCTTTCGGCAGCGTGTGATCGGCGCGGCTGAAGGACGGGTGCTGGAGATCGGCATCGGCTCGGGGCTCAACCTGCCGCTGTACGGGCCGCAAGTCCGCGCGGTAATCGGTCTGGAACCGTCGCCCGAGTTGCTGCGCATGGCGCGCGCTCGCGCGACCGGCGCCCCGGTTCCCGTCGAGTTGCTCGAAGCCTCCGCCGAGGCGGTACCATTGGACTCGGCTAGCATCGACACCGTGGTGACGACGTGGACGCTGTGCACGATCCCCGACGCGGCGCGCGCGCTGGCGGAAATGCGCCGCGTGCTGAGACCGGGCGGAGCTCTGCTGTTCGTCGAGCACGGCCGGGCGCCGGAGCCGGGCGTCGCGCGCTGGCAGGACCGGCTCGACCCGACCTGGCGCCGCCTCGCCGGGGGCTGCCACCTCAACCGCAAGATCGACGATCTCATCGCCGGGGCCGGCTTCCGCGTCGATGCACTCACCAACGCCCGGCTGCCCGGGCCGCGCACCCACACGTTCCTCTACGAAGGCCGCGCACGGTCAGCCTGATGGGATGTTCTCCATGACCAGGACGCCACGCGTTGTGCGGTGGACCGCGCTCCGCCTGATCGTCCTGCTGGCGGGCGGAATTGCGGTCTTGGAACTACATTCGCGCAGCCTTCCGGCAACCCGGAACGCTGCGGCCGGCCCCGTGGGGGTGTCGGACGATGTCGCGATCGGCGGACCGTTTCATCTGATCGACGACCAGGGCCGCGCGGTCACCGACGCCGACTATCGCGGTCGCTGGATGCTGGTGTTCTTCGGCTACTCCGACTGCCCCGACGAGTGTCCGCTGACGCTGCAGAAGATGGCCACGGCGCTCGCGAACCTGGGTCTTCATGAAGGGTCCGATCAGAGCGCCGGCGACTGCGATTGCGAGGCCGATCCCCACCGTCGATGCGACGAGGATCAATCCCGAGGAGGCCGTCGCTCGTGCGCCAGTTGTCGCGGCAAGGAGGCCGAGCGCGCCAATCATGACGCGTTCCGCCCCGAACCTCCGGGACAAGACTGGAGCGAGCGGCGCGAACACGCCCATGCACAAGGCCGGCACGGTCGTCAGCAGGCCGGCTGCGGCGTTCGAGAGCCCGAGCGCGGACCGGATGGCCCCCGATTGAGGTCCCACGGATGCGATCGCCGGACGCCGGTTGATCGCGATCAGCACGATCGCGGCGGCTGACTGGCTGAACTCGTTCGCGCGTGGGATTGCAAGCGGGTCAGTGTTGGCGAACACCGGAGTGCTAGGCGCCCCCTTCGTCAACGACGCGTGGGATGCGCCGCGAGAAAGGTCTGGATCAGGGTGCCGATCTCGCTTGCCTTCGTTTCCAGGGCGAAGTGTCCCGCGTTCAGGATGTGTATCTGAGCCTTAGGCAGGTCCCGACGGTAAGCCTCCGCGCCAGGCTCGGCGAAAACGAAGTCGCCCTTGCCCCACACCACCAGGGTCGGCGGCTGATACTGACGGAAGTAAGCGTGCCATTCGTCATACCGCTCGACATTGCTGCCGTAGTCGGCCTGGAGCGCGTACTGGATGTCCTTGTTCCCGGGCCGCTCCATCCCCCACTGGGCGTGCTGCCAGGCATCGGGGCTGACGAGCGTCGGGTCTTCGGTGCCTTCCAGATACTGGCGCTGTATAACCGGCAACTCGAACAGCGTCCGGACAGTCTTCTCCGTCTCGGCTGTCCGCTCGGTCCAAAGTCGAAGGACCACCTTCCGGAACAGGTCCGTCACGCCCTCTTTGTAGGCGTTGGCGTTCTGAATGATGAGCGCGGTCACCCGTTCCGGGTGTCGCGTCGCCAGCCGGAACCCGACAGGTCCGCCGTAGTCCTGAAGGTAGAGCGCATAGCTTTCGAGGCCGACCTTGTCGGTGAAGCCCTCCACGACGTCGGCAAGATGGTCGAACGTGTAGCTGAAATCAGTCACGCCCGGCGTGGAGCTGTAGCCGAAGCCGGGATAGTCGGGCGCGACGACGTGGTAGCGGTCCGCAAGCAGCGGGATCAGACCGCGGTACATGTGCGATGATGTCGGGAAGCCGTGCAGGAGAAGGATGGTCGGGGCGTCCGCGGGACCGGCCTCGCGGTAGAAGATGTCGAGGCCGTCGATCTGGACGGTCCGGTAGTGCGTTGCCGGCGTCGCCGCCTGGGCGGGTTGCATGGACATCAGAATTCGGGGGTCCGGTAGCAACCGAACCAAAAAATGCAATTCGGCCCAGTAAAGACGCTTAGTCGGCTGGCCGGCGGCGCACGGCCGCCGCTTCCGACCCGCCTGGCCGTTCGGCGTGTGCTTCGGCAGGCCTGTAAGCGGCCGTAGTCATCGTCTATCGCAGACTACCGGGCTCGCGGCCCCACCAGAGCGAAGGACTGAAAGAATCATGGTGCCAACCTTCTACTGGCTTGCTTTGCTGGAAGTCACGCGCCCCCGCTCAGCCGGCGTGGGCCGCGGCAAGTGCCCTGATCCGCGCCGCGTCGTCGGATGAGACGGGCGTGTAGACCAGCATGGAGAGGTCCGCCCGGCCGTCGACCGCGAACACCGAAAATTCGAGCGCGATCTCGCCAAGTTCAGGGTGACGCAGGCGCTTCACGCCCTCGCAGGAGCTGTTGACCCCGCTGTCGCGCCACATCGTGGCGAAGTCGGGGCTCTCGCTACAAGCCTATGTGCCGTGCTGTTGGCCGAAGCGTGCAACACCGGGTTCGAGCCGCTGATCCGACGCGATAATCCGGCCCTGCGACGTTCCCGGCTGAGCTGGGTGCGACAGAACTACATCCGGGCCGAGACGCTCACCCGGTCGAACGCCATCCTGGTGGCGGCCCAAAACCGCGTCCAGTTCGCCCGGGCCTGGGGCGGCGGTGACGTGGCCTCTGCGGACGGCTGCGCTTTGTGGTGCCAGTCCGCACCATCCACTCAGGGCCGAACCCGCGCTGCTACGGCCAGGAGCGCGGAGTGACGTTCTACAACCTCGTTTCGGACCAGTTCACCGGGCTGAACGGCATCACCGTACCCGGCACGCTGCGCGACAGCCTGACACTGCTATCGGTCGTGCTGGAGCAGCAAACCGAGTTGCAGCCGACCGAGATCATGTCCGACACCGGTGCCTACACAGACACCATCTTCGGCATCTTCCATCTGCTCGGCTACCAGTTTAGCCCGCGTCTGGCCGACATCGGCGGCACCAGGTTCTGGCGCGTGGACGGCAAGGCCGACTATGGCGCCCTCGACGAGTTGGCCTCGCAGCGCATCAACGTGAAGCTCATCGTCCAGCACTGGGAGGACCTGCTACGCCTGGCCGGCTCGCTCAAGCTCGGCACCGCGCAGGCCGCGGGCCTGATCCGAACCCTGCAAACCACGGACCGCCCGACCACGCTGGCCCGCGCGCTGGAGGAACTGGGACGGCTGATCAAGACGCTCTATCTGCTCCGCTTCATCGACGACGAAGCCTACCGACGGCGCATTCTGGTCCAACTCAACCGTGGCGAGGGCCGTCACCAACTCGCCCGCATCGTGTTCCACGGCAAGCGCGGCGAACTGCGGCAGCGCTACCGCGAAGGCCAGGAGGACCAGCTCGGCTCGCTCGGCTTGGTGGTGAACGTCATCGTGCTGTGGAATACAATCTACATGGACGCAGCGCTGAACCAACTCCGTGCCGAGGGCTTCGACGTGCGCCCGAAGGACGTGGGCCGCCTGTCGCCGCTCGGCTTCGACCACATCAACATGCTCGGCCGCTACGCCTTCATCCTACCCGACCAAATCGCTCGCGGAGAACTTCGACCGCTCCGCGATCCCACAATCGTGGACGACGAGAGCTGAAATGCAGTTTCGGTTCCGTTGCTACCGGACCCCCAACACCATCGGGCGGCTTGCACTTCTCATCGCCAATCAAGGACTGCAAGTCGACTCGACAGGCGATCTGATCGTGACCGGTCCGGTCAACAACGGCGTGAATGCCCTTGCCATCCGAACCGGGCGGAATTTGCGAGTTGACCAAAACGACGGTCCCGCGATCGCCAGCAGCGGTCCGGTCCTGCTTGCCGCAGGAATCGCAGACCAGACGGGCGGTCTGACGCTGAACGGCGATATCCAATCCACCGCTGGACGCGTGCAGCTGGCGGCAGCCGGCGGCGGCATGATCATCGGTGCGACCGTGACTGCCGGCTTCTTCAATCAAGTGGACAATATCGGCTTTCCTGCTCAGCTCAGCGTCCGCGCCGACGGCCACGTGGCCTTCGGTCCGAACGGGCGGTTCTCGGCTCCCGGCGGCACCATCGAAGTTGCGCCCGCAACGACCGGCGAGGCGATGACAGTCGGCGGGACTGGACCCGGCCTTTCCGTTGACCCGATCGCGATCGCGGGCGTTTCCGGGCAGGGATCGGCGCCACTCCTGGTTCGCCTCGGTCGCGCTGCTGATCCAATCAGCGGTGCGCTCACGACAAGCGCCGGCTCGCTCACCCTGGTTGGCAACCCGTTCGCGCCAGGTCCAACGATTCCGACTCTGGAATTGGATGCAGCCGGTAGCATTGCCGAACTGCCGGCCGCCGCGATCGTCGGCGCGCAAACTCTGACCGGCACCGCCGGAAGCCTTAACCTCGGGAACAACGGAAACAGGGTAGCTGGTCTGGGTATCCTGACCAGCGCCGGTGATCTCGAAATCAACGATGCAGACCCGCTGACGATCGTCGCGCCCGTGCAAGCCGGCAACGGGCATCTGCTCAGCGTCTCCGCGCCGTCCATCACCGTACAGGCAAGCGGGAATGTTGCGGGATCGCTGTCCGTTCAGCCGGACACGACTGTCAGTCCAGCGAAAGGCGGCAGCATCGCGCTTGCAACGGGCGCGCTGGTTGCCGGCGGCCCGATCCAGGCGCCGTCCGGCCTGGTCGCGATAGCGCCGCTCGCGGCCGGTCAGGCGATCAGCATCGACCCGGCTGGCCAGGCCACTCCCGGCGCCCTGTCGCTGACGCCCGGCACGTTGGCGAAGATCACCACCAACGGCCCCTCCGGACGCGGCACGTTGGCGCTGGGCAGCACCAGCGTGGGCGCGGCGGCCACCACGGCGAGCGCCATCGCGATCAACGCGCCCCTCGATCTGACCGGAACCGCCGGCGCGCTGGGTCTCTTCGCGACCGGCCCGATCACCCAGACCGCGGCGGGCACTCTCGTCGTGGGGCGCCTCGTCGGGCCGGCCGCAGGCGCCACGCCGGACGGATCGCTGGCACTCGCCGTTGCGGGAAACCGGATCGCGTCGATCGGGCCATTCAATGTGGGCGGCACTCTCGCGTTGAGCGATGCGACCGATCTGACACTGGCGGCGCCGGTCGGGGCAGCCAATGCGACCTTCAACGTCGCTGGTAATCTCGTCATCGCCGACGCGGTGACAGGCAATACGGTGGCCCTGAACGCCGGTGGCGCGATCGGCGAAGTGCGCCTCGGTCGCATCGAGGCCAGCGCGCTTGCCGGTCAAGCGATGTCCGCCACGCTCGGCGGCGCCAACCAGGTCGCCGCGCTGGGCCGCTTCAGCACCAACGACGGATTTCTGCTGAACAACGCGGCGCCCCTGACGATTGCCGGCCCGCTCAGCGATCTCACTTCGATCAGCGTGACCAACCGAGGGGCGGTGTCGCTGACCGGCGACCTATCGGCACCCGCGGTCAGCCTGGCTGTTGGCGACGGTGGGATCACCCAGGCGTCGGGGAGCTTGACGGCGGGGACGCTGACCGGGCGCGCGAGCGGCATCGCTCAGTTCGGCTCGAACACCCCGGGTCCGGTCGCCCGCGTCGGGACCCTCCGATCATTCTCCGTTCCGGACGGCAATCTTTCGCTCTTCGACGCAGGACCGCTGATGGTGGAGACGCTTACGGCAGGCAATTTCCAGATCGTTGCCCCCGGCCAGCTAACCCTTGCTGGGGGGGAGATCACCACCACCGGGTTGTCCGTCGGTGCGCAAAGCGGTGCCACGCCGGCCGCACCGGGAAGCTTCTTCTCGGTGCGGCCGTCACAGGGAAGCGACGGCTTCGTGCAAACCGGAACGACCACGATCCAGCCGCTTGCGGGCACCGGCGCGACGGTGCGGGTCGATGTCGGCCCGGGCGGCACTGTGAACTTCGCAAACCTGGTCGCGCCGAATGCGAACCTTGTCCTAGGCGTGGCGAGCGGCACCGCGGCGGGCGCGATCGATGTCGGCAGCCTGCTCGTGCTGGGCCAGACCGGCGGCAGCACCCTAACCGGCGCGGTGAACGCGAACACGGGGCCGGCCGCCGCGGCGGCCGCGACCATCCAGCCCCGCCTCAACGCGAACTACCTCCTGAACGGCTGCGAGATCGGGGTGGCGAATTGCGGTCGATCGCCTCCTCCTCCTCCTCGGCCCCCCAACTTCGCCTCCGTGGTACGCAACACGTCGCCGAGCACGCTGCTGCGATGGCGGTCGCTCGCGCAGATGGCGGCCGGCACTGACGCGGAGCTTGCGCCGCAACTGCCGGGGTCGGAGCACATTCGGCCTCGCACGGTCATCCTCGGCATCGCCTACCCGCCGGCAACGCCCGGTGAGACCAACCCGGAGCTGGTCCTTCCAGGCGTATCCGGCCGGGACGATTGAAGGAGACGCCCGATGCGCCGGTGCCTCGCGCTGCTCGCCTGTTTCTGGCTCGGTTCCTGCAGTGGGCCACCTCAAGAGGCCTATCTCGGCAGCTCTCGCTACGGCTTCCAGCCGGTCGGCATCGGCCGCAACGCATCGGGGGAGGAGTGCACCCAGCAGGCGCGGTCCAGCGGCAGCGGCGTAGATGTGTTCTGCGGCAAGTGGCAGCAGCCGAGCGGCGGGGTGACGCGACTTGCTCCGGGCGGCGCCGACGGCCTGGCCGGCCTCGCGACCTCGAGCCGGTGGCGCAGCGCGCTCGACGAGCGCTTCGCCTGCGAGCCGCGGCGCTCCAGCACCGTGCTGGAACAACCGGCGCAGATCCTCATCTGCACCCGCCGAGTGGGCGGCTGGCCGGAGCTGGCCATGCTGATCAGCATCGACGGCACGATCTACGCGGCGGAGGGCATCCTGCCGACCGCACCCGTGTTGGAGCGTTCGGTCGCGGTGCTGTCAGGGCGCGCCACGCCGGCTCAGGCGCAGTCGCTGCCTCGGTCGGGCGCCGACGCCCTACTCGCGTCGCGACTTGCGGCCCAGGCGTTCCGCGCCGGCGACATCGGGCAATATGACGACCTCATGGCCGCGGGCTCGCGCGCGAACCTGGCCGAGAGTTTCGTCGCCGCCGAGCAGGCGTATCGGGCGGCGCTGCAGCTGCAGGAGAAGGCGCTCGGACGGCGCAACCCCAACACGGCTGTCCCGATGATGCGACTGGCGCTGCAGCTCTCCGACCAGGGGCGCTTCCCGGAGGCCGACGCGCTGTTCGCGAGCGCGGCGCAACTCGCGCCCCTCTCCGCTGACCCGCTGGCATCGGCGGAACTGCTGCACGACCGCGGCCTGCACATGATCAATCGGGAACGCGGGGGCGAGGCGCTCGCGCTGCTGACCCAGGCGGAGGCCGCCTATGCCACCGAGGTCCCGCAGGATGCTCTCTCGTCCTCGCCCGGCCCGCGGAGCGGCAGCCTGCGGCCGCTGATCTCGACCACCATCCCGGTGCTTCGCGCGACGCAGGAATCGGCATTGATCGGCGTGATCGAGAGCTGTCGCAACCAGGCGCTCGCGCTGCGGGGGCTCGGGCGCAACGAGGAGAGCGCCGAAAGGATCCGGTCGGCCTCGGCCGTGGCGACCGCGCAAGGGCTCCGTCAGCCGGCCTTATACCAATCGCCCTACGCATTGACCGTCTGTGCCCAGGCGCGTGATGCGATGGATCGAATCGTTTCGGGCGCTGCGGCGAGTGCATTCCAAGCAATGCAGCATGCGTCGACGATGGCTTCGTAG
>JAABUQ010010413.1_pt1 | contig 12182 bp, 18 predicted proteins | sample 5560001 | NCBI WGS metagenome assembly JAABUQ01 (sample SAMN10711888, study PRJNA513371) | rock metagenome | isolation source: Antarctica rocks | place: Antarctica: Victoria Land, Finger Mt nord | collected 2015-12-18
ACTCGGTCAGGTCCTTGCGCGATTCGGGGTCGAGGAAACCGGCGCGGATCATGACACAGATAGAATCCGCCCAGCACCGCTTGGCAAGGGGGCGCGCCGGATTCTCAAAGAGTCGGGGTATAACATCCTGCTGCTTGATCCTCAGGATGTGGTACTCGGGTCAAGGGCCTGCGACGCTGCGACAGATGAGGAGGCTCTTGCGGCAGCTCGTTCTTGGCTGGGCGCCGTGCGGGCCGTTGAGGTTTGGCAGGGGCCGCGACTGGTGGGCCGGCTTTCGTCCAAAGACCCGTCAGCGCCGTCAGGCCAGGCTGCGGACGAACTCTGACTTCAGCCTTTCGGCATGCGCCCGATCACCTGTCCGTCCAACCAGATTTCCACGAAGCGGTATGAAGCCGAAAACGTCGTGCCGAGGCTGATTGCTTCCTGAACGGTCGCACACTTACACTGCCTGGTTACGATGATTTTGCCGTCTGCATCCAGTAGCCGAAACTCGTAAAGAACCATAATCGCCTCCAGGCCCGTTTAAGCCCAGCATAACTACGGGCCGAACATCCACTTGGATACACGTTGGGAGACGGGCACCTTGAAAATTTGCACGCATTGCGGGTAGCGGTTGCGATCAACCCCACCACCATCCGAGGCACCCCGGCGGCGACCCGACCACCAGCGCCTCGTCAAACGTTAGGCCCGGCGGCAGCATAGCGTGCAACTCGGCCAGGCCGTGGGCCGCAAACTGTCCCGGCAGGAGCTGCCCGCCGTCGTGCGCTTCGGTGTGCGCCCGCGCCATCACGCCGGCACCGCCTGGGGCTGGGATCGCGAACCATGCCACGCTGTGCGGCGACAATCTGGATGGTTGCCGTGCTGAGGAGGCGGGAGCGGCGCAGGCCCGCGCGGAGACGGCCGAGCGGGCGCGGGACGAGGCCGCGCGCGAGCTGGCAGCGGCTGAGGTTCTGGCGACGCTAGCGCAGGCAGAGGCGGAGCGGTTCCAGAAGGCGCCGGGGCTGCAAGGCCGGGCGATTCGCTGGCTGGCCCAGTAGCCGAGAGGCCGAATGGCAGCGAGGACGGCAGGACCAGTCCTGACTGGGTGGCTCTGACCAGCTATGACCTGTGTCGGGGGCGAGCCGCCGCGCGCTGGTGACGGGATGCTGGGGAGGCGCCAGGTCTGATCTGCGGCGCTGGTTCCGGCGCAGGCATAGGTGGTGCCCAGCTCATGATCATCTGCAAGCACAGCTGCGCACGAGCGTTGTCGGTGATGAGCGGGAAGTGCCGGCGCAGTTCGACCACGCCGGACAGCTCGCCCCCATCCTGGTAGGCTTGGCGGATCGCACGGGCGGTTGCTTCATCTACGGCGAACATAGGAGGAGCTTGGACCTGCCTTCCTGCCGGAAGCAAGCGGGCTGTTGTTTTGCCTTGGCCCAGTTGAGGCATAATCTGCCTGGCTCAGCTTGCCCCACTGACATTCTATGAAGACTCTATAATATTCGCTTCTGGACGCTGCGCGGCATGGTTGCGATAGTTCTTGTATTTAGGGCTTCACAAGGATTGTGACATGGAGGCCGCTCTCGACGACTTCGTTTTCGACAAGGTCGTTCTTGCTATTGAGAGGGCCACTCGTATCGGAGATCGAAAGGTTGCGCCGGAAACTCGGCTAGTTTGCGATTTGACTCTGGGCTGGTTTGGCAGATTAAAGCTTGCGATTTACCTTGAAGAAATCTTTGATGTTGAACTCTCGAACGAAGTGTTAGAGCAGTTTGCAACCGTTGCGGACATCGTTAAATATATCGGCAGGAATTACTTTAAGGGCGTTGAGTCTTTTCGGCTGGCCACGGTTGGCTAGCTTATAAGCACAGGATTGTTTCAAGACAGCATACCATAGCATGCGTATGTTTGTTGCCCCACATACATACAACTTAGCTCATGCCGCATCGCAGCAGCGCAGATCGGGCGTTATAGAAAGTTATTCAAAAACAGTCCTAAAGTCTGGCTTCATCTTGTAGCGTGAAGGAGCAAACGGCAGAATTTCTGCAAGCGGGATAAGCGGATTGCGGGACAAAGGAAGCACAACCACAAGCCCTCTCATAAAAACAAAGCATCTTCCATCTTCTATGTTAAAAGAAAATGGCGTCTCCCAGATCGAGAGATCATTTTGATCATAAACTGTTGGTTTTTCACCCATGAGAACCATCTGTGACAAGGTTGGAAATCCATCTAAAAATTTTGTGGGATTGAAGAACTGACTTCGTGTAATAAGACCACTTTTCGTCAGGGCTATTTGATAGCCGTACTTTGCCACCATTGCTAAGTAAGCGGCGGCCACTAGCGCCACGTGATGCCCAGAGTGAAAGTCTTTTTTGCCTAGAACCGTCCGGTTAAACACTTCTTTTAAGAATTGGTCGTAGTTCTTTCCTTTGTAGCTATTACATCCAAGCCTATGAAAAGGCTGTCCATTTATTCTCAACTCCTTCTGACAAAGAAGAATGTTACCAGATCTAATATTAGAAAAAACTTTTTCTTTAACAATAGTCGGGTCGTCTTTCAGAGATTGCTTAGGAATAATGTGTTCAATGCTAAATTGAGAACACGGCAGAAACCTTCCGCAGCAGCAGCACATAAGCAGGTTCGTGTCAGCTACTCTAGGAATGTATCTGATCAAGTCAGAACGCATTTTTTGCCAAAGAACATCCTTTGTTGCCGGCTGCATGAAATCCATTATTGTCTAGTTGCCCTTCTAATTTCAGCCACGCCCAAGGAGTATTAGCCGTGTTTATCCGAAATTCAAGACTTTCGGTAATTTTCCTTGAGCCTGCCCGATCAATGGGTTAGGTTTACCGGAAGATATGACCGAAACTGACCCCCAATATCGACGCCTAGGCTATGCCCGCGTCAGCACCTACGGCCAGACGCTTGACGCCCAGCTTGAGCAGTTGCGCGAGGACGGATGCAGCAAGGTTTACCGTGAGAAAGCGAGCGGGGCGCAGGCCGACCGGCGCGAGCTGCAACGGATGCTGAAAGCGCTCCAGCCCGGCGACGTGGTGACAGTGACAAGGATTGACCGGCTGGCCCGCTCGACGTTCGACCTATTCGCCATCGTCAAAGCGATCACCGACGCAAGGGGTCAATTCCGGTCACTGGCAGAGCCATGGGCTGACACCGCCACGAGCACCGGGCGGCTGATGATTGCTGTTCTGGGCGGGCTGGCGGACGTGGAGCGCGACCTTATCAGGACGCGCACGGCAGAGGGCAGGAGCCGCGCCAAGGGCCGAGGGCAGCATATGGGCCGACCGCCTGCCCTCACCCCGCAGCAGCAGGCAGAAGCCCGCCAGAGGCGGCAGGACGGGGCAACGTTGAAGGAGCTGGCGGAAAGCTACAACGTGGGGATTGCAACGATTTCGCGCCTAGGAAGCAGCTGATACTGCTTCCGGCTTCATCCATCCGCAGACTTGGCAGCGAGGCCGCATAGGTGTGCCGGGTTCATCAGCCCACAGCCCAATCCGATATGATCCGCAATCAGCGCAGCGGTCAGGAATGCCTTGCCTGTGTCGGAACATAGCAGTGCCGAAGATTGCCAAAATATGCTGCGTCACCTCATGCGCCAGGATAGCGTCCGCGCGCGTCGCGCCTTGTGCATGGGTTAGCCAGCTTGCCAGTTCCCATGCGGCCTTCGACGTGTCCTTCAGATAGCCACGGACGTGCCGTGCGCTTGAGCCGTGCGCTACGTGATTGGCGATCAGCTCGGACCAATGAACCACATCCGCATGTTTTGGCGGGCTGGCGTCAGCAGGCACCATGGCGGGAGTGGCGAGCGTACGAACCATGACGATCAAGCATTCCCGGCAGCGCATTCCAACAGCTTGAAAATCTTCCGCCTCTTCGGCCTTATCCAGAACTTCACCCGCCTGTTCCCATCGCCGCCAAGCATCCGGCATGGTCATCTGTTCGAGTGCATCTACCCCCGGTTCGTGGCGAGCCATCATCCTTGATGCCACACCAATATGAAACGAAAGGGTATAATCGAGGCTCGGAAACAGTTTCTTATCATAAAGGTTCGTGGGTGACGTAATTACCCAAAGCTGCGATTTATCTGTGTGCACATCCCAGCATTCATGCTTACGGCCCATCACGAATTCTTCTGAAACTTTTTCAGCATGCACGACGGTTTCACCATCGGCCTGAGACTGCCACTCGACATACTCAGAAATCTTTCGCACTTCGTTATCATCGCGAGGCAGAACTAGGCCCGGCAAAGCAGCAGCCGGGATCGGCGGCGGGATCGTGCAATCGTCAGCAGGCTTTTTGCGGCTCTTTGGCTCAGGCTTCCTGGTCATAGCAAGACTGTATCACATCGCGATCCAGCCAATAAGGTCTGGTCATGGCAACTGTCGTTGTAACCCATGACGTAATGCATTATAAGCCGTTACGTCACGGGTTGTAAAGGCAGAGGGACATGGGCAAGCGCGGGCCGAAGCCGCAGGGCGAGGCGGCACTGACCCCGGCCGAGCGGCAGGCCCGCTACCGGTCGGCGCGGCAGGCGGGCACACCCGCCGTGCGCTACCGCAAGCCGGGGGACCGGCGCAGCCGGCCGCAGCGGTGGCGGGACGCGGTGGCCGAGCTGGTCGAGTTGCAGACGGCCTACCAGGACTGGCTCAACAGCCTGCCCGAGAGCCTCCGGGACGGCGCGACCGCCGAGGCGCTGGCGGCGGTGTGCGGCCTCGACCTGTCCGAGCTGGAGGGCGTGGAGCCGCCGCGTGGATTTGGACGCGACTAGTGGGCGCGGCCGCCCGGCCCCGCCGGCGTAGGGGGTAGCTCATGCTGCACCGCAGCAACGCCGAACATTCATTATGGAATGGGCGGGGAAGTCGCGGGGAAGCAGCGGGGAAGTCGTGGGGGCCGGGTCGGTGCCGGAGGGGCGCGAGGACTTGGCCGGGAGTAGTCAAGGCGCTCCGCACGGGGCGCCGTGCCGGCCCTGAATACTTGCCGAAGCCGTTGCGTTAGCGGTCCTGGGCGGTGTGCCAGACCCGCAGGATTTGCACCACGCCGGCCGCCTGGTCCACTTCGTAAACGATGACGTAGGGCGGCACGGCCGACAGCTCACGGGTGTCGGGCGCCCGGCCGTGCCGGCCCTTCTCAGGCCTAGCGGCCAGGCTGTCGGCTGCGGCGGCCAGGGCGCGGGCGATCCGCACCGCCGCGGCCTTGTTGCGCTCGGCCATCCAGGCCGTAATGCGGCGCCGGTCGTCGCGCGCCGCCCGCGCCCAGACAACCTTCACGCCGCCGATGACGCGGCGATCTGGCGCTCTAACTCCTCGATCTCGGCCAGGATCTCGGCGCGGACCTCCTCATGCGGGATGGGTGGCCGGGGATCGGCGCGGGCCTCTGCCACTGCGGCAATCAGCGCCTGGCGCTCCGCTTCGTCCAGGGCCTCGTCCGACAGGGGAATGTGGGTGTTGCGTGAACCGTCTGGCATGGCTTCCTCTTACTTCGCCCCTGGCGGCGGACTGCTGGCCCCCTGCGCGGCCAGGGCGTCCACCAGGTCAAGCTGCTGGGCTGGCGCGGCGAGCGCCTTGGCCTGCCCCATCTTGGCTTCTTTGCCGCGCGCTGTCTTGCGGCCCGTGGGGGCGCTGGGCGGCACTGGCTGGGCCATGCGCCGCAGCCGGGCCGTGCGCCCCTGCTTCGGCTGCTGCTGCTCGGCGTGCGTCGCCCGGAAGGCGTCGCCCTCCTTGCGCCACCAGGCCAGGGTTACGGCGGTGATCGGGGCGCGGGAATGCCGGCGCACAACTTGGAACTCGACGCTATAATCCGAGAGGCCGTTGACCTCCAAAGCAGCAGCATCCAAGCATTTACGAACAAAATCCTGACCTTGCTGATATGCTCCCTTGGGTACGCCCATCAAATCTCGGAAGCGGTCTATCGGGAACGTCTCGACGCAGCGGTCCAGGCCGCCGCGGAGCTGGACCATCTCGTAGAGCGCGATGGCGTACTTGCTGGTCATGGCGCAGACGGTTTCTGCCTTGATGCGGCCCCAGCGCCCAGAGGCGACCAGCACCGGCTGAAGCTGTTTGGGTAGGCCAAACCGGATCGTGGCGCCGCTGGCGAAGGCGTTCGCGGACAGGTCGAAGAAGTCGAACAGGTGCGTCTTGATCAGCCGCGGCTCGCCAGTCTTGGCCGAGAACACAGGCACGGTGACAACCACGCGCATTAGGCGGTCCAGGGCGGCGTGGAGCCTGTCGTTGCTCTCGTGCTTGGAGAGGCGCAGGGCGGTCATCGGCAGGGTCCAGTCCGCGAGGATGTCGGACAGCCGCCCACTGTCATGGGCGTGCTGGTAGAGGACGTTCATGATCGCCCGGTCCTGTGCCTCAAGGGCGGCGGTGCCGGTGATCTCAATTAGCTCGGCAGGCTTCGGGAAGCCGACAGCGTTGGTGATCTGCTGCATGGTTGAGGACATACCTCCTAACGTAAAACAGACCATACAACCTGCATAGGTCTGGTCTGAAATGCTGCGAATCGTGTACGCCCGTTTAGTCTGATCTACCCGCCCGTTTAGTCTGATCTACCCGCCCGTTTAGTCTGATCTACCCGCCCGTTTAGTCTGATCTACCCTCGTTTTTATCAAACAAATCAATAACTTGCAAGGCCTTGAATCTGAACTTAAGAAGAAATTGAACTTTTCCGCTGTGGATAACTCCACCCTGTGGACAACCTGCGTGGGTGCCACGGTGCTCGCTGCGGGCAAGGGGTGGGCTCTCGCCGTGCTCGCCATGCTCGGCCCAAGCGGGCCTGTGCGTGGCTGTGCGCGGCTCTGGTCCCGGCGCCAAACGGCGCCGCCCTTGCCCTCCGCTGTGCGCCGCAGCCGCCGGGCGGCGTCGGGACGAGGGGCGTCCCGACCCATCGACTCCCGGCCTTCGGCCAGGGTCGAACAAGGGGCTAACAGGGAAGCGGGTTGGACGGGGTAGGCGTCCCCTCCCTCTCGCCTCTTCACCCAGCATGGGCCAGGAAGCCGCAGGGAAGGCCGCCAGAGGCCGCCCAGGGCCAGACGGGTAGAAGTTCTCGTCTAGAGGCCCGGAAGGCTGTCAGCGAGCTTTCTAGAGGCTCGGAGGGCTAACGGGGCGCTTCGTCGTGCTCGTGACCTAACGCCAGTGGCGGGCGATGTAGAGCGTAGCCACTGCGATGGCAGCGATCAGCAGCAGGCCGAACAGCGCCGGGGCAGGTGGCAGGACCAAGAGGTGCATCACTGCTTGTGGCGCAGCAGGAAGCGGCGGGCAAGGTTCACACAATGCCCCCGATCCGGCAGGCGTCGCTGGTCATTGCAGACCGCTGGAATGGGCCGGAGCTGCGGGCCGGGAACCTGCGACGGAACATCGCGACAACCCTCCGCTGAGCGGTGACTTGGTCTGTAAGAGACCATTCCGCTTCCAAAGCGGGACAGAAATGTCCATTATACGCGATGGAATCGCGACAAAGCTGCGACAAACGTTGCATGGCACAGACGGACCAAGGGGCAGATGGAGAGCGAATGGTGCAGGGTACGGTGGACTTGGGCAGCGTTGTCGCCGCAGCACGTCAAAGGTCCCCAGGGCGGGGTGGGCGCTCCCCGGTCTATGACCTGATGTGGGACAATCACGCCCAACTGGCACCCGAGCTGAACCACCCGCGCCGGCCGAACTGGCCCGCAGTGGCCCAGGCTCTCGGCGACCAGGGCGTGCTTGACGGCACCGGTCAGCTCCTTGCGGCCACGTCAGCCGAAACCGTCCGCAAGACCTGGTGGAAGGTCAGCCGCGACAAGGCGGCCGTGGCAGCCGGCACGGTGCGGCGGCGGAGCAAGGCACCAGCCGCCGTGGCTGGGCAGCCTGCCGTCCCTGCCAGCCAGGCCCTGCCCGGCCCCGTGATGCCTGCCCCACAATTCCCGGCCTTTGAGCCGGTCGAGGCGGTCGAGGTCGAACAGGAGCCGAAGTACCAGTTCCGGTTCGCCGGCGGCCCCAAGAAGTGGACGAAGGAAGACCCTGCACCTGAATAGCGAGCAGACGTCGTGGAACGCTAAACATCCCCTCGGCCGACACCTAAAACCGACCCCGGCCAGCCCGTGCCTACGAACTTGAACCGCGGCTTTCCGCACCAAGGCAGCATCAAGGGCTGACGTGGTGGTGGAATAGAACCGATCCGGGCCCTTCCCCCCCCCATTTTGCCCCCGGAAAAATCTAGCCCTATGTTTGGAGTGACCTTCCCATCGTCCAACCTTTTTACCCGCCCCCCCCATCCTCGGGGCATGGCCCGCCAGGCTACGGGGAAGGGCTGCTAGCGGCGGCGGGAGGTCGAGATGTGGGCCCAGCACCCGCGCCGCCTGGCGCCCGTCCAGCGTCATGCCTGCGCTGTCCACATCTCCAGCACCTCGTCTGCTAGTGCCTTGGCCAGGTCGGGAGGTAGCACGACCCCAGGTAGCCACTTCCCGGATGCCGGGTGACGCCAAACCGGGGACTTGCAGTTCAAGCGGCCGTCCGGCATCTGGACGATCTGAACACCTTGAAGTGTGAACACCACGCCCGCCACGTCCATCTCCACAATAGCCAATCCAACCAGGGCGCCGCGGCCATTCACCCGCTCCACCTTCCCTACCGTGAACTCCACCGCTTGCGTGGTCATGCACCCACCCTTTCAATTTCATGGTCCTAGACCCCACGGGGCAATCCGGCGGAGCGTCTAGCGGAACCACAGGGCACCACCTGGCGGGCCGATGCCGTTCCATGCCGTATCCACGTAAGACAGCGCGGTGCCGCTCTTGAGCATGTCCGCGCACGCCGCCATGGCATGAAAGCCGCCCAATGCGTGGAGCTGCCAACCGATCTCCCGGACACGCACCCGGTCCACGTAGGCCGCCGGGTCGCGCTGCACTTCCTCCCGCGCCGTGTCCCACTGGCTGGGAACAACGGTGAGGTGGCTTGACCGGACTAGCCGAGGGGGTTCTGCGGGGCGGGGTGCGGCCCGGCGCCGCTCCGCCTCCCGCACGCCAATCGCGTCCAGCACACCGGCCAGCCGTTGAGCATGGGCGTGCCATGCGGGGGTGCTCATGCGACTAGCTCGGCTACGGCTTCTAAATCAGCCAGTGGCGTCCGGAGGCGTCGGATGCGCCCCCGCGATGCTCGCCGGAAGTGGTGCGAACGGCGTGTGCGCGATTTGTCCCGACTGCCTGCATTTCTTCCTTCCTGGGGTCATCTCACGGTTTGCTTAAAATCGCACGCTAACGGGCTTTCGGATGGTGCTTGCCTTTCAACGCGGTTCTGAAAGAGGTTTATGCAACGAAAATTGCTAGCAGCTACCGTGCTGGCCCGCACCCTTCCGCAATCGTAGGTTTGTGCAAATCACTGATCCGTCAGGGTTCTCGGCTTAGCGTGCAGTTTCGAGCAAACCGTGAGGTGACCCCAGGTTGGCGGCGGGAAGGATGGCGGCTGGCGTCGAGGGGATGGCTTGGGCTTGAGCGGCTGGGGGTTCAGCAACAGCGGTTGGGTTCTTGCTTCTCCGCCGCTGTGGTACTCCCCCGAGCACGACAAGCTTCTTAGCCCGGTTCACCTTCGCCCATGTCTGGCGAACAGTGACCGGCTTGGGGGCCTGGCCTTTCCCGTCAAACACCCCAAGCGCCCCGAACGTCTTGGCAAGGGCCGTCCAGTTCGGCGTCCTGGGCGGGTTCAGCTCCGGCGCCATGCCGCTGTATCGTGCCCATAGCCATTCGTAGAGCGGGGAATGTGCGCCCGTTGCCCGCTTGCCTAAATGCGAGCGGGCTGCCGCGACCGCCTCACGCAACTCCGGGTCTGCCGTGTCGCCTGGCCCCTGTTCCGTCACCTTGATATGCTATCCCATTCCTGATCCATGACGCAGACCGCAGTAAGTTAGAAGCGATTTCAGAGCGAGAAAAGAGCGAGTTAGATGCGAGTTTGAATCATGTGTTTTTCGTAATAGTCTCTTACAGACCAAGTCATCCCTCACGGGATGGTTGTCGCGGGTTGCCGAGCAGGCGGGCGACCATGGCCTAGCGCCACGAGACGGGGTGGTTCACCTCGATAGCTGCTGAGAAGACCTGGCGTAGGACTTTGATGGTGTAGGCGTATCGGTCCGTGCTGTCAGAGCCGACAACGCCCTTCAATGCCATCGGATAGGCGTGTCGCCTGAGCAACGCGTGATTGCTCACGCTCTAGCCCGTGAGCGATTATAGTTTCTCGCGTGAGTAGTCACTGTTTAGGGTGTGAGCGATCACGCCGAGGAGTAGGATGCCGTGAGCGATCACACCAAAGCTGTCGTGAGCGATCACGCCTCCCGCCGCGCCGCGGACCGGCGCCGGGCGGCCAAGCTGCGCGAGCGCCGGGACGAGGCGGGCCAGGTCCGCATTTCCGCCTGGGTGCCACGGGAGCGGGCCGCCTATGCCCGTCAAGTTCTCCAGGCCGCCGCGGCAGGCGCCAACGCCCTGCCGCCCAATCCGGAGCAGCAGGGCATCTTGGACGCGGCTAGGTGCGAGGTCGTATCAGTCAGGGCGGAGCTGGACCAGGCCAGGACCGCTGTGGAGCAGGCTGGGCAGCTCGCCCGTGAGCGTGCTGAGGAGGCGGGAGCGGCGCAGGCCCGCGCGGAGACGGCCGAGCGGGCGCGGGACGAGGCCGCGCGCGAGTTGGCAACGGCTGAGGTTTTGGCGACGCTAGCACGGGCAGAGGCGGAGCGGTTCCAGAAGGCGCCGGGGCTGCGAGGCCGGGCGATTCGCTGGCTGGCCCAGTAGCCGAGAGGCCGAATGGCAGCGAGGACGGCAGGACCAGTCCTGACTGGGTGGCTCTGACCAGCTATGACCTATGTCGGGGGCGAGCCGCCGCGCGCTGGTGACGGGACGCTGGGGAGGCGCCAGGTCTGATCTGCGGCGCTGGTTCCGGCGCAGGCGTAGGTGGTGCCCAGCTCATGATCATCTGCAAGCACAGCCGCGCACGAGCGTTGTCGGTGATGAGCGGGAAGTGCCGGCGCAGTTCGACCACGCCGGACAGCTCGCCCCCATCCTGGTAGGCTTGGCGGATCGCACGGGCGGTTGCTTCATCTACGGCGAACATAGGAGGAGCTTGGACCTGCCTTCCTGCCGGAAGCAAGCGGGCTGTTGTTTTGCCTTGGCCCAGTTGAGGCATAATCTGCCTGGCTCAGCTTGCCCCACTGACATTCTATGAAGACTCTATAATATTCGCTTCTGGACGCTGCGCGGCATGGTTGCGATAGTTCTTGTATTTAGGGCTTCACAAGGATTGTGACATGGAGGCCGCTCTCGACGACTTCGTTTTCGACAAGGTCGTTCTTGCTATTGAGAGGGCCACTCGTATCGGAGATCGAAAGGTTGCGCCGGAAACTCGGCTAGTTTGCGATTTGACTCTGGGCTGGTTTGGCAGATTAAAGCTTGCGATTTACCTTGAAGAAATCTTTGATGTTGAACTCTCGAACGAAGTGTTAGAGCAGTTTGCAACCGTTGCGGACATCGTTAAATATATCGGCAGGAATTACTTTAAGGGCGTTGAGTCTTTTCGGCTGGCCACGGTTGGCTAGCTTATAAGCACAGGATTGTTTCAAGACAGCATACCATAGCATGCGTATGTTTGTTGCCCCACATACATACAACTTAGCTCATGCCGCATCGCAGCAGCGCAGATCGGGCGTTATAGAAAGTTATTCAAAAACAGTCCTAAAGTCTGGCTTCATCTTGTAGCGTGAAGGAGCAAACGGCAGAATTTCTGCAAGCGGGATAAGCGGATTGCGGGACAAAGGAAGCACAACCACAAGCCCTCTCATAAAAACAAAGCATCTTCCATCTTCTATGTTAAAAGAAAATGGCGTCTCCCAGATCGAGAGATCATTTTGATCATAAACTGTTGGTTTTTCACCCATGAGAACCATCTGTGACAAGGTTGGAAATCCATCTAAAAATTTTGTGGGATTGAAGAACTGACTTCGTGTAATAAGACCACTTTTCGTCAGGGCTATTTGATAGCCGTACTTTGCCACCATTGCTAAGTAAGCGGCGGCCACTAGCGCCACGTGATGCCCAGAGTGAAAGTCTTTTTTGCCTAGAACCGTCCGGTTAAACACTTCTTTTAAGAATTGGTCGTAGTTCTTTCCTTTGTAGCTATTACATCCAAGCCTATGAAAAGGCTGTCCATTTATTCTCAACTCCTTCTGACAAA
>JAABUQ010010414.1_pt1 | contig 12182 bp, 10 predicted proteins | sample 5560001 | NCBI WGS metagenome assembly JAABUQ01 (sample SAMN10711888, study PRJNA513371) | rock metagenome | isolation source: Antarctica rocks | place: Antarctica: Victoria Land, Finger Mt nord | collected 2015-12-18
TGAACTGAGCGGGGAAACACTGTGTTGCACTAGGAGTCATGAAGCTAAAACGCTGAAATTATTGCTATGAATATATTGTAGCCCTTTTAGTGCCTCATTTTTCCAGATTTTGTGAGAAATGCGGGTGGAGCATCGCGCAGGACAACTGTTAATTTACCAGGTTTCTGGCTTATCCGAACAGTATTGCCTTGGCACTATCGCTGACGACCAACCATGCTACTCCCTTTCCTGAGCGCGACTTGATTATCTTCCTGACCTTCTGCGTGATTTTGGTCGCACTGGTGCTGCAAGGGCTCACTCTGCCAATCCTCATCCGCTGGCTTAAGATTACAGGCGACGTTGGCACCGAACGTGAAGAGATGGAAGCCAGACTCAGGGCGCCTCAGGCCGCGATGGCACGCCTTGAGGAACTCGCTGCGACAATGTGCTGGCACGAGCGGAGATGATCAAATGGCTACGGACCATGTACAAGGAACGCCTCCGCCGCTTTAGTGCTTGCTGTAATGCCATGGATGAAAGCAGCTACGAGCAACTCGCCGCCTTTGAGTATTTGCAGCGAGAGGTTCTTGCTACCGAGTGGAGAATAGTTGTGAAACTGCGTAATCAGGGCGTCACCCACGAAGAGGTAATGCTCTGCATTGAGCGTGAACTTGACTTGGATTCAGTGCGGATTGGGGGGTGAAGACTACCTTAGCAAATCAAATCACGGAACGGGATCATTGCTGGTTTAATGCCTTTAGTACTGCCTGGTATCGCACTTTAACATCCTTTCGATCCAATTCTTCTGGCAACCCCTCTTGGCTGCCACGTTCAATCATGCCGGCATGACGCAGCAGCGCCATGCGGCTCATCTCGTTGTGGGTATGTTCAGCGATCACTTCGATCGCATCCAGCAAGCGGATGGTTACCGCCGCATCCGAGCGCCCATACTGTCGAATCTGGTTAAAGGCATCGTCGGTTAGACCCGCAAACGTCACTGGATTAGTGATCAGGCGGAGGTTTTTGTCGTCATCGTAAACGTAGGGGGATGGGAGATCTCTTTCAGCCAGGCGGCAGAGGGCTGCACAGAGCAGGTCGACACACCCGACCGCCGTGAATGGATCGTTGACAGCAGGGGACAAAGAACGAATGGCGATCTCCACCAAGTGCTTGATCGAGAACTCCACGTCCTGGTGCGCCGTGCGTTGTTTGCCCAAAAGGAACGTCTCGTTGATCTGCCTGATGAGCTTTTGATTAACCTCTTCCCCAGGCCAGACCTTCACAAGCTCTGTTCCTTTCACGACAAACTTGCCAGGGCGCTTTTTGAGCTGCAAGATGAGGTCTTTTGACTCGGCAATCTGCATCAATAGGTCATCATCAATGGCTTGAATATAACCACTGTCATCTGCCGGAATTGGGCGGGCTTCCTGGTCGAAACCTGATGGGATTTCCACAACCCACAGCGGCTTATGCTTTGGCAGACCAAGGAGCTTTAAGGGGAATAGTTCATCAATGGAATCGTTTAGTTCGCTGCCGATCTTCCCAATGATGTTCCACGCATGAATTGAGATTGACGCATGATGGATAAAATAGATCAGCACGCCGGTGCTTATGATCGTCAGCACAAGGGCGACCGCGATCGAAATCTGCGGCACAAACGGGTGATCTTGAGCGCTACGGACAGTCCGTAGCACAATCAAGCAGTAGATGAACGTAGCGCTGAACGTGCCAAGCACGAACTGAAAGGTCCTGTCCACCATAAAGTTACGGAGCACTCGCGGACCGAACTGTTGAGAAGCTAAGGTGAGGGCAACGAGTGTTACCGAGAAGGCAGTAACAGCAACGGTAATCATCGAGCTAGCGACGGTTGAAAGCAGCGTCAGCGCACTATCTGCTCCACCATAGAAAAGGTGACTCAAACCCCATTTCACCAACAGTGCAGACTTACCTGCTCGGTCAAGCCTAGGCAGGGCGATCGCCAGCCACATCGCCAAAACCATCATAAGTATCGGCACAAACCAATAGCTGGAGCGGAGTGAGTAGGAAAGTTTGATCAGCTTGATTTTTTTCATCAATTCTGGAGTTTAACAAAGCCATCGGTAGGTCTCCTTAAGACGCTCCAGTAGGACCCGAGGGCCCTGACAGACTCCACCACACTGGAAAGCTGAACTTTTAATCATGATATAGCTTACCTTAGTGGAGATCTATTACCGCTGCATTGTGGTCTGCCGCAGTGCTCATGAAGCTCATGTGCGTGCTTTGCTCTTACAAGTGCTCAACAGTGGATCGCTAACGAGCTGAAATATCATGTCAGAAATGAAATAGATTCAGCTGACGTACCCCTGTTTAAACTCAGATCATTGCCCAACAAGGTAATTCCAAGGCGGCAAATGCAGTAAGAAGTGCTTTAGGACTGGGATAAGTGCAAGTGGGCTCAACTGGAGATATTGATTCTGACGTCACAGTTCCCGGATTTCTCACAACGATTCTAGTGGCGACCCACTAGCCCGATGCTGGCTGAATTCCAAGCGCTCGCCCCTGGAAAACAGTCTGTTATCTTTCAAAATCCGTCTGACCGTGTTCTAACCTAAGCTAAGTCTGGTATAAGAGCGATGTTAACCGCGAGACTTGTGATAAATCAGGGAGTTGTGGTGGGAGTAGACTTAGCTGCTAGACTTAATAGCTAGCATGTCGCCATGGCGCAGAAACTACAGCTTCCTAAGCCTTTCACTAGTTAAAATTAGTAAAGTAAAAAGGTAAAAGTTTTTGCATTTTTACTTTTACTTGTTTAAGTGGATGCAGTCATGATCAATCAGCGTGAGATTGCCGGTGTTGCTAACGCTTCTGCACCGGGTCTTACACCGCTTCCTGCCACAAGTTCTTTGATTCGCCCAGCGCGGCGGGGTAAGCACAAAATCTTTATTGGTATGGCTCCAGGTGTGGGCAAAACCTATCGCATGCTGGAAGAAGCTCATTTACTCAAGCACGAAGGAATTGATATTGTCATTGGGCTGTTGGAAACCCACGGTCGTAAGGAGACAGCCCAAAAGGCGGAGAGACTGGAGATCTTGCCACGCCAGCAGACTATCCGCAGTGGCTTGACTCTGACCGAAATGGATACGGATGCCATTTTAGGGCGATTGCCCCATGTGGTATTGGTGGATGAGCTGGCGCATACCAATGTCCCTGGTTCCCTGCGGGAAAAGCGCTATCAGGATGTGGAATTGATTTTGGCGGCGGGGATTGATGTGTATTCCACTGTCAATATTCAGCACCTGGAGAGTCTCAATGACTTGGTAGTGCGGATTACTGGCGTGGTGGTGCGAGAACGCATCCCTGATTGCCTGTTGGAGGAAGCGGATGAGGTGGTGGTAGTTGATGTCACACCAGAGACGCTGGAAGAGCGGTTGCTAGAAGGTAAAATCTACGCACCAGAGAAGATTCAACAATCTCTGCAAAACTTTTTCCAGCGCCGTCATTTGGTAGCGCTACGGGAGTTGGCTCTACGGGAGGTGGCAGACAACTGTGAGGAAAGTGCGATCGCCTGCACCCCAGCAGCGGAGTTCTGTAATATTCACGAGCGGGTTTTAGTCTGCGTGTCCACATATCAGAACTCAATGCAGTTGTTGCGTCGGGGGGCACGCATTGCTGGCTACATGAATGCCCCGCTTTATATGGTTTTTGTGGCTGATCCCGAGCGATTTCTGACTAAGGATGAAAGCCTACACCTGGAAACTTGTGAGAAGCTGTGTCAAGAATTTGGCGGTACCTTTATGCGTGTCAGAAGCAATAATGTACCCAAGGCAATTGCGTCAGTAGCTCAGAAATACCACATTACTCAGATTGTTATCGGTGAAAGCCAGCGATCGCGCTGGAAGATCCTGCTAAAAGGCTCGTTGACTCAACAGTTAGTGCGATTGCTCAAAGACGTTGATTTGCATATAATTGCGACTGAGAAAAAATCCGCATCCAGTCGTCTGGCTCCAGAGGAATGACTCCCGTTTATCTTCTGTCATTCGTCTAAAGACCAAAACTGTTGGGTGCCGGGGATAGAGGCAGATCCGATGTGGCTTAACGTGCGCTCTTAGTATTGCTTTGCCTGTGGGACAGCGCTGTGTGCTCGCTAGAATGAATGCTGAAAGCTAAATTCAACAAGGGTTTTCACAGGATATTGCAGGTTTTTACACGTATCCTGTCGCCATCTCATTGTTGACCTACTGCTTAGATAACAAGTCTTTAGCAATTAGTTGTTTTTGAATGGCTACAATGGCAGCTTGAGTGCGATCGCGCACCTCTAGCTTTTGCAAAATTGCATGGACATGCACCCTCACAGTCCCAAGAGCAATGGAGAGAATTTCCGCAATTTCTTGATTCGTCTTTCCAGATGCAAGCAGTGCCAAAATCTCTTGCTCACGCCGCGTCAGGGGATTTGCTAACCCATCGGCAGTCCCTGGTGAGCCAGCATCGGTCGTATTACTCTTAAAAGAAGCTCGAATCTCTGTCGTTGCGGTTTGGTCCCACCAGGAAGCTCCTGCTGCCACGGAGCGAATTGCCAAAACTAAAGTTTCGGCAGCAATTCCCTTCAAGCAGTAGCCCTGAGCCCCTACTTCAATCAACCGAGCAATTAAGGACTTTTCGGAACGAGAAGTCAGTGCTAAAACTGGCAGTTCTGGGTGTTGCTGCTGAATTCGGCGACAAGCCTCAATCCCGCCAATCCCCGGCAAACCCACATCTAACAAGACAATATCGAGCAGATGTCGAGAAGCTAATTCCACCGCCGTCTCGCCATCAGAAGCCTCAACAACGATTTCCAGTCCTGCCTCCTGTTGCAACCTCATGTAGAGGCCGAGGCGAAAGAGTTCATCGTCTTCAACAAGTAGAATCCGCAGTTTTTCCGGTGGCATCTCACGCCGACAGCAGAAGTGGTTGAAATGGGATTGCTGGCAGTCGGAACCCGAATACGGCACCACGCGGCGAATGATTCTCTGCCCAAATTTTACCGCTATGAGCTTCGATAATTTGGCGGGATAAGTACAGCCCTAGCCCAGACCCTTTAGCCTGGCGATCGCTATGTCCCTGGTAAAACCGCTCAAATAGGTGCGGCAGTTCTGCGGCTGTAATTCCTAACCCAGTATCGAACACCTTCACAATTTGATAGTCAGACTGGGACTCTAACACAACTTCAATCCTGCCGCCACGCAGCGAGTGGTTAATGCTATTCGTCAGTAAATTGGCGAAGACACGCTGGAGCTGCAGAGCATCTCCGTTAACCCATAGGGCTCTACGGAAATCCGATTCCCCATAGCCTAAACAGAGATACACCTGGCGAGTTGAAGCTAAATCTGTCAGTGTAGCAATCGTTTCCTCAGCCACACAGACCAAATCAACTGGTGCTAAGTCTAATTTCAATCCTTCCGTATCATTTCGGTACACATCCAGCATGGTTTCCACCATTTGCAGAGTGGTCTGATGACTGCGTGCCATCATTGCCAGTACTTTGTGCTGAATTTGTGTGACTATGCCAAAATTCCCGCGATCAAAAGCTTTCAGTGTCTCAATTGCTCCTAAAAGCGGTGTTTTCATGTCATGAGTTAACGTCGAGACGAAATCTTGACGGACACTGGCTAACTGCTCTTGGGCTTGCAACAAAGCCTGCTGTTGAGCGAGTGCCTCTTCATAGCGGCGATTGCGCTCGCTTAGGACTCTGGTTACAACCAATGCCAACACTGCAATCAATCGACTGGCTACAGTTGAAGCTCTAATTTGATATCCTCCAGGAACCCATAAATTCAGCATCGTCAAAATTGCTGCTACTAGCGTGATTTGAAAGGTGGCGGCTCGGCTCAAACGAGAGTTGGCCAACAAAATTGGTCCAGTGTAGAGATAACCAAACACATAGTCCGGCGGAGTAGAATATTCCAGCACTAAAACTACTGCAAACAAGCCAATAATTAGCCAAAGCGTGTTCAGACGCGAGTGTTTGGTAGGGGAAACAGTCTTGTAGGCCAACAACTGAGGCAGCATCTGGAGTTTTCTCGTAAGCAAGTACGAAATGAATTTACTAATGCCAGTAAAGTTCTCTAAAATTTATCATAATCAAGAGTAAAAAACAGCGTTTATTCACATGTTTAACTGCTATTTATATTTTGGTATATAGACATTACATAAACTTACTAAACAAATTAATTGATTTAAGAACCGGATTCCTATACAAATAGTTACTAAACCTTGGCTATACCTTGCTTTTCCTGAAAAAGCTACTAAATTAATTGTTAGAGCTGTCTCCGAGTCTGTTTGCTATAAAGTTGAAGAGCTGGGAGCATCCATAGAAAAACTCTGATGCCAACTAATAAGAGGTAGGAGTATGAACATTTACTTGTTCTCTGAACACACCCCTGACCCCGAGATGCTTCAAGAACTGGGCGGTGCTATCACTGCTCAGTTTAAAGGCACCATCAGTGATATTCACCGTAGAGGTGATCAAATCACATTTACCGAAGCCCTAATTATTGGTAGGCAGACGCTAAATATCTGTCAGATCATTCCCGCTGAATCTATTGTGGTAGTAGAGGCTCCGCTACTGCTACAAGATGCTTGGTTAAAGGCAGGAGTAGCTACATTACTAATCCCTCAGATGAAGCAGCAGGAAGGCAATTGGGGCAGCGTTTTGTCTAAATACTGCGGACTTGTACAGGTTCATCGGCTCGAAGTAGTCACCTCTACGTGGTCTAGCAGCACTCCAGGTAATGAAGAGAAGGTTCAGGAGCAGGCGATAAATACTAATGAAAGGAGACAGAAATCAGAAGGCAAGAGTCAGGAGGAGAAGACAGCACACTTTGGGCGGGTGTTTAAACTAATAATTACATTTGCCAGTCGCACAGCATCCGTTCTGGCTCCTGGCTCCTGATTCCTAAATTCTTCTTCGTAGAACCTGCAAGGCGGAAATACTCAAAGCTGCAATAGCTGATAACTTATGCTGCTCCAAGGATTTTTTCAAATAGCCCTCACGCTATTCCTGGTGGTAATCCTGACTCCAATTCTCGGAGGATATTTGGCTCGGCTCTTTATGGTAAAGAAAACATTCCTCGACCCTGTGATGACGCCCTTAGAGCGGATAATTTACCTACTAGGCGGTATCGAACCCGAGGAGGAAATGACTGGTTGGCAGTATGCCCAAGCCTTAATCATCAGCAATTCGGCTATGGCGATTTTGGTCTTTCTACTGCTGATGTTTCAAGCAGGGCTGCCCCTAAATCCAACACATTTGGGGATGCCGACTTGGGATACAGCATTACATACAACCATTTCATTTTTAGTCAATGCCGACCTCCAACATTACGCTGGCGAGACAACCATGTCGTACCTAGCTCAGATAGCGGCTTTAGGCTTTTTAATGTTTGTTGCTGCTGCTACTGGTTTGGCAGTGGGAATTGCCTTCATTCGAGGCTTGACCGGTAGACCATTGGGAAATTTTTACGTGGATTTAACTCTCTCCATTACGCGGGTCTTACTGCCAATATCTATCGTGGGTGCTGTTGTATTGACGCTCTTAGGCGTACCAGAAACGCTGGCAGGTCCGGCGATCGTCACTACCTTGGAGGGAGCAACACAATCCATTGCTAGAGGCCCAGTGGCGCATTTTGAGAGTATCAAAATGCTGGGGGAAAATGGTGGCGGTTTTTTTGCCGCCAACTCTGCCCACCCTTATGAAAATCCGAATAGTGCTGCTAATTTGTTAGAAATTGTAGCTCAGCTTTGCATTCCCGCTGCTTTTATCTACACCTATGGTGTATTTGCGAATAATACAAAGCAAGCATGGTTGGTTTTCTGGATGGTGTTTGCCATCTTTGTTGTTCTAATTGGGGTTACTGCTGTTGGTGAGTATTTAGGCAATCCGCTGGTCAATTCCCTCTTGGGAGGACAGCCTAATTTAGAGGGCAAAGAAGTCAGACTGGGTTGGGCCGAAACCGCTTTATTTGCGATCGCTACTACTGGAACCATGACTGGCTCAGCCAACGGAGCGTTCGATTCTCTTATGCCAAGTGGTGCTTTCTGTGCCCTCTTAAACTTGTTTGTTCAGGTCATCTTTGGCTCTCAGGGAACCGGAGCCTCTCACATATTTATCTACTTAATTTTGACTGTGTTTCTGACTGGCTTGATGGTCGGGCGTACCCCGGAATTTTTGGGACGCAAGATTGAGCAGCGGGAAATAACCCTTGTCAGCGTGATTGTACTTATCCACCCCCTGTTGATTTTGATTCCCGCCAGTGTCACCCTTGCCTTTGCCGATACTTTGTCAGGCATAAGCAATCCCGGCTTTCACGGGCTGACTCAGGTGGTCTATGAGTATGCCTCAGCCGCTGCGAACAATGGTTCTGGTTTTGCCGGCTTAGGAAATAGTCAACCCGCACCCACTGCCTTGTGGTGGAATTTGACTACCGCACTCACCCTCTTCTTAGGACGATATATCCCATTCATCGCCCTGCTGCTTTTAGCCGACAATATGTACTACAAACAACCTACACCTATAACCACGGCTACATTGCCCACGGATACTGGCCTGTTTACAGGGGTCACAGCTGCAATCATTTTAATCCTGGGGGTCCTAACGTTTTTTCCGGTTTTGGCTTTGGGTCCTGTGGCTGAAGCATTTCAACTAGCAGATGGACGCTAGATCCTGAATGTTGAAACGCAATTTAGACAGGCAAGCGATTGATGTCATTGTTAGAGCCAAGCATCACCATAGATGAACCCTTGTACAGCCGCTTGCTATGGCTGGGATTAATCTCAACTTTGCCATCCTGATTAACCGCCAGCAGATTTAATCCATAGCGAGTATGAAGTTGGAGCTCTGCAATCCTTTTGCCGTGAAATTCCTCTGGAACATTCACTTCAACAATACTGTAATCGGGGTCTAGTTGAAAATGGTCCATGATCATGGCAAACTGCGTCAGCGACCGCGCCAAGGTACAGCTAGCATCGTACTCAGGATAGACGACATGGTCTGCTCCCACTCGCTTCAGGAGTTTGACATGAATTTCTGAAGAGGCTCTAGCAACCACATGCGGTACCCCCGCTTCCTTCAGATTCAGCGTTGTGATAATACTTTCTTGAATGTAGTTGCCAATTGCTACAATCACTGTATCAAATTCAAAAATACCTGCTTCTTTTAGCGCAAAGGGTTCGGTAGAGTCTAGTTGCAAAGCATGGGCGGCAAGCTGCTCTGTCAAAATTTGGGAAACGCGTTTTCCATCAATGTCAGTAGCCAGCACTTCGTATCCTAAACTAGGGAGGGTCGAGCATATTGCTTGACCAAAATCTCCTAACCCAATGACAGCAAACTGGTGGTCCTTTTTACGCCGACTACCAAAAAAACTTAAAGATGACAGATTCACGCTTTTTCCCTTTTAAGAACTACCCCACTAGCAGGTTCTCCTCTGGATAGTGGATTATGCTAAGGCGGGGATCTCCTAATAAAGCCGCCATAAGGAGTAAAACTCCGACCCGTCCTACATACATCGTAATAACCAAGATCAGCTTGGCAGGTGCTGAGATACTAGCCGTAATTCCGGTTGAAAGGCCAACAGTAGCAAAAGCTGACATGACATCAAAGAGGGTATCAATAAAATTCAAATTTGGGTCAGTAAATGAAATTAAAGTTGTTGAGACAATCACAGTTGAGAGTGAGCTAATCACTACTCCAACGGCTTTCAAAATTAAAGAGATTGGCACCTGGCGCTGATATACTAGGACTTCCTCTTTACCCTGTAAAATCGCTTTTGTGCAACTTGTGAGAACTCTGAATGTCGTTGTTTTGATTCCGCCCGCTGTACTACCTGGACTGCCACCGATAAACATAAGTACGGTTGCAATAAATAAAGTATCAGGACTCAGTTTACCAATTTCAATTGTATTAAAGCCAGCAGTTCTGGTGCTAACAGAGATAAACAATGCTGACATCATTTTTTTTTCTAAGCTCAGAGAACCAAGAGTTTCAGGATTTTGCAATTCTGTAAAGAAAAAAACAACAGTCCCTACGCTTAAAACTACCAGCGTTGTACTGGTGACGACTTTAAAGTTAAGGGAAAATATAATTCGACTTGGTGTTCTAAGGAGGCGAGCGCGCCCCCACAAATACAGTTCTAAGATGACCTCATAGCCAATCCCACCAAATATAACCAGTCCGCCAATCACCAGGTTTAGTAAAACCGCTGGCTGGTAATGAATAAAACTATCCTTAAATAAACTAAAACTGGCATTAGTCCAAGCACTAATACTATGGAAACCCGCCAACCAAAGTCCATGTCTAAACCCATAATCTGGTACAAAAACGGGTAGAAGTAGAAGCATACCAGTAATTTCAAAAATTACGGTGGTTGCAATAATAAAACAAATCAATTGTGCGCCACCGTGCATCCCTTGTTTATCCAAAGCTTGTTGAAGCGCAATTTTATCTCGCAGACCGGATTTACGACCTAGCACTAGCAGGAGAAAGGTTGTTGCAGTCATGTAACCCAGTCCCCCAACCTGGAAAAGGGCAACAATCAGAAATTGGCCCCAAAACGAAAAATAGGTACCGATATCCACTACCGATAGACTTGTACACAGACAGCAGAGGTAGAAGTGAACAGAGCAACAATTGGGTCATTCCACATGCCATTGCTGGTGGAAAACGGCATCATCAGCAGGATGGTGCCTACGGTGATGACGGTGAGGAATCCTAGACAAATGGTTCGAGAGACAGTCATGGTCAAGTCAAATGTGAGTAACAAAAAGGCAAAAGCAGTCGTGTTTTAATTTATTGCTGAAAAGCAAGCATAGAATTAAATTAATAGTTTAATCAGAATGTTTAACTAAAGTGACGCCTGGATTTTGACCTCTTTCGTAAAACTAAGCGTTTAGGCAGCGTTTATCCAGAAAATATATTTGTTGTTATAGACATTAACTAAATTTGATAAACTATTCTATTTGTCTGAAGCTATACAGCTTTGTATAACTTTTAATCAACCTCAATTGATCTCTTGTCTTTAGGAGAAATGCGCTAGATAATCAGATCTTGATAATGTCTAAATTCAGCCATTCATTTGACACAAGACTGTATTATGGGTGGGCTAGTACAGAAAAAATCTCTGGTTTGATGGCCTAATTGAAGAAGCCATTTGGGGTGAGCATCCAATTTCTATCAGTGAGTGTTTCTGATCCATGTTTCAAGGATTTATTCAAATTGCTCTGACGCTACTGATTTTAGTAGTCATCACGCCCTTCTTTGGAAGATACATGGCACGCGTCTATCTGGGAGAGAGAACTTTTCTTAACCCGGTAATGATGCCTGTAGAGCGAGCCTTCTACGCCCTGGGCGACGTGCGGTTCAAAGATGACATGACCGGTTGGCAATACATCCGCGCCGTAATCTACAGCAACATTGTCGGCAGCGTGCTGATATTTTTGCTGTTGATGTTTCAGGGGTTTCTGCCGCTGAATCCAACGGGTTTAGGTGCGCCTACTTGGGATACAACGCTCCATACAACCGTTTCATTTCTGACCAATACTGACCAGCAGCACTACTCGGGTGAAACGACTCTAAGTTACCTGAGCCAGGTAGTGGCGGTGGGGTATTTTTTCTTTTTGTCAGCTGCAACTGGCTTGGCAGTGGGCATCGCCTTTATTCGAGGGTTGACGGGTAGACCGTTGGGTAACTTTTATGTTGACCTCACCGTTTCGATTACAAGAATCTTGCTGCCGCTCTCGATTATTGGTGCTGTGGTGTTGCTAGGATTGGGTGTACCAGAAACGCTGGCTGGACCTGCTACTGTCACTACACTAGAGGGGGCAACCCAAGCGATCGCCCGTGGACCAGTGGCGCACTATGAAATCATCAAGCAGTTGGGTGAGAATGGCGGCGGCTTTTTCGGTCAGAATTCAGCTCACCCGTTTGAAAATCCCAATCCTGCTAGTAATCTCCTAGCAACCATCGCCATGGTCAGTATTCCGGCAGCCTTTATCTATACCTATGGTGTGATTGCAGGTAACACTAAGCAAGGATGGTTGCTGTTCTGGATGGTGTTTGCCATTGGGGTAATTTTAATTGGGATAACTGCCATGGGCGAGTACCAAGGCAATCCGCTAGTCAATGCCGTTTTGGGAGGAGAAGAGCCCAACTTAGAGGGCAAAGAAGTCAGATTTGGCTGGGTGCAAACAGCACT